>Ga0181518_10000611_pt1 | contig 38777 bp, 35 predicted proteins | sample PEATcosm2014_Bin_28_FD_119751 | JGI IMG/M metagenome (GOLD analysis project Ga0181518, IMG submission 119751) | Peatland microbial communities from MTU Mesocosm Facility, Houghton, MI, USA - PEATcosm2014_Bin01_60_metaG | ecosystem: Environmental > Terrestrial > Soil > Wetlands > Peat | place...
GGCAACGTCTACAATGCCTCCGACGGCAAGACCTATACCGGCTCGTTCACCCTGACCGGGCCGAACACCGCCGAGCTCAAAGGCTGCGTGATGGGTTTCATCTGCAAGACGCAGACCTGGACGCGGGCGAATTGATTGCGACGTCGGGTGGCGCGCCCTACCGGGCCCGCTGACTGAACAGCACCGCGCGCACTTTCGGGTCGTTGAGGTCGACGGCTGACGCCGCTTCGACGCGGATGGCGAAGGCGCGCTTGACAGCGGGCCGGGCGCGGATCGCTTCGAACCAGCGCAAGAGATGCGGAAACTGCGCGAGGTTTTGGCCTTGCCGCTCGGCGAGGCGCACCCAGCCGACGCAGGCGATGTCGGCGATCGAGTAGCGGCCGGCCAAAAATTCGCGCTTGGCAAGGCGCGTGTTCATCACGCCGTAGAGCCGGTTGACCTCGTCGGTGTAGCGCGAAAGCGCATAAGGGATCTGCTCCGGCGCGTAGCGGCGAAAGTGGACCGCCTGGCCGGCCATCGGGCCGAGCCCGCCCATCTGCCAGAACAGCCATTCGTCGACCGCGACGCGGGCGCGCTCGTCAAGCGGATAAAACCTTCCGGTCTTGCGCCCGAGATATTGCAGGATGGCGCCGGACTCGAACACCGAGATCGGCCGCCCGCCGGGGCCGTTCGGATCGACGATGGCGGGAATGCGGTTGTTCGGCGAGATGGCGAGAAAGCGCGGCATGAACTGCTCGCCCTTGGAAATGTCAACGGGGCGCACGACGTAAGGCAGCGCGCACTCTTCGAGCATGATGGAAATCTTCCAGCCGTTCGGCGTCGGCCAGTAATAGAGCGCGATCGGCGCGTCGCGGCGCCGGCGGCTCGATTTCGTTCCTCGCTTGACGGCGCGCTTCATGCGATGCGTTGGCGCTGTGACAGAAAGAAACGTGACAGAAAGAAAAACGGCGCCATGGAATTGCTCCACGGCGCCGGTATAAGTATGAGAGGACACCGCCAACAAACCGAGGGCGTCGGCGAGGCCTGAGGATCAAGCCGTCAGCTTTTGCCGAGGTGAGGTTCGGATTTTTCCGTCCCCGTCTTCGCTACCGCGCAATGCGCACGCTGGCAAAGTTCAAACCCCCGTCACGCCGACGCCCTCCGTCGATCACTTGGCCGGCCCGTCTTGGGCTGATGTCGATCCACCGTCGACGTTGGCCGGCCCGTGTGACGCGATCTCCGAGTGTCGTCGAAGACCGATAACGGCGTAGACTACTTCTTCTTCCGACGCTTCTTCGCCGGTTTCTTCGCCGCTGCTTTCTTTCTCTTCTTCGCCATTGCTGCCCTCCTAGCTTGAGTGGGTGGCGACTTAGTGCAGTGCCGTCGCGAATCGACGGACACTACGACCGGATTACTACAGCCGGGAAAAAAGAACAGTCACTCCACTAGATTTTGTGTGTAACTGCTCCGTCCGGGGTTCGCCGACGACGCGCGACTGCATCACGCGCTGGACGCCGCGGCAAAAAAGATTTTCGCGCACGATATTTTCTGCGCAAAGGCGCATGCATTGCAGAAATGCCGATGGATCAATGGTTTCTACGCTGTCGTAAATTTTATCGCGACGAGGAATTTCGACGCGGCCACGATCTATTGCGGCGAATTTTTTCGCACACGAGAATGCCCGCGCAGCCCAACTTCGCAGCGCAAAAAATTTTTCGCGCAGAATGCACTTTTGGGCGCGTTGAAGAGCCATGTGCAGCGCAAAACGCGCGAATCAGTGCCAAGTGATTCGCGCCGACAGCACCTTTGCCGACCGCTTGCGGCGACCTCGCACGGCAGTTTCGGTTCCGTTTCGACTTGCGAGGAGCGCGCGAGGTGTTCGCGCGCACGCGCGTGCGGCAGCGACACACCACTCCGCTCAGATGCCGATCTTCTTCTTAAGCAGATCGTTGACCGCCTGCGGATTGGCCTTGCCGCCCGACGCCTTCATCACCTGGCCGACGAACCAGCCGATCGCTTTCGGGTTCGCTTTGGCGTCGGCGACCTTGTCGGCGTTCTTGGCGACGATGTCGTCGACCAGCCTTTCGATTTCGCCAAGGTCCTTTATTTGCGCCAACCCAAATTTGGCTACGAGGTTATTGATATCCACCGCACTAGACACGTGCACGACCTGAGGACCCGAGGTATTCGCTTGCCATACCCGGTCGTAGAGTTCTTTCGCGCCCGTACTTGAGATGATGCCATTTGCCATCAATTCAACGATTGCAGCATTAGCTGCGGGTGGAATCGGACTTGTATCGAGGGTCAGCTTTTCCTTATACAGACGTCCCAGATGTTCGTTGATTAGCCAGTTCGCCAACGCGTTGGGAGGCACACTTGGGGCCGCCTCAACCCATTTCTCAAATTCGTCCGATCGCCGCTTTTCATTCAATAGAACGCCTGCGTTGTAGATCGAAAGGCCTAACTTGGTCTGAAAGCGATTCCTCTTGTCATCTGGGTGTTCTGGCAGGCCCCCTCTGAGGTCGTCCACAAAGTCCTGGCTGAGTTCGAGTGGCAACAGATCTGGGTCGGGGAAGTAACGGTAATCGTGTGCCTCTTCCTTGGTACGCATCGAACGCGTTTGCCCCTTGATCGGATCAAACAACCGTGTTTCCTGATCGATTGTGCCCCCAGCCTCCAGAATTTCGATTTGCCGATGCCGCTCCCACATTACAGCGTCGGCTACGGACTCGAATGAATTGAGATTCTTGATCTCGCAGCGCGTTCCGTACGCGGTTCCAGGCTTGTGCACTGAGACATTGACGTCGGCCCGTAAGTGTCCCTTCTCCATGTCGCCATCACAGGTACCGAGATGCTGCAAAAGCATTCGAATCCTAGCGAAAAATCGTGCCGCATCTGCGGCCGAGCGGAGGTCGGGCTTCGTAACTATTTCCATCAGCGCCACGCCGGCACGATTGAGATCGACTAGCGACATCGACGGATTCTGATCGTGCAGCAACTTGCCAGCGTCCTGCTCAAGATGGAGCCTCTCGATGCCGACGCGAAAAGGTTTGTCATCATCCCCAAGGACATCGACAAATCCCTCCCCCACAATTGGTGATTTGTACTGGCTGATTTGATAGCCTTGCGGCAAATCGGGATAGAAATAGTTTTTTCGATCAAAGACGGATTTTAAATTGGGCTCAGCATTGAGCCAAAATCCCGTCCGGATGGCCTGGCGCACACATTCTTGGTTGATCACCGGCAGCATCCCAGGCATGGCGGCATCGATCAGGGAGACATGCGAGTTGGGCTCGCCGCCGAATTCGGTCGAGGCGTCGGAGAACAATTTGGCCTGCGAGGTCACCTGGGCATGCACTTCCATGCCGATGACCAATTCCCAGTCGCCCGTGTCGTCGTTTTTCAGCCTAGCCGGTGCATCCATCGCCAATTCGCGCCTTGTTCCCTCGCGCGCGGTTCCCGCCCGCGCGCTTTGCAATATATACTGACGAAAAGCCGTCAAGGGAGGACCCGATGAAGCGCCTTTTGCTCGCCGTTTTCGCGCTGCTTAGCACGGCCGCCATCGCCCAGCAGGCGGCGCAACCGACGGCCCCGCTCATCCCCTACGACTCGGTGCCGAATTTCCTCAAGCTGCCGACCGATCTCAATATGGGCGAGGCCGCAGGCGTCGCGGTCAATTCCAAGGGCCACATTTTCATCTTCCACCGCGGCGGCTCGAGCCATGGGCCGGCCTTCGCCAACACGGCGGCGCAGCTTTGGGAATTCGATGCCGACGGCCGCTTTGTCCGCGAGATCGGCAAGAACCTTTACGCCTGGTCGTTCGCCCACGCCGTGCGCGTCGACAAGGACGACAACATTTGGGTGATCGACAAAGGCTCCGACATGATCGTCCGCTTCAATCCGGAAGGTCACGTCACCATGGTGATCGGCCGCAAGCCTGAAGCCTCCGACGCCGACACCAAACCCTATGAGCACGTCAATCCGCCGCTGCCGCCGCAGAACGGCCGCTTCCGCCAGCCGACCGACGTCACCTGGGATCCGGCGGGCGACATCTTCATCAGCGACGGCTACATCAATTCCCGCGTCGCCAAGCTCAACAAGGACGGCGATTGGGTCGCGTCCTGGGGCACGCCCGGTAAAGGCGACGGCCAGTTCAACACCGTTCACAACATCGCCGCCGATGCCAAGGGCACCATCTATGTCGCCGACCGCGGCAACCGCCGCATCCAGGTGTTCGATAGCGACGGCAAGCTGTTGCGGATCATGACCATCGACATTCCGCCGGAGCCGGATGCGCAGCCGGCGATCGGCAACAAGCCGGACCTGACCAATTACCTGCAGAACGGCGGCACCATGACGCCGGGCGCGCCGTGGACGCTGTGCATCACGCCGCCGCCGAACCAGGTGCTCTATGTCTCCGACGCTTTCCCCGGCCGCATCTACAAGCTCAGCCTGGACGGCAAGGTTTTGGGCATGCTCGGCCGCTCCGGCAAGCAGCTCAAGCAGTTCGGCTGGATCCACGCCATCGCCTGCCCGAACGAGAACATGCTCTATGTCGCCGAAATCCTCAATTGGCGCGTGCAGAAGCTGATCCTGCATCCGGAGCAACCGCGCGCGTCGAGCCACTGAGAGAGCGGCGGCGCGAGGACGAACTTTTGTCGCATTCATCTCAAGGCGCCATCGCACGGCTTGCCGCATGGCTCGCGGCATTGCGTGCCGAGGATTTTCCGCAACGCGCCATCGAGCGGGCGAAGCTCTTGCTGCTCGATACACTCGGCTGCGGCTTTGCGGCGCTGGATGATGATTGCGCGCGTGCGGTGCTGGCGACACTCGACGCGCTGGGTGAAAAACCGCAATGCACGGTGCTCGGCCATCCGCGCGGCATGAGCGCGCCAAGCGCGGTGCTCGCCAACGGCACGCTGATCCGCGTCCTCGATCTCAACGACTATTTGGTCGGCGCGCACCCGCAAAGCGGCGCCCGCGGCGGCCATCCGAGCGACAATATCCCGGTCGCGCTTGCCGCCGCGGAGCTCGCCGGTTCGCCCGGACGCGATCTCCTCGCCGCCATCGTGCTCGCTTACGAAATCTACGGCCGCGGCAAAGCGCTGATGGATGCGGACTCGGTGTGGGACGGCGTCAGCATATCCGGTGTCGTGGCGCCGGCCGTCGCCGGCTGGCTGGTGCGGCTGCCGCAGCACAAGCTCGCGCATGCGATTGCGCTCGGCGCGGCGCGCGCGGCGACGCCGGTCGCCGTGCGCGAGGGCGGCATATCGGCTGCGAAGAACATCGCCAATGCGCTGATCGCCCAGAACGGCATGCAGGCGACGTTACTTGCGGCCCAGGGCGTCACCGGCCCGCTCGATCTTTTCGAAGCCGAGCGCGGGCTTAGAGCGGTGTTCCCGCGCGGGCCGGCGGGCGACATATTCGGCGCGCCTTTGCCGGACGACGGCTTCATCGTGCGCAGCGCGATAAAGGCCTATCCGTGCTTTGCCGGCGGCCAGAGCGCGGTCGCGGCCGGCATCGCCTTGCATCGCCTGGTCGGCGGCAGTGTCGATCGGCTCAAAACCATACGCGTCGCGCTTGCCGACCTGCCCATCGTGCGCCGCTGGCTTGCCGATCCCGGCCGCATCGAGCCGCGATCCCGCGAGGCTGCCGACCACAGCCTGCATTTCCTCATTGCCGTTGCGCTCACCGACGGCACCTTCGGACTGCGCCAATTCGACGACGCGCGCTGGAACGACGCAAAAGTGCGCGCGCTGATGACGCGCCTCGCCATCACGACCGACGCCGATATGACCAGCCGCGCCGCCGAGGCCTATCCGTGCGCCCTCCACGCCATCGAGCACGATGGCCGGCCTTATGACGTGGAAATCCTCCAGCCGCCCGGCTTTTCGCCAGACGGCCTCGACACGCAAACGGTGCTGGACAAATTCGCCGGCGTCACCGAGCGTCATCTCGCCCCAGATCGCCGAAACGGCATTGTCGACGCGATCATGGCGCTAGATAAGGCCGCATCCTGCGACGGCCTTATGCGGCGCCTGGTGACGGAACGGACGGTCGCATGAGGACACTCGCGACGCTCGCCTTGGCCGCCACGATGCTGACCGCGACGGCGGCTGCCCCGGCACCGGCGCAAGATTGGCCGACGCGCTCGGTAAAGATCATCGTCGCCTTCTCGCCGGGCGGCAGCGCCGATCAGTTCGGCCGGCTGATCGCGGAGGAGCTGTCGGAGACGTTCGGCCAGCAATTTTATATCGAGTACCATCCGGGCTCTAGCGGCACTATCGGCGCGGCGCTCACCGCGCGCGCGGCGCCCGACGGCTACACGCTGATGATTGGCGGCTCCGGGCCGCACATCACCAGCCCCGCGATCAATCCCAATGTCGGCTATGACCCGATCAAGGATTTTTCTCACATCGCCATGATCGGCGCCGACGGCTTCGTGCTGATCGCCAATCCGACGCTCGGCATCGGCAACCTCGCCGACCTGGTCAAAACCGCCCACGCCCGGCAGACGCCATTGACCTTCTCGTCGCCCGGTCCGGGCTCGCTCGGGCAATTGATGATGGAGCAGTTCAAACGCAAGGCAGGCATCGAGCTCGTGCATGTGCCGGCGCCCAATTCCGGTTTGATGGAGGTTCTCGGCAACCATATCGCGCTGTCGATGACCGGGCTTTTGACGTCGGGTGAGCAAATCAAGGCCGGCGCGGTCACCGCGGTCGCCGTGACCTCGACCGAGCGCAACCCGGTCTACAAGGACATTCCAACTTTTACCGAACAGGGCTATCCCGAGGTGCACGGCGACACTTGGTTCTGGCTGACCGGCCCGAAGAACCTGCCGCCTGATGTCGTCGAGAAGCTCAACCGGGAGGTCCGCCGCATCCTCAAAACCCCAAAAGTCCGCGATTACTTCCAGCGGCAGGCCGCCTTGGCGATGGATGTCGACGTCGCCGGCCTCAACAAGTTCCTGGCCGAGGAAGTATCCTATTGGGGCGCTTTGGCCAAAAGCGTCGGATTATCGGTACAGTAGAGCGCAGAGGAGTACGAAACATGGACGCCATCGCAGAGCAGGAGCCCCTTGCCGCCGCGCTTGCCGAGCCGCGGGCGCGCATCGGCCTGATCATCCCCTCGGTCAATCGCATGACCGAGCCGCAATTCAATCACTACGCGCCCGAGGGGCTTGGTATTCACGTGGCGCGCGGCCGCGTTGCCGGACAGCCGGGCAAGACGGTCGCCGAGTTGACCGACGAGATCGCCCATGCCGCCGGCACGCTGGCCGACGCCGGGCCCGACCTCATCGTCTTCCACTGCACAAATACATCGATGGAGGAAGGCGCCGACGGCGAGGCGCGCATCATCAATCTCATTGAGAAGACCACCGGCATCGAGGCGCTGTCGACGTCGAGCCTGGTAAACGATGCATTGCGCGTACTGGGCTTGAAGAAGCTCGTGCTGCTCAGCCCCTACATGTCCAATGCGCCGATCATCAGCTATCTGAACGCCGCCGGCTTCACCGTGGTCAAGGACGTGGCGCTCAAATGCGCCACCGCCGCCGACTTCGAAGCGGTGACGCCGCAACGCTGGCTCGAGCTGGCGCGCGAGAACGATACGCCGGAGGCCGACGGTATCTTCCTGAGCTGCACCAACACCACCCAGATCGAGGCGGTGACCGCGATCGAGGAAGCGCTAGGCAAGCCGGTGGTCAACAGCAACCAAGCGGTGCTGTGGGGCTGCCTCAAGCGCCTCAAGGAAAAGCTTGGCAACGGCGAGCCGACGCCCAATCTCGGCCGGCTGATGAAGGACCTTGATGCCTGACATGACGGTCCGCGCGCAACGCACGATCGCTGCCGCCGCGCTGATCGCATTTGCGACCGGCGCGAGCGCGACTGCGCGCGCGCAAGAGCTCGAAGCCGTCAATTATCCCAACCGGCCGATCCACATCATCGTGCCGTTTCCGCCCGGCGGCCCGACCGACATTCTCACCCGCATCGTCGCCAAGGAGATGACGGCGTCGTGGGGCCAAACGGTGGTGATCGAAAATCGCCCGGGCGCCGACACCACTATCGGCGCGGAAGTGGTGGCCAAGGCTGATCCCGACGGCTACACGCTGCTCGCCGCCATGGATTCGACCATGGTGCTCAATCCGCTGCTGAAGAAGGAGCTGCCGTACGATCCGGTCAGGGATTTCGAGCCGATCTCGCTCGGCGCAAAAAATATCTCGGTCCTGGAAGTGAGCGCGGATTCCTCTGCGCAAACCGTGGCGGACCTGATCGAGACGCTCAGAGCGCGGCCCGGCAAGCTCAATTTCGGCACCGGCACCACCAATGGCCGGCTCGCCGCGCTGCTGTTCGCAAAGCTCACCGGCACCAACTTCGCCATCATCCCCTACAAGGGCAGCGCCGAGACCGTGGAGGGGCTACTCACCGACAGCGTCGATTTCGGCATCGACGGCATGGCGTCGAGCTATCCGCTCATCAAGGTCGGCAAATTCCGCGCGCTGGCGAAATTGAGCGATCGGCCGTTGAGCCAACTGCCCGACCTGCCGCCGCTCGCCGAGGCGGCGGGCGTCCCGGAACTCGGCGACATCTCGACCTGGATCGCGTTCTACGCGCCGGCCGGTACGTCGAGCGAGATCGTCGGCAAGCTTTCGCATTTCATCGCCACCATCTATGCCGATCCCGCCGTCGCCAAGCGGCTGCAGGACGCCGGCATCGTCGCGGTGTCGAGCACGCCCGGAGAGCTCAAAGCGTTCGTCCACAGCGAGACCGAGCGCTGGGGCAAGGTCATCCACGACAACGCCAATTATATTTTCAAGTGACGCATGTCCGGCATTGCTCGCGCTCTCGCGGCTGTCCTGCTCCTGATCGCCGCGCCGGCCTCGGCATCGGCGCAGGATGCTGACACAAAAAATTATCCGAGCCACACCATCCGCATGATCGTGCCGTTTCCGCCCGGCGGGCCGGCCGACACTATCGCCCGCATCGTCGGTGCGAAAATGTCCGAGCATTGGGGAGAACCGGTGGTGATCGAGAACCGCGCCGGCGGCAACACCGCGATCGGCGCCGAACTGGTGGCGAAGTCTGCGCCCGACGGCTATACGCTGCTCGTCGCCATGGACGTCACCATGGTGATGAATCCCTTGGTGATGACCAACCTGCCCTACGATCCGCAGAAGGATTTCGCGCCGGTCACCTTGCTGACCAAGAACATTTCGCTCATCACCACGCGCAGCGATGGGCCGCAGACGATGGCCGAGCTGATCGCCAAGGCCAAAGCCAATCCCGGTAGGCTCAATGTCGGCGCCGGCACCATTACCTCGCGGCTCGGCGCGCTGGCCTTCCTGCAGGCCGCCGGGATCGACGTCACGCTGGTGCCCTACAAGGGCAGCGCCGACATCACCCAGGGCCTTCTGACCGGCGCCGTCGATTTTGCGCTGGACAGCGTTTCCAACAGCCTGCCGCTGATCGAGGCTGGCAAATTCCGCGCGCTGGCGAAATACAGCAACCGCCCGCTGCCGCTCATGCCGGAAGTGCCGAGCCTGTCCATCGCCGCCGGCCTGCCCGACATCGCCGAAAGCGCGACCTGGATCGGCATCGTCGCGCCGGCTGGCACGCCGAAGCCGGTCATCCACAAGGTCCAGCGCGAGATCGCCGCTATCTTCGCCGATCCTGCGATGGCCGCACGGCTGGAAAAGGCGGGGCTGAACGCCGAGTCGAGCACGCCCGAAGAGCTCGATACTTTCATTCGCAGCGAAAGTGCGCGCTGGGGCAAGCTGATCAAGAGCGGTATTGCCGATAAGATTTTAAATTGAAATTTTTTCCCTCCCCATAAGGGGGAGGGAGAAGAAGTCTCAATACGCCGCGGCTAACAAATCGCGCACGTCGCTCGCCGAAGCCGGCCGCGGCGCGGTGATTGCGGCGGCTGCGATCTCCCCGGCGACGAAATCGGCCTTCGCGGCATCAAAGCCGACATCGCGCAGCCGTTGCTGGATCGGGAATTTCTTCAGCATCGCGGCGACCGCGGCCGCCGGGTCGTCGCTGCCGAGCGCGTCGTGCAAGCGCGCCTTCGCCTCGGGCGCCGCTTGCAGATTAAAGCGCATCACATGCGGCAGCATGATCGCGTGGGTCTCGGCATGCGGCAGCCCGAGGCCGCCGAGCACGTGGGCGAGCTTGTGATGCAGCGCGGTGCCGGCGCTGAGCACTGTTCCGGCGAGCCAGGCACCGATCAGGCACTCGCCGCGCGCCGCGACGTTCGCACCATCGGCGACCACCGCCGGCAGATTGTGCGCAAACCGCCGCATCGCCTCGGTGGCGAGCCCGACTGTGATCGGCGTGCGGCTGTCGACCCACAGCGCCTCGACGCAATGGGCGATGGCGTTCATGCCGCTTGCGGCGCTGACCGCGGCCGGCAGGCCGAGGGTGAGATCGGGGTCGTAGATGATGGTGCGCGGCACGACCTTGATGTCGCGGCCGGTGATTTTGCGCTCGCCGTCGGTCATGCCGATGATCGGCGTCGCCTCGGAGCCGGAATAGGTCGTCGGAATGGCGAGGATCGGCAGGCCGGTCTCGAGCGCGATCGCCTTGGCAAGCCCGATCGCGGAGCCGCCGCCGACCGCGATCAATCCATCGGCGTCGTTCGCGCGCGCCGCCGCGAGCCCGGCTTCGGCGACCGCCTTCGGCACGTGCACGACGGCTTGCGCGTGCAGGACGGCCACGCGCGTACCAAGCAGCGCTCTGACTTTCTCGCCAAGGCGTGCGCCGCTGCCCGGCGTCGCGATTATGACCGCGCGCTCGATTTTGAGCCGCGCCGCCTCGTCGGCGACGCGATTGAGCGCACCGGAACCAAAAACGACGCGTTGCGGTGGAACGTCGTGAGTGAAGGCAACCGCCTTCACTTCCCCTCGCGCCAGATTCCGAGCGCTTTTTGCGCCGGGCGGTCGGAAATCGAGAACAGCACCGACTCCTTGGCCGCATGGTGGTGGTAGCGCTTCCATGGCGGCACCACGAAGACGTCGTTGGGGCGCCATTCCAGCACTTTGCCGTCGACCGTGGTGGTGCCCTCGCCCTCGACGCAGACGAAGATGGTGCCGTCGGTGGCGCGATAGGGCTCGCCCTTGAACCCCTTCGGAAGCATGGCGAGCCACGCGCCCATGGTCGGCAGCACCGGGCCGCCGGTGACGGGATTGGCATAGTGCACACGCGCGCCATGGCGCTTGTCGATATCGCCCGACTGCATCATGCGCTCGACGATCGGCCGGGTGCGTTTGTAGGTGTAGTTGATGACCGGGGTATAGCTCCTGTCCCACGAACCTTCGGGCAGCACGCCGGAGCCGTAGAAGCTCAGCGAATCGCCGTCCTTGCGCGTGGTCTCCTGGGTCGGCTCGTCGGAACCCTCGGCGAACGAGGTTTCGAAGAAATTGACGGCCGGGAAGTCGAGCACGTCGAGCCACAGCATCGGCTTCTTCGACGTGTTGCCGTGATCGTGCGGTGCCCAGTTGGCGGTGATGACGAAATCGCCGGGCGCCATGAAAGCCTTCTCGCCGTCGACCGCGGTATAGGCGCCCTCGCCGTCGAGGACGAAGCGGATGGCGGAGGACACGTGGCGGTGGGCTGGCGCGACCTCGCCGGGCAGGATCATCTGGATGCCGGCAAATAGCGTGTTGGTGGCCTTGGATTCGCCGTGCATCGCCGGGTTTTCCAGGATCAACACGCGGCGATTGGCCTCCTCGGCGGTGATCAGGCCGCCCGATTCCATGACCAGGGATTTGACGTCGTCATAGTGCCAGACATGGGGCTGGCAGCGGGTCACCGGCTCCTTGGTAACGACCGATTTCATGACCTTCCACAGGGGCGCCATGTCGCGCTTGGCGATGCGCTCGTAATAGGCTTCCCGGACTGCCTCGATATTGTGCTTGGGGCCGGGTTTGCCGTTGGTCGATTTTCTCACGGTCGCGACCGCCATGGGCGTCCTCCATAAATCGCAAAAGTCGATTACTGCACCGGAATATAGTCAATGCGCGGTCTCCCGGAAATAGCGGGAAATGGAGGCCTGAGGGGCCTGCCATGCAGCCGTAGCGGGCTGCCGCTTAATTATTGGTGGCGCCACCGTCGACGGCGATGGTCTGGCCGGTGACGAAGTCGCTGTCGGCAGAAGCCAGGAACACCAGCGCGCCGAGCAGGTCCTCGGGGTATTCGTCGCGCTTGAGCGCGCGCCGGGCCAGCGACGGCGCCTGCGAATGCGCGAGATGGCCCGGGTTCTCGTTGATGACGCTGTCGCTCAACGTAAATCCCGGCGCCAGGTTGTTGACGCAGATATTGTGCTCGCCGAGCTCGCGCGACACCGAGCGGGTGAATGCCGTCACCGCGCCCTTCGAGGTCACGTAATGGGCGAAATTGGGAATGCCGCGAGCGACGGTTCCGGAGCTGATATTGATGATCTTGCCGTATTTTTGCGCGATCATGTGCGGCGCGACGTGCTTGGTCATCAAAAACACGCCGCGGATATTGATCGACATGACTTTATCCCACAGTCCGACGTCGATCTCGGTGACCTTCTGCTCCTGCAGCGGCGCGAACAAAGCCGCGTTATTGACCAGAATGTCGATCTTGCCGAAGCGGTCCATGGTCTTGGCCACCAGCGTCTTCACCGCGCCTTCGTCGCTGACATCGGCAACCGCGCTTGCCACCGAATTGGCGCCATGTTTTCCCGCGATCTCCTCGGCTAGTTCCCTGCCGTCGGCGATGTCGGCGATCATCAGGCGCGAGCCTTCGGCTGCGAGCCGATGCGCATAGTGCCGGCCAATACCCTTGGCGCCGCCGGTGAGCAACGCGACGCGGCCGTCGAGACGGGCCATGGCTATGTCTTTCCGTTCAGCCGGCGGATGAATTTCTCAAACCCGGCGAGTTGCTGCTTGACGATGTCGATGGTCGGCTGATCGGTCAGTTCCAGCGTCTTCTCGTCGAATTTCTTGGCGGCGAACGTCACCAGAATTTCCGGCTTGCCAAACAGGTGAGCGTCGATTGAGGTGAGACTTTGCCGCAAGTGGTATTGCATGCGCGCGCCACCAAGCACGCCGCCGGCGCAGGACTGGATCGCCACCGGCTTGTCCTTGAACGGCACGTCCTTCATGCGCGAGACCCAGTCGATGGCGTTCTTCAATCCGCCCGGGATGCTCCAGTTGTATTCCGGCGAGACGATGATGACGCCGTCGGCTGAGCGGATGGCGGCGGCCCAGGCTTCGGCGTCGGCGGGAAAGCCGGCACCGGCTTGAATGTCGTGATTGTAGATCGGCATCTTGTCCCAGGCCGGCGCCGGCGCGATCGACATTCCCGCGGGCGCCAGCGACGGCAAGGTGCGCGCCAGCGCGGCGTTGTAAGAGCCCTTGCGCAGGCTGCCGCAGATGGTGATGACGTTGACAGTATTATCGGCCATGTCGTTTCGGTCCTATCGGTTGCAATAAAACAAATTGTAGTTGGCTGGATTTGCGCTCACAAGCGCACGCCACCGCAGCCGCGCGAGCGACGCTGGCTCGAAGCTGCGATAACGCTCAATTGTTCAGGATGGCGATATCCTTGGCCGAGGTCGGCCCCGGCAGCGATTGCACGAAGGCGTAGATGTCGGCGATATCCTTGTCCGACAGTACCGCTTCCGAAAAGGCCGGCATGTCGTCGGACGGATTGCGCAATTGGCCTTTGAAGCCGTCGAACGGCAGCGCGGTATGGGCGAGGATCGGCGCCGGGCCGTTATAGGCGCCGCCCTGCCCCGAGCGGCCGTGGCAGGTGAAACAGCCGTCGGCGAGGAAGATGCGTTTGCCGTTGGCAGCATTGCCTTGCGGGGCGTCCTGCGCCGCCGCCACCGAAACTGAGCCGACGCCGAGAGCGGCCACGGCCAACGCCGTCACCGCGATACGTTTGAACTTTTTCATTGTCATTCTCCTCAGCGCGGATCGGTCACGACATCGACCACGGCCGGCCCGCCGGCCTTCACCGCGGCGATGGCGCGGGTGAGCGCCGGCGCGAGATCCTTTGGATCGGTGATCGGCCCCTCGCCGTGGGCGCCCATGCCGCGCGCGACGGTGGCGTAATCGATATTCGGATCCTTGATGGTGGTGCCGATGTCCATCTTGTCGACGCCGCGGCCATGCCGCGCCGCCATGGCGATGAGATACATGTATTCCTGATGATAAGCGCGGTTGTTTTGCACGATGTAGAGGATCGGAATCTTGTGGTGCGCCGCGGTCCACAACGCGCCCGGATTGAACATGAAGTCGCCGTCGCCGCCGAACGCCAAGGTGAAACGGCCGTGCTTCTTGTTGGCGAGCGCGGCGCCGAGCGAAGCCGGCAGGTTATAGCCGACGCCGGCGCCGCCGGAGACGCCGTTCCATTGGTGTGGCTTCTTGAAATCCCACAGCCGGTGCATCCAGGAGAGCCGGATCGAGGTGCCGACCACCGACCAGTCTTCGTCCTTGATCTGGTTATAGACCTCCGCGCACATCCGTGCCGTGGTGATCGGGCTCGCATCCCAGCCGATGGTGGCATCGGTCTTGGAGCGCTCGACCATGGCGAGATGCGCGGCGGCGAGTTTCTTGCCGCGCTCGGCATAGGCTGACTTGCGGCCGTCGTCGATCAGGCGCTTGGCCGCTTCGGTCAGCGCCGGCAGCGACGCCTCGCCGTCGCCGGCGATATCGAGATCGACGTCCTGCCAGCGGCCGAAATCCTGATAGTTGGATTTCAGATAAAGATCGCGCACGCCGAGCGTGATGACTTTTGTGTCGGGTTTGTAGGCCGGCCGTGACCGGCGGTTGATGCGGTCGCTGAAATGGGTGAGCGTGCCCCAGAGATCGTTCATCTCGATGGCGAGAATGACGTCGGCTTGGCCGATCATGGCGCGGCGGAAGCTTTGGTTGAGCGGATGCCGCGACGGGAAATTCATGCGGCCGGCATTGTCGATCACGGCGCATTGCAAGGTCTCGGCAAGCTCGACCAGGTTCGCCATGCCGGCGGGCGTGCGCGCGACGCGGTCGCAGACGATGACCGGGTTCTGCGCCTCGACCAGCATCTTGGCCGCCTGCGCGATCGCAGCGGAATCGCCCTGCGGCGGGATCACCGGGGCGAATTTGGGAATGCGCAAGGACTCGGCATCGGGAATCGGGTTCTCCTGCAACTCGGCATCGAGCGCCAGGAAGACCGGTCCCATCGGCGGTGTCGTCGCGATCTTGTAGGCGCGCACCGCCGACTCGGCGAAATGCTGCAACGAGGCCGGCTGATCGTCCCACTTGGTGAATTCGCGAACTATTTGTCCAATGTCCACGCCGGCATGGAGCCACTCGGCGCCGGGCGCCCGTTTGTCGGCCTCCATGATATTGCCGCCCATGACCAGCACCGGCACGCGGTCGCACCAGGCGTTGTACATCGCCATGGTGGCGTGCTGCAGGCCGACGACGCCGTGGCAGGCCATGGCCATCGGCTTGCCCTCGATCTTGGCGTAGCCCTGCGCCATGTGCACGGCGATGTCCTCATGCACGCAGGTGATGATCTCGGGCTTGTTGTTGCCGTGATTGATGACCGCCTCGTGCAGGCCGCGGTAGCTCGAGGCGCAGTTGATCGCCATGTATTCGATGCCGAGCGAGTTGAGCACGTCGGTCATGAAATCGCCGCCGCTCGACGACTGGTTCACCGGATCGCTGTTGGGCGGCATGGTCTCGGTCGCGACATGGCGCGGGCCGGGCAGCGCGGCCTTCAGCTTCTCAGCGGGCACGGCCGGCATGGCATTGGCGGCAACCGGCGGCGCGACCGCGGCGGCGGCGCCGACGAGGCCCGCGCCTTTGAGAAAATTGCGGCGGCTGGCGTCAGGCTGCTGACGGCGTTTCGGCATCGTGTCCTCCCTGGGAATGGCTTGTTAAGCCAAGAAAAGTAGGCCGATCGAAAATCGGCGAATTTTTGCTTGCGCCGATACTCCCCCGCGGTCCGGCGAGCGTCAAGCTGGCTCCGACTAAGGGCAGCTATGTGCTTGGCGAGCTCAGCAGCGCCGGTGCGACGATGTCCTTCCAGCTTTTCGGCGGCGCCTTGAGCTCACCGTGGCGGCCCATGAAATCGGCATAAACCTGCACGCCGTAAACCGCGCTGCCGAACTCGTCCTTGATGTCTCTAAGCACCGCTTCGACGACGCCGCCGCTGAGCGACATCGACGGCTCATGGGTCAGGTAGATTTGCGCGGCGCGGGCCGGATCGCTGCGGATGATGCGCGCGGCATCGTCGATCGCTTTGTCGATCGCTTCCGGCAGTTGCGGATGCGCCTCGATATAGGCGCGGGTCGCGCCCATGATCAGGAACGAGGCCTTGCCGTTCATCACATCGACCGAACTGAGCACGCGATGAACTTTGGCGTCGCGCAACGCAATTTGCGTGAACGGCGGCGACGCAAAGTAAGCGGTCACCAGGCCCGAGCCATCGATCATCGCGCTGACCGATTCCGCAGGCGACATCGCGACCACCTGATCCTGCAATTTATCGAAACTCCTGAAAACCTTTTCCGATTGCATCTCCAATAGATACATCTGCGGCGCGGTCAATGACGGCATGGCGATGCGATCGGTCGGCTGAAAGTCGGCGATAGTGGCGACGTTGGGTCGATTGCTGACCAGCGTCAGCGGCATGGTGGTGATACCGGATACGGCGAGGATTTGCTGCGGCGTGTCTTTCGCGTTCTCCCAGGCGGCGAGCAGCGGCGCGGTGCCGTAGGGCGCCATGTCGATCGCACCAGAGGCGATCGCGTCCTGCATCGGGCCGGCGCCGAGAAAGCGCTGATAGCTCGCCTTGACATCGACATGCAGCTCCTTGGCGCGTTTCTCGACGAGTTTCAAATCCTGGCAGATATAGATCGGCAGAAACGCCAAGCCGAAACCGATGCCGATCTTGATCTGATCTTGTGCGCGCGCCGGCGCCGCTGTCGCGCAGAGCACAGCGGACGCCGCAAGCCCAAGCACAAATCTGCGCAAAGCTTTTACTCGTCCTCGGAGAGCCGCGACTATAGTTCACCCTCCCCTGCAGGGGGAGGGTGAAGTTACGCGGCGCCGGAGAGAAAATACTCCCTGAGCCGCTCGCGCGCGGCCAGCGCTTTGCCGAGATCGAGACCGTTGACGATGGCCAGGCGGAAGCCGCCGGGCGGCATGGCGTGACGCTCCGGTTCCCAGTTTTCATGAAACGAGATTTGCACGCTGGTGACGCCCGGCGTGCGCTTGATCTCGTCGACGAACGCCTGCGGCGGATGGCGGTAGCGGCGGCCATTCGGTCCGAACAATACGACGCTGTAACCCTCGCTGCGGTCGTCGTCATAAAAATCCCAATCGCGGTTCTCATAGAGGCCGACCAGCGCATCGACCCAGCCGGGACCGTAGAGATCGGGCCATTGGTCGGCGAAGCGCAGATGCGCCTCGATGATGGTGCCGCCGATGGTTTCGAGATTGAGCATGCCGGTATAGCCGGCGAGATTTTTTTGCGTCCAGGCGCCGCAACGGGTCTCGATGTCGGCGTCCGGCTCGGCATGTATTGTCCAGTAATCGAAAGTGCCCTCGCCTGCCGGCTTGCCGGTGGCGTGGCGCCACCAGCGTGGCTCGCCATCCACAACGGCGACGTCGGAGGAGACGTGGCGGCCGTCGAGCAAGGTCATCCAGAAGTGACCGGGCGCGTAATGCCGCTCATAGTCGGCGGCCGTTTCCAGCACTCGGCTGCCGACGCCCATGCCCTTGAGATTGGTAATTGGTTTGGAAAATACTGGAAAGCGTGCTGGCGTTACGCCATGCGGGCCCGCATCAAGATTTTGGCTCAGCGCCACCGCGAGCTTGTCGTAGACCCAGCGATGCGCGGGGTACCACTGCCAGGCGTCGCAGTCCTCGGTCGGGATATTGGCGGCCGTTTTGACGTGGTCGAAATACTGAAAACGCCAAGGATCGACTTCGCAGATAGGCATGGCTCAGACGACGGACGACGGACGACGGACGACGGAAGAACCGACCCTCAATCCGTCGTCTGTCATCTGTTGTCCGTCGTCTGATTCACCAGCGCGTGAACGCTGAACAAACCATCCGTCCAAACCTTGAGCGGCGACCAGCCGCTGCCGCGGGCCAGCGCCTGGAATGATCCGATGGTATATTTGTAGCTGTTCTCGGTGTGGATGGTCTCGCCGGCGCGGAAGTCGACAGTCGCGCCGTTGATCCGCACTTTCTGCCGCCGCGTCGAGGCGAGGTGCATCTCGATCCGGTTGTGGGCGCTGTTGTAGAAGGCGTGATGCTCGAAGGCGCCGAGGTTGAAGTTGGCGCCGAGCTCGCGGTTGATGCGCGCCAACAGATTGAGATTGAATTTCGCCGTCACGCCCTCGGCGTCGTTATAGGCGTCGTAGAGACTTTTCGCGTCCTTGACCAGATCGACGCCGACCACGAACAGCGCGCCCGCGCCCAGCATGCCGCCAGCATGGCGCAAAAATTTACACGCTTCATGCGGCTCGAAATTGCCGATGGTCGAGCCCGGAAAGAAGCCGACCCGCGGCAGGGTCGCGATCACGGACGGCAGCGCGAACGGCTTGGTGAAATCCTCGACCAGCGGATAAACGCCCAGATGCGGAAAATCCCGGCGCAGTTGGGCGGCGTCCTGCTGCAAAAAATCGCCGGAAATATCGACCGGCACATAGGCCTCGACCGTTGCCGCGGCGCCGAGCAGGATGCGCGCCTTGCGGCTCGAGCCGCCACCGAATTCGATCAAGGCGCAGTTTTGCGGAAACAGCGAGGCAATCGCCGGTGCGTTGTCCTGCAGAATGCCGATCTCGCTGCGCGTCGGATAATATTCCGGCAGTTGCGTGATGCGGTCGAACAGCGCCGAGCCGGCCAGATCGTAGAAATATTTCGGCGGCAGGCTTTTCGGTTTGGCAGCAAGCCCGGCTATGACGTCGGCCGCGAACGGATCGTTCGTCGCAGCCGGTGCCGCGCGCCGCGCGGTTTGGACAGCTTGTGTCATAGTTTTGCTCAGTGTTCGTATTCCGCCAAGCGCAATCCGCTGAATTGCCAGCGTGCCGACGGATAAAAAAAGTTGCGATAGCTCGCGCGCGAATGCCCAGCCGGCGTCGCCAGCGACGAGCCGCGCAACACCATCTGGTTGACCATGAACTTGCCATTATATTCGCCGAGCGCGCCGGGCGCGGCCCTGTAGCCTGGATATGGGGTGTAGGCGCCGCGTGTCCACTGCCAGACGATGCCGAACGCGTCATTGAGCACGCCGCTTTTGGCGGCGACTTCCCATTCGCCTTCGGTCGGCAGGTCCTTGCCGGACCAGCGCGCAAAAGCGTCCGCCTCGTAATAGCTGACGTGGCACACCGGCGTCGCCGCATCGACCCGGCGCAAGCCGCCGAGCGTCATTGCATGCCAGACGCCGTCGATCTTGCGCCAATAGCCCGGCGCCTCCCAGCCTTGCGCCTCGACCGTGGCCCAGCCGTCCGACAGCCACAAGGTCGGCGTCGTATAGCCGCCGTCGGCCATGAATTCGAGCCACTCGCCGTTGGTGACCAGCGATGGCGCTAGCCGCACCGGCCGCAATACGACCTGATGCGCCGGTTGTTCGTTGTCGAAGCAAAACCCGCCGTCGCCGTGACCGATCATATGAATGCCGGCAAGCAACGCGCCCGCGGCCTGCCCTTCGCGCGCCGTCTGCGGCCACTGCCAATCCGGATCGTAGGCCGGATGGGTTTCGTTGAATGAAAACGCGTGAAGTATGTCGGTGAGCAACAGTTCCTGGTGCTGCTGCTCGTGATTGAGGCCGATCTCGATGATCGGAATCAGCACCTCAAGATTTTCCGCCGATTCGATCAGCGCGCTCACCGCGGCATCGACGTGAGCGCGGTATTCGGCAACTTCGGCGGCGTTGGGCCGGGTGATGAGCCCGCGTTGCGGGCGCGCCTGCCGCGGTCCCACCGCGACGTAGTAGGAGTTGAACAGAAAAGCGAAGCGCTCATCGAACGGCTTGTAGTTTGGCGCGAACGGCCGCAGCAGAAACTGCTCGAAAAACCACGTCACGTGCGCCCGATGCCATTTGGTCGGACTGGCGTCCGGCATCGACTGGATGACCTGGTCCTCAGGAGACAGCAGCGCCGCGCGCCGCTCGGTCTCGCCGCGCACTGCCGCAAACGTATTGAGCCAAAAATGGCGCGGATCGTCGTACGGCTGCGCCGCCACGACGGAATCGTTCGCCGGATCGGCTAGCCGAACTCGCTCGGAAACGGCGGCACGTGGCATTGCAAGGGTCCGCAAAGGGCGAGGATTAATGACAGATTCGCAAAGGCTGGGAAGATAATCGGCCCCCGGTAGCTTGGTTCCATACATGATCCATTCGGCGCAGACTGCAAGGGCTCCGGCGCGCCCTAACAAGGATGTGATCGTACCATTACAACCTTACAACAGGCGTGCGAAAGTTGCCGTAAGTATACCTGCCGACATATGGTTTTGCCCCTGATTCCGGCGCCGCCCGCAGGGAGGACGCGCACCATGAAAAAACGCATTGCCAGTAAGCGCGCCAAGCCGATGCTGCCGCGCGAGCGCGCCGACTTTTCGGCGATCGTCGACCGGCCGCCGCTCAAGCTGCCGGGCCGCGGCCGGCTGGTGTTCTGGACCATCGTCAATCTCGAAGTCTGGGACATCGGTAAGCCGATGGCGCGGCAAGTGCTCGCGCCCCCTACCGGGCAGACGCTTATTCCCGACGTGCCGAACTGGAGCTGGCACGAATACGGCATGCGGGTCGGCGTTTGGCGCTTTTTCGATCTGTTCAAGCGCCTGAAAATAAAGCCGACGCTCGCGATCAATGCCCGGGTCTGCGAGGATTACGCCCGCGTCGCCCAGGAAGCAAAGAGCGATGCTTGGGAATTCATGGGCCACTCCTACCAGCAAGGCCCAATTCACATCGAACCCGATCAGAAGAAAATGATTACGCGCTCGCTCGACGTGCTCGAGCGCTATTGCGGCAAGCGGCCGGTCGGCTGGCTTGGGCCGGGCCTGACACAAACTTTGGAGACGCCGGATTTGCTGACGCAAGCCGGCATCAAATATATCGGCGACTGGGTCTACGACGACGAGCCGACGACGATTCGAACCACCAACGGCCCGCTGATGACGCTGCCCTACACCATGGAGCTCAATGATATTCCGATGATGGCGGTGCAGCACCACGAAAGCGATTATCTGCTCAAGCGCACCATCGATCAGTTCGACCGGCTCTACGCCGAGGGCGAGAAGCGCGCAAAAATTCTCGCGCTGGCGATTCACCCGTATCTCAGCGGCCAACCGCACCGCATCAAATATCTCGAAGCGATTTACGATTACGCGCGCCGCTTCGATGGCGTCGAGTACTGGACTGGGGAGGAGATTTTGCAGTGGTATTTGCAATCAAAAGCCGAATAGCGGGCGCGGCACTGCTGCTCGTCGCCACCCTCGCAAGCAGCGCGGCGAACGCTGCCGCGCCGTGCCGCACCGGCGGGCCATATGACGCCTGGCTCGCCGCGTTCGAACGCGAGGCGATTGCGAGCGGCGTGTCGCAGCGCACGGTCGCCGAGGTCGCGCCTTACCTCACCTACGACCAGCGCATCGTCAACATCGACAGCGGTCAGCGCGTATTCACGCAGACCTTTTTGGAATTCTCCGATCGCATGGCGGCGGCCTACCGCATTCAAACCGGCGCGGCGAAGATCAAGACTTATGCTCAGGTTTTCGCGCGGATCGACCAGCAATATGGCGTGCCGGCGCCAGTCATTGTGGCGTTCTGGGCACTGGAAAGCGATTTCGGCGCCAATATGGGCAAGGAGAAAACACTGAGCGCGCTCGCCTCGCTGGCTTACGATTGCCGGCGCGCCGACCGGTTTCGCGCCCAGCTCCTTGACGCGCTGCGGCTGATCGAGCGCGGCGATCTGCGGCCCGAGGACATGATCGGCTCCTGGGCCGGTGAGCTCGGCCAGACTCAGATGATGCCGTCGGAATATTTCCAATATGCCGTCGATTACGACGGCGACGGTAAGCGCAATCTGTTGCGCAGCGCGCCCGACGTGCTCGGCTCGACGGCGAATTATCTGGTCGGGCTGGGCTGGAAGCGCGGCGAGCCGTGGATGACGGAAGTGCGCGTGCCGGCGAATATGCCGTGGGATCAGGCCGACCTCGCGATCCAATTGCCGCGTTCGAAATGGGCGTCATACGGCGTCACGCTTGCCGACGGCCGCGCGCTCCCCGCCTACAACCTGCCCGCTTCGCTGCTGTTGCCGATGGGGCGGCTTGGGCCCGCGTTCCTGGTGTATTCGAACTTTCAGATTTACCTGCAATGGAACAACTCGCTCGTTTATTCAACTACGGCAGCCTATCTCGCCACCCGCATCGCCGGCGCGCCTGCGCTGCATCGCGGCTCTCCGCCGCCGGCGCTCGCCTTCGCCGACATGAAGGAGATTCAAACCATGCTGGCGCGCGCCGGTTATGACGTCGGCAAGATCGACGGCTTTGCCGGCCTGAAAACCCGGCAGGCGGTCAAGGAAATGCAAAGGAAATACGGCCTGCCCGCCGACTCCTACCCGACGGCGGAATTGCTCGCGCGCATGCGCGCCGGGCGGTAGAAGTTTTCGCATGCGCGTGTCGTTCGCTCTCGCCGTTCTTTGTGCATTGGTGGCGCCGGCCTCCGCGCGGAAGATCACCGTTGCGGTGGTGCCGAGCGTGCCCGGCGGCGCGACCTATGTGGCGCTCGACAAGGGCTATTTCCGCGATGCCGGCCTCGACGTCGACATCGAGCGCATCGATTCACTCGGCAAGGCGGTGGCCTTTCTCGCCACCAATCAGGTGCAGGTGGCGCAAGGCGGCATCAATGCCGGCTTCTATAATTCCGTGGCACAGGGCCTGCCGGTGGCGCTGGCGCTGGAAAGCGGCTCGTCGCCGACCTATCACCAGATCGTCGTTCGCACCGACCTGAAGGGTCAAATCCGCACGCCCGCCGACCTCAAGGGTCGTACCGTGGGCTTAAGCTCCGCCGGATCGAGCTCGATGTACGAAGTCGCCTCGGTGCTGGCCTCCGCCAAGCTCAGCCTGAAAGATATCGAGGCCAAAAACCTGTCGTTCGCGCAGATGGCGGCGGCGATGTCGAATGGGGCGCTCGATGCCGCAATGGAAGTCGCGCCGTTTACGGAGCGGATGATCGAGCAAAAAATCGGCGTGCCGTGGATCGATCCCGACGACTATATCCAGCCGCTGCCCATGACCAGCGTCGGCTACATCGTCAACACCGATTGGGCGCAGCAAAATCGCGATACCACGAGAAAACTTTTCATCGCCCTGGCGCGCGCCGGCCGCGATTATTGCCAAGCCTATCACCACGGCCCGAACCGCGCCGAGATCATCGATATCTTTCTCAAATACCGCATCGGCACCGACCGCGAGCTACTCGACCGCATGGCCTGGCAGTCGCGCAATCCCAACGGCGCATTCAATGTCGCGAGCATCGTCGACATGCAGGCCTTCTTCCAGCGCGAAGGCGTAATCGGCAAAACCTCGCCGACTGACAAGCTGGTCGATCCGAGCTATGCCGCCGACGTTGCCAAGGAGCTCGGACCATTCGACCTCGTCAACAAAGTGAGCACGCTCAAGGGCTGCCGTTAAATCGCGATTTTTCTCATGCGGACTGCGGCGGCGCGTTCGCTCTGCTTGGCCATAAGACTTGCCGTCATGATGGCTTGGGCAAGCAGGCCCGCTTGTGCGGCTGGCAGCGGGCCTTGTCGTGCCTTGGTGGCCGTACAAAATTCGTGTTCGGGACCGTCTTCACCGGCGCGGGGTCCCCTACCGCCCCTGGTGGAGGCATCGGATTTCCAATTTGAGCCACGGGCATAGTTTGCGTGGTGAGAAGAAACAGGAGTGCAAGAACGCCGCTGGTGATCCTCATTCTGTTCATCTCCTCGCGGAGTTGCGCATCGGGCACGCCCATGTGTTACAAAAATCGCTTTCCTTAGGCCATCCGTTTCTTGGCCGGTTCATGCAGGTTTAGGATCACATCTCTCGCTCCCCTGACTACACGAGCACAAAATGGCAAAATCCGTTCGTCGCGTGGTGACCGGTCACGATGTCGATGGCCGCTCGACTTTCCTCATCGATGGCCCCACCCCGCACGTCTTCAGCCGCAGCAAAGGCAGCGCCATCGTGCACGAGCTGTGGGAGACAACGCGCACGCCAGCCGATAATCGCGGCAATACTGACGCCATCGCGCGCGGCCATCGCCTGCCGCCACCGAAAGGCGGTTCGGTGTTCCGCGTCATCGAATATCCGCCGGATAGCGAGCGTCTCGCCGCCATCGCGCACGAAGAAAAACTGCCCGACGACGGCTCCGGCCGGGCTACTGCGACCGACCGCAACAATCCGCGCCATCCCGGCTTCCACAAGACCGCGACCATCGATTACGCCATCGTGCTGTCGGGCGAGATCTTTGCCATGATGGACGATGGCGAAGTACTGCTGCAGGCCGGCGACGTGCTGATCCAACGCGGCACCAATCACGCCTGGAGCAACCGCACCAACGAAACCGCCGTGGTCGCTTTCGTACTGATCGACGCCAAGCCGGTCTAACGCCGCCCGTTCAGCTCCGGCACCTCAAAATCCTCCCAGCCCGGCACGTCGGCGACGTCATAGAATTCTTCGCCGAACGGCCGCGTGGCGTCGATGCCGATCGAGGACGATATCCGCATGGTGCGGTCGCGGGTCAGATCGACCGACGGATCGGACGGCCCGGCCGGCACGTTGTCGACGACGATGACGTCGCGCGCCGGCTGGACGCGGAAGGCGAGCGCCCATTCGACTTCGGTCGAGGAATGCACGTCGATGTCGGGATCGACGATCACGGTCCATTTTGGACGGATATTGCTCGACATCGCGGAGAGGATCACTTGTCGCGCCTCGCCGGCGAAGCGCGGCTCCATCGATATCACCACGTAGAACGACACGCCGGCGGAAGCGCGTACCGATACTTGTTTGATCGTCGGGAACTGGCGCTTGAGCGCGCGCAGGAACGACGCCTCGAACGGGATTTGCTTGAGGATGTGGTTCTCAGTCACCGGCTTGCCGGTGAGGAGTCCCTGAAAGATCGGCTTGCGCCGGTGCGTGATCGCGGTGATGCGCGCCACCGGCTTCTGCGATGGCCGCGTGTAATAGCCGGTATATTCGCCGAGCGGGCCTTCGAGCACCGTGGTGTTGAGATCGACCTCGAACTCGATGACGACTTCGGACGTGGCCGGCACTTTCACGTCGCAGGTCTTGCACTGCGTCAGCTCGACCGGCGCGCCGCGCAAGCCGCCGGCCAGCGCCCAGTCGTCGGTGGTGTCGGGCACTTGCACCTGGCAGGCATAGGCGATGATCGGATCGACACCGATGATCAGCGCCGCCTTGGGCACGATGCCGAGTTTTTTGCACTTCGCCAGATTCTTGCCGAAGCGGTGGAACGGCTGCGCCGAGAACGAGAACGTATCCTTGCCGAGAATGAGAAAGCGGTAATGGCCGACGTCCGGCACGCCGGTCTCCGGATCCTCGGAGACGACGATGCCCGGCGTGATATAGGGCCCGCCGTCCTTGGGGCTGTATTGCGGCACCGGGAAATTGCGGATGTCGATGGACTCGCCCTCGATGATCTCGTCGTGGCACGGCGCGCCGTTCCCGGCAAAAGTCGGCGGGATCGGGTTGTCGAGGCCGTGCAGCACTTTTTCGAAAATCGTGTCCTCGTCGGCCTCGAAGGCGAGCAGCGCTTTACTGCGCGTCGAATAGATGCCGGCGACCAGCGGATAATCGGTGCCGTTGTTGTTGAACATGATGGCCGGTCCGTTGCGGACGTAAGCCTGCTTCATCGCCTTGCCGACGTCGTTCAAGGCGATCGGGCGGTTGATGTCGATCAACTCGCCATGCTGGCGCAGCACATCGAGGAATTGGCGGAAGTCGGCGAATGGCATTTTGATATCCTCGTCATTCCGGGGCGCGGGCGAGGCCCGCGAGCCCGGAATCCATAACCACGAAACGGCGAATTGTCGAAGGTCGCGCCATCACACGCGCGACAGTGAATATGGATTCCGGGCTCGCGCTTTGCGCGCCCCGGAATGACCACATCACATCACGTCGCCCATCACCACTTCGCCCTCGCTCGGCGGCCGTTCGTAGAACTCCGGATTCATTCGGCTCGGCAGGCCTTCGCGTTTGAGCGTCGCTTCGAATTCCTTGCGGATCGCCGGATCTTCCTGGTGATAGGGAATGGCGCTGCCGCCTTTGCCGAGATCGATGGCGCCGTAATCCATCAGCTGCTCGCCGGGCACGCCCGGTTTGCGGGCGCGCTGGTTGTTTGGGCCGTGCCAGGCAGTGATGCGCAAGCCTTCTTTGCCGATGCCGAAATGCTGGTGATACCAGTCGCCGCTCATCGGCGCGGCCGAGACTAGACCGACCGGCTCGTAATCCTGGCGCAGGATTTTGTCGGCCTTGCCGTTCTGCCACGGCGTGGTGCCGAGCGCTTCCGGCCAAGTGTAAGTGTAGCCCTTGCCTTTGACGCAGACGAGCACGGCGGCGGAGGCGTGCTTGTGCGCCTTGGAATAGCGGCCGGTCTCGTGCTGGCCGATCCACAGATAGAAGCGGTTCTTCGCCATCGCCGGCTCGACCCGGCGATAGCCGGGCGAGCGGCGGTTATCGAGCGGCAGGTCGCAATTGACGATGTCGGGGATCAGATTGGTGCGCCGCATGGCAAGGCCGCGGATCGGATCGGGCTCGACATCGTCGTTCGGCTTGAAGAAATCCTCGGCGCCGGAAAACCGTTCGCTGAACGTGTACGGGCAGTTGAAAATGAAATCATTGTTGTCGACCACGTTCATCACATTCGGCGCCGTAGTGCCGCACAACAGCAAGGCCGGCGAACTCGCCGCGTTGATGATGCGGTGAAAAGCGTTGAGCGGAATTGTGAACAGCGAGCCCTTCTGCCATTCGAAGACGTGGCGCTTGCTCTGGCCCTCCTGCCACACTTCGGTGGTGCCGCGGCCCTCGACCACCAGAACAACTTTTTCATAGAGATGTCGTTCGACATTGAGCGCGCCAGCGCCGGGCACTTCGACGACGTAAAGGCCCCACAATCCTTCGGTGCCGAACAGCTGGATGAACGAGCCGCGGCCGCCAAGCCGCGGCCACGACACGAGCGGCAAATCCTGCACCCGGCGCACGCCGATGCCGCGATAGCAGGGCACGCCCTCGGCCTCCATGAAACGGTCATAGGGCAGCGGCTGGCGCTTGAATTTTCCGAAGCCGGCGTTCTCGCCCGCCTGGGGCTCGTGCCAGTGGGTTCCATCCGGCGTGTCGTGCATCGCTGTTCTCCGGGTTCCGCCTCAGGCCATAACGTTCAAATATACTATCGTTGCATCTGGGACACAGTCGGCGACGCGGTTCGGAATTTTTCGTTTCCACGCTTGCCTGACCGAATGTTACATTATAACAGTGACTCGATGGTAGGTGCGTGATGCGCTGGTTTAGGGCAAACGCAAAGTTCGGCGGCCAGTTGGCGCTGTTTGCGCTGGCGCTGCAGTTTGCTTTGTCGTTCGGCCATATCCATCACGAGGACATTTACGGTCCGGCACGCGCGACATCGGCCACCGCCGCAGGTGCAGTCGCCGACAACTCTGCCCCCTCCGATCGATCGTCCAAGCACAGCGACGATTACTGCGCGATCTGTGCCACCATGTCGCTTCTGGGCAGTTCGTTCGTCGCCACCGCGCCACAATTGCCGCTGCCGGTGGTCTCGCACTTCATCGACCATGTCGACCGAGTCGCCGCGATCTTTGTCCCGGCGCGCCGCGCCTTCTTCCAATCCCGCGCTCCGCCTGCCGCGTGACTGCCCGGTCGGTGCTGAGCTTCGGCATCGCTGCGCTTTTCTAGTCGCGTTCGGCGCCGGCGATGACCGCAAGTGAAAGCGGCAGCTGTTCCTCGTTCACAATTCGCCGCGACCGCACGACCGCTGAGACGTTTGGCCAATCCAGTCAGCAATCGGGGTCAAAGTGTCATGTCCGTTCGTTCAGTTCGTCGCACGTATTTGCTCGGCAGTTCAGCGCTGCTCGTCTTGATCGGCTTTAGCGACGCGGCCTTCGCGCAAGCCAAGCTTCCCGAGGTTGAAGTCACCGCGAACAAAAACAAACCGAAGCCGCGCCCGGCGCCGGCGCGTCAGGTCGCAACCGCGCCCGTGGTAGCGCCGCTGACTCCGGCCGAACAGCTCGCCGTCAAGAGCAACGCCTTCGATCAGAGCCGCAGCAATCTCTACACCACCATCGGCACTACCTCCTCCACGATCAGCCACGACACGATCGACGCCCTGCCGCAAGGCACCAACACGACGGTCGAAAAGGTGCTGCTGCAGGCGCCGGGCGTGTCGCAGGATTCGGCGGCGAGCGGTCTTCTGCACGTCCGTAACGATCACGCCAATGTGCAATTCCGTATCAACGGCGTCATGCTGCCCGACGGCGTCACCGGCTTCGGCAGCATTTTCGACACCGACCTGATCGGCAGCATGTCGCTCGTCACCGGCGCGCTGCCGGCCGAGTTCGGCATGCGCACGGTGGGCCTCATCGACATCACCACCCGCGCCGACGCGTTCAACAATTCCGGCACGGTGAGCCTCTATGGCGGCAGCCGCGGCACCATCGAACCGAGCTTCGACTATGGCGGCACCTTCGGCAGCCAATGTCCCGCCACGACAGCGGCAACGACCGTCGGCAAGGCGCCGCCGTCGACGGCGGCGAACTGGTGCTTCCCCGGCGTGCAATATTTCTTCAGCGGCCGTTACCTGCAGACCACCGAAGGCATCGAAAATCCGCTGCCGACGCTCAACGCCATCCACGATTTCTCGTCGCAGGAAAAAGGCTTCGCCTACATGTCGACCTTCGTCGACCCCTATACGCGCTTGAGCTTGATCGCGGGAACTGCGGTCAACAATTTCCAGATTCCCAACGTCCTCAACGCGCCGCTGAATGGCGCTGTTACGCCTCCCGTGTTCGGAGTTTCCACATTCAATTCAGCGCAGCTCAACGAGAACCAATTCGAGCAAACCGAATACGGCGTGCTGGCGCTGCAACGATCGGCGAACGGCTTCGATGGGCAATTGTCCTATTTCACCCGCTACAACCAGTTGCACTTCATGCCGGACCCGGTCGGCGACCTGTTGTTGAACGGCATCGCATCCGACATCAGCCGGCAATCCTACGCCAACGGCATCCAGGGCGACGGCTCGTATGTGGTCAACGCGGCGCATACGATTCGCGCCGGTTTCACCGTCAGCGCCGAACAGGCCTGGGTCGACAATTCATCGATTGTCCAGCCTTGCACGGCGTGCAACGGCACCGACAGCGGACCGCCCGAGACGATCGGCGACGACGTTTCAAAGCTCGCCTGGCTCGCCGGCGTCTATGCCCAGGACGAGTGGAAGATCACCAACCAGCTGACCATGAATGCCGGTCTGCGCTTCGACCAGATGTGGCAATTTACCGATGCCAACCAGTTGAGCCCACGCTTGAGCTTTACCTACAAGCCGTTCGAGTACACGACCTTCCATGCCGGCTATGCGCGCTACTTCACGCCGCCGGTGCTGGTGGAAGCGGCGCCGGCCAATATCGCGCTGTTCGACGGCACCACCGGCGCGCCTCCGGCGGGCCAAGGCAACAGCCCAGTGCTGCCGGAACGGTCACATTATTTCGACGCTGGTGTCGACCAGAAGATACCGTTCAAATGCTATAGTTCTTCGGCAAAAGACTGCCCGACGCTCGATCTCGGCGTCGATGCCTATTACAAAATCGCCAAAGACCTTATCGACAACGGCAATTTCGGCCAAGCGCTGGTGCTCAGCGCCTTCAACTACGCCAAGGGCTACGTCGAAGGCATCGAGTTTTCCGCCAAATACCACGCCGGCAATTTCCAGGCCTATGCCAATCTCGCCGTCGGCGAAGAGCGCGCCACCGATGTGGTGTCGAACCAATATCTGTTCGACAACACCAATCCGCTCGCCGATCTCGGCGGCCAGACCTTGTTCCAGTACCTTGCCAGCCACTGGATCTACACCGATCACACTCAGATCGTGACCGGCTCGGCCGGCGCGGCCTATCAATTTTGCGGCCGGGCTTCGACGCCTGGCGAGAACTGGTGGGATTCACTATGCGGAACAAAACTTTCGGCCGACATGATCTACGGCTCGGGGCTGCGCACCGGCGACGCCAATCTCGGTACCGAACCGGCCTATGCGCAGTTCAACACCAGCATCGCGCACGAATTCGCCATGCCGGACGGCAAGCCGCTGACGGTGCGCTTCGACATCGTCAATCTGTTCGACACCATTTACCAAATGAGAAGCGGCACCGGCATCGGCGTTTTCGCGCCGCAGTACGGTCCGCGTCGCGGCTACTACTTCGGTATTTCGAAGAAGATTTGAGGCCGGAACGCAGCCAATCGAGTCGCGTGAATGTTGCATGAGGGGATGACCATGACGAGGATCAAAGCCAAGGCGAGTGAAATGGTGACTGGACGGTTCGCGCGCATCGTCGCGGCAGTCGTCGGCCTTCTGGCCGTCACCGAGCCGGCGTGGAGTGCCGACTTATCGCCGCCGCCTGCCGCGCCGGTCCCGTACACTTGGAGCGGTCTCTACATTGGTCTCAACGCCGGCTATGCAGGGACCAGGGTTACTGAGACGGCCTCCGGCGGTGGCGCGGCGAGTGCAAATCTGCCAGGCGGCATTGGTGGTTTCCAGATCGGGGCCAACGATCAATTCGGTGCCATTGTGTTGGGCTTTGAAGCCGATTTCGACGGCACCATGGCGACTAAGTCGGTGACAGGAACGGGAATTACCGGCACAGCGCAAATCCCGTGGATCGGAACATTGCGCGGCCGGGCCGGATATGCGTTCGACCGGGTCCTCCTTTACGTCACCGCGGGCGGCGCGGCCAACCAGCTTATTTCCACTGTAAATGTCGCTGGCATAGGCACCGCCAACACGACCTTCACCCATGGCGGATGGACGGCTGGCGGGGGCATCGAGGCTGCCGTTACCGAAAATCTTAGCGCCCGCGTCGAGTACCTTTACTTCGACACCGGCAATATCAATGTAGCGCAAGTCGGTGCGCCGTTAGTTACGGTCACTGGCCGGCTGCAAGACAATCTGGTGCGCGCGGGCGTGAACTATCGGTTGCTGGTTGCATGGTAGTGCAGTCGAGGCAACGTCAATTCAGCGTAGAACCATCGGCGCGCGACGTGCATCGGCATCGGCGTGTTCGTGCGGCTACTCGGCCCGTGCCGCGGCTATTGCGCCGGCGTATCGATGAAGTTGTGGGGCGCGTGTCACGGAGGGCGGGTTCCTCGCCCGCCGATTCCGCTTCTCATTCGCAGGAGGACATGAAATGTCCGTGATTGCTCTCGAAAACGCCATCTCGCCGATGCAGCGGCGTCACGCCGTTGTGGACACGAGGCGGCCGATTGCGTTACAGCAACGTGCTGAAAGAACAGCAGTTTTTCATTATTCCAAAGTAAAGGACTGGTCAGCAAAGACTGAACTGCACGACATGCAGAACAATAATCGCAAAAAAAGATTGCGTCGCTTTGTGGCGTTGCTCGTCCTCGGCGGCGCGCTCCTGACCGCCAATCCGCTGATGCAATCGGCGCGCGCGCAAAATGCCGCAGGTCCTGCCGCGCCGGCCGCCGCGCAACCGGCCTCACCGGTCGCCGCACAGCCGGCCACACCGGTCCCCGCACAGCCGGTCGCACCGGTTGCCGCGCAGCCGGTCGCTCCCCCCGCAGCTGCGCCCTCCCCTCCCGCGACGGCGCCCTCGCCTGAGGCCGCTCCATCCAACCAGAACGCTGCGCCGCCTGTGCCGGCGAATGCGGCGCCGCCCGCGGATCAGCCGATCGGCCAAACCGCCATTGGCCGCACGCAATTGCCGCAAGACCTGACTCCGTGGGGCATGTTCGAGGATGCCGATCGTCTCGTGAAGGGTGTCCTGATCGGGCTCGCCTTCGCGTCGCTGGTGACCTGGACGGTCTATATCGCCAAGACGTTCGAACTGCGCACCGCGCGCCGCGAGGTACGCGCCGGACTTCGCATCCTTGCCGGCGCGGCGACGCTCGCCCAGGCCAATGAGCAATTGCGCGACGGCACGACGCCTGTGGCGCAACTGATGCAAGCCGCCGTACGGGAGATTCGCCTCTCCGCCAATGCACGCGGCGACGGCTTGAAGGAGCGCATCGCCTGGCAGCTCGAGCGCCTCGAAATGGCGAACAGCCGGAAAATCTCCCGCGGCACCGGCGTGCTCGCCACTGTCGGCTCGACCGCCCCGTTCGTCGGACTGTTCGGCACGGTGTGGGGCATCATGAACAGCTTCATCGGCATTTCCAACGCGCACACCACCAATCTCGCGGTAGTGGCGCCAGGTATCGCGCAAGCGCTGCTCGCCACCGCGCTCGGCCTCGCCGCCGCTATCCCTGCGGTGATGATCTACAACGCGTTGGCGCGGCAGACGACGCATTATCGCGCGCTGCTCGGCGACGCCTCCGCGTTCATTATGGGGCTGGTCAGCCGCGATCTCGATCGCGCCAAGCTGCCGCTCGCTCAAGCCGCCGAGTAACCGCCGTGGCCATCCGTCTCGATCACGGCTCCGACGAACTGACCGAGGTGCATGACATCAACGTCGTGCCGTTCATTGACGTGATGCTGGTGCTCCTGATCATCTTCATGGTGGCGGCGCCGCTTGCCACGGTCGATGTGCCGGTCGACTTGCCGTCGTCGAACACGCAGCCGCAGCAAAAGCCCGACAAGCCGATCTATCTCACCATCAAGGCCGACCTTACGCTCGCCATCGGCGACGATGCGGTGACGCCCGGTGCGCTGGCGGCGACGCTCGATGCCGTCAGCGGCGGCAACAAGGAGGACCGCATCTTCCTGCGCGCCGACCGCGCCGTGCACTATGGCGACGTCATGCAGGTGATGAACGATCTGCGTGCGGCCGGCTATCTCAAGATCGCGCTGGTGGCGTTGGAAACGCGGGACGCGAAATGAACGCGCGCGCGTTGACCTGGTTCGAGGACGACGATCCGCGCGACCTCATGCGCTGGACGGTCGCGGCGGCCGTTGTAGTCCTGGTCTATGCCGCGCTGATCGGCGGTTATATGTATTGGCAGCAGCAGTCGGACGAAGATCTTGGCGACGAGTCGTCCGCCATTGCCATCGAGCTGACCGTGCCGGAAGTCGAGCAGCAGGAGCAGGCCAAGGTCGACGCCCCGCAGCCGCCGCAGCAAACCACGACCGACGTCACGCTGCCCGAGGAGAAGCCGCCGGAGAAAGTCGAGCCGACCAATCCGTCACCGCGCAACACGGCGCGCGTCGATGCCGCCGCACCGCGCATCGATCCGTCGTGGACGACGCTCCTGTTCAAGCAGCTGCAACGCTTCAAGAGCTATCCGAGTGGCGCGCGGGCGCGCAACGAGCAAGGCGTCGTCACGCTCTCCTTCACCGTCGACCGCGACGGTCACGTGTTGTCGCGCCAGATCGCAGCCAGTTCCGGCCATCCCGATCTCGACGCCGAGGTGCTCACCATGATCGAGCGCGCCCAGCCGCTGCCGGCGTTTCCGGCGAGCATGACGCAAGCGCAACAGGATTTCACCGTTCCGATCCGCTTTTCCCTGCGCTGACGCCAGCCTACACGTCGCCGACCAAGCCGACTACTATGTCCCGTCCATTTCCGGAGGAACCATGCGTACCAAACAGTGCCTGACCCTTGCCGACGTCAAGACGATGATCGCCGCCTGTGAGGCCGAAGCCGTTAAGAACAAATGGGCGGTGGCGATCTCGGTCGTCGATGACGGCGGCTTCCTGTTGGGCTTTCAGCGCATGGACGGCGCGCCTGCGATCTCGGCCGAAGTGTCCATGGGCAAGGCCCGCACCTCGGCCATGACCAAGCGGCCGAGCAAATTCTTCGAGGACCGGGTCAAAGAGCGCCCGGCCTTTGCCGGCTTCCCCGCCGGCATCTTGATCCAAGGCGGCGTGCCGGTGATGCACCAGAACGAATGCGTCGGCGCCATCGGCGTCTCCGGCGTGCAATCGCACGAGGATGAGCAGATCGCGCAAGCCGGCGCGAACGCGCTCGGCTAGAGCGCGCCGCGGCAGCGTGATTAGCTCTATTCCGCCGGCACGCCGGCGAGTTGCCCGGGGCGCGTGACCGGGTGCTCGAAGTTGAGCCAGAACGTGCTGACTGCCGAGACCAGCGCGAGCCCGGCGAGCAGATAGAGCCCAGACTCAAAGCTTCCGGTATAGGTCTTGACCCAGCCGACCGCGGTCGGGCCGAAGAAGCCGCCGAGATTGCCGATGCCGTTGATCCAGGCGATGCCGGAGGCGGCAGCGGAACCGGTCAGGATCATCGACGGCAAGGTCCAGAACGGCCCCTTGGTGCCGTAGAGTCCGATGGTGGCAATGGTCATGCCGACCACGGCCCAGGCCGTGCCGATCGTCATGCCGGCGATGACGAGACCGACCGCGGCGACGACGCAAGCCGCGCACAAATTCCAGCGCCGCTCGCCCATGCGGTCGGAAACCCAGCCCCAGACCACCATGCTGAGCGCGCCGAACGCGTATGGGATCATGCTGACCCAGCCGACCTGCATGTTGCTGAAGCCGAGTTGCTTGACCATTTGCGGCAGGAACAAGAGGAGTCCGAGGCTCGCGGTGACGATGCCGAAATAGTTCAAGGTCAGGATCAAAACTTTGGGCTCCAAGAACGATTGCCATAGGCTGATTTTGCGCTTGGCTTCGATCAGCTTGCGCTCCTCCTCGAGCGTGTTGACGAGCCAGCCGCGCTCCTGTTCGGTGAGCCAATGGGCCTGATGCGGCCGATCGGTGACGAAGAACAGGAAGACAAAGCCAACGAGGATTGTCGGGATCGCTTCGGCAATGAACATCCATTTCCAGCCGGGCAATCCCAATGTTCCATTGAGCTCGAGCAGCGCCGTCGACATTGGCGCGCCGGCCGCAACCGCCAGCGGCAGCGCCACCGTGAACCCCGCCATGATGCGGGCGCGGTGCCAGTCCGGGAACCAGTAGGTGAAGAACAGGATCATGCCGGGGAACAGGCCGGCCTCGGCGAGGCCGAGCAGAAAACGCATGGTCAGAAAGCTCCACGGCCCAACGACGAACGCCGTCGCGCCCGAGAGCAGGCCCCAGCTGATCATGATGCGTGCGATCCAGATCCGGGCGCCGACCTTTTCCAGAATGAGGTTGCTCGGCACTTCGAACAGGAAATAGCCCCAGAAGAAGGCGCCGGCCGCCATGCCGTAGGTCGCGGCATCGAGGCCCAGATCCTTGTTCATGGTCAGCGCGGCGAAGCCGACATTGATGCGGTCGAGATAGCAGAGAAAATAGGTGAGGACGGCGAGCGGCAAGAGCCGCCAATAGACTTTGCTTGCCGTCGATTTCTCGACCGTATCGGGCATGCTTGCCTCCCAGGGCATGTTGCGGCTTTTTCGGCCTTTGCGTTCCAGCATAGACTGGACGCAGCCGCGCGCAACAGGCCGCATCTCGGCACGGCCGTGTATCTTCCTGCCGTCATGGCAGCCACACGGAGAGGTTGGCACTCTCCGGGCAAAACCTGTTGTATGATCGGCGCCGAATTTCTCCTGGGAGGATAGCACCGTGCTTGCGCCCGCCGCCGCGTCCATGCAGTCGCGCATCGCCATGTACAACGACAATGCGCTCAAGATCGGGCTGTTTGGCGCCAACTGCTCATCCGGCCGCTCCGCGACCACCGTGCCCGAGCGCTGGTCGGCGAGCTGGGAGGATTGTCTGGCGCTGGCGAAACTCGCCGACGAGGCCGGGCTCGATTTCATGCTGCCGATTGCGCGCTGGAAAGGCTATGGCGGCGAGACCGATTTCCACGGCGCTTCGCTCGAGACCATCACCTGGGCGGTCGGACTGCTCTGCGCGACCAAGAAAATGACGGTGTTCGGCACCGTGCACGCGCCGCTGTTTCACCCGCTGATCGCGGCCAAGGAATTCGTCACCGCCGATCACATCGGGCAAGGTCGGGTCGGCGTCAACATCGTCTGCGGCTGGAACGAAGGCGAGTTCGACATGTTCGGCGTCAAGCAGCGCGAGCACGACACGCGCTACGCCTACGCGCAAGAATGGGTCGAAGTGGTCAAGCAGGCCTGGACGCGGGAGGACACGTTCGATTTCGAAGGCGAATTTCTGCAGCTCAAAGCGGCGCGCGCTTGGCCAAAACCGTTCGGCGGCACGCGGCCGCTGATGATGAATGCCGGCTCGTCCGGGGTCGGGCAGGCTTTCGCTTTACGCAATTGCGACGCGTTCTTCGTGGCCAGCGCCGGAACGCGGCAGTCGCTCGCCGGCAACGCATCCAAGGTGACCGAGGTCAAGACTGCCGCCAAGAATCTCGGCCGCGACATTGAAATCTTCACCGTCGGACAGGTGATCTGCCGCCCCACGCAGAAAGAAGCGGAAGAGTATTATCAGCACGTCAACATCGACAACGCCGACTGGGGTGCTATCGACGGCATGCTGGCGAACAAGAGCATGACACCGCAAACCATGCCGCCCGAGGAGTATGACGCCAAACGCCGGTATTTCGCGGCAACCGCCGTTGGCGGCTACCCGTATGTCGGCACTCCCGACCGCGTCGCCGAAGAGCTTGCCACTATCAGCCAAGCCGGCATGCACGGCATCGGGCTGTCCTTCGTCAATTATCTCGACGAGGTGCCGTATTTTTGCGACGAGGTGCTGCCGCGGCTGCAACGCGCCGGCGTGCGGGTGAAGCACTGAGCGATCAAAACTCTTCGAGCAGCCGCCCCAAACCGTAAATCTTGTCGGTAATGCCATTGGCGCGCAGTGCGTGCCAATAGGTCGCCGTGTTGATGGCGATCACCGGTTTGCCCAGCCACCGCTCGGCCTCGGCGGCCAAGCGCACCATGCTGAGATTGGTGCCGACCTGGATGATTGCATCGGTATCGCGGCCGCTGCCGTTCAATTCGATCAGCTTGTCGCGCAACACCTCAGGCGGAACCTCGGCGATGCCGGTCCAGCTCTTGCACTGCAGACAGATATCGCGAACCACCTCGAATCCGGACTCGGTGAAATAGCGCCGCACCTCGGCATTTGCGACGGGATAGTACGGCGACAGGAACGCGACGCGCTTGACGCCGCCGTAAGCCTTCAGCGCCGCGGTCGAGGAGTGCGAGCCGACGCTGATGCGCACGCCGGCTTCTTTCTCGACCGTGGCCACGAAGGCATCGGCGCCAGCGGCGCCACCGTTGAACGTGACCGACGACATGCCCATGACCAGATAATCGGGCTCACACGTCATGACGCTGCGCACCGCGTCCAGGACGTTGTTGCCGATGACCTGAATGCCGGCCATGAAGCTTTCGTTGCTGACCGCCTTGGCGTTCGGCGTAAAGATGCGGCTGTAGTGATTGGTGACCCCGGGCGGCCGCATCATCTCGAAATCGGGTTGCACGATGGTATTGGTCGACGGCCCGATCACGCCGAACTTGCGCCGCCAGCCGAGAACGTCTCGCATTGCCGAACCGCCCCTCAATTGAGCCAATTGCCCAACTTCGCGCAATGTGCGAGGCCGCGACGGGCTGCGTCAAGTTCGGCGCACGATTGACCCGGACCTGTGCCCTACCCCAGGATGCCGCGCGCACGACGCCCGTGCGGCGGGCAGCGGACCGGGACATGGCAGCCTACATCCAAGGTCGCAACGTCAACCTGACCTTCCGGCCGCCGAACCGCGGCCCGGTGCGTGCGTTGGCGAATTTCGACATCGACGTCGAGGACGGCGAATTCCTGTCGATCGTCGGGCCATCGGGCTGCGGCAAGAGCACGTTTCTCAATATCCTGCTCGGGCTGATCAAGCCGGATTCCGGCGACGTGCTGATCCACGGCAAGAAGATAGCGGGACCGGGCACCGACCGCGCCATGGTGTTCCAGGAATTCGGGCTACTGCCGTGGCGCACCGCGCAGAACAATATCGAGCTCGGGCTCGAGCTGAAGAAAGTATCGGCGGATAAACGCCGCGCCGTCGCCAGCCGCCTGGTCGATCTGGTCGGGCTCGCCGGCTTCGAAAGCCATTATCCGCATGAGCTCTCGGGCGGCATGAAGCAGCGCGTCGGGCTGGCGCGTGCGCTGGCGACCGATCCGGAGGTGCTGCTGATGGACGAGCCGTTCGCGGCGCTCGACGCCCAGACCCGCGATCTGATGCAGGCCGAACTGCTGCGGGTGTGGCGCGAGGCGCGCAAGACCGTCTTGTTCGTCACCCATCAGATCGACGAGGCCATTTATCTCTCCGACCGCGTCATGGTCATGAGCAAGCGGCCGGGCCGGGCCAAGAAGATTTTCGCCATTCCGCTGCCCCGCCCGCGCGAATACGAGATGCGGGTGACGCCGCAGTTCAACGAGCTCAAGCTCGAAATCTGGAATACGCTCAAGGACGAAATCACGGTCTAGCCCATGGCAGAGGACGTTGCACCGCGCCAAAATATTGCCGAGCGTTACCGCAAGCCGCTGCTCGGCGCGCTTGCCGTGGCGATATTTTTCGCCGCCTGGCAGGCAATCTTCCTTGTGGTGCCGTTCAATCCGCTGTTCATCTCCAAGCCGAGCCTGATCTTCGAGGGTTACGTCGATCTGATCGAAAGCGGCGATCTCGCTCATGACCTCGCCGTCAGCGCCGTGCCGTTCGTCTTTGGCCTCGGCGCCGCC
>Ga0181518_10000612_pt1 | contig 38711 bp, 43 predicted proteins | sample PEATcosm2014_Bin_28_FD_119751 | JGI IMG/M metagenome (GOLD analysis project Ga0181518, IMG submission 119751) | Peatland microbial communities from MTU Mesocosm Facility, Houghton, MI, USA - PEATcosm2014_Bin01_60_metaG | ecosystem: Environmental > Terrestrial > Soil > Wetlands > Peat | place...
CCGCACCGCATCATTTACAAGCTGCGCGAACTGCTGGGCGTGGAAGAGATGGGCGGCACCATGCGGCTGGGCGCCTGGACCTGCATCCTGCAGGAAGGCACGCTGGCCGCCCGGGCTTATGGAGCGACGGAAATCAGCGAGCGCCACCGCCATCGCTACGAGTTCAACCGCGAGTACGAAGCGCTGCTGACCGGCGCCGGCCTACGCTTGAGCGGCACCACTCCCGACTCCACCTATGTCGAAATCGTCGAGCTTCCCGGCCATCCATTCTTTCTGGGCTGCCAGTTCCATCCGGAATTCAAATCCAAGCCGCTGGAGCCGCATCCGCTCTTCCGGGAGTTCATTACCGCCAGTTACAAGAATCGTCGGCAGCGCCTCACCCACAAAGCCGGCGAAGCTCTCACGCTCACCTACGAGCTTCCGTCCTGAACGGCTGGACACTAAAATTACGAAATTTGGGTCTCCCATATTTATGGACGGATATGGGCCAGCCGCTCGCTCATCGCGAAAAGCTGCGATGAACGGGGCACAGCTTTCAAGGCTCAGGGCAATTCTTCGGGACTGATGAACGGGGCACCTGCCTATCGAAGTGCATGGTTTTCCACCTTTTTCGCGAGATGACAAAACGCAGACCTATCGACTTCGCTCAGGGTTGGAAAGGATGGGCCACCCAACTTTATGGGCAGATCAAGGGAGGGGCACCTAGCCACTTCAGCCAGTTTTCGTGATCCTTGAAACGGGAGGGATGTGACACTCGCCGCGTAATATGGCGAATCCCCGCTTCTCGTCACCTACCAACGTCTGAGAATGTGTGTAAAAGCTGTGGCCGTTGAGAGATGCGTAGAGCCCGGGTTTGCCACACTTAGGGCAAGTCGTAATCTTGCCTAATTCAACGTCCGCTCCTAACGGAAGAATCGTGAAGTCTGTAATCATCTCTCCTCCATTGCTGCGTTCTTAGGCGCTTTGTGTCGTAGGACAGAGGGGAGGATAGGAGCATTCTCCGGGTGATTAGGCCATCATCGTCCGCCCCAATTGGCTTTCATGTTTACCGTGGGCCAACTCTGTGACGATTCCGCGCGCCTGCATCCTACGACGTAACAATTCTACCAACCAAATCCACTTGCATCGTTGCGCCAGAGGGTCACGGCACGGAGCCGTCCATATCCGGGATGCACTTCCGACGCGTCCACAACCCCGTGGACGTGTCGGTGAAAAGTGCTGGCGGATTAGTCACCTCGGTTTGCACGCGTGGGGTTATTCGTGGCAGGGAACGCACACTCTAACCCCAGCAGCACCGCCCCCTTCACCTTGCCGGCCAGCGCCCGGTCGAACGTCACCAGAGTGAGGTGAGCGACTTCCGCAAATGCCGCCAGATACGCATCCGCCCAGGTCTTCGGCGAGGGAGATTCGGCTACGGTTCGCGCCCGCAATCTGCTCTCCAATCCCAGAGGTTCCTGCGCCAGATACGCCTGGCCGGAGGCGATCCACCGGTCGGAGACGTCCCAGCATTGAAGCTGATTCATGGCGTCTTGCTTCATCACGGATTCGGTGCTCAGCAATCGGAAAAGCCCCAACTGCGTGTGCCGGCAAAAGATGAGAACAGTCGAAGGGGTGAGAGACTCGTACCAGCGAACCGCCGTGGAATTGTGAGGGTGCATCTGATAATTGAGAGCCAGCCACACATTCACATCAGGGAAAATCAATGATTTCATAGATTTTTTCGCTGTCTATTTCCAGCTTGTCGGTGCGCGTGGATCGGATCAAAGGCAATTGGAGCCGTCTAGTAGGCGGCTTTGGCGCTCTGTGCAACAGCAGAAGGTCCAGGCCATCAAGCACCAACTGCTTCACGGTCGTGTTGTGCTCGGCCGCGACCATCTTGACACTCTTGTAGGTCTCGTCCGGGATGTCAATGGTAGTCCGCATAAGGAAAATATAGCATAAATATGTATTTATGCAGAATATTTATGGCAGGAACTGCGTTTTTGCACTATATTTTGTGCAGATCGACGCCGCAATCTACAAACCATCCGCTCAAAACGCCCAATGGCCTCTCCAAGCCGAGAGGCCATTTGCCGTCAAAACCATGCAAGCCCTTGTTTTTCTTGCAGATGCCAGAAAATAGATCTGGAGCCGAAAGTCGGACTCGAACCGACGACCTGCTGATTACGAATCAGCTGCTCTACCAACTGAGCTACTTCGGCCCTCCTCTCAGATTGTACCGTTGCGCCCGCCTGCGGTAAAGTTCCGCGCGAAAGCCCCCGCTGGCGGCCCATCCGGCGCACATCCTCGCCAAGCCTAAGCCGCGGCAGGCGCGTGCAGTTCGATCTGGATCGCGGGCGGACGGAGCAGCGTGTTGTGAATCAGACAGTGGTGGACAGCCACGTCCACGCCTGCGCGATCCGCCTCGCTCAGCGCCAACGGAATCCTGATCTCAATCCTGAAGTTGTCCAGTCGCGCCGGAGGCCCGGCCTTCTCCGCCGTCACCCTCACCTCGACTCCCTCACGCGCCAACCCCTTCTTCCGCAGGTAGGCCGAGGCGTAAAAGGCCGCGCACGTGCCCAGAGACGCCAGTAACAGTTCCGGCGGCGTCATGCCCTCATCGCTGCCGCCGTTTTCGGCGGGCTGGTCGCACACCAGCGTGTGCTTCCGCGCTGCGACCTCAAACTTCACATCTCCCCTGAGTTTTACATTCACTTCCATCGTCATTTCCTTTCCACATCCATTGAATTTTTACTTTAGGCCAGACTGTGGCCTCCCGACCAGCGCCTTATCCGAACGCCCGCAAATCTTCTTCACCACAAAGATAGAGCGCCAATCTGCGCAAAAGATTCGTCCAGGCAAAGTAATCCTGCCGTTTGCTCCCGGAATAGACTACCAAGCGTCCCCGGCGGCAGGCTCACGCACGCTTTACAATCATACCCGTGAGCAACTCCTTTGAAATCGGTCCGGTCCATGTGGGCGAGGGCCAGCTTTTCCTGATCGCCGGCCCCTGCGTCATCGAGTCCGAGGCCCACGCGCGCCGCATGGCCGAGGCTATTCAGCGCATTGCGGCGGACCTCGGCCTTCCCTTCATCTTCAAGGCCAGCTACGACAAGGCCAACCGCACCAGTGTGAAGAGCTTTCGCGGTCCCGGCTTGATAGAGGGCACGCGCATCCTCGCCCGCCTGGCCAAAGACACCGGCCTGCCGGTGCTGACCGATGTGCATGAGCCGGCCCACTGCGCGGTGGCCGCCGAGGCCGTGGACGTGCTGCAGATTCCCGCCTTTCTCTGCCGCCAGACTGACCTGCTGGTGGCCGCTGGCAAGACGGGCCGCGCCGTCAACATCAAGAAAGGTCAGTTTGTCGCCCCGTGGGACATGACCCACCCGGTCGAAAAGGTGCGCTCCACGGGCAATGAGCGCATCTTCCTCACCGAGCGCGGATCGAGCTTCGGCTACAACACTCTGGTGGTGGACTATCGCTCCCTGGCGGTAATGCGGCGGCTCGCGCCGGTGGTCTTTGACGCGACGCACTCCGTCCAGCAACCCTCGGCGGCAGATGGCGTCAGCGGCGGTCAGCCGGAGTTCATTCCGCTTCTGGCGCGGGCCGCGGTGGCCGCGGGCATCGATGGATTGTTTCTGGAAGTCCACGACGACCCGCCCAACGCCAAGTCTGACGGCGCCAATGCGCTGGATTTGAAGCTCCTCAAGCCGCTGCTGGAAAGGCTGCTGGCGATTCACCGGGCGGCGAGTTAAAGAGATACCATGCGCGATCAATATGCGAGTGACATTTCCGATTTTTTGAAATATGCGCTTTTGCGTGTTCTCGCTCGTGATGATTATGAGTTGGGTGTCGCCTGGTATTACAACAAGAACCATGACGGACGGAATGATGGGCAACACACGGAGTACATCCTGGAATCGCGATGGAAACAGCTTGACGAACAACTTTGGAATGAACTGAAGAATTTTCACGATGCATTTCAGCAATGCCCTGCTCTGCGAACGGTGAGGAACCTGGAGAAACTGAAGCTTTGGCCCGCCAATACTCTTTTCCACGGCACAGAAGATGGAGAGGAGGTTCCGAGGTTCGCCAGGGATCGACCCAATTGGGTTGACTGTATTCGGCAGAAACTGGAGAAATCCAGAATTCTATTTCTTGATCCTGACAATAGTGTGCATATCCATCCGACGATCAGACACGCAAGCTACCAAGAAGTTGGACACCTACGCAAATCCGGAAGGGCCTTGCTGCTGATTAAATTTCCTGCCTTTATTGAACATAAGCGGCAAATAAAGGAATATCATGCAGCGCTGCATGAGTTTGCAGGAGCGGAAAGATCACTCACTTTGCTGACCAGAACCAGATTGCGCGTAGAAAATGGAAACGGAGTCGTTTCCCGCTCCCGATGGTTCACTCTAATCGACTTTGACCAAGACCTTGAAGCAAGGTTACGTTCATTTGCGGCGTTTGCGAATTCAATCGAAGGTCTCCACTGCACTATCGAGGAGCGACCGACTAACCACTAAACCGCCCGCATCTCTAGCGTCTTTCCCAGAGCCTTCAACGCCAACGCGATGCCGTCGATCTTGGTGGCGTGGCGCAGGCTAGTCAGACGGGTCACCTCTTGCGGCGTTATCTTCAATCGTCGCGCCAACTGCGCAGGGCGAACCTTCTGGCCGGACATTTCATTCAGAAGCAGAACCTTCGCGGCAACGCTGGCCGGTAGCTCTACGGTGTGCTGGCCACGCTTGGGCTTGGACGGAGCCGGAACCGGGCGTTTGTCATCGAAATAGAAGTCCATAGCTGATTCCAGGGCGTCCTTGGCGTGGTAAAGAGCGTCCTCGATACTTTCGCCGCAGGTGATAGCCTCTGGAATATCAGGAAACGTAACCGTATAGCCGCCTTCAGGTTCTTTGCTGAGTTTGACAGGGAATTTCATCGCGTCTCCTTTGCTACTTCAATCCAAGCTGCTTTTTGATGGCCTCGACTGTCCCGGTCGTAATGTCTTTCTGATGCATGGGGATTATCGATTGCTTTCCGTTCAGGTACACGTGAAAATGAGAGCCTTTGGCCGGGGTGAATGTCGCTCCTTGCCTCGCCAGCCATCGCTTGAACTCGCTGCTCTTCACCTGACCAGTATACGCAATTTTGCTTATACTGTCGATGCGGAATGTGCCGGCCTGGCAACGTCCGCGCCGGTTCCCGCCTGATAGCATTTCCTTATGTTTTTAACGCCAAGTCGAATCACTCACCGCGTCGCGCTGCTGGCCGGCGCAGCCCTGCTTTTGGGCGCGGCTTTATTGTTTTCCGCCGTCCTGGCGCAGCCGACGCAGGCGCAAGCCTATCCTTCCCCGGACCGCGCCCACATAGAAGAGGTGCTCAAGGGGCTCAACCGCGGCCATTCTATCGGCCAGGTGGCGATCTCCCCGGACGGCCAGCGGCTGGCGTGGATTGAAGACGCCAAAGATGGCGTAGAGATTCGCGTGGCGCCGCTCGGCGAGCTGGCCAACAGCGAGCGGGTGACGGCGACCGCCAAGCCCGGCGAGCACTGCCGGGAAGGCCAGATGGCGTGGTCCCCGGATGCAACATCGCTGGTTTTCTTCTCCGATTGCGCCAACCCGGGTCAATCCGACCTGTACATGGCGCGGCAAGGCAACCCCGCTCTGCGGCTGACCGAGCTGAAGGGCTACGTGGAGGCTCCTGCCTTTTCACCAGACGGAACCCGTGTGGCATTTTTATATGTGGAAGGCGCGACCCGGCCGGCTGGGGCGCTGGCGGCCATGAAGCCGCCGTCGGGGGTGATCAGCGAAGACGGCAAGGAGATTGAGCGGGTCGCAGTTGTCCCTGTCTTTGCGGATAAACTGCCTCCTTCAGGGTTGGTTACGCCCGCAATGGCGACTCCGGCCGATCTGCACGTCTACGAGTTTGATTGGCGACCGGATTCGAAGGGGTTCGCCTACGTGGCCGCCGATCCGCCCGGAGAAAACAACTGGTGGGTGGCCAAGCTCTATACGCAAACTTTCAATGAAGCGCCAAAAGCGATCTTGTCTCCTGCTGAGGTCCCCGGTCCGCTGCACGGGTTGCAGATTGCCGTGCCGCGCTGGTCGCCGGACGGCAAGGAGATCGCCTTCATCGGCGGACTGATGAGCGACCAGGGAGTGACGGGCGGCGACGTGTGGATTGTCTCCGCCTCTGGCGGCCAGCCGGTCGATCTGACGCCGCAACGGCCCACCTCGCCGGCATGGGTTGAGTGGGATGGCAACCGCGGCCTCTATGTCAGCGAGTTGGATGGCTCCGACAGCCGCCTCATCCGTCTCCTCCTTCAAAGCGACCCCGACGGGTCGAACCTCTCCGTGAATTCCCATAGCTCCATCTTCAGCATTCCCGGCAGTATCGGCGACGGGCGGCAGGAGATGAGCCTTTCCTCCACCGCAGACCGTTCTCTCTTCGTTTTTCGCGCCAGCACCTTTGACACCGCGCCGGAGATCTACGTCTCCAGGACCGTTGCCCCGCTCTCCAGCCGATCCGCCAATCACGCTCCCTTCGTCCAGCTTTCGCACATCAACGACGGCGTAACGCCGGCCTGGGGAAAATCCGTTACTCTGACCTGGAAAAGCGACCAATTCAATGTGCAAGGCTGGCTGACACTGCCCAGGGACTACGACCCGGCCAAAAAGTACCCGCTCATCGTCGTAGTGCATGGCGGGCCGGCTTCGGCGGCGGTGTCGCGCTGGGGCGGTGGTTTCGGCCTGAGCGTGGCGGCCTTCTCGGCTCTGGGGTATTTCGTGCTTCAACCCAACCCGCGCGGCAGCTTCGGCCAGGGCGAGGAGTTTACCCTGGCCAACCGCAAGGACTTCGGCTACGGCGACCTGCGCGACATCCTGGCCGGGGTGGACGCGGTCGAGGCCGGCTACCCGGTGGACCCCAGCCGCGTGGGCCTGACCGGCTGGAGCTATGGCGGATTCATGGCCATGTTCGCCGTGACTCAGACCCATAGGTTCAAAGCGGCCGTAGCCGGCGCGGGCATCTCCAACTGGCAGAGCTACTACGGCGAGAACTCCATCGACCAGTGGATGACCCCCTACTTTGGCGCGCCGGTCTACGACGATCCCGCGGTCTACGCCAAAAGCTCGGCCATCAACTTCATCAAGAACGTGACGACGCCGACGCTGGTGGTGGTGGGCGACCGGGATGGCGAGTGCCCTGCGCCTCAGTCCTACGAGTTCTGGCACGCGTTGCGCGCCCGGCATGTGCCCACGCAACTCGTGGTGTATCCGAATGAGGGGCATATGTTTGCCGACCCGGCCCACCGCCGGGACGTGATGGAGAGGGCTGCCGAGTGGTTTGCCCGCTACTTGCCTCCCACGCCCTAGGGTCAGGCCCTGACCCCAGGACTGCTCCCTATACGGAGTCGGCGGAGTCTATGAAAAAAGCGGAGAGGGGCTTCGCCCGGCTGCCAGCCGGAGACCACCCCGCCCTGATACACTTTTCCTTGGAGTTTCGTGGGCGCGTTTCGTCAACCGGATGCATGGTTGGGTGGGTCGCCGGGAGCTGGTCGTTTGAGCGGATTTCACCGGCGGCAGCCAGTCATGGTGTGTTGATGGGTCGCTCCAGAGTGCGTTTTCCCAATTTCCGTCGCCTTTTTTGCGCTGCGCAAGAGGGCTTTTGCTTCCCCGCCAGCGACATAGACCTGTCGCTGGGGACCGCGGAAGAAAGAGCCGCTCGCTACCGGCAAACGCGGGTGGCAGCGAGTGAGAAATGTACTATAACCCATTTTTTCCGATGGTTTCGGGAGTGACCGTTCCGCGGTTCGACAAAGCGGGGCGGGGAGGATTCATGCGGCGGTTCTTGACGCTTGTTTGCTTATTGTGCCTGGCCATTCCAGCCGGGATTTCGATCTCCGGCTGCACCCGCAACCCGGGCGCTAACTACTGCAACGGCCTGGGCTACGGGATGAAGATCACGGATGTGGCCACGATCACGCTGCAACCCGCGACCACGGGCATCTCCCTGGCCTTCGGGCAGACCCGCCAGGTGAGTTCGCCCTCGGCTGTTACCTGCAAAGGCGACACGGCCAACGCCGGCACGTATACCTACGGCACCACCAACAACCAATTGGTGGACATCTCGCCGACCGGCAACATCTGCGCCGGAACCTGGAATCGGAACTCGGGCGGCGGCATCGCCGACTTCACCATCTGCAGTGCGCCGAATCCATTGCCCTCGACCGGCGGCCTTCCCTACGCCACGGCCTATATCACCGCCTCCGCCCAGTCGGTGACCTCCAATCCGGTGGAGGTGTTTGTGCATGCCCAGGTGACCTCCGTCAGCCTTGTCACCACCCCCGTGACTGGAACCGCGCAGCAGTGCTTCTCGCAGGGCGTCCAGGCCACGCTCGACGCGCAGGCTTGCTACGCCAACACCAGCAACCAGCAGGTTCTACTCTGCGCGCCGTCTTCGGTGACCAGCAACTTTGCTTGTCCGCTGCCTGCCGGAGTGACCTCGGTTCCTAACTGCACGGCCGCCATCGGCACTCTCATCTACTCGGTGGTGACCCCCAGCATCGCCTCCGTGGTCACCAACACCACCACCAACCAGGTGACTATCACCGCCGAGCAGCCAGGCACCACCGCCATTACCGCTTCCGTGGCCGGCTCGGGCTCTTCGGCCGGTTACTTCTCCACCTGCCCGCCCGCTTCGATCTCGGTGACTCTGGCCAACGGCAGCACCGTGGGCACCATCACTCAGGGTGTGACGCAGAATCTGGTCACCACCACCACCGACACCTACGGAAACCCCCTCACCGGCCTCTCTCTGACCTACCAGTCCACCGACCCGATCGACATCAGGGCGGCCAACGGCGGAGCCATCACCACAGCCTTCCCCGGTGTGGCCTCGATCTATGCCATGTGTGAACCGTCCACTTGCAATCCTTCCCCCATCAATGAGATCGGCATCTACGGCACCGGCCTGCCCGTTTCCTCCAACCCGGTCACCGTCACCACCCCCGGAACGGCCAGCGACTACGTCTGGTACGCGGCTCCCGGCCAGTCAGAGTATGTCGTTCCCGTCGAGTTGCTCTCCGGCACGGTCGGCTCCACGGTGCGCCTGCCCTACGTGCCCAACTCCATGGTGATGGACCGCGGGGGCATCAATCTATTCTTCGGCTCCTCCCACGAGTTGATGATTATGAACACCGCGAACGACTCGGTCGCCACGCAGACTTCTGTTCCCGGCGTGGTGCTGGCCGCATCGCCCAACGGCGCGCAAGTGCTTATCAACGACCCGGTGCGCCAGGTCTTCTATCTCTACACTGTCAACGGCGGCGGCTACACGGCCTCCGGCGGCATGGGCGCCGCCGCCGCCTGGACCCCCGACTCGAACACGCTCTACATCGTCGATAGCGCGGCCCTGGGCGCCCCCCACGCTGACACGCTGTACGTATACAACGTAAACACCGGCTGGACCACCTACGATCTGAGCACGACCACCGGCGGCTCTCAGAGCCTGGCGATTACCATTCCCAGCGTGGGCGCGTTTCTCAGCGGAAGCTCTACCGTGGCTCACACCTGGTGCCCTTCCGGCACGGTGGGCAACTACGCCAGCATGAGCTTCTATCCGCAGGGGCCATCTCCGGACAATTTGGTGGCTGCGCAGACTGATGTTTTGGCGGCCACCACCGATGGCCACCACATTCTCGGCACATCGACCTCCGGCAGCAGCATTATCTTGTCTGACATCGGAGTCACCATCCCCGCATTGAATTGCCTGCCCCCGGAGACCATCGGCGGGTCACCCAACCCCGATTATCCGCTCGTGCTAGACGATACGCTCTCGCCGCTGGTGTTGCAAACCACGTTGACCCAGCCGCCGGCTTTCACTGCCACCGCCGCAACCATCAACCAGGTGGTGCCCTCGCCTGCGTCCAACCTGGCCTTCATCACCTATTCCCCGCCCACATCCGGCGCCGCAACCGGCGTCTCGCTGCCGTACTATGTGCCCGGCAGCGGCGCCTTGGGTTCTGTACCGTTCAGCGGAAGCTCGGCAGCCAGCATCACTGCCCCTCTGGCCGGCGCCTTCACCCCGGACAATCAACTCTTCTTCGTCTCCACCGCAGGGGACAACATGATCCACTACATCAGCGTGCCGACACTGACCGACACACAGCAGATCAGCCCCAACCTGCCTGCCTGCACGCCTATCTCCTCTGGCGGCACCGACCTCGGCTGCGCTTATTCAGGTCCGAGCCCCGCCACCGCCATTGTTCCGGCCACGGCCATCGCCGTCAGGCCGCGCTCTACCACATAGCGCGCGGCGCATCCAGCAGCAAGCAGAAAGGCCGGCCGCGCGCCGGCCTTTTTTGTCGATCAGTCCCGAAATGTTCCGTGCCTCATCCATGCGCTTTACCGGGGTCCCCGGCGACAGGTCTTCGTCGCTGGGGTGGTCGAGCGCATGGATGGGATACCTCGAACCCCATGGCGCGCAAGCGCCGTCCGACTGGACGGCCAGTCCCCGCAGGTGGCGCACGATAGAATCAAGGCATGATCAAAGGGATTTCCTTTCTTCGTCCCACAGGCAGCCAGGCAGCCTATGAACGGCTGGCGAGCTTCTTTTCCGCGCTGGGATTTGCGCCCGGCAAAGGGTGGGATGAAGAAAACAGCCACGGCGCCGCCTTTCTTGCGCCGCTGGGCAATCTCGAATTTGTTGACGGCCAGTTTCCCTCCACCGCCGATGTGCTGGTGGAGGTGACCGCTCTGGACGCGGTGCATCAGGCCGCCGCTGCCTGGTTGCGCGCTGAAGGATCCCAGGTCGAGTCCGGTCCCGAGGCCGTCACCCGCCTCTCCGCCATCACGGAGACCCATTGGAAGTCGCGCCTCTTTACCGTCGAGCCCGAGCCGGGTTTTGCATTCAGCTTTTGGGCATGGACCGATCCCGCCAAGGACAAGCCGGTGGCTGTCGAGGGCGATCTCTCCGCCGCGGGCATGAAGTTCGCCGTCGTCGTCGCCCGCTGGAATGCGGTCATTACCGAGCGGCTGCTGGAAGGCGCGCTGGACGCCCTGCTGCGCAGCGGCGCAAAGCGGGCCGACATCGAAGTAGTTCGCGTTCCCGGCACATGGGAGATTCCCGCGGCCGCCCGCGCCCTGGCCAACGCGGGCCGGGTAGACGCTATCATTCCTCTTGGTTGTTTATTGCGCGGCGAAACCGCCCATTACGAGGCCATCTACAACGAAGTGGCGCGCGGCCTGGGAGAGTCGCAGCAGGAGACCGGCATTCCCCACAGCTTTGGCGTACTCACCTGCGAAACCCTGGAGCAGGCGCTCAACCGCGCCGGCATCAAGGCCGGCAACAAGGGCTTCGAGGCTGCCATCACCGCCATCGAGATGGTCAGCCTTAGTCGCAAGCTGCGGCAAAACGGTGGCCCAGCTTGACCGCCGGACCGCATCGCACGTCGGGACGCCGCAAATCGCGCGAACTGGCCATGCAGATGCTCTATCAGGCGGAGATCGGCAAGCAGACGCCGGACCAGGTGCGCGCCAACTTCTGGAAGGCCGCCGATGAAGTCGAGCCGGAGGTGCGCAGCTTTGCTGAAGAGCTCTTCCGCGTGGCCGTCGAGCATCAGGAGCAGATCGACGAGCTGCTTGTCGCCAACTCCAAGCACTGGCGGCTGGAGCGCATGCCCGCCGTGGATCGAAACCTGCTGCGCATGGCCGTGGGCGAGATGCTGGGCTTCAAGGGCACGCCCTTTCCCATCGTCATCAACGAAGCCCTGGAGATCGGCCGCCGCTACTCCGCTCCCGAATCCATCAACTTTCTCAACGGAATGTTGGACGCCATTGCGCGCGGGATGATTGGCAAGTAGCTTGTTGCTATCGCTTGGATGCTCTAGCGATAATGGGATTGAAGAAAGCCAACGAGACGATGTATGGCTGATATCGAGTTAACCCAGCAGGAAATAGACGCGGTACTCGCAATCGAAGAGCGTCGTAGCGAAGAAGCCGAGAAGATGGAAGTGCTCAGAGCGCTTGTCATGCAGAGGCTTCAAGGCGCCGTTTGGCACACCACCAACCGGGAGCGCTTTCAAGGGATAATGCGTTCTGGCGCGATTCTCCCGGAGCCGGATATCCGAGACACCGAGCGTTGGAGCACTGCACAAGGAAGCAATTGGTATCCCTATGTGCGGACTCTCGGCGGCGTCAGTCTGTTCGACTTCCGAGAATTCAATCCCGAGCAGTACTCGAAGGATTATCCGCTGAGCACATGGGCGGAATTTGTCCCGTACCGGTCGACATGGAAAGAGGCGGTGTGGATCGGAATAGATGTGGAGAAACTCGGAAAGACGTTTCTTTCCGGTAGCGACCTTCTGGTCCGATGGAAAGCCGCCGGGGTCGGTAATAGAATTATGCCCATAATAGAAGCTGCGCATTTAGGCCCGCTCCCGTGCGTTGCGTTTAAGAGCGTGTTTTATGTGTGTGAAGGGAGCGCTTCACTTAGTGTTATTACGTGAGGCTTGGGTTTGAAGTAATTTCTCTACGCCACGAGAACCCGTGCTTGCGACCGCCTGCGTGGGCTCGCTTGCACCGTGATTCTTATGTCCTGCCCAAGCCGCAGCAGAAAGCGCATCAGCCGTTCCAGCGAGAAGCCGGTAAGATGCCCGCGAATCAGCGCGGAGACTTTAGGCTGGTCCACTCCGAGCAACTTGGCGGCCTGAAGCTGGGTAAGCCGTCTCTCCCGAATCAGTAGGATGATCTTGTGGGCCAATTCGGCTTTGGCAAGGGCCTCTTCCGGGTTCGGCAGACCGAGATCGGCAAAGACATTTCCACTGCTGACCGTGTAGTCGCGTTCACGCTCGGGCATCTCTATCCCTCCAGTTCCCGATCAATTTCGATTGCGCGCAGGAGCCGCTGTTTTACCAACTCCATCACGCTCTGCGGCGTGGCTATGCCGTGCTTCGACTTCTTCTGAAATGCGTGCAGTACATAGACTGCCTTTGCCAGCTTCACGGTGTATACGGTGCGGAAGGTGTCTCCAAGGTGAACGGAAACGACCTCCAGAACCCCTCCCGCGACGTTCTTCAGCGGCTTGACGTCGATGTGCTTATCGCCCATCTGCGCTTGATAGAGAGCAAATCCGACGTGCCGCTGCACGGGATCCGGAAATTCCGCCAGTGCGCGGTGCGAGTCGGCAACGAAGATCAGGGGTTTCATACGAACCTCTGGCCCTTCATGAATATGCCAGAAATGGCATGATAAGTCAAGATCAAGCGCTTTCCAGCAGCCAATAATTAAAGCCATCCACGATGGCCATTAGTGCCGCCTGGTTCAAATCGCTGCTCACTCCCGCGGTGGTCCAGGGTTCGCGGCCGTCTGCGTGGAAGCTTACCGCGACGCGAACGTAGGCCGCCGTGTCATGGGCGGATACGTCGAGGGCTGTGACGCTGAAGGTGCCCAATCGCATCCGCGCGATAGCCGGGTACCACTTTTCCAATTCTTGCCGCATGGCTTTGGTAAGCGCGTCCACCGGACCGGCGCCCTCTGCCCGCGTTACCGTCACGGTGGAGTCGCCGATGGTCAATAACATCGAAGCCTGAACGTACCGGTTCCTGGTTTCGTCGGATTCGTCCAGAACCCTCCAGCTCTTGATGCTGAAGCGATTGCGCAGAGTATTGAGCACCCTCATGCAGGCCAGCCGGAACGAAACTTCGCTTGCCGTGAAGCCGCCGCCCTCTATCATCGCCTGGTTGGCGTCCATCAAGGCCTGCGCCTGAAGGGAGTTAAGAGGAACCCCGAGCGCCTTGGACAACAAAACGATGTTGGCTCTTCCCGATTGAGCGTTTACTCCAATAAACGGCTTGGCGCCCACCTTTTCCGGATCGCACCACAGGTAAGCTCCCGGGTTTTTCCCCTCGCTGCTGCCGTGCATGCCGGCCCAGGTGCCAAAAGCGCCGGGGCCGACAATCGGAGCGCCATGCGGCGGTTCAAGTCCGAAGTCCGCGTACGCCGAGTGCGCCAGGCTGGTAAGTTTCTGGAGCGATTCGGGAGCGACGAACTCAGCTTCGCCTCTAAGTTGCATGCCGCCGATCACGGTTGTCAGGTTCACGTTGCCGCAGCGTTCACCAGTGCCAAGAAGAGTGCCCTGGATTTGAACGGCGCCGGCAAGAATGGCGGCTCGGGTATTGGCGATTCCGAGACCGCGATCCGTGTGGCCGTGGAAGCCAATTTTTGCGCCAGAGTAACTTCGCGTGAGATCGCCAATGACCTGAGCGACTTCTTCAGGGCTGGCGCCGCCGGTGGTGTCGCAAACAACCAATCGGCTGACCTTCTGGCGAACGCACTGCGCCGCCAACTGATGAAAGTAGTCCAGGCTGCGCTTGCTCGAATCGGCGTCGCAAGCACTGCCGTATTCGTCGCGGCCGCACGCGGCATCCATGGCGTGTTCAAGGTCCACGATAACTTCGAGGCCGTGCTCGTGAAGGCACTCCACGGTTTCATAAGCCATCAGCAGGTTTTCTTCCGGCGTGGCCTCCAGAGATCTTCTCACATCCAGCAGCCTGGATTTGACGACAATGACAGCGACAGGAACGCGCTTTTTATGGGCGGCGATGAATTGCACGTCGGGCCATTCCTGGACCTTGGCGCCGCGGCCGCGCGTTCTGCCGAACAATGCCAGTTTCATGGCCCTTGTATCCACCGAATCGAGCGCGCTTGCCAAATCTCCCACAAACTGGTTTGCGCCGGCAAAGCCGATTTCGGCATACCGGACGCCGAAATCCGCCATGCGCTGAAGCAGGTTGACCGCATTCGGCACGGATATTTCGATGTTTGGCTGTTGCATTCCGTCGCGAAGACTTGTGTCAAACAACTCGACTCTTCTGGTTACAGCTTCTCTCATAGGCTCCTGCTGTCGTTTGGGAATGTGTTCTTGACTGGGGTTGTCCTGTAAGCAGGCTTCTGCTTCTCATCATACCCCAACTAGGTTTTCAAAAGCGCAAATCAGATCCGCGAGGCGCCCCAGGACTTGCCTTTGAGGCCAGGGAAGGCAGCCGAGCGTCTCTTGCGTTGCAAACAGGCCCTACCGGCAGGCCTCGCCGGGCCGGTCGAGCAGGTCGTTGGTTCTTCCCCGGTGGTCCTGCTGCACCACGGCCCCCGACTTCAGCACCAGCCTGCCTTCCTGGCTGAGCAACTGATCGACTTCAAAGTCCGCCGCCACCGGCGCACCATCCACCGTGCGCGCGCAGTACCAATCCTTGCCGTAGGGATCGCCGTTTCTGTACCACCTCAGGCAGGCGATCACGGACTTATCGGGATTCAGGTCGCACTGAAACCACAGATACAGATCGCCCTTGCCCGAGCCGGCCAGCGCAAAGGCGGAGGCGGAAACCCTGGCCGGCCGCTTATGAGCGTAGGCGGCATCGATGATGGGCCTGCGCACCTCGCGGATGCATCCCGCGTCTCTGAAGTTCTCGTACGTCGACCCGCGCTCCAGCTTCATCACCGGGCCATCGGGCGACCTGACCCAAATAAATCGCCTGCTGAATCGGATCTGAATCTGCTTCCCGGCAAGCTCTTCCAGGCCGGAGAACTTCTTCTCATGCAGGAAGCTGCTGCCGTCTCCGACCAAAACCTGATCGCCCTGCCGGAAGCAAAAGACGCTGGCTGGTTCGGCGAGTTCGGAGCATCCATTGCGGCAGGGAAGGTAATCCGCCGCCTCCACCAGCGTCGCCGCCGCAAAGCCCTTTGCCTCTCTGGCCGAAGCGCAAAGTGTCAAGTTCAGAGCCGAGAAGGCGGCAAGGACGATGAGCGGAAAAGGCCGGCAGATCTTGCCGCGGCTGACCAGACGGGAGCGCCTGAATCGAATCGAAATCGATGATTGCATCATGCGCTTTAAGTTACTACTGCCCGTTCCCGTTTCGCAAACGCGAGGACGGAATTCTCGTTCCGTCAGGCCGCTCCACGTTCGGGGGCACCTTCCACAAGCTGCCACGTACCGTTTTCTGCTACCCTTTTCTTCTCATGGAGTTCACGAATCTTCGCCTCGACAAACGCCATCCGCTGGCTGTCGTCACCATCGACCGGCCCAAAGTGCTCAACGCTCTCAACGCCGAGACCTTTGCCGAGCTTTCAGAAGCCTTCGAGGAGCTGGCCGCCGATCCCGAAATTCGTGTCATTCTCCTCGCCGGCGCGGGTGGCCGGGCCTTTGTTGCCGGGGCCGACATCCGCGAATTGGCCCCGCTCACTCCGGAAGAGGGTCGCGCCTTTTCCCTCCGCGGACAAGGGATTTTCCGCCGCATTGAAACCCTGGGCAAGCCGGTTATCGCCTGCATCCAGGGCTTTGCCCTGGGCGGCGGTTGCGAACTGGCCATGGCCTGCACCCTGCGCCTGGCCGCTGACGATGCCCGCCTGGGCCAGCCGGAGGTCAAGCTGGGCGTTATGGCTGGCTATGGTGGCTCTCAGCGCCTCACCCGCCTCGTAGGCCGCAGCGAGGGGCTCAAGCTGCTCCTCTCCGGCGCCATCATCGACGCCCGCGAGGCCCTGCGCATCGGCCTGGTGGATGAAGTCCTTCCCGCCGTCGAGCTGATGCCGCGCGCCGAGGCCCTGGCCCGCGAGATTGCCGCCAACGCCCCCCTTGCCGTGGCGGAAACCATGCGCGCCGTCGATGAAGGCTTCGACCTGCCCCTCGACCTGGCCCTGCTCCGGGAGTCGGTCCGCTTCGGCGGCCTCTGCGCCACCGCCGACAAGAACGAAGGCGCCCAGGCCTTCCTGGAAAAGCGCCCGCCCGTCTGGAAGGGCAAATAAATGCAGCTTCGGCTAACTTGCTAACTCGCTAACTCCGCGCTCCCCCCAAAAAACAAAAGCAGCCGGATTCACCCGGCTGCTTCTATATGTCAATGTTTCGGAGCCTCAAAGCCCCTCGCCGCCCTACGCCTTGGCGGTAACCAGTGCCTTCAGCCGCGCATTCAGACGGCTCTTGTAGCGGGAGACGGTGTTGTCGTGCAAAACGCCCTTCTGCACGCTCTTGTCCAGGGTGGAGACGGTCTCGCGATACTGTGCCTGGGCGGCCTTCACGTCGCCCTTCACCAGCGCCTCGCGCAAGGCCCTCAGGCTGGTGCGCACCCTGCTGCGGCTGGAGCGGTTCAATTCGGTGCGTTTTTCGGTCTGGCGGGCGCGCTTCAGCGACGATACATGGTTTGCCATTGTTTTCCTTGATCTTTGTCCCAAAATTCAGCCCAGTTTTCAGGGGGCCTGAAATAAGACGCAATATTGCGGTTCTGGAATGCAACTTGAGCCGCATCCCTCGCAATTTCTAAGTCTACGGGAAATCGGGCCGCGGGTCAATGTTCGTGCTCTTTAGTGTCCTAAGTCAGAAATACGCCGCACAAAAACTGCTGTCATCCTGTGCGATTCAAAGCGCAGCAACTATACAGCTTGTCATCCTGAGCGAACGGGGCCCCAGGCGTTTTCTTCAGCCTGGGGGTGGTGAGTCGAAGGATCTGCGGTTGTCCTTCAATCAACTTCTAACTCACCATAATACTGCCCCGCTCCTCTTTATGGGTTCCTTTTGACCGATTGGCAACAATGGCTTATGTACATTCGTCTCGACCGGGCGCATCGCGCTCTTCCTGTGATTCTCGGTGTGGTCACGCTGGCCAGCGTTGGGGTGCTGCTCGCCTGGGACGCTTATCCTGGGCTCTTTCCTGCCAGAGCGCACAATATTCTGGGCGCATTTCCGCTGGCCATGATCGCGGTTGCCTACCTCGTCTACCAGTCCGCGCACCGGCCTGCGCGCTTGGAAGTCGTCAAGGCGATCCTGCTGGCAGTTGCCTTTCTCTTCTGGGCCGCCAACCAACTCTGGCCGGATCTCCGTCAGGCGACGCTCTTCAACGACATTGCCATCGCGCTCTTCGTCCTCGATGTGTTTTTGGTCATGGTCGGCTGGCCGGCTACATCCCCAGACGAATCCTTTGCCGAGTCCTTTGCCGAGACCTGCGCCGAATCTACAGTGGAAAGGGAGATTTAGGCGCGCGAACGCCGCCGCACCGCCAAACCGTAACTGCCAAGGCACACTCTTGACTAAAAATTCTTGTATTCCGCATTGACTCCCAGACCCATCGGCGCTACTCTCAAGCCCAGATACCGAATACTGACACCGGATTTGGTAGCCTACTCCAACCCGCCGCTTTCACCCGCAGCCCAGAGCTTCGGCCCTCTCCTGCGCCGCATTCCGTCGCTTCCATTTCACACTCCCACTCCCACTCACACTCCCACTCGCACTCTTGGAGGCCATCGAACCCATTGAAGATCGCTTTGGAGATCACGCCCAACCTGGAGCCCCTCTTCGGGACTCGCGATGAAAACCTCAGGCTCATGGAAGACTCGCTCGGCGTGCGCATCGATCTTCGCTCCGACGCCGTCCATGTGAAAGGCTCCGAAGCCGCCGTCGCCCGCGTCCGAGGCATCTTCGCCGACTTCGAGGCTCTGCGCCGCCAGGGCGTCAATCCCCACAACGGCGAACTGAACGCCCTCCTGCGCCTGGTCGTCGCCGACCCCGCAGTCACCCTGCGTTCGCTCTCCGACAGCGGCAAGCAGCGCTCCGCGGGCGTCAAGCGCACCGTCCAGCCCCGCTCCATCAACCAGCGCAAGTATGTGGAGGCCATCGAGCAGTACGATATGGTCTTCGGCGTTGGCCCCGCCGGCACCGGCAAAACCTACCTCGCCGTGGCCATGGCCGTCTCCGCCCTCAACGCCAAAAAAGTCAGCCGCATCGTCCTCGTCCGTCCCGCGGTCGAGGCCGGCGAGCGCCTCGGCTTCCTCCCCGGAACCCTCCAGGAAAAGGTGGACCCCTACCTGCGCCCGCTCTACGACGCCCTCTACGACCTCCTCGATCCCGAAAAGGTCGAAAAGCTCTTCGAGCGCAACGTCATCGAGGTAGCCCCTCTCGCCTTCATGCGCGGCCGCACCCTCAACGACGCCTTCATCATCATGGACGAGGCCCAGAACACCACCATCGAGCAGATGAAGATGTTCCTCACCCGCATGGGCGCAAACTCCAAGGCGGTCATCACCGGCGACATCACCCAGATCGACCTGCCCAACCCGCGCAAGTCCGGCCTGCTCGATGCCATCAACATCCTCGACGGCGTCGAGGGCATCCACTTCTGCCACTTCGAGGAGTGCGACGTCGTCCGCCACGCCCTCGTCCAGCGCATCGTGAGAGCCTACGAGTCCGCCAAGCCGCAGCAGCAAGAGCTGCCCCTGGCCCTCGGCGATGCTATCGAGGTAGGCGTTCAGCCTGGCGAATCCCGCTCCCAGTCACAGCCCTTGCATCCCGCCAAGCCGCAATGAAACGGTAGGGAATTGAGCTTGCAATACTGCACATTATAAGGTACAGTTGTATTCAATCGGGTTCAGGATGAAAGAGAATCCGCAACCGCAGAAAATCCCGCTGATTTTTTATCGCCCGGAATCGGGAAATGAGCCGGTGCGGGAGTGGCTTCTGGAGTTGCCGGAGGCCGAACGCCAAGCGATTGGAAAAGATCTGCTGAAGGCGCAATGGCGTTGGCCTGTGGGGATGCCGCTCTGTCGCCCGATGAGTGACGGTCTGTGGGAGATTCGGACTGATCTGCCGACGAAGCGGAGGTCGCGGGTGTTGATTTGTCTCTATCGCGGGCATCTGGTGGCGCTGCACGGATTCATCAAGAAGACGCGGACAACGCCAGACAGCGATCTGGCCTTGGCGCGCAAGCGTCAGAGGGAGTTGGAGCGATGAGCAAAAAGCAAATGGGTTCGAGCATCGACGATTTTCTCAAGGCGGAGGGAATCTTCGAGGAGGCGCAAGCCGAGGCAATCAAGGAAGTCGTCGCATGGCAGTTGGCCGAAGCGATGAAGCAGCAGAAGATTTCCAAAAACAAGATGGCCACGCTGCTCAAGACCAGCCGCACACAGGTTGACCGCCTTCTCGATCCGAAAAACGACATTACGCTAGGGAGCTTGCAGCGCGCTGCGGCCATGGTCGGCCGCCGGGTTTCGATCGAACTGGTGTAGGGATGGTCGCTCGTGTGGAGGTAAAGGAGATTCGCCGACCCCAGGTCTCAAAATCGAGACCTGGGGCACCCATTCATTTATGAGTTGGTCAGATGTGGTCCACCCGCCATCCGGCTAAGCCGCAATGAAAAAGGAAGAGGAAGGGTCAACGAAAACATGAGAAAACCAATCGCGTTAGTGTTATTTGCATTCCTCGTATTTGCGCTGGCGATTCCGGTTGCTGCCCAAAAGCCTGCGGTCTTCGATGTCTCTAATGTCGTTGTTGGGGCGCAGAAGATTCAAACACTCTACTTCTACGCTGCTGGGAAATGGTCGGATGCTGGTGACCATGCCGGACCACTTTCTACTGACATTCGTTGTTATAAAACGCTCGGGTTCTGCGATGTTGCTAGTGCATTGCTGTTGGAAGGGTACGGCGGTATCACGGTCGTTGCGCTTGATACTTTTGACATTCTCCGATGGGATAGCAACGAGATTATTGCGGTAGATAGTTCACCAATTTGCATTGTGAACACTCTACGAGTTGACCTAGCAACAAAGAGAGTCACAGTAAGCTCATCTGACAAAGGTGTGAATAAAGATTCTTTTTGCAAAGGGTCAGACAAACTTTCTACCGCCGTTTTATGGGGCATGGAAGATATAAAAGAGGACGCAATCAATAGGGCGAAAGCCAAGCAACAGAACCATTGAGGAGGTCAAGCGCATCAATGACAAAACCGATCCCAAACTATCGACGTTTTGATTTCGATAAATTCGTCGTCTCGGTTATAGACCTCGGTTTTCTAGAAATGTTCCAAGCCTTCAATGATGAGTGTGCGCGGGTGGAAGCAAGTATGAGAGGACGCGGCGGCCCGCAAGCGCGGGCAGATGGAGGTGCCCAATATGTCGACCGCCTTAAGCGAGTGATGTTCTGGTTTCATCACAGTGCACTTGCCGACAACGGGGCGGAGGCAATAACGTGCCACCGAATTGCGGAAAAGCTCGTTGAAAAAGGGCAGCTTAAACCGGAAGCCCTCAGCACGTTTCAAAAAGGGTAATTTTCTGGCGCTGCTGAAGCGCGGCTAGATAACCTTAAAAGCGGTGAAGTCGGAAAACAGGTATTGCGCCGTTCCCGGATTTTCCGAACATCCAAGCGTCACTTCCCCGGAAGGTATTCGAGTGAGCGTCCCAGCATCCTTCCAGTACGGTGCTATTTCCTCCGGTACTTCATGCTTGTTGCCGCAGAGTTTGCAGACAAAAGACCATCCATTGGGGTGTTCCATGACGCCAATTATAGCGCAACCTGTTTTACTCCCGACGAACGTCGTGTGCCCCAGGTCCCTCGCATTTGGGGACCTGGGAGACCACGAACCCCATGCGCGAAGCGCGGTTGGCCGCACCGCAGGTGCTTGCGCAAGGGCGGCGGTTGTCCTATCCTGAAGGTGCATGGACTACACGGGAATCATCACGATTGAACCCGGCAAGCGAAGCGGCAAGCCCTGCATTCGCGGCCTGCGCATCACCGTCTACGATGTGCTCGATTATCTGGCCTCCGGCATGACCGAGGCGGAGATTCTCGCCGACTTTCCTCTTCTGCGCGAATCCGACATTCGCGCCTGTCTGGCCTTTGCCGGCGGGTGGGAGCCATGCTCAACCTGAGTGGGAGGTTACCAGAAGGCTCTTTTGGAATGGCAGTCGATTCGTTCCAGGAGAAGCCTTTCGAAAACCACTTCAGCCTTGATCGGCGGGCGGCCCCGGTCTCAGTAACTTTTTTCAAACCACGCTGAGGGTGCCCCCGGTCCCTCGCTTTTGGGGACCGGGGAGACCACGAACCTCGACCGTCCGTCTTCCGCTAGAAAACTTCGCTGTGAGAACCGATGCGCACCAGCCGCAATGTAGAATCGTCCGGTTTTTTGTAGATAAGAAGCAGGTCGGGCTTCAGGGGTCACTCGCGATGGTTCGTATATTCTCCCGTCAACGCATGACGCGTGGAATCTCTCTGGCAGAAATTCCACGAACCCCAACCCTCCGTCTCCCTTTTCCCAACCAGCTGTGCGCGCCTCAATTCTGAGAGTTGGGAGGAACGCTGGATCAAAGATTTTGATTGACGAATTTCCGGCATTCGCCGATAATATATATGAGTGGTTGGTGCAGCCGGACTGAATTTGTTACCCGGGCGAACCACTTGAAATCGAAGGCAAGGGGCCGCGCAAGCGGCCCTTTACCTTTTGGGTCTCATTGCGGCCACGAATCTCGACCGCCCGTCTTCTGTTAGAAAATTTCGCTGTGAGAACCGATGCGCGTCAGCCGCCCGCCTGTGTTTGGTGTTGAACGGTTAGTCGAGGGAGTCTTCCGGGCGCGGCGCCTCGCCGCCGTCGCGGTTGAGAATACGCAGAAAAGCCGCATCGTCGGCTCGTTCGCGGCGCTCGGCAAAAAAGTGCTCGGTCTGCATCGCAGCGATCTTCTCAGCGGCGGCGATAACCAGAAACTGGTTCATGCTGGACCTGTCGCGCTTGCTGACCTTCTCCACCTCAGCCTTCAGTGAGACGGGCAGCCGCAAGGGAAATGTAGAAACTCGAGTGGTCATGGTATTAACCTCTTCAGGACTTCGCCGGGACGAAGAACTTCAATTCCAAAACTGCTGCGCGCCGCGCGCAGATCCTTCTCGTTAAAGGTCACAATCGCGCCGGCCTGCCCATTCACCGCGGCTTCCAGCACCATTTCGTCGCCGGGATCGCGCAGTTGAGGCCGCCAGCGGTAATAGGTCTGCACCGGCTCGGCCAATGAAATGAGCCGGTCCAGAAAGATTGCGATCTCCGCCAAGCTCAAACCGGAGGCAAGGCGATGCTCGGCGGTCGTGCATTTGGCCTCGTACTCCAGCGCAAGCGGCACATTCAGCAGCATGGTGGCCCGCCCCAGCCGTATCCGCCGCAGAAGCTCGGCCGACCCGCCGCGCGGGCTGCGCATGGCCGCCACAACGACGTCGGTGTCGAGCACGAGTCTCATGTTGCATATAATATCACATCATATGCGATGTGATGTATTTGCCGGTTTGCATGAATCCCAGATCTCGATTTTGGGACCTGGGAGACTACGAACCCCATGACGCGCTAGCGCCGTCTGCCGTACCGCAGGTACCGTGCAAGCGCCTCTGCCTGGACGGCCAGTCCCCGCCTGGACGGCCAGTCCTTGCAGATTATTTCCCTACTTCGTTGCACAATGATCCCAGAACTCTTCCTTCAAGTCATCGTCCCGGCATGTCCTCTTCGCACCGCCTTCAAGCCGGAAGCGGCCAAGAGAGGCCGAAACTCCACTTAACTCCTTATTCAGGAGGATTTTGCAGGGAACTTCTTTGTTATCAGGATTTTGCAGCGCAACCCTGTCTGTAAACTCAAGAAAACAAGGAATTTGCATCCAAAATAGGGGTGGGGGTACCCGATGGTCCAGCTTTGTTTTGCGGCTTCGGGGTCCCCTACGACAGGTCTTCGTCGTTGGGGTGAATGAGGGTGGGATAAGTCGACTCCGCGTAGAATGAGAACTACCGGCTCCGCGCACAACGGCCCGAGCACGATGATCCTCCTCGATCCAGACCTGGAACCCGACCCCGCGCCGACGACAACTTCGGCGAAGCGGACGGTTACTTCCGGCAAAAATCTTCGACTGCCCTCTGCACGCACCCTGGCTCGTTTTCTAGCTCTGGCGAAAGAGACCGTCCGGTTGCGTGGTCAGGTCACCGTCCTGCTCACCACCGATGTGGCGATTCGCAAGCTCAACCGCCAATTCCGCGGCAAAGACAAAGCGACCGACGTGCTCTCATTTCCGGCTGAGGGCTCCTTTCCCGCTGAAGGCTCTTTTCCCGCCGAAGGCATTGGCTCAGAAAAAATCGCTGGCGACCTGGCTATCTCAGTTCCTACCGCGCTCAAGCAAGCCGTCGAGCAGAATCACTCGCTCTCCACTGAGATCAAGATCCTCGTCCTCCACGGCCTGCTTCATCTTGCTGGCCACGACCATCATGCCGACAACGGTAAAATGGCCCGCAGCGAGCGCCAACTCCGCGTTAAGCTCGGCTTGCCACAAGGACTCATCGAGCGCGCCCAGACCAAACGCTTCAACAAGCTGACTAAAATAAAGGTTAGCCCCACCGCAGGTGGCCGATGACTCCGCTCTTCATTTTCCTTATTGTCTTGCTGGTCCTGATTGAGACGCTGGCCTCTTACATTAGCCGCGTCTACTCCGAGTTCGGCAAGATTCTCTCCCGCGAGGAGCAGGAAAACCTCGACGCCTGGGTGGAGATCATCGAGCCACAACTTGGCCTCACCCGCGATCATGCTGGCCTCTGCGCGGCAGTCCTGCAGCAACTTGCCTTGGGACTGATCGCTCTCGGCTTCGGCGCGTTCCTCTTCGATCGCCCCCCGCTTCTCGCCCGCCCCACAAACGCCGAAATCGCCCAGGCAATTCTCGCTCTCGTGCTAGTTATCGTTTTCTGCAACCAGCTTCTGCCCACTCTGCTCTTCAACCGCACCCGAGGCCGCTGGGTTAAGCGGCTCGTCTGGCCTATTCGTTTTCTGCTCTGGCTGATGACGCCCATCACCGTCTTCGTCCGCTTCTTCTTCTCCGTGGCGTCGCTGGCCGAGGAGCCGGTCACTCCCGAAGAGGAGACGGCCGACGATGTCGATGCGCTGATCGAAGCCGGCGAAGAGGAGGGCATCCTGGAAGAGAGCGACCGCGAGCTGGTCCGTTCCGCCGTCGAGTTCGGCGACAAGCTGGTGCGCGAGGTGATGACCCCGCGCCCGGAAGTCTTTGCCGTCCCCTCGACCATCACCCTTGAAGCGTTCCTCGATCAGTTGCGCGAACACAACTTCTCTCGCGTGCCGGTTTATTCCGGCTCTATCGACAACGTCACCGGCATCGCCTTTGCCCACGACCTGCTGCAAATCGCCGACGAGGAAGCCCGCACCCGCACCGTGGCCAGCATCCAGCGCCCAGCGGTCTTCGTCCCTGAAACCAAGCGCGTCTACGAGCTGCTGCGCGAGATGCAGCGCGAAAAGCAGCACATGCGCGTCGTGATTGATGAGTATGGCGGCGTCTCCGGCCTGGTCACCATCGAAGACCTGCTCGAAGAGATCGTCGGCGAAATCAAGGACGAACACGAGGAGGACGCGACCATCGAGGAACCACAGCGCGAATCGGGTGGCGTTTGGCTGGTCCCCGGCAACTTTCCCGTGGACCAGTTGCCCGACCTCTTCGGCGAGCAGGCCGACCTGGGCGATCTGGGCGAGGCCTACGAAGCCACTACACTGGGCGGCCTGGTCAGCGAGATTGAAGGCCGCATCCCGCTCCCCGGCGAGGTCGTGCAACTCGTATCCGCCGGCTTGCGCATGGAGGTCGTCGCCTCCACCGACCGCCGCGTCGAACGGTTGCGGGTCTTTCCGCCGGCTGGAGAATCGGCTCCGCAGCTGCCTGCCTGAACCGTCCGGCTAGCGGGGAATGCCGTAAACTCAATCAGGAGCACTCCCCTTTGAAATCCGGATTTGTCGCCATACTGGGCCGGCCTAACTCCGGCAAAAGCACGCTGCTCAACGCGCTCACTGGCGAAAAGGTGGCCATCGTCTCCACTAAGCCGCAGACCACGCGCAACCGCATCGTTGGGGTGGTCGAGGTTCCGGCGACGAAAGGCGCGCGGCGAGATTCGCAACCAGCGGCGCAGATCGTCTTTGTCGATACTCCCGGCGTCCACAAGCCTGGCTCGCATCTGGACCGGCGGATGTTGCAGGAGGTCTACGAAGCCCTGGAGACCCGTGACCTGGTGCTGGTGCTCATGGACGCTACGCGGCGTGTGCAACTGGAAGAGGCCGCGGAGCCGTCAGCGGAACCCAGGCACGAGCACACCAACTGGGCCAGCGAGGACGAGTTTCTCTTCGGCCTGATTCGCAAGCTCGATTGCCCCGTCTTCCTTGTGCTTACCAAGATCGATCTCGTCGCCAAGGACCAGCTTCTACCGCTGATCGACACGCTCACCCGGCAGTTCGGATTCGCGCAGGTCATCCCGGTCAGCGCTCGCAAGCGCGACGGGCTTGATCTGTTGGTCCGCAAGATCGTCGAGGCGCTGCCCACCGGCGAGCGCTTCTACCCCAAGGACCAGTACACCGACCAGCCGCAGCGCTTCATGGTCGCCGAATTGATTCGCGAAAGCATTCTAACCGAGACCGGCGAAGAGGTTCCCTACGCCTCCGCTGTGGTGATTGAGCGCTTCGAGGAGGCCGAGCCGTCCGCTCCGCCGCGCAAAAAAAATCAGGCGCCCGCCCGCCTCCCGCTCACCCGCATCGCTGCGGCAATTTATTGCGAGCGCGACGGGCAAAAAGCCATTCTGATCGGCAAGGGAGGCTCCAAGCTCAAGGAGATCGGCACCGGCGCGCGGCGGCAGATCGAATCGCTGCTGGGCACCCGCGTTTACCTGGAGCTGCACGTCATCGTCGAACCCGGCTGGCGCGAGTCGCGCAGCTTTGTCGAGTCGCTTGATTGGCGGAATCAGCTTGAGCGCCTCGCCGGAGATCAGATCACCGAAAAGCCGTTGGACGAAGAAGAAAGACAAAAGTAGAATTGTGCGGGACTCAGGCTCCCTTTACTGCGCCGCGGCCATTGGCCTTTACCCAGTACATGCGTGTGTCGGCGGCGCCGATGACGGCGTGGACAGTTGAGCCGTCGTTGGGCGCGGTGGCCACGCCCACGCTCGCGTTGATGCGTAACTTCAAGCCGTTCTCCATTTGGAATTCGGTCTCCTTCAACGCGCTGAGCAGCGCGGTGGCTTGCGTCAGCGCGGCTGCCTCGCCGATCTCCGGCATCAGAATGGCAAATTCGTCGCCGCCGTAGCGGAAGCACCAGTCCTCTTTGCGGCTCAACTCCCGCAGCCGGTCGCCAACGCGGGCCAGCAGTTCGCTGCCTACCAGGTGGCCGTGCTCGTCGTTCACCAGCTTGAAATGGTCCAGGTCGAGGAAGGCAAGGCTCACCGGCAGCTCCAGCCGCCCGCATCGCTCCATCTCCCGGCCCAGCACCTCATAGAGATGGCGGACGTTGTAAAGTTTGGTGCAGTCGTCGGTGATGGTCAACTGCTGGATGCGGGCCACGTCGCGCGCATTCTCGATGGCGATGGCTGCGTGGTCGGCCAGGATGTGCAGAAAGGCGATGGTGTAGTCGGTGAGCTGATCGGCGCGCGGATTGAAAATCTCGATGACGCCGTGCGTCCCCTTGCGTCCGCGCAAGGGCAGCGCGATGACCGAGCGGACCATATTCGGCTTGGCACCGTGCTCCTCCTTGACCCGTGGATCGTCCTGGGCCTCGGGAACCAGCAGCGTCTCGCCGTGCTGGACCACCCAGCCGGCCACGCCCTCGCCCACCTTCACGCGCAGCTCGCGCAGCGAGGCTTCTTCCCGGCCCGCGGCAATTGCGTAGTAAAGCTCTTGACTCGCTTCATCCAGCATAAGCAGCGTCCACAGCTCCGCCTCGACGAACCGCTCCATGTGCTCCATGATGGTGCGCAGAATCGTATCCAGGTCGAAGCTCGAAGTAAGCGAGCGAGCTACCTGGTGGAAGACGAGTAGGTCGTCAAGAGGGATGCGGTTTGCCGTTTTTTTGGTCATTCTGGGGCCCAGTGTTTGGAGTGTTTCAGCAATTCTTACATGCAATGGTTTTCAGGCGGCGGAATAATTCCGTCAAGCGCGCAGTACGCCGGTCACATCTTCGCGGGGGAGGGGTAACATTCTCACTCTCTATAAGAACACTTCAGTCCCCGATATGCACTATCCATCTGGAGGTCTGCATGAATCCCGGTACACCGCTGCGAGGCCGCGGCTCTTTGCCCTGTACTGTACGGAAAATGCAGGCGTCCAGTTCCGCATCAAGCCAACAGAATCAACGCGGGCTGGCAGGGATGGGGTTCAACCCATCCATTTATCCCCTGGAAAACGCTCAATCGATCCGCGGCGTTCCCCGGCGGAGAAAAAAACCGGCGACGCCGCAGACTGCGATGATGACCAGCACAACGGCGAAGTAGTAGGCCATGGGATGCGCCCAGCCCGGCGACCAAGTCAGATCCTGGCCCACCCACAGCAGCAGAATGACGGCGATGGCCGCAAACATGCCGGCGATGACCAGCAAGGTGTGGCCCAGGTCGCGCCGTTTGTCCAGCGCCTCCACCTGGTCGGGGGTCAGGTGCTGCTCTTCAGGGGGAAGCAGGGAATTTGCCATGCTTGTTTCTCCTGTATTGTTTTCCGGTCAGCCGGGCGATTTTTGATGGCCTCCGCGCCCGATCGCTCTCTTTCTCGATTCAAACACAGGTTGCTGCGGCAGTGCCAGCGGCATGGTCCGGCGGCTCTCCCGGCAGCCGGGTCAAGCCCTTTGAATCGCCGCCCTACTTCGGCGGGTAACCGACCGATTGCGCGTAAAGGGGACGCTTCTCGGTGGGCAGTTTCAGCACCGAGGCCACAGCCGTTGCGTCCTGCTGCCCATGCAGCGCATAGAACCACGCGTTCAGCCCCTCGGAGGCCGCAAAAAGATACACGTTCTGGCCGATGAAGCCTGTGTCCACCTGGGCGAAGTTGAGCTTGGGGTCAGCCACATAAACAATCGTGATGGCTGCCTGCCCGGCGGGAGGCGCGCCCATCTTGGCGCGCATGTCGCCGGCTGCCACGGGACGCAGAAGGTTGGCTTCGGCCTCATAAACATAGACGCCCTGGGCAAGAACCACATAGAGCTCAATTTCCTGCTTGTTCATCGCCGAGGGCGCCGTGCGGCCCAGTCCCGGCTTTACCGCGCGCGGCCGGTTGACGCCAAAGGCTGCCCACAAGAGGTTGGAGAGGGCTTGCGGCGGGAGCGGCTTGTCCAGGAAGGCGCGTGTGGTCTGGCGCTGGGCGAGCGCCTGCATCAGGGGCATTCCGGCGCTCACCTGCGGATTGGGCAACTGGATGGGCTTCAGCTCCGCGGCCAGAGCGGGCGTGGCGCTCTGCTGGTGACAGGCCACAAGCTGCGCGCCCCACGCCAGGGCGATGAGAGCAAGCAGCGCCGCCGGCCTGCGGCGGGCGAAAAAGACAAAAATGTGCATGATTCTTCCTCGAACAATGTTATGCACGCCCGCGCCGCTCACTCGGCGAGGAACGCCACCGACTGCAACGTGCTGATCTCGAAGGGTTTGCGGCAGCGGATGTTGGCGCAAGACAGTTTTTCATCGCGCCTCACCATGTAAGATTGCGCCTTGGCGAACTTGGCGCGGTCCCGCTCGTCAGCCCCGCGGGGCAGTTGCGCCCGCTTGCGCCGCACCACCCAGCTCACCTTGTACTCGCCCGCCTGCCCGCACTTGGGACAGGTCAGAGTGTGGCTGCGTTCTTCGGTCGTTTCGTTGAAAAAATCGCGCTCTTCCATGGTAATCCAGCTCTCCATCCCGGCGGCAAAACCTGCGGCCAAGAACCCCGGCTCTCATCTGCCTCAGCGACCCAAACCTCAAACCTGAAAGTCGGAGGGCACTTCTACACCGGCAGGACTTCCTTCATACTCATACTTGTCATGACGAAACGCAAGCCAGGGATTTTTTCAGCTACGAAGGCAGTGAAGGCCAACGCCCGAGAGCGTGTGGGCCAGCCCAAACCCGCGCGCGTAATCGACACCGAGCCGCGCACCGGCCGCGCCACCAAGCACAAACCCAAACTCGAAGAGATCATCCGCCAAGATGAGGAATCCTGATTTCGCACGGTGTGAGCGGGACTGGGAGGAAGCTGGTGAGGGGCAGCATTGTCTCGCTGTCTTACGGCCGTAAGACACGTGTAAGACAGCCTTCGTGCCGGTATTGAAGACCATTACGGCCGAGGCACGCTATAAGGCCCCGGCAACACCGGTTCGGCGGGCTTGTCGGCCGGCTCCGGCGTGGCATGCACGTTGGTCATCTTGGAAAAGATGCGGAAGGGCACGTCCAGGTTGAGCATCACCGCGACGGGCTTGCCGTCTTTGATCGCCGGCTCGAAATTCGCCTTGCGGATGGCCGCGACCGCGCTCTCGTCCAACCCGAAGCCGATGGGCCGGCTGACGGCCACTTCGCCCACCTTGCCGTCAGGCCCGATGACGACGTGATATTGGGCCATGCCGGCCACGCCGCATGCCTGCGCGAACTCATTCGAGTCCGGCTCGAATTGTGTCAGCAGGCGCGCCTTCTGGTCCACCATGTTCTGGCGCAGGATCGCCGGGTCTTTGGGCCGGTAGTCAGCCTTGGCGGTCGCGGCCTGGTAGTAGAGCTTCCAGAAATCAGGCATGGTGGCCATCAACCGTTCGTCGAATCCCTGGGAGAAGACGTTATCGAGCGCGTCCTTGAGCACGCGCGTGGCGTGCTCCGGAGAGACGGTGATGGTCACGCTCTTGGCGTCGGCAGGGCGCTCGGCCTCGGGCGTGGCGGCGATGGAGGCCTTCAACTGATCGGCCTCGCTCATCTCTTCAGGCTCGGGCGCCGCCTGCGGCGCGGCTGCCTGCGCCTGCCCGGCGGTTGGCGTTGCGTGCCTGATTTTTCCGTTTTTTTCCTTGCTTTCCTTGGTTTCTTTTTCCTTTTTGGGCTTTATTACGAGCTCGCGGTCGATGGTGATTTTGACCACTTTCTTTTTGGGAGTGATGCGGACCAGCTCGAAGGCCTTGGAGGGGTCTTCGTAAGCCAGCTGGGCCGTAAAGTGCAGCCCGTAGCGTGCACCTTCCAGCGTAACCTTGTGCTTGGAGAGACGCACGTGGTCGATCTGGATGCCGCTGAGCGTAAAGGAGCCCTGCGGGGAGTGTCCGATGATGCGGCCGAGTTCGTCGAAGCTGAGTGAGTTGTCCAGGTAGCCGCCGCGCAGGTAGAGCGCCTTGCCCACCAGCAACTGCTTGAGTTCAGCTTCCGTAATACCGCCAGCCTCCTTCGCCACCTGCGGTGGGGCCGACTGCGCCTGCGGCGCGGCTGCCTGTGGTGGGGTTGGTGTGGCTGGCTGCTGAGTTGCTTCAGGCTGCGCAGGCTGCTGCGCCGGAGCGGGAAAAGCCAGCGTCAGCACGGCTAAACAGGCTGCGGCGGAAAGACGAGCCAAAGCCGTCAAAACGGTGGAATAAGGCCGAACGAGAGGCATGAGCATGGGTGAGCCTTTGAGCGACACTTTAACAGGATTCTGTTCCGCAGTCGAACAGAAATGCGCTAACGCCCGAAGTGGTTGATCCGCCAGAGGATACGGCGGAAGAGGCCGAGGATGCGGCGCGTGTCGTGCGCGGAGAGGTTGAGCCGCCGCAGCATCAGGCGCAGGTCGTGGCGGTTGGTCGGCTGCATGGCGCGCGGGGAGTAGCGGACCGCCTGCATGGCTTCTTCGATCACACCGGCCAGCAGATCAAGACGCCCGGAGGGAGTAGCGGAAGTGACTGATGGGACGGGAGTTACGGGTTCCACAGATAGAGTTTCCGGTGAGGGAACGGCGTGGGCAGCCAGTTCGTAAAGGCAGACGGCGACGGCCTGGCCCAGGTTCATCGAGGGCTGGAGGGGGTCAGTGGGAATCTCGACCAGGATGTGGCAATAAGAGAGGTCTTCGCGCGTAAGTCCATGTTTTTCAGGGCCGAAGACCAGGGCGATGCGGCCTCTGCGGGCGATTTCCTGGCTGACCAGCGGAGCCAGCTCGGGCAGCGGGACGATCCTCTGCTCCGGCTTGCGGCGGGTGAGGGTTCCGGTGCCGACGACCAAAGTGCAATTGGCGATAGCCTCGGCCAGAGTCGCTGATTCTACTGTGTTTAAGAGCAGCTCTGGAGCGCCGATGGCCGAGCGAGCCTCGCGCCAGGTGGGGTCAAAGGGGGCTACAACCGAGAGGCGCCGGAAGCCGAAGTTGGCCATGGCGCGCGCTACCGCTCCTATATTCAAGGGGTTACGCGGGGAGACCAGCACCACCTCCAGAGAGTCGCATTGGGCTTCAGGGAGCACGAAACGATTGTAGAGCGGCGGGGGAAAAGGACCTTGAAAAATGGTACGTTGCAGGTTATCGGATTTTGGATACCGTGAAGCTATAGCGCACCATTTTTCGGGAAATGATTGCAGATCATTCAGCAGATAAGGGGGAGAATGGGAAAAAACAGGGAATAGGGAATAGGGAGTAGGGAACAGACAGGCAGCGTGTGAGTTGGAAGAGGAGAAGAGGCATGGAGTGGAAGATGCAGATGATCGCGCAGCGGGAGCTGGACCGGCAACTGCGGCCACTTTTGACAGCGCGGAGGGTACACCGGCCGTACGGGGGATGGCTGCGCGCGGTGCGCAAGGCGCTGGGGCTATCAGCGACGGAACTGGCCAAGGACTTGCGGGTTAGCCCTTCGGCGTTCTTTCGAATGGAACGGGCGGAGTGGAAGGACAAGATTTCGCTTCAGGGGCTGGACAAGGCGGCGCGGGCGATGTCGTGCAAATTGGTGTATGCCATTGTGCCTTATAAGGGGAGCTTTGAGGAACATGCGGCACAGGAGGTGAAACATCTGGTGCAGCGGCAGAAGGCGGAGCGGAGACGGAAGCGGAAGCTGGCGGTAGCGATGGCGGGGGTGCAAAAGACCTGGGAGCAGAAGAAGGAAGGCACCGAGGTAGGTAAACGGCGTCTCCGCAAGCTGGTCGAGGCGCTTTGGGAGAAGATGAAGGAGGAAGTGGCGGCGGGGAAAGGATGATGCGGTTGGATATCCCAGTTCTCGAAAACGAGAACTGGGATATCCAGTCCCCGGTAATCTCGGTGAGTGTGTTGGGATGTTATCGTCAGATGACGGCAGGAAATCTATGCCCCTGAAAGCTGTAGTAAATGGAACGGTAATGCAAGCTCCTTTCGTTGACACTGACGAATGGAGAGCTATTCAAGCCCAAAAACCACAGGTACGGATGTGCTGTTGCACTGCCAGAGGATACATGCGTACCCGCTTGGGTACACAGCAATTTGTGCATCTTAAACGTCCTGATGATTGCATAGGAAGGCCGGAATCGCTTGAACACGAGTACCTGAAAACCCTTGTAGCGCGGACGGTCGTGGAAGTCGGATGGGATTCGGAAATCGAAGCACAGGGCCCAAACCGTAAGTGGATTGCGGATGTGCTGGCGAAAAAGAACAAAGCTAAACTCGCATTCGAGATACAGCTTTCACCGATAACTCATGCGGAGTTGATCAGACGCAGCCGGTCCTATGCAGAGAACAACGTACGCGCCTGCTGGTTTGTGAAAGGGTCAGTAGGTCGGGACTTCCTGGAGAGCCCTTCCACAAACCTGCCAGTCTTCTTGCTGCAACACGATGACCAAGCAGAACTACGGACAATACCATTTTACGTCACCATCAACCCGCAACACCGTCTGCCTATCAAAGACGCCGTCACTGCTCTACTGAACCGTGAATTCAAGTGGTGCCGTAAGCGGCGAGTCCGAACAATCGAGAACATTTTGGTCCTTCGGCTCAAGAATTGCTGGGTCTGCAGAGGTTCATTCGATACGTACACGATTGAAGGTAATGAGACCCGCTGTGACGAGGCACCTCGTTCTACCTATTTGGAAAAGCGGCGACTATTACAGCCCGAACTTGTAGAAGCTGTTCACAAATATGCGAAGGTACATCCAGAATTGGCTCTTCGTATTAGCGATCCGGCTTGGATGCTGAATTCTAGCTTAGGTTGCAAGGAGCTTGCATTCGTATGCGTACATTGTGGCTATCAATTTAGTTTTCAAAACGATTCTTGGTTCTGGCGCAGAAATTCTGAGACGATCGTAACTATTCCCTTCGAATCTAAAGACCACAAATACTATGATCCACACTGGTGTCACTCGAAAGACCAGGACTTCTGCTGCTGATTGCACCGAATAATTTCAATTCGCACAAGGGGTAGTGCGGATTTGAGCGCGACTTCGTCGCGCGGATTGATTTCTAAAAACATGTGGATGGGGTGATGTTCGGGCTGAAGCCCGTACCCTTCAATTTTGTTTGCTGCGTTTGCGGCACGGTTGAAACCGTGCCCTTTCAAAGCACGAAACGCAAATGCAGAAACAAAAGCAAAAGCAGGTCCTTCGACTCCCTTCGCTTTCCACCCCAGCGACGAAGACCTGTCGCCGGGGACCCCGGTACGCTCCGGTCGCTCAGGATAACTAGCTATTGAATATTGTGCTATCCCACCCATTCCGCAGGAAAAAGCGGAATGGATGGGGCACGGAGCATTATAGAAACGATGAAAATGCTCTAGCTCTCCAGCTTCTTGATGTAGAGCCAGAGGCCGACGAGCATGAAGGCGATGGCGACGAGGCAGATGCCCAGGCCGATACGGCGGTGGTTGCGCTCGACCATGGCGTCCTGGCCGGCTTTGAGGTTGGCGGCGGCGATCTTCATGCCGGCCTGAACGTCCACGTCCACCAGCGCAGTCTGGAAGGTGTGGACGGTGACGCGGGCCTTGGTGAGCGAATCCTGGGCCTGATCCTGCGCGAGGCGGGCCTCGCTGACTTCCATGCCGGAGGACTCGGCGAGGCGCAGAGACTGGTCGGCGTCCTTGATGGCGCCGTCTAATTGCGTGAGGTCGGTGAGGATGGCGGAGCGCGCGAGATCGCACTTGTCGCCCGGAGCATGACACTTCATGCAGACGCCGGCATGGCCGGCGCCGAGCATCATGTCCGAAGGCATGTAGATGGCGTGATTTTTGTGGCAGACGACGCATCCGGGAAGACCCTTATCCTGAAAAGCCTTGAAGTGCGAACTCTTGGAGTACATCTGGGCCTGGAAGGCGTGGCAGTTGGCGCAGACGTTCTGCACCTTGTCGACACCGGGCGGCAGGGCGCCATGGTTTCCGTGACAGGTGGTGCAGGTGGGCGCGCTGAGATCGCCGCGGACCACCATGGCGTCGTGGTGGACGCTGATGGAGTAGTTGGCAAACTGATCGGTGGGGATTCCGTAGGGCTTCATGTAGGCCGCGTCGGAGTGGCAGCGCGAGCAGGTCTGGGCCACGTTGACGGGGTTGACGGTGGAGCGGGGATCGCTGGGCGGGCGAAGATCGTGAACGCTATGGCAATCCGTGCAGACAGCAACCTTGGTGTCCCCGGCGGCGAGGCGCTTGCCGTGCATGCTGGTGTGGTACTGGTCGAGCTGGTCGGTGCGCAGGCCGGGGTTGTAGGTGCGCATGTAGGCGGGATTGGAGTGGCAACTGGCGCATAACTGCGGAATCTGCTTGCGATCGATCTTGCCCTTCCAGCCGGCCTTGCGGCTCATGGCCTGATCGGGATCGTAGTTGGAGGCGTCGCCTCCGTGGCAACTGACGCAGGTAAGGCCCTTTTGCGCGTGGATGTCCTGGCTGAATTTTTCCGGGGTGACTTCGAGGCGGCCGGGCTGGGCGGAGTGGCAGTCCAGGCAGGAGTTCACGGCCTGCCCGTGAGCCAGGCACGCGGCGAGCAGGATGGACCCGGCCAGCAAGACAGAGCGGGCGGCAAGAAACGGCCGAAAGTTAGTTGGCAAGATAGCCATAGACACTCATACCTACCACGTAAACAAGAGCAAAGATGGAGAGGCCGGTGATCCACGCTTTGCCGCGCCCGGCTTTGTCATTCTCAAAGAACGGCAGCAGCAACCACAGCAATCCGGCAAGGCTGCAACCCAGGATGCCCAGCACCTCGCCGTCCACGAACCAGACTTTGGAGGGGATGAGCTTGAGGGTCTGGAACATGAACAGGAAGTACCACTCGGGCTTGATTCCGGCCGGCGCGGAGATAAAGGGATCCGCCTTCACGCTCAGGTTCCAGGGGAAGAAAGCAGCCAGCGCGCCCAACACGCCCATGGCCACGTACCAGGCCATCAATTCGCGCAGCATGAAGTTGGGAAAGAACTTCATCTCGCGGCGCGCGGAGGGATTCGCGATCCATTCCGCTTCCACTTTCGGAGGAACGCTCATGCCCTGGCGCTGGACAAAAAACAGATGCATCGCGATCAGCACGGTGACCAATCCGGGGAGAACAGCGACATGGAATCCGAAGAAGCGGGTCAGCGTGGCTCCGGTCACCTCCGGTCCGCCGCGCAGAAAGATCATCATGGCCTTGCCGACGACAGGAACCTGCCCGGCCATCTCGGTGCCGACCTTGGTGGCGAAGAAGGCCAGGGTGTTCCAGGGCAGCAGATAGCCGCTGAAGCCGAAGCCCATGACCAGAAAGAGAAGGATCATACCGGTGACCCAGGTCAGCTCCCTGGGTTTGCGGTAGGCCTTGAGAAACAGCACACTGAACATGTGCACAAAGGCCGTGAAAATCATCAGATTGGCCGCCCATGCATGGATGGAACGAATCAGCCAGCCAAACTGCACCCGCGTCATGATGTACTGGACGCTTTCAAAGGCTTCGTTGGCGCCGGGGCGGTAATAGAGGAGCAGCAGGATGCCGGTGAGCACCTGAATGATGAAGAGAAACAGTGTGATGCCGCCAAAGAAATACCAGTAGGAGAGGCGATGCCAGGGGACGGTCTTGTGCTTGAACGGGGCGATCAATTCGTCCAGTTGAAGGCGTTCATCGAGCCAGCGTAGGAGAAAGGCGTACACGGTCAGGCCTCCTGCTTCCGGCTGACGACAATCTCGTCGCCGCGCTGGTGGACATCGAAGACGGTGAGCGGCCGGGGCGGCGGGCCGGAGACGTTGCGGCCGTTCAGATCGTAGATGCCGTTGTGGCAGGCGCACCAGATCTCGCGTAGATCGGGGCGATACTGCACTGTACAGCCGAGGTGGGTACAGGTGGCGGAGAGCGCGCGATAAGCGCCGTCGGAGTTTAGGATGAGTAGGCCGGGACGGCTACCGAAGCGGAAGATTTTGCCGCTATTCGGTTTCAAGTCGCCGAGTTTGGCGGCAACCACCTCGTCGCCACCCAGATCTGTCACCGCCGGAGGAACAAAGTAGCGCAGCACGGGATAGAGAAACGATGCCAGAGAGGCAAGCAGACCGCCGCCCAGGAAGATTTCAATGGCGCGGCGGCGCGACGCGTCGTGAACATGGTCAGCGCACATGGTCCGCACCCCGTGCCGCAACTTTCAGTCCGAAGACTCTGAACTCGTTGTCACTCCTGGCCAAAAGCTGCGGCCTCCCGTCCTGAACACACCGATGCACGCCAGACGCGAGCGTTCCGTGACCGAAACACCCCGTCAGCACGTGAGAGAACCGTAGCGATGATGGGAGATTTTGGTCTGTGATGTACATCACATAATCTGGGAATTGAGAGAGGAAAACCCGCTTCCTGAAAGGAGAATCGGGCGGGGCGCTGCAAAACCGGCCGGCGGCGAAAAAAAACAGAGACGGATGCGACCAGATGTGCGTCCGCCGCCGGTTGAATCGCTATTTTTGCAGCGTGCGAATGTAGGCCACGACTGACTTGATCTGGTCGTCTGAGAGCTTGCTCGCAAACGGCTGCATCTTGCCCTTACCGTTCTTGACGGCGGCGAACAGCGCAGCGTCCGGGGTTTTGACGACCGTCGGGTCCTTGAAAGACGGAATTTTCATCGACTTGCCTACATTGGTGGCGGCCAGACCGTCCACGCCGTGGCACATGAGGCACTTCGATTTGTAGTTATCCGCGCCGCTTTGGGCAAACGCCGGAATGGCGATGGCGGCGGCAAGGAAGAAGGCCGCGACGCTGTTGCGATTTGATTTCACTAAAAAGCTCCTTTACGCCAGGATTTCGATTATGCGCTCCTGGCTACGCATCAGTATACAGGGGTTTGGGGTTAGGGAACAGAGGACAGAAAGACCCTGGCTGGGGCAGGACGGGTGCGCGGGGTGATGGGCGAGACGGGGATTGGGGTGCTGGTGCGCGTGATGGGGCTACTGCTGGTGACGATGGCCATGCAGTATTTCGTCAATGGATTGACGGACTTAGGGCTGATTGCGCGGCATTGAGGGGCGGGTTTCCCACAAAAAGGGCGGTTTCCCACAGGGCGGGCGCGATTGCAATTGCGCGGGAGGGTTGCTATTCTTGGGTAGTTGCAACATGGCGGCAACGGCAGGAGTGGTGTGTCGCTTGCAAACAGGGGTGGCGTGTGCTACTCTTGGATAGTTGCAGATTGAGCAAGTTAGCCTCCCGGTGGCCGATGGGCCTGCCCTGTAGAGGGAAGTGGGAAGCAAGTTGTGATGCTGGTTCGTTGGGTCAGGTGAGGCAGAAGCCCCTGAAACCCCTGTAGGGAAACCCTCAGAGAACAAGCTATTGCAAAACCCAGGAGGAGACTCCTGTGAGCCTTAGCGGCTCAGGCGCAGTTTGCGCCGGATGGTGTTTGATATTTTGCGCTGTGCGAGGCTTTTGAGCGGGAATCGTCCTGGCCGGGTTTGACCGGCGGGCTGATTTTTGTTATATTTGAAAGGTTCGCGCAAAATAAGCCGGAGGACGCTTCAAACGCGGCCGGCCAGCGCACAAGTTCGAGGACAAGCCGGCCGAAAGGCCGGGCCTCGATCCCAAAGGGCTCCGCTCAGGCGGAATGCTCTCAAGGATCTTTGACAATTAGGTTGAACATGCCAGTTATGAGAAAAGATCAGGTTTGGCTTGATCATTCTCACTAAGTAGGCATCGCGAGTTTTCGAGCGCGCGATGCAGCCGAACCTCATCTGACCTCCGTCGGTTGAGGGGAAGCAATCAGGTTTCAAACGAGAGTTTGATCCTGGCTCAGAATCAACGCTGGCGGCGTGCCTAACACATGCAAGTCGAACGAGAAAGTGGTAGCA
>Ga0181518_10000613_pt1 | contig 38596 bp, 32 predicted proteins | sample PEATcosm2014_Bin_28_FD_119751 | JGI IMG/M metagenome (GOLD analysis project Ga0181518, IMG submission 119751) | Peatland microbial communities from MTU Mesocosm Facility, Houghton, MI, USA - PEATcosm2014_Bin01_60_metaG | ecosystem: Environmental > Terrestrial > Soil > Wetlands > Peat | place...
ATCCAGCATTATCGCCGCCGGCGCAAGTACCTGCGAATCCGCCGGCCGATTTCGGTGGAAGACAAGGGAAAGCGAATCAGCATCCTGCCCGCCGACAGCTTTCGGCTGACTTGCGACACCAACTACCCAGCGCCGGTGGGCCGGCAATTGATCGAGATAGAAGTGACGCCGGCGAGTTTCGCATCCGAACTGGCCTTTGCGCGCACCTTCGGCTGGGAAGCGGACCTGGCGCAGATGCGGGACATGGGCTTGATTCGCGGGGCGTCGCTCGATAACGCGGTGTGCTTCTCGAACGGCGGCGTGATGAACCAGGCGGGCCTGCGCGCCGTGGACGAATGCTGCCGCCACAAAGCGCTCGACCTGATTGGCGATCTGGCGCTGCTGGGAAAGCCGGTGCTGGGCCACGTGATCGCCGAGCGCGCCGGCCACGCGATGCACGCCGCGCTGGTGGCTCGCATCATGTCGGACCCCACCGTGTACGAGATCCTCACCTTCGACCAGTTGGCCTCGCGCGTGGCCCAGGCGCTGGTCCGCTAAGGGCCAACGCAAGCACAGCTTCCTATACTGAGATCGAGAGGAGTCTTCGTATGCTCAAACGCGCGATTTTGCCCGCTCTATTTCTGGTCGTCTGCACCTCGCTGCACGCCGACGTCACAATGCGAATGGCATTGGAAATGAAAATCAACGTGGCGATACCTAATGCGGCTCCGCCATTGCCCTTCAACGAGATGCTGACCCGCATCAAAGGCACAGAAGGCTACGCGGCGATAGGGCCGATCGTCGCCATCACGGATATTGCCGGCGGCAAGGTAACGCTGCTGGACGTCAAGGGCCAGCACTTTGCGACCATCCCCATGGCGGATTACGTGTCCACGGTCACCGCCAACGGTAAGAACACGCCGAACCTGCCTGAGGAAGCCAAGCAGATTTTGGCGCAGATCAAGTTCGACACCGAATCGCGGGACACCGGCCGCACCGAACGGATACAGGGAATCGAGGCTTACGAGCGCGAGGTGATGGTCAACGTCTCGATTCCGGTGCCGATTCCGGGGCAGGAGCAGGGCTTGCATATCAGGATGAGATTCCAGATCTGGAAGCCCAAGGCGTCCGAGTTCGAACGGGTGCCGGCGCTGCGGGAGTTGGCCGCCTACAACGACCGCAACAAAGGCTTCGGCGACCCGGCTACGGTTCTGCGCCAGGCGTTCGGCACTTTGCCGGGCATGGGTGACCACATCGGCCAGATGGTGGAGGAAATCACCAAGGGTGGCAACGTGATGCTGGGCATGCGCGTGGGCGTGTTTATTCCGGGCTTGGCGAAGATAGTGGAACAGGCAACCAAGGCGCAGTCCAAGGACGGCGCTGCCCCAGCCTTGCCCGCCTTGCCGGCCGACGACCAGCCGCTGGCGGAGGTGAACCTCGAATTGACGGAACTCTCCAGCCAAGCCGTGCCGGACGAGGTTTTCGCCATCCCCGCCGGGTACAAAGAAGCTCCCATGGAAGATCTGCTGAAAGGTCTGATGGCCGCTTTCACCGGCCCCAAGCAGTAGGGCAGGCTTCGGTTTGCTCGGTTGGCTTCGCAGCCTGGGCGGGACTAAGCTGAGGGAAGGGTCTCGTTATGATGCGACGCGCATTTCTGCCGGCTTCGCTCCTGGTTGCGTGCACGGTATCGCATGCCGACGTCACGGTGCGGATGCAATGGGGGCTCCTCTACAGGCTAAGCGTGATTGAACCTGGCGCCGATCCGCAGCTTCCTATCGCGACCATTCTGACCCGCATCAAGGGCAATCGGGCCTACTCCGACATCGCGCCGTATCAGGCCTACTCGACGGTCACCATAACCGACCTTTCAAGAGGCGAGGTCACGCTGATCGATCCCAAGTCCCGCCGGTACGCCACCATTACCATGATGGATTATCTGGCCAAGCTGGCCAACGCGGTTGGTGCGAACATGTCGCCGGGAGCCAAACGGGTTTTTCTAAAGAACAAGCGATTCGACTTCGAGTCGCATGACGCCGGCCGGTCCGACAAAGTGAATGGAATAGACGTCATCGAGCGCGAAACGACGGCCAATTTCCTCGCGGACCTGTTCTCGGAGCAGCAGGATGCGCCGCGAGACACCATCGAGTTCCGATCCTGGACGCCCCGGCCGTCCGAGTTCGAACGTATGGCGGCGCTGAGAGAACTGGCTGCCTATTATGATCGCGACAAGGGGCTCGACAACCCCGCCACGGTAATGATCCACGTCTTCGGTGCTTTGCCGGGGGTGGGCGAGAGCGCAAGCAAGATGGTCGCGGAGATCTTCAAGAACAGCAGTGTCGTCCTCCGCATGCAAATGCGCCTCACTGTTCTGGGATTTGGGGCGATTATGGACGAGGGGGAGAAGAGAATAGTCGCTCAATTCGGCCGCGCTTCAAAGGGCGGCGAGACTGGGCCAGGTGATACCAAGCCCGAGGAGACTAAGCCTGTCCGCGCCAAGTTCGACGACACGTTTGCATCAATGACCTGGACGTGGAAGAGCTATCGGCCGACACGGTGCCGGACGAAATCTTCGCCATCCCCGCAGGCTACGTGCAGGCTCCCGCCGACGACCTACTGAAGGGCGTGCTGGCCTCCTTCAGTGGCTCGCGGTACGGTGTCGCCGACGAGCAGTAGGGGATAGCCCCTTCCGAGATTCGCCGCGCCGACGGGAAGAACGCGCTCGACGCCAGATCTCATCACATTCCTGCATTCGCCCAGCCCTTGGCCGGCGTATACAGGAATGTGAGGTTGATATGAAGCTTCTGATTCTGGCTGGCGCGGCGGCGGGTTTTCTGGCGGCGCAGACTCCCGACGTGGACTCGATCATGAGCCGGGTGGGCATCAACCAGGCCAAAAGCCAGGAACAGCGCGCGCAGTGGATCTACCAGCAGAAACAGGTGCTGCGCATGGTTCGCAGCGGTGGCAAGATCGCTCGCGAGGAACATCGGGAATACCTGGTGCTGCCGGACCGCCGAGGGCTCAAGAAAGAGCTGACAAAACTCGATGGAAGATATGTGCAGCACGGCACTTACCACGTCTACGACAAGCCTGGCTATACATATAAAGGCCTCGATCTCGACGGAGAGCTGATCAACAGCCTGTCGAACGACATGACGGACGAAAAAGAGTCGGTGGACGGAATTGAATCTGATTTATTTCCATTAACTTACCATCAACAACTCAAGTATGCGTTTCGGCTCGAGGGCGGCGTTGAGCAGTATCGCGGGCACCAGGTCTGGCGGGCCGCGTTCGAGCCAAAGACGCGTGCCAGCCTGATCGATGCGGACGAAGGCGGAGTCGCCATCTGGAAAGGCGAAGCTCTCATCGACGCCCAGGAGTTTCAGCCGGTCGCTGTCTCGACCAGCTTGGCGGCCAAGTTGCCGTCGGCGGTCCGCATCCTGCTGGGTACCAATATCAAAGGGCTGGGGTTCAGCCTGAGCTATCAGAAAGTCGCCGACGGTGTTTGGTTTCCAATCAGTTACGGTGGGGAATTTGAAGTAACGGGTTTGTTTTTTTACAGGCGCACAATGAGCATTTCGCTGGTGAACGGCGACTTTCGTCATACGGACGTTACCAGCCAGATCGCTTTTGCGCCGGATGAGAAATAGGTTGTGCTGACTGAGGCGGTGGAAACGGGGTGCGATTTCAAGGCGCTGGTGCGGCAGCATCAGGCCACCGTGTTCTCCATCGCGCTTCATTTCCTGCGCGACCGGGCCAGCGCCGAGGAAGTGGCGCAGGAAGTGTTCTTCAGTTTGCACCGGAATTTGGCGCGGATCGAGACGCCGGCGCACGCCGCAGCCTGGTTGCGAAAAGTGGCTGTGCAGAGGGCCATCGACGAAGGACGGCGCCGCAGCCGAAGACCGCAGGTGGCGCTGGAAGATGTAGCCGAGCCGGCCGCCGGCGTCAGGCCGGGTGACCCTCTGCTCAGCGAACTGCTGCGCAAGCTGGTGGCTACCCTGCCGGAAGCGCCGCGGATGGTGATGGTGCTGCGCTACCAGGAGGACCTGGAACCGGCCGAGATCGCCGCCGCGCTGGAGATGCCGGTGGCCACGGTGAAGAGTCATTTGCAACGCTCGCTGGCGCTGTTGCGCGGGAAGCTGGCGCGGCGCGGCATAGGAGAAAGTGGATGGACTGGTTAGAAGACGAGTTGCGGCGGGCGCTGGCGCGCGAGGATGCGCCGGATGGCCTGGCGGAGCGCGTGATGGCGCGGAGAGCGCTCGCGCCGTCGGGTGCGCCGCGCTGGCTGGCGGCGGCGGCGATGGTGGTGGTGGCGGTTGGCGCCGGGGGAGCATGGCGCCAGCACCAGGGGAACCAGGCCAAACAGGAAGTGATGCTGGCGCTGCGGCTCGCCTCCGCGCCGGTGCAGCATATTCAATCTGAAATAAGGGGTATAACGCAATGAAATCACTATTGATATTGACGTGTTTGGCGGCGCTGCCGGCGATGGCCGCTCCGCAGCAGTTTCAGCTCAATCTCGATTCGGTGGCAGCCAAGGCCTCCGAGCATGTGGACGTGTCGTTGAACGCCTCCACCTTGCAATTCGCAGCCAAGTTCCTCGATGCGAACGACCCGGACGAGGCCAAGGTCAAGAAGCTCCTGGTTGGCATTGAGGGCATCTACGTCCGCCACTTCAATTTCAAGACCGCAGGAGCTTGGAGCCAGGCTGACCTGGAGCCGGTTCGCGCCCAGTTGCGCGGGCCGGAGTGGTCGAAGATCGTCGGCACCGGTTCCGAAGACGGCGAGAAGGCCGAAGTCTGGCTGCGCACGTCGGGCAACAAATCCATCGGCGTGGCGATCATTGCGACCGAGCCAAAAGAGATAACCGTGGTGAATATCGCCGGCAACATCGATCTCGAAAACCTGGCCGAGCTGGGCGGTCACTTCGGCGTACCCAAAGTGAAACCGGACAAGCCGCATAAGGAGGAGTAGGCAAGCTGGGCAGGCCCCGAGCAGAGCTGTGGCCATCGAGCGTAACCAGGTGCACTTGTTCGTTCGTCCCACAATTTGGAGAAAGAGACAGCGATGCCTATTTCGACTACGGCCGGTATGAAGATATGCGGTGCGGTTTTGGGAGTTGCTTTGGCTGCGCTGCCGCTTGCGGCGGCGGACAAGGAGACGGCTCCGGTTCCTGCGCAGATTCCGGCGGCCAGGAAGGTGTTCCTCTCCAACGCCGGAGTCGATGGCATGGCCCTTACCATCCTCAAGCGCGCCGGGGACTCCGACCAGCCTTACAACCAGGTGTACGCGGCGATGAAAAGCTGGGGGGGATTCGAAATGGTTGGCGCTCCCTCCGACGCGGATCTCATTCTCGAGGTACGTTTCAGCGTACAACTCTCCGATTGCGGAAAGCTGGCAAGTTATCAGCCGCTATTGGCGCTGACGATCCTGGACAGCAAGACCCACTTTATACTCTGGACGATCGCCGAGCCAGTGGAGGGCGCGGTGCTGGCGAAGACTTGGGAGAAGAACATCGGTCAAGGAATAGCGAATCTGGTGGCCGACTTGAAGAGTCTGGCTGCCCGACCTGACGCTGGCGGGGGAACGAAGCAATAGACTTGAATGTCGGCGCAGGGCAGCCTGAAGCATGCCATACCAATAACTACAGCGCTGCTTCTACCGCGGCTCGCAAGACGGCTTCCTTGGTGTAACCGTCGAAGCGTTTGACGAGTTTCCCGGAGCGGTCGAACACCAGCGTCACCGGGAGGTTTTCCACGCTGTATTTCTTGCCGACTGCGGGCGAGCCCAGCGTGACCGGATAATCCAGCGGGTGCTTGGCCAGGAATGGCTTGACCACCGACTCGCCCTCCTCATCCATGGCTACACCGATCAGGGCGAGGCCTTTCGGCGACAAGTCGTGGTACAGGCGGTTGAATTCCGGCATCTCCTGAATGCACGGTACGCACCAGGTGGCCCAGAAATCGAGCACCAGCACTTTTCCGCTGCCGTCGATCACGCTGCCATCAAGCGCTATGAAGCGCGCGGCGTCGCCCTCCGGCGGCGCGCTTTGCGCGGCGGGCAGAAAAGCAGCGGCGCCTCGGTTCAGGAACGCGAGGAACTCCTGGGCGTTGGTGGTGCGGCCTTCGAAGGTCGCTACCACGCTTTCGTCCGGCCGCACGATGGCGTAATAGGGTTCGGCGACGGTGCCGAACTTGGTTTCTTCCAGCTTCTCGTTGGCCTCGCTGACGGCATCGGAGCGGTCGGTGAAGAGTTCCACCAGCACGAACCGCTCGAGGGCGGCGGCGATTTCGGGGCGGGGAAGCATGTTGGCTTCCATCCAATGGCAATTGGCGCAGGCCACACCGGTGAAGTTGATGAAGACCAGCTTGCCTTCGCGGCGGGCTTGATCCAGCGCTTGCCTGTACTGGTCTTTCAACCATGACGGCCCGGCGCGTACGTCCAAGGTGGCGCGTCCGATCGGCGCGGGCACGTAGGCGTCCAGATCGCCCAGCCTGCCGCCGGACATGCCGGGCACCAGGCTGACGGCGAAAATCAGAAAGACCGTACCAGTGGCGAGCCGTCCCAGTCCGAGTTGCTCGTCCGGCTTGACGCCTTCCAGGCGCAGCAGTCCCAACAGGTAGAAACCGGCCATGGCGAAGAGCACGATCCAGGCGGCGAGGAAGCGTTCGCGCGTAAGCCAGCTCCATCCGAGCGTTTGATCGACCGCGCTCAAGTACTTCAAGCTAGCGGCCAGGATCACGAATCCCAGCACGATCTTGACACGTACCAGCCAACCGCCGCTGCGCGGCATCTTCTTGAGCACCGCCGGAAACAGCGCAAGGAAGAAGAACGGCAGCGCCATGCCGGCGGAGAACGTCACCATCCCGATCAACGGGCGCAGTCCTCCGCCCGAAACCGAAGCCGCCAGCAGAGTTCCCACAAACGGCCCCACGCAGGCGAAGGAGGCCAGCGAATAGGTGAGGCCCATCAGCAGCGTTCCGGCGAATCCGCCGCTGCCGGAGGCCTGGTTGAGCCGCGTCAAAACCGAAGAGGGAATGGTGATTTCGAACGCGCCCAGCAAGCTCAGCGAAAAGGCGATGAAGAGTGCCGCGATGAAGCCGTTGACCCAGGGGCTGGCCCCCAACTGAACGACTCCCACCGGCCCCAGTAGCGCCGTGATGAGCAGGCCCAGCCCGGAGAACAGCACGATGATGCCCAGGCAGAAGACTACCGCCTGCAGGATTGCCTCGCGCCGCCCGCCGGATGGCCGGTTGAGGAAGTACGACATGGTGATGGGAATCATCGGGAAACAGCACGGGGTGAAGATGGAAGCCAGGCCTAAACCGAAGGCGGCGAGGAGAAAAAGCGTCCAGCTTTGCGGGGGAGCGGCGGTGCTCTGCGACGAAGGTGCTGGTGCGGGCGGCTTCACTTCAGCCAAACCGGGAGGCAGCGCTATGCCGGCGACCTTGAGGGCCGGATCGATTGTGAGAATCGCCGTCCCCTGCCACTTACCTGGGATACAGGTGGTGTCGTTGCAGGTTTGGAATCGCCCGGCGATTGGGAGGGTTGTGTTGCCTGGCCGCGCGTCCGGCCGCGTTTGGATCAGCAGCGCGAAGGATGCGGAACCCTCGAAAATTTCGGTTTGGCTGTTGAAGTTGGGGTCGAATGCGCGCTGGGGCGCGCTCTGATAGAGGCGGGCGCGCGCCACCACTGCGTTCGGGGCCAGAGTAAAGGACGCCGGGATTCCGGCTGGAGAGGTCGCGGCGTAGAGGTGCCATCCTGGATCGATGGTGGCGTTGATGCGAACGAGGGCGATGGCGCCGGGCGCGACGGCGGCTGGATCGACGGATAGGCTCCAGACGACGTGCGGGCCGGGCGGCTCCAGCGTGTGTCCGCTCGATGGGTGCACGAAGACGAAGGCAACCGCGAGGACGGAAAGCGTTAAGCTTCGAAGGAGTCGGTTGGCAGGCGGAAGCGCCTGCCCCACATGCCTGTTGCGGCCCCCGATCACGGCACTTTGACTGCGGCGATCTTTTCGGAAGCGGAAGCCCGCAGCTCCTCTTCGATCCGCTGGTTGACCTGGCCCTGAGAGAACTCGGCGGCTACGCGAATGGCGTTGCGGATGGCTTTCGAATTGGCCCGGCCGTGGCTGATGATGCAGACGCCGCGAACGCCCAGCAGCGGCGCCCCGCCGTATTCGGAATAATCCAGGCGCTTCTTGAAATCGTTGAGTGCGGTGCGCGAAAACACGTAACCGATCTTGGCGGAAATGGTGGCTTCGAGCGATTCGCGCAGGGTGTACTTTACCAGGTCGGCCACGCCCTCGCTGACCTTGAGCGCGACGTTGCCGGTGAAACCGTCGCACACTACCACGTCCACGTCGCCGCCGTAAATATCGCGGCCCTCCACGTTGCCGATGAAGTTGAGGTTCAGCTTCTGCAGCAGCGGCCACGCCGCGCGCGTCAGGTCGTTGCCCTTGTGCTGCTCTTCGCCGATCGAAAGCAGGCCCACCCGCGGCCGGTCGCGTTTGACGATGATGCGGGCGTAGATTTCGCCCATCACGGCGAATTGCGCCAGCATGCGGGGCGAACAATCCACGTTGGCGCCGACATCCAGCACGATCACCGGATGGGTGGGGCCCTTGGAGGTCGGGAAGAGACCGGCCAGCGCCGGCCGCGTCACGCCCGGCACCACGCCTTGCACGATTTTCGCCGTGGCCATCGCCGCACCGGTGTTGCCGGCCGACACCAATCCGGCGGCGCGGCCATCGCGCACCAATCGCGACGCCACCTTCACCGAGCTGTCCCGCTTGGTGCGGACCGCCTTGGTGGGGTCCTCCATGGTGACGTTCTGACTGGCGTGCACCACTTCAATCGGCAACTCGTCCCAGTCGTCGTATTTCGAAAGCTCCTGCCGGACCAGGTCTTCCTGGCCGACCAGGATGACCTTCACGCCTAATTGCCGGGCGGCGAGAACCGCGCCCTCGACTTCGGCCTTGGGGGCGTGATCTCCGCCCATTGCATCCAACGCAACGGTCAGCATTTGAGAACCGGAGTTACTCCTGCGCGACTTCGACTACTTCTCGGCCTTTGTACTGCCCGCAGTGCGGGCACACGCGGTGCGGCAGTTTGGGTTCGTGGCAGTTGGGACATTCCGAAAGTCCCGCCGGCTTCAGCGCATCGTGCGCGCGCCGTGTCGCGGTCCGCCTTTGGGAGTGTCTACGTTTAGGATTAGGCATATCTCGTCAACCTTTACAATCTTTCAGTACACAGTCGCGGCGAGGGAACAACCCGCAAGCCGGTTCCTTCCCTAGGGAATCTCCAGATTTCCGAGCGCCCCCCACCGGGCCGCCGCATCTTCCATCTTACAATTGCAGGCGGCCTGATTCCGGTTCTCGCCGCACATCGGGCAAATACCCTTGCAATCCTCGCCGCAGATTCGCTGCATGGGCAACGCCAGCAGGATCTGCTCGCGGAGAACATCTTCCAGTTCGATCCCCCCGCCCTCGTAAAACCCGATTTCCGCCTCGGCCTCGTCGATGCCGACTTCTTCCTCGCGGGCGATCGTTTCGACCGGCCGGTAGTACAGATCGAAATCGGCCTCCAGCGGGTAGCGAGTCCGTTCCAGGCAGCGGTCGCATGCCACCCGGATTTCCACGCTATACCGCCCTCGAATGCGAACCTCGCCGGACGAATGCGGCACCAGCGCCGCTTCGCCGGCCGCGCGCAGCGGCGATTCCTGCTCCAGTTCGTCCCCGCCAAGGTCGATCTGCCCGGCGCGGAAGGTTTCGTCGAAACGAATCTTCCGCACTTCCATCTCTTTGACGCTCAAAAACATAACCAGACGGAGGTTGCGCGGAACCCCCCTATTATAGCAGCAGCGGCGGCGGTTGTTCTTGGAGTTGGGACATGGAGTTGGGACAGACGATGTCCCACCTGCCACGGCAAGCGGGTTACACTCTGGGACTGAGGAGAATAACGATGCATGGACTCTTGGGCGTGCCGCTGCACAGCGGCTGCTTGCTGGTGTGTGCGGTGGCCGTGGCCGCCGCGGCGGACCAGGTGAAGGTGGAAGGCGGCGTTCTGGAGGGAATCGCGGGCGCGGTCCCCGCCGTGCGGGTTTTCGAGGGCGTGCCTTTCGCCGCGCCGCCGGTGGGCGCTCTCCGCTGGCAGGCGCCGCAACCGGCGGCCGCGTGGACCGGCGTCCGCAAGGCGGATCAGTTTGGAGCCCGGTGTTACCAGGGCAGCATTTTTTCGGACATGATTTTTCGCGACAAGGGGATCAGCGAAGATTGCCTCTATCTGAACGTGTGGACGCCCGCTCCACCCAAGAAGCATCTGCCCGTGCTGGTCTACTTTCACGGCGGCGGCTTCACGGCCGGGTCGGGCGATGAACCGCGCTACGACGGCACCAACTTCGCCACGAAGGGCATCATTGTGGTCACCGTCAATTACCGGCTGGGCGTGTTCGGCTTCCTGGCGTATCCCGAGCTCACCGCCGAATCGCCGAACAAGGCGTCCGGCAACTACGGCATGCTCGACCAGGTGGCGGCGTTGCAGTGGGTCCATCGCAACATCGCCGCATTTGGCGGCGATCCCGGCAAAGTGACCATTGGCGGCGAATCCGCGGGATCCATGGCGGTGAGCGCGCTGATGGCGTCTCCGTTGGCCGCGGGATTGTTTCGCGGGGTTATCGGCGAAAGCGGCGCCATGTTCGGCGGCATTATGGCACCGCAGACGCTGGAGACGGCGGAGAAGATGGGAACCAGCTTCGCCAAGTCGTTGGGTGCGAAATCGCTCGCCGAAATGCGCGCCGCGTCCGCGGAAGACGTGCTGAAGGCAGCCGCGAGAGCGCGCTCCGGCCCGATCATCGACGGCTATTTCCTGACTGCGGAGCCGGCATCGACCTTCGCCGCCGGCAAGCAGAATCACGTTGCACTGCTGGCGGGATGGAACGCCGACGAGATTCGGATGGGGGTGCTGACGGCTAAGGAGAAGCCCACCGCAGCGTCATTCCCAGGTATTCTGAAAGGCCGGTTTGGCGACAAAGCCGCTGCGGCTGCCAAGGTGTATGCCGCCTCCACCGACGAAGAGGCGCTGATATCGGCGGGCGACCTGGCCGACGACACTTTCCTCGTTTACTCCACCTGGAAATGGATCGAAATGCAGGCCGCCACCGGTCAGGCGCCGGTGTACCGATTCCGCTTCGACCGCCCCGTGCCGCTGCCCGAAGGCTCGCCCAACCCGGGCGTGAAGGGTTTGGCCGGCCACTCCTGGGAACTGGAGTATGTGTTCGGCGCGCTCGATTCCAAGAAAGCCGCCTGGGCTCCGGAGGACCGCAAAGCGTCCGAGGAGATCGCCGCTTATTTTGCCAACTTCATCAAGAAGGCGAATCCCAACGGCGGAGGGCTGCCTAAGTGGCCGGCCTTCGGCAAGACCCACCAGGTGATGCACCTGGATGCCGCCAGCCACGCCGCGCCCGAAGAGCATCGGGATCGTTACGAATTCCTGGACGGTTTCTACTCGAGCGCCGCGAAAAAGTAAGTGAGCCCAGCGCTATACTGGGCTCAATCATGGCTTTCAGATATAGCGCTCTGTTATTGCTTGCCGTGGCCGCCCTGGCGCAAGTACCCGCAGACCAGAAGCTGTCCACAATCGAAGGTACGGTGGTGAACTCGGTCACCAAACTGCCGCTCCGTAAGGTCGAAGTGACACTGTCCAATGGCGAGATCACCCAAGAGATGGCCGCCATGATGCAGCAGTTCAAGCCCGGCGGCTCGACGCCCGAATTGCCCAAGGTCGCGACCAAAACCCTGAGCGCCACGACTGACGCTGCCGGTAAGTTCCGATTCGAAAATGTTACTCCCGGAACTTACTGGCTTACCGGTAAAAAGGCGGGGTTCGAGGACGCCAGATATTCCGGCAGCGGCGGCGACGACTCGTTGCGCATTTCCGCCGGCCAGGAATCGGTGCAGGCGGACCTCAAGCTGGTGCCGTACGGCACGCTGTCCGGCGTGTTGACCGATGAGGACGGCGAGCCGTTTCCCTCCGCCACGGTGACCGCGCTGCGGTACGGTTTTCAGACGGGCCGCCGCCGCACGATGATGACGGATGTTGCGCAAACCAACAACAAAGGCGAATTCAGTTTGAGCAAGATTCCGCCGGGGCATTACTTTCTTTGCGCGGATGTGACGCGGATGGAGTTTGGGGTCAAAGCTCCAGCGCCGCCGGCGGATGGGTCGCCCGAAACTGCTTACGGGAGCACTTATTATCCGGGCACGCTTGACGTGACGCAGGCGCAGAAAATCGACGTGGCGGCGGGCGCGGAGATACCGGCCCTGAATATCCAGCTTCGAAAGGCGAAAGTGGTGCGTGTCAGCGGCAAACTCACCGACGCCAATGGAGACCCGATCAAGACGGCCACAATCATAATGACAGGCGGGGGCCGGTTCGGTTCCATGTCTATGTCCGCGGTCAACGATCCCCAGGGTAAGTTCGAACTTAAGAACCTGCAACCCGGCACTTACAACTTGGTAGTGATGCAGATGCAGGGTCCCAGCCCCAAGATGACCATGCTCTCTCTAGTTGTGCCGGAGAACGGCGTTCGGGACGTGGTTTTGGGAGTTCCTCCTGAGGCGACCATCCAAGGTCATGTGAAACTCGATGGCGACGCAAAGGTCGAACTCAAGGACTACCCCATCACCCTGGCTGGTTCCGAAGCCATGGCGGTGATGCCGGTTACCGGCAAAGCGGATCAGTCGGGCGCCTTCACGCTCGAGCATGTGGTGCCCGCTTCGTACGATCTCAGCCTCCCTCTTTCACCGCCAGGCACGTATGTGAGATCGGTGATGTTCAACGATCGCGAGGCGCTGGGGCAGGTGCTGGACCTCTCCGGCGTCACCGCTGGCACATTGCAGATTCTGCTCGGCACGGATGGCGGAAAGGTGGACGCCAAAGTTTCTCGCGACGACAAACCAGCGGCCAATGCCACCGTGGTCCTGGTGCCGGCGGACCCGAACCGGCGCTTTCCGCCAACCGTCCGCAAAGGATCGAGCGACGAGACCGGACACGTCACGCTGAAGGATGTTCCTCCCGGCGACTATCTCGCGTTCGCCTGGGGGCAAGTCGAGGACGGGGCGTGGTACGACGCGGATTTCATGAAAACCACGCAGGCGCCGTCGGTCAAGGTGCAGGTGGGGCCGAAAGATAATCAGCAGATCGAGCTCAAACTGCCACCGGCGTAGCGCACGCACTCGTGCGTGCGCCACGGCGCTGTCGCATGCCGCGCACGCGCTACGGTACGCTGGTGGATCGCCATGTACTCTTCCCGGTTCCATTGGGACCTGCAACGCAATCGACTCACCGAACTGCTGGCTGCCAAGCGCGGGCAGGGTGCGCGCATACTGGATCTCACCCAATCGAATCCCACGCGCGCGGGAATCGAATATCGCGAGGAATTGCGCCGCGTCTTCGACGACGCGCGCGTACTGCGCTACGATCCGTTGCCGGCCGGATCGCTCGAGGCGCGCGAGGCTGTGGCCGGTTATTATCGGCAGCGCGGGCACGCCGTGGAGCCGGGCCGCATCCTGCTCACGGCCAGCACCAGCGAGGGCTACTCGTACCTGTTCAAACTGCTGGCAGACCCTGGCGACCAGGTGCTGGTGCCGCGGCCTTCCTATCCGCTGTTCGAGTACCTGGCCCGGATGGAATCGATCGAGGTGCGCCAGTACCCGCTCGAATACGATAGCCGGTGGACGATCGACACGGATGCGCTTGCCTGCGCCATCACTCCGCGCACACGCGCCGTGGTGCTGGTGAACCCGAACAATCCCACCGGCAACTACGTCAAGCGCGGGGAACTGGTAGCGCTGGTGCGGATGGCGGCCGAGCGGGGCATCGCACTCATCTCCGATGAAGTGTTTTCGGATTACGCTTTCTCGGCCGGCGACGAGCGTGTGACTTCGCTGGCGGACGTGGAAGACTGCGCTGCATTTTCGATGAGCGGGCTTTCGAAGATCGCCGGCCTGCCGCAAATGAAGCTGGGCTGGATCGTAGTGGCGGGCCCGGCGCGAATGCGCACTGAAGCCTTCGAGAAGCTGGAGTGGATCGCGGACACGTATCTTTCCGTGAGCACGCCGGTGCAGTGCGCGGCGGCGCGGCTGCTCGAATACGGCGCGCCGGTGCAACGGCAGATCCAGGAACGAACGGCAGCCAACCTGGCCTTCGCGCGACAGGCGCTGGCGGGAACGGCGTTGGAGATTCTGGCGGTGGAAGGCGGCTGGTCGATCGTCATCCGCGTGCCGCGCGTCCGCACGGAAGAGGAGTGGTGCCTGGAACTGCTGGATCGCGACCACGTGCTGGTGCAGCCCGGATACTTTTACGATTTCGAAAGCGAAGCGTTCCTGATAGCCAGCCTGCTCACCGCGCCCGCGGAGTTTCAAGAGGGACTGATGCGGATTGTGGGGCAGGCGTCCGGGCTGTTCTAGCAATAAGGAGTCGCAGGGTTTTCAGAAATGGCTTTTCGTTGAGGACTGCATCATGGAACACGTATGATAAAGATGTTGTCGGGGTCCAGGAAACGAAGGGAGTCAAGTCGCATGCCGAAGGCGAGGGAGTTCACAGTAACGATTGAAGACAAACCGGGAGCGCTGGGGAAGTGCTTCCTCGCTCTGGCGGAGCGCGGAGTGAACATCCTGGCTTTTCAATCGTATGTCGAGGAGGGCGAGAGCCTGGCCCGATTAGTGGTGGACGATCCCGCCGGCGCCAAGGCGGTGCTGGGTGGCCTGCGCATGATCTTCGAGGAGACGGAAGCCGTCGTGGTCCGGCTTGCGCACCGTCCGGGGGAGTTGGGCCGCGCAGCCTCGCGGTTGGGCGAGAAACAGATCAACATCGACTACTCCTACTGCGGACTGGAGCCCGGATCGACGCAGGCGCTGGCGGTCTTCGGGGTAGACAACCTTACCGCAGCCGAAAACGTGCTGGACAAGCTAGCCGCCGAAGCTGCGTCATAAGCTGGACGACTCCGCGGTTCATGCCTATCGCATCGTCCGCGCATGGCCGGACCAGGGGTCCGGCGCGGACGAGGGCGTCCGCCCCCACGAAGCTGTTGGCCGCCGTGGCCGGCGTGCGACGCGGGACAATCCTCGCGCGGCGGTTTGCCGGCGCGCGTGGAACGCGTCTGCGCCCAGGAGCGGCGGGCCTCCAATCTCCGACTCATCGCTATCCTTGGTCGACTTATGGCCACTGAGCCGCTAATGCTATACCAAAATGATGCTGTTGGTTTGGGCACTGGCGGGACTCCTTGCGGGTGTGTTTCTCTACCACGCAATCGGCCTACTGGGATGGACTCTCTCCCGATCCAGAATGCGCGCGGACGATTACGATGGCGCGCTGCGCTGGCTGCGCTGGACCAGCTTCGGCATGCCAGGCGTCAAGCTTCTTTGCGACGAAGGATTGATCCTCTGCCAGGCCGGCCGTCTGGCGGAAGCCGAACGGGTCTGCCGGAAGGGTCTCGCCAAGTTGAAGGACGACTCCGCCTATCCGCGCCTCGATAGCGTTCTGGGATTCGTGTTCCTGGATGGCGGCCATTATGGCGAAGCCGAACAGAGCTTCCAGTGCGCCATCGAAGCGGGCGAACAAACGGGGAGTTCGTATTCCGGGTTGGCGGAATTGGCGTTGGTACAGGGGGCGGAGGCGGAGAAGGCGCTGGCTTACACTGCGCAGGGGATTGCACGGGCGCAACGGCTTCCGGGTGGACGCGTTCACTGGGCCCATCACATGAATCAGGCATGGGCGCTGGCGTTGCTGGGGCGGGACGACGAGGCTCGCGAGTCGCTTGCGCTGGCACTCGGTGATCCCGCGCCCGTTTCTTCGGCGTCCGGGGTTGCCGAGCGCCATTGGCGCGCCGGACTGGCGTTGCTGGCATTGCGGCAAACCGAAGAAGCCCGCAAGCACTTCCGGATGGGGAAGGACGCCGACCCGCGCGGCAAGTACGGCCGCCGGTGCAAGGAACTGCTCCGCACGACCGCGTAAAAAGGGCGCACGATTGCGTTCTCCCGACGGTAAGACGCGCGGAGAGCCGGACCAGGGGGCCCGGCGCGGACGAGGCGCGGACGAGGGCGTCCGCCCCACCAATCTACTGGCCGCCGCGGCCGCCACGGCCGGCGTGCGGCGCGGGCAAATCCTTGCGCGGCAGCTTGTCGGCGCGCGTGGCGGCGTTGTACACGAACGCGGCTTCAATCACCGCCATCTGTTCCATGTCCTCCCGCTGGATGCGGTCATAGACGTCCATATTGGTGTGATGCGTTCGCGTCTCGTAATCCATCGGGTCCTGGATGAACTGGAAGCCGGGCAGGCCGACCCCATCGAAGGATTGGTGATCGGTGCCGCCGGTGTTGCGGATGGTGACGACGCCGGGCGTGAGATCCTTGAGCGCGGCGAACCAGCTTTCGAAAATCGGCCGCGCCATTTCGTTGCCTTGCAGGTAGATGCCGCGAATGCGGCCGGTGCCGTTATCGATGTTGAAATAGCCGCTCACCTTTTCGTGCTCGGCGGTCGGTTTCATCACGGTAGGATCGGCGAAGTGCTCTTTCACGTATGCGGCCGACCCGAGCAGCCCCTCCTCTTCGCCGCCCCATAACGCCATGCGGACGGTGCGGTCCATTTTGAGGTTGGCCGCTTTCAGGATGCGCACCACCTCCATGGCCAGCGCGGCGCCGGCTCCGTTATCGGTGGCCCCGGTGCCGTAGTGCCAGGAATCGAAGTGGCCGCCCACCATCACCAGTTCATCGGCCTTGGCGCCGCCGGGAATTTCGGCGATCACGTTAAACGAATCCGGGCTGTCGGTGATGAAGCGGTTCTTGATGTCGAAGGAAAGCTTCACCGGCACGTCGTGCTGCAGCAGGCGGGCGATCCGGTTGTAATGCTCGGCGGCCAGGATGACCTGCGGCGGATTGTCGGTGTGCTCGCGGTTGGCGCCGCCGCCGACCAGCGTTCCGCTGTCGCCCATGCTGGAGATCTGCACTATGACCGCCGGCTTTTCTTCCCTCCAGTATGTCTGCTGGCGCTCGCGGAAAGCGCGCATCTCGACGAAAGTCATGTTGGGCTGGCCGGGAGGGCCGCCGCGTCCACCTCGGCCGCCGCGGCCGCCGGGGATCACGTCGAGCATCATGTCGTTAAGCTCGTCGGCAGTGTAGCGGTGGGCCAGCGGAGCGGTGGGGAAGGCCAGTTCGCGCGGCGCGGAAACCAGCACGATTTTTCCTTCCAGCTTGCCGTGGAACTTGTCCAGATCGGCTGGCGTCGCGATTGGCGCCAGGATGGCCTCGCCGGTCAACGGGCCGTTGGTGCCCACGGTCCACGCCACCGGCATGGCGATGATGGCCTGATACGTGGGTTCGACCATGCTGGCCGCGAAATAGTCGTTTTCCCAGCCGTTGCCGAACGGGCCCCACTTCTCGAGATGGGCTTGGCTCAGCCCCCAATCCTGAAGCTGTTTCACGGCCCAATCGCCGGCGGCGCGGAATTGCGGCGAATTGGTCAACCGCGGGCCGTAGCGGTCCGTCAGGTTGTAGAGGATGTCCATCACCTTGGAGTGTTCGTACTCCTCGGCCTTGATCTTGTGGATCGCGTTCAGGTCGACCCGTTCCGGCTGCTGCGCAAGGATCAGCAGCGGAATCGATACCAACAGCGCCGAAATGGCAAGCAGAAGTTTTCGCGGCATACGGCTGAGCATATCAGACCGAACGGGCGATGTGCAGCCCTGAAACGGGCAAGCGCAAAAAAAGGCGCGTTGCAATGATTGGGCGTTGCGATTCCGTGTTGTTTCGGGTGTGGCATCTTGGGGGCCGGTGCGCGTAAGATAGAAGTATGGCCAGAGGTTGGGAAAGCAAGTCGGTCGCGGCGCAGATCGACGCTGCCGAGAACCATAGCCACCGCGCCCAGAAACACAAAACACTCGCTCCAGATCGGTTGGAACTTATCCGCAAGAAGGAAACCCTTCTTTTGTCGCGCACGCGCATCGTGCGGGAACTCGAAGCGGCGCAGAACCCGCGTTACCGGGTTGTCTTGGAAAAGGCTTTGGCGGATCTGGACGCGCAGTTGTCGGACATCGCCTTCGTTTGAGGTCCCGTCGAGCGGGGCAGGGCACAGCGCTCGGCCCGCCGGGGGTGCAGGTGTGCGCCCATCGCGGCCATGACCGCGCACGCCATGTAGGGCGACCGCGAGCGCGCCTTCGATTCCAGCCGCACTATACGCTTCCCCCCCTCAGAACCGGCTGGGCCGGTAGCCTGGGCGGGAGCGGATGCGGTACTTCTTGCCGATGTCGCTGACGATCTCGACGGTGATTTTGCGGAAGCCTTCGTTCGGATTGGCGGCTGGGTAGTAAGCGATGGTGTAGGAGTTGCTCATGTCCTCGCGGATGTCCTCGAAGGCTTCCACCTGGCGCTGCCAGGTGCGCGCCCAATAGGCCTTTCCGCCGGTGCGCTGGGCGATACGGCGAAAAACGCCGCTCGAAATGGGGTCTTTATTGACTTCGTTGGTGGAGATGACGTAAATCGGAATGCCTTCGTCTTCGGCTACCGCGCGCACGTCGTCGGGGGCGATCATGCTGGCGTTATCGGGGCCGTTCGAAAACACGATCACCACCTTGCGGCCGGGCACTTTGGCGGCGTCGCGCAGGGTGAGCAGCAGCGCGTTGTAGAGCGCCGTATCATCGCCGGCGACGGCGTTGCGCAGGCCATCGATGGCGTCGCTATGCTCGCGGGTGAGCGAAGCCGCGCGAGAGAGGTTGCGGCTGAAGGTGTAGACGGCCACCGAATCGGCGTGGTCCAGGCCGCGCACGAAATCGGCGATCGCGTCTTCGGCGTAGACGAAGCCGCGGTACATGAAGTTGCTGGTGTCGAACAGGACGAAGACGTTGGTGCCGACGAAGGCGTCGGGACGCTCGATGCCCGGCACGCCGCCCTGGTTCGCGTTCAGCAAGGGCGTCGCGGTGCCGTCGGCGCCGATCGCCACCGGTGTGTTGGCGCCTTCGGCGAAGGTCGCGATCTTCTGCGGGATGCCATCTTCGAAGATGCGGAAGTCAGCCGGCTTGAGACCGTTGATGTAGTGGTTCTTGCTGTCGGTGACCTGGAAGCTGTGCACCACCATGTCCACCTTGACGCGGAAGACGGGCCGCGGCGGCTCCTGCGCCCGCAGCAACGTGCCACCGGCGGCGGCGGCCAGGAACCCCCGTCGGGACAGTGTCATTGGGGCCTCCCTGCGAGGAACTCCTGGAGGGCCGCCTTCTGATCGGCCGAAGCAACGCGGGCATGCTCGCGGACGTCGTCGCCAACCGCACGCAGCGACCGCAGCACGGCGGGCCAGTCCTCCAGGTGAGAAGCGAAAATGTGCTCGACCAACTGCTGGGTCCATTGCGGAATGCGAACGTTGAGCTGGGCCGGCCGCAGGCTCAGTTCGTCGGCCAAGGCGACCCAGTACAGGTTGTTCGATTCCCAGCTTTCCGCCAGGATGCGGCTGGAGTAGCCCATCAGCGTGGGGAAGGTGCGCACGTTGAGCAATTCGGGCCGGTAGGAAGTGGCCAGCGTCGGCTTGGGCGCTCCGAAGGCGCGCGAAATGGCGGCCAGGCTCACCTGGCTGGGAACTTCGCTGGAGAGGCGCTCGATCTGGGCCCGCAGCACGGAGCCATCGGCGCCGCGCGCCGGTTCCAGGTCGCGGCTGAGCCAGAACAACTCGGCTGGAGTGACCTGGTCGACGGCTTCCTTGACTTGCCCCTGCTCGATCAGGCGCCGCACCTGGGCGGTGCGCACGGGCGCTGCCAGCCGGCCCAACTCCGTCATGGCCGCCTCGCGCGCCGATTCGTCCAGCGCGGCCTCGGCCAGCAGTTCGCGACCGTACCGTAAATTCAGTCCCACCCAATGCATCTGAGCCGGCGTCACGTTCCACCAGCGCGGGATCTTGGCGCTCAGAATCATTTGCGGAACCAGATCGCCCCAGATCAGCGCCTGAGTCTGCGCGGGCACCAGAAAATTCTCTTCGGCTTCGGCCAGAGCATAGGGCAAAGTGGAGAGGGATCCCACCAGGCGGCCGCCGCCATTGGACGGCCAGCCCGAGCCGTAGGGTTCGGTGGACCTCCACAAATAGGTTTGGCCTTCGCCGCCGATGAAATCGTGGCTGCGGACGAACACCGGGTTGGTATACAGCACTTGAGCCCCGGGAGGAGCGTAGAACGCATAGCTCAGGCCCAGCAGGGAATCGCGCAGCAGCGGCGCCAGCAGCTCGGGCAAATCCTTGAGGCGGGCAGGGTCGCCGGCGGCCTTTTCGATGGCCAGCCGCAGGTTCAGTTTGCGCTCGATCTCCAGGTGCTTGCCGGTCCAGAAGCCGAAACCCATGGCATTGCGTTCGCTGAGGGTGAGGGGCGCGCGGGGCAACGGCAACTCCGCGATGCGGCCGACCAGCTTCGCCAATTGCGCGGTGGCGGCCTTATCCGGGCGCTGGCCGCTCTCGAGCACATCGCTCAACTGGAACAGCGTATCGAGTGGGATCAGGTGCTGCGCATCCAGAATCCGGAGCATCGCCTCTTCCATCTCCTGGCGGGTTTCGAGGTCGTCGGATTCGGCGGCGCCGGCCAGCAGGGCGGCCATCCGCTCCTGAGGTCCGGCGGTGGAATCGGCGGGCTTCGGCGCCGCATCGAGCAACAACTGGAAACCGCGATGGCCGGCGTCGAACGCGTCGTGGGCGGAATGCACCTCGGCGAAACGGGCGGCGATTGCGCCGAAAGCGGCGTCGGCGTCGCGGTCCGCGATGGTCTGCTGCCGCACCAGAATCTGCCACAACGATACCAGCGCCTGGAACGTTCCGCCGGCATCGGCGCGCAGGGCCGGCTCGCGCAGTTTCGTCAGCGCCTCGGCGGTATCCAGAAATCGGTTGATGGACTGGTCGCTCAACTGCGGCGATTCGCTGAAAACCGCGAATTGGCTGCCGTAAGCATGCCACGAGCGCGCCAGGCGCTCCACCGTGGCCGATCCCAGCGGGACGGTGCGGTTGCGGTCAATGTCGGTCAGCGCCATGAAGATTTTGAGCGGCTCGTTTTCCACCGTCTTGCGGCATAGCCCGAACAGCGCTTCCAGCAGGTCGTCCGGTTCTTTCCAGGTGGCGGCAGACCGGGTCAGCTTGCCATCGTAGCGGGCCTGCGGGTTATTGGTGAACAGGCCTTTCCACACTTCCAGGTTTCCGGGCACGTGCGGTTTGCCGCTGGCGTCGATCTGCAGCCTGGTGGTCAGCAGCATCATGTCGCTGTTGGAACGAAACACCGGGCGCGCCGGACCGGGGCTGGTGACTTTCCCGCGCACTGCTGCGTAGAAGCGCTTCATGCGCGCCGGATCCGTCAGATAGTCGCGCACCGGCGTGTTAATACGCGCCAGCGCATCGAAGAGGCTGGCCAGCCAGCCATCGTCCTTGGCCAGCAGTTTGGAGAAGAACTCCACTCCGCGGTCCGGCGAGACGCCCACCAATTCGCCCCATGCCGCCGCCGAGCGCGCGCCGCCGGGAACCACCGCTTTGCCTCCGCGCAGCTCGAATTCGCCGCCGAAGAAATCGAGCACGTGCGCATACGCCCGCAGATGAGCCAGCGTGCCCGAATCGTGCATCGCGGCGGCAGTGGCCGGATCCAGCTTGGATAGCCCCAGGTAGAGGCGGCACAGCGAGGGGTCGGAAATCAGGGCTTCGATCAGATCCGTCTCCTTGCTCCCCGCTGTCCAGTAGGCCAGGCCGAACATCACCGGCACGGGGGTGGGATGAAAATCATAGGTGAAGGGGCGGTTGGTGCGCAGCGCCTCTTCCAGGCGGTTCACCGGAAAGCCGGAATCGGTGGTCAGAAACGCGCGCCCGGCATTCACCGTCTCCAGCACAACCTCCGAGCCGCAGCCGCCGCGCATACGGAAACCGAGGATGCGCAACAGCTCGGCGGTGCCGGGTGAATCGCAATTGGGCACCTGGATGGCATACTGCGTCCCGGCGAGTTTCTCGAGTTCGCGCGCCTGATCCAGATAGCGGTGCAGCAGCTTCAGGTACTCGGTCTGTTCCAGCGTCTCATTGCTGCGCGAAGCCTGGTAACCGTTGGTGACGATATTCCGCGCCAGCGCCGGCAGCACGTTCTCGGGCGCTGCGTCGGACGAAATGGCGGCCATGCGCGCGAACGATCGCATCGGTCCGGGTATGGAAACGGTGGGCCACCGCTCGTGCTGCTCGCTCGAAAAAGCGGGCAGCGGTTTGCCCGCGATGGCGCGATAGGATTCTCGATCGCGCGCCAGCGCCTCGCCGTCTCCGGCCAGCAGATCGAGGGTCACCAGCCGGCGCGCGATCTCGGCTTTCTCGGCCGCCGCACCGGCCCCGCCCAACTGCGCCAGCAGCCGCGCATACATCACGCGCGCCTCCGGTTGGCCGTACTCATCCAGGAACTCCGCGTAGGATCTGAGGGCGGCGGCGCTGTCGGGATTCCTCTGCACCGCGGCGGCCAGGATGCCGCGCGTTTGATTGGCATCGCCGGCGGCTTCCGGTTGGCCGGTCGGCGCAGGCTTCTGCCAGGCCGGTAGAACAGAAATGGGAAACAGGCACGCTGCCGTTACGACTATCGACAACAGCTTCATCGATCCCTCCCCGACTGTCCAATCACTCTACCACGTCCTCGCATGGCATGGATGGCCGGGAAGGGATGGGGCGGAGTTGATGGATGTAACTTACGAGTTCGGGAGCGCCGGCGGTCTTGCGTGTGCCCCAAAGGGGCCGATTACCAGTGGGGGAGGCTCGGGGGAACTGAGCCATGACCTCCCAGGGACGACCCCGTCAAAGCAGCAGTACGCCCGCGCCTTAATTGTCTCCTGGCTCTTTGGGGTCTATTAAAGTCCCCCCCGCGGCACTTTCCGCCCTCGGAACGCGTCCAGGGGCGTCCCAGAACCTCGAAACCCGGCAATTCGGCCCCCCCCACCAGTGGTCCGCGCTTGCCACTCCGTCCGCCAGTTCGGCGTGGCCTTCATCGGTATCCATCCCCAGGTGGTGAGCCCAAAGTTTGATGCGCAGCCGGTGAGCAAAGGTGTAAGTAAGGGTGCTGTCATTCGAAGCGTCGTAAATGCCCGCCGATACTTCGCTGTCATGAGTGAGGCCCCGGTAGTTGCAATTCGCCGAGCCAATAATGGCTAATTTATCGTCGAAAATCCAGGTCTTAGCGTGAACATAAGTACTGCAGCCGTCGATTGAAAACGAGGGGAAGTACACGCGCACCTTCTCCGCTGCCCTTTCACGTAAGGTGTCGATGAAGCGCAGGCGGTCGGGCCCCATGGCTTGGTTGAAATGAGGCGGCGGAATGAGAATGGTCACGTGCTTAATGTTGGGAAGGTGTTTGCCGATCAGCTTGGCGACACCTAACTCGGTCAAATACTGGTCCTCGATATAAATGAATCGCTGCGATGCCTCGATTGCCCGCTCAATCAGTTTCCTGATCGACTGTTCGCCTTGCGGCGCGAACTGATGTGGCGCCGTGGTAATGTGGCCAAAAGTCCTGCAAATCTGGACGTGGAAATCGCCGCACGGATTGGGCGCCGGGATACCCTGGCCGATGGTCTTTTCCGCTGCGGGATAACCGTATTGGGTCATGAAGTCGTTCCAGCGATCGCAGAAGATCTTCAAGACATCCCCGGCCGCCGGTCCGCGGATGCGGCAGTGGACATCGTGTTGCGGCGTTCCGTCGCCGACTTGGTGGACCCTGTCGGGATTGATATCGACTCCGCCACAGAAAGCGGTCAATTGGTTCCCCGCCTTGACGATCAGTGTCTTCTGATGGTGAGAGCCATCGAGAGCGAAGTGATCGTCGAATACGCCGCCCGCAACGGAGTCGGACCGCCACGACTGGCTCAAAATCGGGACATACTTTGCGCCGTATTGAGACAGACTTTCCAGAAACTGAATCGCCGCCTCGTTCTTGCTATTTCCTTCATGTATCTGAGCATCCAGCATCACACGAATCTTGACCCCGGCCTTCGCTTTTTCAGTCAGCAGGTCCCGCATGGACCGGCCAGCTATGAAGCCCGCGTCCGGGAATACCAGGTCTATATCGAGAAACCAGCCCAGCAGATAAATGAAATCGCCCGGGCCGCCCGTTTTTTCGATTTCACATTGGAACTGTGGCAGAGTCTCTCGTCCGTCGATCAAATAGACCACCTCGTTTCCGCCGCGCTGGATGGGAACCTTCAGATCGGGCGGGTAGTTTTCGATACACGCCCACCGGCGCGCCTGATGATCCTCCGGATCGTGGGGAATCACGATCGTGTTCAATTTGTTGAGTTGTACCCAGGCTTCCCGGTGGGAGAGATGCTCGGGAGGCTCCGCGGGTTGTAGGCTGGCTTCAACTCCCATAAACCTCCTTGATACGCTCCCAATGCTCTTTCTCGTTCCACGCTGTCTTAGGGTCGGGGCAGGGTCCAAATAAATTGGTGAAGCGCTCGATCGCCCGTACATACTGAAGATTGCCCTCGCTCTGCGCAGCCAGGTAGTTGTCAGTCGTGTCGGCCAAATCGAGGTTCAGTTCTTTGCAGGCGAACAAGCCCAGGTTATTCAGCCGGGCCTTGATTCCTAGGATGGAGATACAGTCATCCAGGTCGGAGATCAGCAGATCGAGATCCCAGAATGGGCGCTTCTCACCCTTCACGACGGCATAAAGCGTCAAGTGTGCGGATTTCACACCGGGTGGAAGAACCTGGCGAAGGACTCCGGCGTCATCGGTAGTTCCGTGGTACTCCTTGCCGCCGGACTTGAGGGTATAGTCCTTCTTTTTCGCTGGGCGCTCCGTAATCTGGAACATTTGGTCCGGTGGGCAGGGCAAGTATGGTGGATAAACCAGTCGGATGAGCAACTCGTATTTGGAGCGTTTAATCGGGTTGAGGTACTCGGCGCCCCTCGCCTGACAGTGCTGTTCGCCTGAACTTTCGCCGGCCACTGCATCCCCTCCTGCATGCGTTAGCGATTCGACCTAAAATCCGTGTTCACCCGACAGGGCGTTGCGCGTCTCCTCGTTGATTTTTCCGGTGGCGGACAGGTTATGGTCTGCCTGGAATTCGCGGACGGCCGCGCGCGTCAACTGTCCGGCGATCCCGTCCACCTGGCCGCAGTAATATCCGAGGTTGTTCAAACGGGCCTGTACGCCGGTGACCGATTCTATCGGGTCCAATGAACCGAGCCGTAATTCGTAAACCTCTTCCGCCTCTTCACCTTTGACGATCAGTTTCCCGGCTCGGGCATTGGGCAGGATCGGCGTCTCGATGAGACCCTGACTGCTGCTCATGTCCGACTTCACGATCTTTTGATCGATACAAAGTACATAATGGAGACCCGGGCGAGCGTTACCATCTTCGTCCAGCAATACAATGCGCAGCGTCTCGCACAGGCCTTTCCTGATAAAGGTGTGTTTCTGGTCGGCGGCGCAAGCCACCTCGCGAGATTGGCGCTCCGGAATGTGCACCCGATCTCCCGGAAGCAGGACTTTCTGATCCTTTCTTCCGGACTTGAGGCTTGCATTGGCGCGATGGTTCCAGATGGTATCCGGCACAAAACCGTAATCGAAGGCGATGCTTGCCATGCAATCGCCATCCCTGACTACAAACTCGCCATCTCCTTGCGGAGTTGACGCCGCATCCATCTTTTCCTCTTCCATTTCCATCGCTCCCAAGGCCCGATTGGATCAGCCAGTTTGCCCACTTTGGCTTCCTGGGTTCCTTGAAGTCTATATCCAAACCAGTCGCTCCAACGCCGTGATTAAGGATTTTTAATATTGCCGGCAGGGAACAGAAGGGTGGGTTTGTAAGACGACCGGTGGTATGTGCGACGTATTGCATGCGCACCGCCACGCGGGCCGGGCATGCCCGGCCCCTCCACGAAGCGTGTGTCAGGCAACTAATGCGTTTCGGACGCTTACTCGATTGTGGGACCGAAGTATCCCTGCGCCAATGCCGGTTCGGCTTCGAGTGCCTTGCTCCAGCAGGAGCGGGCTTCTTCGCTCTTGCCGGACGATTCCAGAATGCGGCCCAGGTTGAGCAGGGCTTCCGGCATATCCGGCTGCAGCGCCAGCGCGTCCCGATAGAGGCGGACGGCCTTGTCCGGCTGATCGGCTTTTTCGTACATCAGCCCGGCGTTGTAAAGAATCTCGGGCGAACGCTCGCCGAGGTCGATCAGGCGAACGTGATGTTCGAGGGCGGTAGTGAAGTCGCCGGCCTGGATCGACAGGGCTGCGATGCCGCGCAGCGCATCGACGCTCTTGGGATCGGATTCGAGCATCTTGTCGTACAGCCGCTCGGCGTGCTCCTTGTCTCCCATGCCGGAATAGGCGAGCGCCAGGTTGGCTTGCGCTTCGGGCCAATACGGACGGTATTTGAGGCAGCCTTCGAAGGCTTCGACGGCGCCGCGGAAGTCTTCCCGCTTGAGCCGCAGATAACCCATCCGGAAGCGTGCTTCCTCTTCCTTCGGGGCGCGCTCGAGCACCTGGCGGTACCACCGCTCGGCCTCATCGTTCTGGCCGGCATGTTCGAGCAGCAGGGCCACGTTCCACATCGGGGCCAGCGCATCGGGCTGGGCCGCCATGGCGCGATCGTAGTCCGCGCGGGCGGCGGCCATGTCGCCCAGTTGTTCGTGCACGACGCCGAGGTTGGTGTGCGCCTCGGAGGATTGCGAACGCAGTTTGATGGCTTCCTGATAAGCTTCCGCCGCCGGCTGCCAGCGTCCCGACTTCTGGTGCGCCAAGGCCAGGTTGAACCAGGCTTCGAAGTGGCCCGGCACGGCGTTGACCAGGAGATTGCAGAACTTGGCGGTGAGCGCGTGCTCATCGGATGCCGCCGCCCAGGCTGCCAGTCCTTCGAGCGCCACCGTGGACTCGGGTTTGAGTTCCAGCAGCCGCTCGGAGTATTCGCGCACCATGTCGAAATCTTCCTTCGACATGCCGATCAGCACCAGGTTCGCCAGCGACTCTTCCGAATCCGGATTGCGTTCGATGATCTTCTGGTAGATCGCCGCGGCTTCGTCGGCATGGTCGAGGGATTGCAACGCCGCCGCCTTGCCGAACAAGGCGTCTTCATGCTGCGGCGCCGTCGACAGGCAGTGCTCGAACGAGAACAGGGCGCTCTTGGGATCCTCCAGGCGCAGGTGGCACACGCCCAGTCCGAGGTGCGCGTCCAGATGGCCCGTATCGAGGGTCGAGGCCTTGCCAAAAGCTTCCGCCGCTTCTTCCCAGGAGCCGAGGCGCTCGAGGCAGACGGCCAGGTTGAACCAGCCCATCGCATACTGCGGCTTGATCTGCGTCAGGGCGCGATAGCTCTTGGCGGCTTCCTTGTAATCGGCCAACTCGAACTGGATATGCCCCATCGCGCGGTAGATTTCCGGCGAGGCTTCGTTGGCGGCGATGGCGCGCTGCAACTGTTTGAGGGCTTCGTCCCGCTTGCCGGCCAGGTGTAGCGCGACTGCGCGCGCCAGGAAGCCGGGCCCACTTGTGGCCGGCGATTCCTTCTCCTGCACGTCTGGCGCCGGCCCTCGCAACGGCTGAACCTTCGCGCTGGTTCGAATTGGGTTGGTGCTCATTTTCTTCAGACCTCCTTACCGGTCGGATGCGCCCGTCACCAGCCGCACCCAATACAGGCGCGCCCGTTTGTCCGGTGCGCCCAAAAATCCCACTCCGCCAATTACGAGGCGGTTGTCGCTCCATCGTTCGATGACTTCGCCATCGATGGAAACTGAAAAATCGTTGCCCCTCACGCGCGTGAGAATGGTCACCGCCGACTTGGCGGTGCCCGCCTGGCGGACTGGCGTGGTGACACTCAACCCCGGCGCGTCTTCGATCACCGAAGACCGCGTGAAAGTGCGGCCCTGTGGCGAATACGAGATCGTGGCGAGGTGGTAATTCTGCTCGTCGGCGGCGCGGAATACCCAACTCAGGCTCTTCTGATCGATGCGGGCCAAAAACTCCAGATCGTAATCGATCATGGCGAGCGAAGGGGCGAACAGCGCCAAAGCGCCGGGACGCACGCCCGCAACGTCGACTTTCCAATCGCTCACGTTGCCAACCCAATTTCCCAGGCCCGCGTCGAAGCGGTCCTCCAGACGGATGACTTCCGCTTTCGCCTGTTTGGTTACACGCGGCTGCTGCGCCGCTTTGGGCGCCGACGCCTGCGACACTGGAAGCGCCGGCATGCCGCTTTGGATCTTGAAGATGGAGTAACCAAAGGGCGCCTCTTGGGGCTCGAACGATACCGTCGAGAAGCGTGGGATCAGGTCGGACACTTTGGGCGTTACGGTAACCGCGCGCGTGCCGCTGCGACTCCACGCGGCGCTCCGCAAAAACGCATTCGTGGTATGGCCCTCGGCCAGGACCAACCCGGGCAAATTCGATCCAGTCCAATCGATGGCGGCACCGCGCTGTTCCATGCGGGTATCGCGGATCGTCCGGCCCACTCGCCGCGCGCCGCCATGTGCCATGCCCGGCAACGGCCCATGCAGAGGGCCATGGGGCAGGGCAACGGCACGCGCCAACGGGGTAATCACCGGTATTCGAGAGTGCGGCTCGAGACCTTCTTTAGCGAAGACCTCTGGCGGCATGGTGCCGGGCCAAATCAACTCGGGCTTTCGCCGCACCACGGCGAACTCGCGCAGTTGCCTCTCCGGCGGCAGAATCGGCTGGCTGCCCACCGCCGGCATCGGCCGTCCTTCATGCCTCGGTAATTTGAGCCACATGGGTGGCGCTGCGTCGCGCTGGTAGGTAGCTCCGCCCACCGGCTCCCGCCGTGTTTCGCCCGGCAGCATCGCACGCGCCGCCCGGCGCCGCGGCAATGGGAAGCCCCGCCGGCGGGCTTTCAGCGAGCGTGCCCCATCCCAAACGCGTGGCGGCCGCTGCTTCGGCACAGTCACCGACATCTTGTATTCCGGCAGCGGCGCCAGTATCGCTTCAGTCGCTTCTAACGCGGATCGCCGATATCCGGAACTGCGTGGAGCGTGCTTCTCTTTCTGGCTGACCGGCGGCGGCGCAAAGAACTCGCCTCCGCCCCGTACTTCCGCCTCCAGCGCCGGACTAATACTTCGCAAGTGTTCGCCCGGGGGCACCGGCTCAGACAACCGCATGCTTTGATCGAAGCTGCGCCGCTGCAACGAGGCATAACTTTCCGCCTGCCCCGGCATCACCGTCTTTAGGTTCTCGCGCCGACGCATTAGCGTGGCAACTTTGTTGGCTTCCTGCAGCCGGTCCATCCCCAGCCGAAGCCCGTATTGATTACGGTGCTCCCGCGAACAAAAGTCCCCGCCTGCACCCACCCAGATTCTACTGAGGGGCCGTCCGCATAGCTGGCAGGTCCTGGCACTCATTCCCGGTTATTATAGACATACAAATCCGGAATTGCTAGAGTGAAAGGTGTCAGTATTTTTCTGATAACTAAAGGCAATTAACGGTTATATATCTAGATAGCTATCGGCTAAAACGTTGCAGATCAGTACCGTTGATTTTGGTTAATAGAGCTAATTTTAGGGTATATATTGCTTGGATTTCCGGTAAAATTGACCCGTGAAGTGAACAAGCCCATAGTTTCAGCGGGCGGAGGCTAACAGCGATGGTTGAATCAACGGCACGGCGGGAACGCGGGGAGCCGAAATCCGCACCCGTGGCTACTTATCTATGGGAGGTGCCCCAGAAGCCGGTCGCCGTGCGACTCGCTTTCGATCTCATCGACAGGATGGAGAACGAAGTTATCGAAAACTTTCGTTCACTGACGTCAAAAGGATCGGAGATTGGCGGCGTGTTGCTGGGTTCGGTGATTCCCGGCATTCCTCTGACCGTCATGGTGCAGGGCTATGAGACAGTCCAGTGCGATTATAACCGTGGGCCATTGTATCGTTTGGCGGATGCCGATCTGGCGCGTTTCGAACGGCTGATCGAGCAGCACAGTGGGGCCGGCAACGTTCCCGTGGCGGGCTTTTTCCGCGCGCATAGCCGTAAGGGCCTCAGCCTGGATGCCGACGATCTTGCGTTTCTGGACGCGCGTTTCCGTGCTCCCCATCACATTGCCATGCTGGTGCGGCCGTTTGCCACCAAGACCAGCGTGGGCGGCCTCTTCATCCGCGAAGATGGCGTGTTCCACGGCGAAGCCAGCTATTTGGAGTTTCCGTTCCGGTCCTCGCAATTGACGCCCTCACTTTGGACGCCGCCGGACAGCGCGCCCGCAGCGGCGCCACCAGCGGCTCCGGCGAATGCCGCGCCCAGCGCTCCGCCGGCAGCCAAGCCGGGTGTCCGCCCGCAGGTTGTGCCGATTGGCCTGCGTCGCGATGCCGCCCCTGCCGCTCCGGCCGCCGAAACGAAGGCCGCCGCGCCGCCTGCCGAAAAGAAGGCGCCGGAGACCAAGCCGCCCGCGGCGCCCCCGAAGCCGCCAGCCGCCGAAGTGAAGGCCGCCGTGGCCCCCCCTCGGCCGGTTGCTCCCGAACCGAAGCCGGCGGCCAAGGAAATCAAGCCGGCCGCCGCGGTGACAAAAGAAGCCCCGGCCGCCAAAACGGTCGAACCACCCCCCACCGCCAAGCCAGTTCCGGCCGCTAAGCCAGTCCCCGACGCCAAGCCAGTTGCCGCCGCCAAGCCAGTTGCCGAACGTCCGGTCTTCGGGACCCTCAGCGGCACCGTCCCCGAGGAGTCGCAGGGTAGCAGAAAGCTCATGATGGTGCTCGGTGCCATCGCCGTTACGGTGGCCATCCTGGTCGTGCTGTTCGTCTATCCCGGCTACTTGGTGCGCCCGCATCCGACCGCCGGGGTGGAGTCGCAGGCCGGCGGCCTGACGCTGCTGGTGGAACCCAGCGGCACCGATCTGCTGCTCACCTGGAACAAGAACTCCGCTGCGATCGCCAACGCCTCCCATGGCGTCCTATCCATCAACGATGGAGACCAGCATGAGAACTTCGACATGGACGCCAAGCAGCTCAAGAACGGCAGTATCGTCTACACGCCGAAGACCGGTGACGTCAGCTTCAACATGGAAGTGACCGGGAAGGATCAGACCAAAACGACGACCGAATTGGTGCGTTCGTTGCGCACGCGGCCATCGCCGATGCCGGATGGCAAGTCTTCCGCCACCAACACGAAAGACGCCAAGGCGAACCCGGCGCAGCCTCTGTCGCCTGGCGCTCCGGCGACAACCGCCGCCCAGCCGGGCACCCCGGCAGCCACTACGCCGGCGGAGGCGCCGCCGGTAGCGCTGGCCAAGCCCGCTCCCAGGCAGTTCAACACCGACTCGCTGGCGCCGCGGCTGCGCCCGGCTAGCCCGACCGACATTGCCGACGCCAGCTTGGGTGCCGCTCCCGCGTCGCCCGCAGGCGTCAACGTGAATTCGAATCTGAGCATACCCTTCGGCAACGCGCCCGCGCCGGTCGCGCCCGCGCCGCCGTCCGTGAAGAAGACTGCCGCGGGCGGCAAGGTCGCTTCCGCTCAACTCGTCTATCGCAAAGACCCGGAGTACCCAACCGCCGCGCGCCAGATGAATGTCAGAGGCCAGGTGGTGCTGGAAGCCACCATCGGCGCCGACGGCAAGGTGGTCTCCGTGAAGAAGATCTCCGGACATCCGCTGCTGGTCCAGGCCGCCACCGCAGCCGTTATGCAGTGGCGCTACAGACCGACGCTGCTCGACGGGCAGCCGGTGGAAAACACCACCCAGATCACGTTGACCTTCAGCGCCGCGCACTAAGGCCACCGGGGAAAAAGCCGCGAAATCTCTCGCGAGAGTTCTCGGCATGGAAACACGTAGGGCAGGATGGTTGCACTTGGCTATCCTGCCCTACACTTGTTTTGGCGCGAAATCGGCGCAAGCTCTCGACGGGACCGCTCGCAGGGTACCAGTCCTACTGGACCCTCCGGACAGCGGCTGACCTGGACGAAAGGCTACCATCCGATTCAAATTTCAGGTACTATACCGGTACTGGGACGTTAACCTAACTGCGGCGACCACATTGGCCCCGGAAATGCCAGGGTGCGCATCGGTGAATATACTGAAAATCGGACCTGACGCGGCGTACTGAACTACCAGTTGGCTTGTCAGGAGGGGTATCGGCAAATGCAGGCAGCCCAAGAAGCAAGAAAACAAATCCTGGTGGTCGAAGACGAGGGGCTGATCGCCGACGACATTCAAAGGCGGTTGGAGCGGTTGGGTTACGAGGTGCCCGTGATCGCCTGCTCGGGTGAAGAAGCGCTGCGGTTTGCGCGCAACATGGCTTTCGACCTGGTGCTGATGGACATCCGTCTGCATGGCGAGATGGACGGCATCGCCACGGCGCAAGCGCTGAAGGACGAGTTGCAGACCCCGGTGGTTTACCTGACGGCGCACGCCGACGCGGACACGGTGAGCCGCGCGACGGTGACTGAGCCGCTGGGCTACATTCTGAAGCCGATTGGCGACCTGAATCTGCGCAGCACGGTGCAGATCGCTCTCTACAAGCATGAGATGGAGCGGCGCCTGCGATCGAGCGAAGCCTGGCTTTCGACCACCCTGCGCAGCGTGGGAGATGGCATCGTCGCCACCGATCCAGCGGGCGAAATCATATTCGTGAATGCCATGGCGGAGCAACTCACCGGTTGGACCGGCGCCGAAGCTATCGGCCGGCCGCTGATGGATGTTCTGCGGCTCAACGACTCTGCCGGCCGCGCAGCCGGGAATCCGGTCTTCGACCTGTTGCCGGACGAGCGCCGCTCCTGCCTGCTGATTTCGAAGACCGGAACCGGCACACCGGTAGAAGTCAGTTGCTCCGAGAACCGGTCGGAGGAAGAACGGCTGGGCTCGGTTCTGGTGGTGCGGGACATTCGAGTGCGCAGGGAGATGGAAGCCCGCCTGATCCAATCGCAAAGGTTGGAAGCGATCGCCAATCTGGCGGGAGGGTTGGCGCACGATTTCAACAACCTGCTGATGGTGATCCTGGGGTACGCCGAAGAACTGGAGACGGAGCTGAAAGACGACCGGGACCGCGAGCGGGCCACCGAGATCAAGCGCGCCGCCACGCTGGCCGGTTCCATCAGTAAGCAGTTGCTGACGCTGAGCCGTCGGGATGTGTCGAGAACGGAACTGCTCGACGTCAACGCGGTGATTGCCGAGATCCAGCCGCTCATCGCGCGCAGTCTGGGGACGGGCCGTACGCTCGCGCTGGAGTTGAGCACGCCGGCCGGAATGGTGCGCAGCGACCGTAACCGGTTGAAGCAGGTGTTCCTCAACCTGGCGCTGAACGCGCGGGACGCCATGCCGCGGGGCGGGGAAATGCGGATCTCGAGTTCGGCGGCGGAGGTCACCGCGGACAGCCCGAGATGGCGCGGCTACCGGCCGGGATCCTACGTGAGAATTCAGGTAACCGATTCGGGGCAGGGAATGGATGAGCCGACGCTGGCCCGCATCTTCGAACCCTTCTTCACCACCAAGCAGCCGGGCGCCGGAACGGGCCTCGGCCTCGCCATCGTCCACGCCATCGTCGTGCAGAACGGGGGCTACATCGGGGCCTCGAGCGAAATCGGGAAAGGGACGAGTTTCGAGATCCTGCTGCCGCGCGCGGAAATGCCTAAGAACGTGGGCGACACGGGGGAAACGGTTGCGGTGAATGAATCGGCGCCGACCGTTCTGCTGGTCGACGACGAGGACGGCATCCGGCGGCTGATGCACGTTTGTCTGCAGCGGGAGGGCTATCAACTCCTGCAGGAGCGCGACGCGGAGGAAGCCGAACGGATCGCCAAGTCCTTTGCGGGGCCGATTCACGTTCTGGTGACCGACGTGGCGTTGCCCGGCATGTCCGGACTGCAACTGGCGGAGCGACTGAAGCCGCTGCGCCCGGAGATGAAGACGCTTTTCGTTTCCGGGTGCATGCCCGCCGAAGTGGGCACCGCCGGATTGCCGCCCGCCGAAGTGCTGGCGAAACCATTCCGGGGGTTGGAACTCGTGAAGCGCGTGCGGAGCTTGTTGCTGCGGCCGCCGGCCCTGGCGGGATGATTCGGAGGAGAGGGCATGATGCGCGGTAAGAGGCTGCCGCCCGCGGTTGGCTACCCAGTAGCCGTGCTGCTGGCTGTGCTGGCGCAACTGTCGCGCCTTCCGCTCAATCCGCCAACGCTGATTCCTTACATTACATATGTTCCGTTCATCCTGTTGAGCGCCTACCAGGGCGGCCTGGGGCCGGGAGTGGCGACGACCATTCTGTGCGTGGTCGAATCGCTGTACTTCGCTACCGAGCCGGTGAGAAGTTTCCTGGTGCGCGACCCGCAGGACTGGCTGGGACTGGGCGCACTCGCATTGACCGGGATGGTGGCCAGCGCGCTGTTCGACCGTTTGCAGCAGGCGCACAGAGCGGCCGCCGCGTCGGAGCAGGCGCGGTCGGACATGGCCAACGAACTGGAGGCGCGCCGGCGGACGGTGGAGTCCGTGATTGAACATTCGCCGGTATCCATCGCCCTGTTGCGGGGCCCCGATTTCCGCTTTGAGATGGTCAACCCGGCATACCAGGCGCTGGCGCCGGGCGAGCCGATGGTTGGCAGGACAGTGGCCGAGGTTTTCCCGGAAGCGGCGTCCGTGGTCCTGCCGCTGCTCGATCAGGTGCGCGACAAGCAGAACGTGTACCACGCGGCCGGGCTGGCGGCCCGGTTGCAGCGCGGGCAGGGACTGCCGCCCGAAGAGCGCTACTTCGATTTATCGTATGTGCCGCTGCCGGACGTCGGGCGGGCGGCGCCCGAGCGCGCGGCGGGGCAGGTGCTGGTGGTGGCCATGGAGGTCACCGAGCAGCAGCGCGCCGCAGCGGATTTGCGCAGAACGCTGCGCGAACTGGAATCGGCGCTGGCGGAGAAAACGGTCCTCCTGAAAGAGGTCCACCATCGCGTCAAGAACAACCTGGCGGTGATTGTCAGCCTGCTCGGAATGAAGGCCGGCGCAATCGAGGGCACCGAGGCGCAAGGGGCGCTCGAGGACAGCCAGCAGCGGGTGCGGTCGATCGCCTTGATCCACGAACACCTTTCCGGTACCGAGCACCTGGACAGGATCGTCTTTGCCGAGTTCGCCGAGCAACTCGTGCAGGAGTTGGGCGGCGTATATGGCACTGCGGCGCGGCAGATCGCGATTCAGGTGGACGCCGAAGCCATTGAGATGGGCATCCACCGTGCGATTCCGTGCGCGCTCATCCTGAACGAGCTGGTGACCAACGCGTTGAAGCACGCATTCCCGGGCGAACGCAGCGGTGATGTCCGGGTTCGCTTGCGGCAATCGGCGCCCGGAGAATTGGAGCTGAGCGTCGAAGACGACGGCGTCGGCTGCCCGCGAATCGCGCCGGCGCGCAACGCGAAATCGCTCGGCCTGCGGATCGCCGAGATCCTCGCCAAACAACTGGAAGGATCGCTGGAGCAGCCCGAGTGCCCGGTAGGAACGCGCTTCGTTCTACGGTTCCGTGCCGGTACGTCACGGCGGATAGTGCAGGTCCGCAGAAGCGAAGCACCCCCGCAGGACTGAGAAGGCGCCAAGACACGCTGACCGGGCCATCAGCGGCAAGGCAGGGTCCCTGGTAAGGGCGCTGGTTTTGACTTCCGATAACCGATATTATGTAAACTTTAGTGGTAGTGGGTCAGTCTGACCCCCTTACAACCTTCTCTCCCGATGTATGTGCCAGCGCCGCCTCCTGTACTCGCGTCGCCGAAACTTCGGCAAGGCCATTGCCACACCGCTGACATGGCGCGATCAACAAGTGATGAAGAAACAGCCGGTTAACCAATCACATCAAAACTATCATTTGAACCGCATCAATCGCGCGATGACCCGCAGGCCGCAACCGGGCACACGTGGGCCAGGATGTCATCCTGCGAGGCAGTTGGCAACCGCCTCGTGGTCCGATTACCAATCGGACCGCAACTTGGCAAGCTGCCCGCCTAGGGCCGCAGAGGTATTCAGGCGAGAGTGGAAGCAGATGCCTAGGCCCCTGGGTTTTTGGCAGATGGCCGTGATACTGGAAAAGGAGGGGAACTACGCCGATGCCATCGAGCTGGCCACGCAGGCGCTTGAGCAAGGATGGGCCGGCGATTGGGAGAGGCGGATCACCAGATGTAAGCAGAGGCTGACGCGCAAACGGTAGGGAGCGAGGAAGAAACTCGGCAAACTGGCGACGGGGCAGCCTGTGTCCTGTGTGAAACCGATTCCGGTCTGTTATACTAAAATATAACTAGGAGGAATGCCATGCACTCTACCAATCTTCGCAAGGTCGGCGGCTCGGTGATGCTGGCGGTACCGCCGGCGCTGCTCGATATCCTGCAGTTGCAGGCGGGAGCCAAGGTCGGCATCGCGGTCGAGAGCGGCCGTATCGTCGTGGAGCCCCAGCGGCGGCGCCACTATACCTTGAACGAGCTACTCGCCCAATGCAATCCCAAGGCGCGGCGCGGCAAGGAAGAGCGGGAATGGCTCGATAGCAAGCCGGTGGGCGGCGAGTTGATCTGATGAAACGCGGCGAAATCTGGCTCGTCAGCCTCGATCCTGCGTCGGGACACGAGCAAAAGGGCCGACGTCCGGTCCTGATTGTGTCGCCTGAGGCCTTCAACCGGGTAACGAAACTCCCCGTGGTTCTCCCGATCACGAGCGGCGGTAGTTTCGCGCGGACGGCAGGTTTCGCCGTACCGTTAACGGACGCCGGAACCAAAGCGACGGGAGTTGTCCGGTGCGACCAGCCGCGCGTACTCGACCTCGCCGCGCGCCGCGGCAGGAAGCTCGAAAGCATTCCGGACGCGGTCATGGACGACGTGCTGGCGAGGATATCGACGATATTCGAGTGAAGGACCCGCAGCGCTCAAGCCGGGAAGTGCGATCATGAACGTTAGCCCGGAGCGCCGATGAAGAAATGAAAAAGTACGCAGTTGTTTTCGAGAAGGCACCGAACAACTGGGCTGCCTATGTGCCGGACCTCCCTGGCTGCGTGACCACGGGCCGCACCATCGAGGAGACGGACACGCCGCCTGATCGCGGAAGCGGTTGAGTTCCATATCGAAAGAATGCGCCTGAGAGGTGAGGCCGTGCCCGAGCCAACGGCGGTGGCGGAAACGGTGGAGATCCGAGCGGCGTAGGTTGGCAGGCGAAAGCGCCTGCCCCACTTTGCCGGACTTGAGCTGTCAACCCAATCGGCACCGTCAAACGCACGAAAGCCGCGGGGGCTCCGGAATTCTCCGGCGCGGGCCGCGGCTTTCCAAGAAAAAAACGAGGCGACGAGGCTATTCCTTCTCGTCCTTGCCTTCTTCTTCCTCGCGGCCTGTCTGGCGCGCTTTCAGCCGGTCTTCGCGGCGCTTGGCGCGGTCGGCGGCGCGCTTGACCAGCTCGGAACCCACCAGCTCGATCATCGCCACCTCGGCGCCATCGCCCTTGCGCGGGCCCAGGCGGGTGATGCGCGTGTAGCCGCCGCTGCGCTGGCCGAACCGCGTGCCCAGCGTATCGAACAGCTTCTTCACCGAAGCCGGCGTGCGCAGCACCATCGCGGCCTGGCGGCGGGAAGCCAGCGTGTCCTTCTTGGCCAGCGTGATCATCTTCTCGACCAGCGGCCTGACTGCCTTGGCCTTGGTCACGGTGGTGACCATGCGTTCGGTTTCGATCACGCTGTTGCAGAGATTACGTAACAGCGAATTGCGGCTATCCACCGGCCGCTTGAGTTTGGATCCGGCAACCCTGTGTCTCATGTGCTATTCCCCAACCTGGTCCTGGATATCTTCCTCGGGACCGTAATCGGCCGCCAGCGGGACCGCCGACTGCGGCGGCGTCACCAGCCGGCCATGCGCGTCAATCCGCATGCCGAGCGACAACCCCATGTTGGCCAGGATTTCCTTGATTTCGTTCAGCGACTTGCGGCCGAAGTTCTTGGTCCGCAGCATTTCAGCTTCGGTCTTCTGCACCAGCTCGCCGATGGTCTGAATGTTGGCGTTCTTGAGGCAGTTGTAAGAGCGCACGCTCAACTCCAGTTCCTCCACCGAGCGGTTGAGCACCTCGCCCATCTTGTCGAGGCCGCGCTCCGCAATCTCCTCGGCCTGCTCCGGCGTCTCCTCGAAGTTGATGAAGATCGCCATGTGGTCCTTGAGCAGCTTAGCGGCGTAGCCGACGGCATCTTGTGGCGAAACCGCGCCGTTGGTCCACACTTCCAGCGTCAGCTTGTCGTAGTCGGTCATCTGGCCCAGCCGCGCGGCCTCCACCTGGAAGGTCACCTTGCGCACCGGAGAATGCACCGAGTCGATCGGGATGTAGCCCAGCGCCAGGTCTTCGTCGAAATTCTTATCCGCGCTGACGTAGCCGCGCCCGGTCTTGAGCCGCATTTCGATCTGTAGCTTGCCGCCCTCGCTGACGGTGGCGATGTGCACGTCGCGGTCGAGCACTTCCACGTCGCCGTCGGCCTCGATCTGGCCGCTGCGCACCGGGCCCGGACTTTCCACGTTCAGGCGCACCGTCTTGACGGCGTCCCCGCTGAGCTTGAACGGAATCTGCTTGAGGTTGAGGATGATATCGGTGGCGTCTTCGACGACGCCCGGTATCGGGCTGAATTCATGCTCGACGCCTTCGATGCGCACGGCCGTAATGGCCGCGCCTTCAATGGAGCTCAGCAGCACGCGCCGCAAG
>Ga0181518_10000618_pt1 | contig 38487 bp, 20 predicted proteins | sample PEATcosm2014_Bin_28_FD_119751 | JGI IMG/M metagenome (GOLD analysis project Ga0181518, IMG submission 119751) | Peatland microbial communities from MTU Mesocosm Facility, Houghton, MI, USA - PEATcosm2014_Bin01_60_metaG | ecosystem: Environmental > Terrestrial > Soil > Wetlands > Peat | place...
AGCCTGATTGACTGGGCCATCTACGCCCGCAGCGACCGCTATGTCATCCGCCGCTATCAGGAGGAGACCAATCTGCGCGCCCACTTCCTGCTGGACATTTCGGAAAGCATGCGGTTCCGCGAGGCCGGGTTGCACTCGAAAATGGATTACGCCTGCTATCTCGCCGCCGCCCTGATGCTGGTGCTGCTCGGCCAGTCCGATTCGGCCGGGCTGACGCTTTTCAACGATGAAATCCGGCAGTCCTTCGCGCCCGCCGGTTCGCTCGACGGCTTGCGGCCCCTGTTGCTGGCGTTGGAGGAAATCAAGCCTTCCGGGCGCAGCGAAATCGAAAAGGCCCTCCACCAAACGGCGGAGAAGATCCAGCGGCGCAGCCTGGTAATTTTGATTTCCGACCTGTTGCAGGAGCCGGCCGGCATCATTCGCGGCATCCAGCACCTGCGCCACAACCGGCACGAAGTCCTGGTTTTGCAGCCCCTCGACGGCGCTGAGTTGAGCCTGAGCTTCGGCGGCCTGGCGGAATTGCGCGAGATGGAAACCGGCGCGCGCCTGCCGGTGGCCGCCGACGACATCCGCGCGGCCTACGCGAACGAGGTGACGAAGTTCCTGGAGGAAATCCGGCGCGGCTGCCTGGGGAGCCTGGCGGATTATCATTTAATTGACACGCGCGCGCCGGTCGAGGAGACGTTGCACGCAAAATTCGGCCAGCTATGACCGGCCTCACCGCCCTGAATCCGATCTTTGTTTCGCTGCTGCCGCTGGCCGCGCTGCCGGTCCTGTTTCATCTGTTTTTCCGGCTGAAACGGCATCCGCGCCCGTTTCCGACCCTGATGTTTTTTCACCGGCTCGATCCCAAGCTCAACGCGCGCCGGCGCCTGCGCGAGTGGCTCATCCTCCTGTTGCGCACGCTGCTGATTTTGTTCCTGTTGCTGGCGCTGGCGCGGCCGGTTTGGCTCGGCCACGGCCAGGGCGGCGACGTGGCGGCCGTGCTGCTGATTGACAATTCGGGCTCGATGAGCGGGCCGGGCGAAGGCGGCCGGACCAAGCTCAAGCAGGCGGTGGATGGCGCGCGCGACCTCCTCTCTGAATTTCACGGCACGGACAGCGCCGGGATCGTGCTCCTGGTGCCGGACCCCGCGGCGCCGTTGCCGCCCGGTCTCACGCCGGACAAGGCCGCTCTCAAGCTGGCCCTGGACGGCATCGCCGAAACCGAAGCCGGCGGCAGCGTGGCCGCCGCGTTGGACCGGGCGATGAAAATGCTCGAAGGGAGCACGGCCGGCATTCGGGAAATCCAGGTGTTTTCCGATTTGCAGCAGGAGAAGTGGGGCCAGCTTCCGCTCAATCCGCCCGTCGCGCCGCGCGGCCTCGGCCTGGTTGTTCACCGCGTCGCGTCGCCTTCTTCCGGGCTGCCCAACGTCTCGCTCGCGCGCCTGGAGATGCCGGCACGGCCTGTCGTCGCCGGCCGGCGGTTCCCTGTTCAGGTGCGGTTGGCCAACGGAGACGCGGTCAAAGCGCAGGTGCGATTGAACTGGCTCGACGACGCGGGCAATCGCGGGAGCGTTGAGGCCGCCGTGCCGCGTCAAGATGAAACCAATGTCACGGTCACGCTGATGGCGGCCAATCCCGGCCTGCGCTGGGCGCTGTTTTCCGTGGACGGCGATGATTTCCCCGCCGACAACCGCGCGGCCACGGCCTTCGTTTGCGTGGAACAGCAATCGGCTCTGTTCCTCGGCGCCCCGGCGGATTTCGGCTACCTCCCGCTGGCGCTGTCGCCGGGCGGCAATGGGCGATTGTCGGGATTGGCCACTTCGTTTTCCAGTTTCGATTCCTTTGCCGCCGACAAACGCGCCGGCTTTGTGGTCCTGCCGTGGAACGCCCTATTGCAGACCGGCCCCGATGCCGCCGCGCGGCTCGACAAGCTGCGCGACTTCTTGATGAAGGGAGGAACCGTGTTGGTCGCGCCGTCTCCGGGCGGTTCGGCGGGCGCGGGGACGAAACCGGATTGGCTGGCGATTTCGCCGGAGAGCCTGCAAGGCTCGTCCAACGGCCTGGCGCTGGCGGTGCTGGACAAGGCCAACGCCATCTTCGACGATCTGCGCGACGACAAGGGCGAAGTTGCCTTGCGCAACGTGAAGGTCTTCCGGTTTTTGCCGTTGCGCGTTCCGGCCCAGGCATCGCCGCTGCTCGGATTGGAAGACGGCACGGTCGTGCTTGCGGCGGAGAAGGTGGGAGAGGGCCTGCTGCTGGCGAGCGGCCTGGCGTTTGATCCGGCTTGGAGCACGTTGCCGCTCAAGCCCGCCTTCGTCGCGCTTGCGCAAGGCATGGCGCTGAACCACGCGGGCGCGCCGGAAAGCATCGCGTCGCTGGTGGCCGGGGAGCCGCTGGCCGGGATGCCCGGCGGCGCGGAGACGCTCGCGGTCCAATCGCTGGGCGGCAGTCCGCTGGACTGGAAGGGCTTGGCCGGCCAATTCGCCACCTTCCCGCGAGTCGGCGTATATGCGTTGCGCATGGGCCGGCAAACCAATTGGGTGGCCGTGCGGTCCTCGGAAAAGGAGGGCCGCCGCAAGTTCATAGCCGGCGGCACGGTTGCGGCGCTGGGCAACCTGCCTTATGCGGTTGACAGCTTATCGGGAAGCGCGGGCGCGCGTCCGGATTTCCGCCGTCAGGAACGCTCGCTGGATTTGAGTTTGCCGCTGCTGCTGCTGGCCTTTGCGTCCCTGGCCCTGGAAGGCTGGCTGGCCAACCCCCCCGCCATGAAGCCGCGGCCGGCCGCAGCGCCTTGATTGGGTTCTCTCGTGCGCTTTCCGCGCTCAACGGCGGCGCAGAAATGCCAGCGCCGACAATCCCAGGCTCAGCAGCGCGAGGGAATTAGGCTCAGGCACAGCCGTCGCCACAACGTCATTCATTTGCCATGAATAGTAGTATGTGCCGTCACTTACGGCGTCCTCAAGGTCTGTTCCCGGTACCACATCAAGCTGCCCTTGCATGGCACCATAGCTACCCGGTCCACTCTCCCCATTCGGCCACTGAAACTCGGTGAAGGTGAGCGATGTTGCGGTGACTGCGTTAGCCTCTGCATAAATTGGGATGTCAATATTCCAGGTTCCCGAGAACGCCTGCCCATTATAGGTGCCGGAGCCGCTAACGGGAACAAGCAAGTCCGACCCTTCCAAGAAGCCAGAATCAATGGCAACGCCGCCAAATGTGTTGTCAAATGAGAAGCTGCCATTCTGGCCGACGGTAAGAGTAGCTGAACCGGATTCGGGAGGCAAACCAGGCCAACTCTGTATATTAATTGATTCTGTTGACGGGCTAACTGTCAGGGAACCGGCCTGTTCGATAGTCTGAGCCGAGGGGTCATAATACAATGTTTCCGTAATCGTGCCGAAAGTTGTATCGAATCCTCCTTCGCCGACGCCTTCCGGACTCAAATCCACCTCGGTATAGCCACTCACAGGCCCGGAATAATAATAAGTTAGGATTTGGCAATCTGCGGTTGCCGGCCAGATCCCCAGGATGAGGGCGGCCCACATTTGTAAGGTTCGATTCATTTTCATGATTGTCCTTCATTTGTTAAAACTTCCCCTTGATCCTCTTGCGGACGCCGTGAGAAATACCACCCCGCCTTGCCGCCAACGCCGGGCCGCGCCGCGCAATTTGGTGGAGATGCATGAAGTTCTCATTCCGCCTGCGATTTTCTTGCATTTCCAGAATCCTGTCAATCCACATTTTTTGCGCGGCGGCAGGCAGATTAAGCCTCAACCGCGACTGAAAAGCGCGGGCGCCGGGCGCGGGTTTCATCCTGTTGGCGCGCGGGGTGTTGCGAGGCGCGCGTTTGCCCCGTTTTGCGGTTTGACGCGCCCGTTTCCGTAACTTACATACTTGCGAATGTTCTTCCTCGCCACCATTCAATGGCATCCGCGGCTGGCGCCCTTCTGGTGCGCCGGGTTGCTGCTGGGCGTCGCGGCGTGGGGATGGCTGCTGTGGCGGCGGTTGAAGCGGCGGGCGCCGGTGGCCGCGCGCTGGATCGCGCTGCCAAAGTGGATCACGCTGGCGCTGCTCTTGCTGGCGCTCTTCGATCCCGTGTCCCTCCTCCAGAAATCCGAGCCGGCCAAAGGCAGGCTGCTGGCGCTGGTGGATTCGTCGTCTTCGATGGATGTGGCGGACGATTACCGGCAGTCGCGCGCGGCCCGGGCCGGGGCGATTGTCGGGGAATGGAAGAAATCGCTGCCCGCCGGGGTCACGCTCGATGAACTGGCGTTCGACACGACGATTCACCCGCCGGGTGAAACTCCAGCCGGAACCAATCGCGGCACGGACCTGGGCGGTTGTTTGCTGGCGCTTTCGGAACGCGGCGATTTGGCGAATTATCTCGGCGTGGTCCTGCTTACCGACGGCGGAGATGAAGCCATCGAGAATCCGGCCCTGCCCGGCATCCCGCTTTCCATCGTGGGCATCGGAACGGACCCGGCGACGTGGAACGATCTGGCCATCACCGATGTCCAGGCGCCGCCGACGGCCGAAAAGGACACGGCGTTTGAGATCAGCGCGGACGTGCAGGCGCGCGCCGGTCATGGCGCGGGTTTCAAGGAGGCCATCGCGCACACGCGGGTTTTGCTGGAGCGGGCGGCAGGCGGCGGCTGGGAAAAAGTGGGCGAGACGAATGTGGATTTGTCGAACTTGAGCGCGCGCGCGCGTCTGCCGGCGCGGAGCAGCGCGGTGGGCGTGCAGCGTTACCGGGTGACTGTCCAACCTGCCGCCGGGGAGCTTTCGACGCTGAACAACTCGCGCACGGTGACTGTCAATGTGCAAAAGAAGGGGCTGCATCTTTTGTACTTTACAATGGAGTTGGGACAGGAGTTCAAGATGTTGCGCAACGAGTTGGGGCGCGATCCGGGCCTCTCTTTCACCGCCTTGTTCCGCAGTGGCGGCGCGCGGTTCACGCTGCAAGGCGACCGCGCGTCCGGCGATGACGCCCTGGCCGCGGGGTTTCCGGCCGCCAAAGAGGGACTCAAGCCTTACGACGTGATTGTCATCGGCTCCTTTCCCGCCGAGGATTCCACGCCGCAGCAGATGCAGGCGCTGCTTCAATATGTCGAGGAGGGCGGGGTGTTGATTTTCCTCGGCGGCGACGAGTCTTTCGGCCGCGGCGGTTACGCGGGGAGCGCGCTGGATTCACTTTTTCCCTGGCGGCTTTCGGCGCAGGAACCGCCGCCGGCCCAAGGCTCGTTCGCCGTGCGCGTCCCGCCGGTGGCCTCGGGCCACCCTATGCTGGCGACCGTGGAGGACACGCTGGCGCGCGTCCCGGTCCGGCTTGACAGTCTGAACCGTGTGGGCGAACTCAAGCCCAACGCAACCGCCTTGTTGACAGCCCAAATGGGCGACCGCACCGTTGCGGTGGTCGCGATGCAGCCCTTTGGCAAGGGCAAAGTCATGGCCATCGCGACCGATACCTTGTGGAAATGGGCCTTGCAACCCGAACCGCTCCGCTCGGCTTACGGCCTTTTCTGGCGGCAGGCCGTGCGCAATCTCACCGGCAAAACCGAAGGCAGCCAGAACCTGGCCGTGCGCTGGGACAAGGATTTTTACCGTCCCGGCGACGAGGCGGACGGGGAGATTCAGGTGCTCGGCGCGGGAGCGGGCCTATTGCGCTTCACCGCCTCCCTGTCAAGGAAAGACCAAAGCGCGGCAATCGCCGTGTCGCCCGTGCCGGGGCAGGCGCAGACCTTCCAGGTCAAACCGCGCTTTCGCGAGCGGGGCGATTATGATTTTCGGCTGGTGGCCTATGAAGGCGACCGCGTTCTGGAGACCTACGAAAAGGACTTTCCCATCGCGCCGCTGGTGGAGGAGGGATCGCGCCTGGAGCTGGACGAAGTGTTCCTGAAGCGGCTGGCCGGCCTGGGCGGCGGCGTCTATCTGCGCGAAGGCGAAGCGGGGCAATTCCCGGAGCGGGCCGCCGGCGGGCATCTTCGCAAAGTAGCCGTCGAGGAATCCTCGCTGGTCGAAGCCGGCCCATGGTTTGTAATTGTCTTCCTGTCGGTCCTGGTGGTGGAATGGACCCTCCGCCGCAAATTCAACTTGTTCTGAATTCACTATTCTCAATTCGTAGTGTATTCTCCCTCATGGATTCGCCCAGTCTCATCGCCATTGTCGGACGGCCCAATGTGGGCAAGTCGGCCTTGTTCAACCGCATTGCCCGCCAGCGCATCGCCATCGTCCACGATGAGCCGGGCGTCACGCGCGACCGCATCAGCGTGGAAGCCGAATGGAACGGGCGCAGCTTTACCCTGGTGGACACCGGAGGCCTGGGCCTGATGCGCGGCGAGAAAGCCCGCGACGTCATCGTCCAGGCCGCGTTCGAGCAGGTCGAGCTGGCCATCGAAGCGGCCGCAGTCATCATTCTCGTCGTCAATTTGCAGGAAGGCGTGGTCCCCTTGGACCGCGAAGTCGCCCAGCGGTTGCATCGGGCGGGCAAGCCGGTCCTGGTCGCCATAAACAAGGCGGACAACGACCAGTCGGAAGCCAGCGCGGACGTCTTCACCGAACTGGGCTTTGCGCAGAACTTCCCCGTCAGCGCCATTCACCAGCGCGGCATCAGCGCGCTCATGGATGCCGCCGTCGCGCTGCTGCCCGCGGAAACCGCCGCGGCCCCGGAAACCCAGGGCGCGCCTCCGCCCGTCCCGGCGCTCAAGCTGGCAATTATTGGCCGGCCCAACGTCGGCAAATCCTCCCTCATCAACGCCCTGACCCATTCCAAGCGCGTCATCGTCACCCCCATCCCCGGCACGACGCGCGACGCGGTGGACGTGCCGTTCACCGTGGAGACCGGCGGCGCGCGCCAGGACTATATTCTCATTGACACGGCGGGCGTCCGGCAGGAGCGGCGCGTGGACGATTCGGTTGAGTATTACAGCGTCCGGCGCACCGAGGAATCCATCGCCCGTTGCGACATCGCGGTGCTGATGGTGGACGCGGAGGCGGGCGTGACTTCGCAGGACAAGAAGGTGGCGGGAAAGATCGTGGAGCGCAACAAAGCCTGCCTCATCATTGTCAACAAATGGGACTTGGTCGGGCCGGAGGTGGACGCCGCGCGCAAGGAGGCCAACCGCGAGGAGAAGCGCCGCGACACGCGCCGCGAAGGCCAGGACGCCCCGCCGCTGACCCTGGGCGAATTTGGCGGCTGGGTGCAGGAGCAGCTTTTCTTCCTGGACTACGCGCCGGTGATTTTCACTTCGGCCAAAACCGGATTTCATCTTGACCGCCTGCTCGAATCCGTCCGCTACGTCACCGCGCAACTGCGCCAGAAGATACCCACCGGCATCCTGAACCGGACGCTCAAGGACGCCATCGAGCGCCAGCAGCCGGCCAGTTCGGCGGGACACCGGCTGAAGTTCTTCTACGCCACGCAGGTCAGCCAGTCGCCGCCGGTTTTCCTGTTGTTTGTCAACAAGGAGAATCTGTTCTCCGACCAATACAAAAAGTATCTCTCCAATCAAATGCGCGCCGCGTTTGGCTACGAAGGCTGCCCGATCGTGCTGCGCGCCCGCGAGCGGGAGCAGCGCACCGACCGGCCTCCGGTCAAGTCCGCCTCCGGTCCGTCCGGTCCTTCGCGCCCGTCGGCGCGCCACGCCCGCAACCGGAGCGCCGAAGTCCGTCTCCGCCGCAGCCACGCCCGCCGCCCTAAAGCGCGGAGATAATGGATGCAATCCGAATGGGATTTCAGCGCGGCGGACGGCTTGCAATCCATCGAACGTCATTTAACATTCCCCACATCTCGTGAAATGATTCGCGCTGTAATGGATACGAATGTGTTGGTGGCAGGATTGCGCTCGCCCTTTGGAGCATCGCATGAATTGCTGGCACGACTGCGCGCCGGCGGTTGGTCGCTGGTCCTCAGCAACACGGTGCTCGGAGAATACCATGAGATTTTGCATCGTGAGGCGGCTTTTGTAGGGCTGACTCACCGCGAGGCCGATTCTTATATTGATGCCTTGTGCTTTCTGGCAGAGAAATTCACTCCAACCACGCAGTGGCAGCCGGCGGCGAATGACCCGGATGATGAGGCGGTTATTCAACTGGCGCGGGAGGCGCGAGTTGTGTATCTTGTGACGCATAATGTACGGGACGTGAGCCGCGCCGGGCAATTCGGAATGCGAGTTGTCCGGCCGGCTGAATTCCTGGAAATCTTGAGGCAGACGACATGACGAAAATCGAAGCAACCGTGCCAGACTATTTGGCGCGACAAGCGCGCGCGGCGGCGGAACGCGAGCAGGTTCCAATGGACCAGATCGTTGCCCTGGCTCTTTCCGCCCAACTGGCCGCTTGGAGGGGCAGTGACGAAATGGAAGCGCGGGCCAAGCGGGCGAACTTGGCGGAGTTTGACCGAATCATGGCCAACGTGCCCAATGTCCCGCCCATGCCGGGTGACGAATTGCCGCCCGGCTACCGGTCACCATTGACGAAATGACGCGCCGTATCGAAGGAATGCAGCGTGCTCTGAAACCCACTTTTCCTCGGTAGGCCACGGGCGGGCGTCCTGGGAAAAACAAAAGGCCACCGCGTAGTCCCAGTGACCATTCGCCGAACGGGCAGTCCCATTCCAAAGCCAAGTTAAGCATACTCGATAGGGAAAAAGTGGCAAGCCGCATTTTACATCGAAACGTACCGGGGGCAGTCGCCGGCGCAGTTTGGCACGTCACACTCGCTCTCTTATTGTATATTTGACATTAAGTTCTCCAGCCGCCGGGTCAGGGCGGGGGGACGGTATTTGCGGGGTTCGCGGCGCCTCCGGCGCGGCGTCCGGCGCCGGGAGGCGGGCGGCTGGCGTAGGCGGCGACATCGCGCGCGGCCCTGGTTTCCTGGCCGGGCTTTTGCAGAAAGCCCAGATCGCGGAACCAGTCAATAAAACGGTCCTGCCACTTTCCGAAAGGCGCGCCGTCCCGGTCTTGCAAGCCGCCGGCATGGACGCCGCGGCCGTAAATGTGCATTTCCAAATTGGGCACGCCCGCCTTCAACATGGCGGCAAAGTATTGGTCGGCCCAGACGGCGTGAACGCTGTCCCCGGAACCGGCGCAGGTAATGAACGACGGCGGCGCATTGCGCGGAATGGGCGTGTTGGGATCGCGCTGGAACGGGGTCGGGCCGGGATAGATCAGCCCCACAAAGTCGGGACGCGAACTGGCTTGCGAATCGCCGGCTCCCGCGTTCTCCCGGTCGAAATTTTCGTAGGCCAGGGCCGCGGGCGCGGCCAATTCCGCTCCCGCCGAAAAACCGACGATGCCGATTTTGCCGGGGTCAATGCCCCATTCCTTCGCGCGCGCCCGCACGATCCGGATCGCCTGCTGCGCGTCGTGTACCGCGTCGGTTTGCGGATTGTAGCCGTCGCGGCGCAGGCGGTAGCGCAGAATGATAGTGTTGACGCCGAAATTGTAGAAGTAAGGAACGAAGTCGGTCCCTTCCGTCCCCACCACCACGCTGGAATGGCCGCCGCCCGGGGCGAGGATAACGGCCGCCCCGGTGTTGATGCCGCGCTCCACAGTATGCACCTCAATGGAGGGATTGTGGATATTGACGATGCTCTGGATGCGCCCCGGCGCGCCGGGGGTCATGGTGTATTGTTCCGGCTCGGCGAGCCGTTCCTTCTTCAGCAGCGGCGAATCCGGCGGATAAAGCGGGACGACGATACCGCCGGGATAGACCGGTTGCGGAACGTACGGCCGGTCCGCCGCCGGGGCGGGGGCGGGAATGAAACCGGCAACGCCGTTAGGGGTTTGGGCTTTGGAAATCGCGGGCGCCAAAACGACGAGCGCAAGACATGTCAAGACTGTTTTTTCGGACAACATCATAACTGTTCACTTTCTCATGGGGCGCGGCGGAGGGACTCGGAGCGGACGGTCCACTGGCCGTTGTCCGGGAAGCCGGGGGCCGGCTTGTCCGGCGCTCCGTCCCAACCGGCGGCCATCATCGCCGTGGCGTAGAGCAGGCCGCCATTGCCCGGCAGATAGATTGTCAGCCCCGGTCGCTGATAGACGTGGCCGTTGATGCCGTAATGGTTCTTGGGGGCGTCCAGCAACAGGGCGTCAACGGCTTTTTCCGGTTCGCCGAGCCGGGCGGCGCACATGGCCAGCATCGGGTAATCCCATCCCCAGGTGGACGGCCAGTCCCAGTTGTCAAGTATCCAGTCCAGCGTGCGGCGCATCGCGGCCGGGTCAATCCCCGCGCCGGGCAGCATCCCCAGGGCGGCGGTGACGGACGGGTGATCCCGGACCCACAGCTTGCCGGTGTAGGTTCCGGCGGCGGTCTCGGCGAAGAGATATTTGCCGGCTTCCGTCGCGGGGGCGGCGAGGTTGGTCAATACCCGGTCCCACTTCGGCTCGCGCGGCAGGCCGAGGCGCAGGCGCCATTGTTGCGCGGTTTCCAGCCCCCAGCGCCAGTAGGTCAGCTCGAAGGTGGGATCGAGCGTGCGGTCTTTGGGGAAGATTTCCTGCGAGCACTGCAAGACCGGCCCCAGGACGAAGCGGTTGCTGGCGGCCTGCCATTCCGGGTAGGAGGCCATGAAGTCCGCCGTTTGATTGACAACATCCTTGAATTTTTCCAGCGTGGCGCGGTCGCCGCGCGCGCGGTAGCAGAGTTCCGCGTAGAAAATGGGATGCGGCTGCTGCCAGATCAGAAACGGGCCGACTGACGACGGGGAATCGAGGCCGGTGGGGTCGGTCATTTTGGGCCAGCGCGCCCCGGCGTAGCCCTGGCGTTTGGCGATGTCCTGGGCGCGGGGCAGGATGGCCTGGTAGTAATCGAGGCTGCGTTCCAGGAGGGGCAGGCGGTTCCACAGGGCAAAATGGGCCTCGTGCCACCAGTGCATTTCGAGGTGGAATTTGCCTTCCCAGGTGTTGTAGGTCAGGCCGGTTTCCTGGGGCGGATAAGCGCCGGAACATTGAATAGCTGTCAAGTATTGCGACAAGACGATCCGGCGCTCCAGTTCCTCCCAGCGCGGGTCTTGGCTCAGGGACAGGTCTATCGCCCCGCCGCTGCTCCAGAATTGGTTCCAATGCGCCGCCGCCGCCGCCTGGGTTTGCGCGAAATCCGGCAGCGCCGCGGTCCGCGCGCCGGGCGCGAAGGCGCAAACAAATTCCAGCGACGCCGCGTTTGTGGAGGCGGTCAGCACGAACCGGTGCTTCTCCGCTTCCACGAGCTTCGCGCCGGGAGTCCATCGGGCGGAGACATGGTAGGTGTCGTGATCCAGTGTGCGCTGGAACTCGGCGCTTTCCGGCGTGGTCAATTGCAGGAGCGTTTCATGCGCGGCGGGGCGGCTCCAGTCCGCCGTCGTGGTCGCGCCGGTGCCATAGGGGAAATGGAGTTCGACGCGGAGGCGCCCGTCTTTGAGCAACGGCGAAACGGCCCGCACGGCCAGCAGATCGAGATCGGGATGGCAGACGGTCAGCACGTCAACCGGCTGGCCGTCGAATTGGAAATGGCTCCGCAAAATGCCGTTCCAGAGGTCCAGCGTCTGCGCGATGTCGGTCAAGTCATTGGTCCCGGCCCGGACTCCGTTGGACGCGGTCAGAAGGAAACTGATCCGGCCCAGATGCAGGCGGTGCGGGTTGTCCCGGAGCCATTCGGCCTCCGGCGTCAGCGGGCTTGGGGCGTCGTCGTAGCTGACCTTGCGGCCGAACACGTCGAAATCGCGGAAGTGAAACTTGTCCATGCTAAATCCCTGCGGATTGGGCGCGGTGTGCCAGCCCCATTGCGAAAGCGTGCCCAGCGGGGTGGTGGCCGAATACGCCTCGGCAAAGGTCTGCAGGCCGGTGACGTCGGCGGTGAAGGCGAAATTGCCATTGCCGACGGAGAACGGATTGGCGGAGTCAAATTGGCGCAAGACCGGGTTGTGGCGGACGACCAGCGCGTGGCGGTCAATCGGCGGCAACGGGGGTTGGGCGGACAGCGGCCCTGCGCCCGGCAGGAGCAAACAGGCAATGGCGAGACAGAATGCGATTCGGCGATTCATGGGGGAGGAGGGGTGGAGGAACCGGATGGAGTGATGGAGTGATGGAGTGGTGGCGGGGCGGAATGGGGTGATGGAGTGCTGGAGTGGTGGGGGGGCGGAATGGGGTGATGGAGTGGTGGAGTGATGGGTGGCTAAATTTGACCACCTCCCCATTACTCCATCACTCCAACACTCCGTTGGGTTCTTCAGGGGATTTCGAGTCATAAAATCCTGTTTTTTTGGCTTAATTAACCTTAATTAACCTTAATTAACCTTAATTAGCCTTAATTTTGAGCTTAATTGGATTAAGCGCAATGGGAGGGGGAAATCCAATGGACTGCTGGCGTATTGGAGTATTGGGCTTGGATAAAGCATGGCGAATAGTGAAAACTCTGGATTCTTGTGTGCCATTTTGTCCCTTTTCCAAAGCCGGAGCGATCTGCAAGATGAGACATAATGGCGCACATATATGTTTTCCGCCTTTCTGTGATTTCTGCTTTCCAATGTCAGCTTTCTGCTTTCGCCTTTCAGCTTTCTGCTTTGGCAGCCTGTCATTTCCATTCTCACTTTGCAAGATTAGAACTTAAGCGCAGGATAGTCAAGGGGTAATTTGAGATTTCTGCTTGCCGTTCTTGCTTGCCGTTCTTGCTTGCCGTTCCTGCTTGCCGGGGACGGAGAAGACGGGCAGACCTCCCATTGTGTCATACTCCCGGAGACCGAGCCATGAAACCTGAAAAGCGACTCCAGATTCGCAACAGCACCGCCGAGTTCCTGATTTTCACCCGGCGGGCGGGGGAGGATGGCATCGAAGTCCGGGTGGCGGAGGAAACAGTCTGGCTGACGCAGAAGCTGATAGGCGTGCTGTTCGAGAAGGGGCGCAGCACCATCACCGAACACTTGAAGAACTTGTTCGACACAGGAGAGTTGGCTGAAACCGCAGTATGTCGGGATTTCCGACATACTGCCGAGGACGGCAAGGAGTACACGACGCAGTTCTACAACCTGGACGCCATCATCGCCGTCGGTTTCCGAGTGAACTCGGCGCGCGCCATCCAGTTTCGGCAATGGGCGAGAGGGGTGCTTCGCGACTACGCGATCCGCGGTTACATGCTGGACAAGGAGCGGCTGAAGAACGGATCGTTCTTCAAGAAGATCGCTCAGGACCGGTTGTTCGAGTCGGACTTTGACCGGCACATCAAGAAGGCCATTATTGGTTGACAAACTTGACGGCGGGGAGGATGTTGGCGGGAGTCATGGGTGTTCATGGAGCAGCCAATGCGCCGGACGGAATAAACAACCTAAATGCCGATTTGTAGGATTATGCGAACCAAGACTTCATTCGCAGGCTGGCTCAGTGTGGCCGCCAGCCTTTGCGCCGCCTCCAACCTCGTCCACGCCGCCAACCAGGCGACCTTCACCGATTCTTGGAAGGATGCGCCCGTCGCGGTGGAATACCCTGCAACGACCGGATCGTTCAGTTTCAAAATCACCCTGCCCTTGGATGGGGAACTTACTGTGGGCAGCCTGGACGAGAACTCCCAGTTTTCGATCAGCATCGGCCCCACGGGAAGCCCGTTGCAAATTGTCTCCGACACGCTGGGCGATGCCGTCAAATTCACATCCGGCACAAGCGGCGGCAGCGCCACCTTTGCTGTCATCCCGCCCAGTGCAACCAATCTGACGGCACCCGGGGATGTGACGGTGAGTTGGACGGCCACCACCCTCACTGTCAGCGGCTCGTTCGCGGCGGACTTTTTTGGGGAGGAGGCGTTATTCGCCGCGAGTTCCGACGGGACACCGGCGGACAACACGTTTGCCAAAATAATTGAAACGAATGAAGTCACTGTGACGCTGGACGCGTCCGACAACGGTGGCGGGACGTTCAGCTACGATAACGCAAGCGTGCCGGGGACCGTCAAGAATACCGAGACGGAGCAGGCCAATCCCGGCGGGACCACCATTGCTTTGGAAGCCGGCACCAACAGCGGCGCCGCGACTGGAATCTCCTTCACCGATACTTGGAAGGATGCGGGCGCCCCCATGGACTACGCGGCCAGCACCGGGTCGTTCAGCTTCAAGATTACCCTGCCCGTGGACGGGGAACTCAAGGGGGGCGACCTGGACGCAGGCTCGCAGTTTTCGCTCAACATCGGCCCCACTGGAAGCCCCTTGCAAATTGTTTCCGACACCCTGGGCGATGCCAGCAAGTTCACCCCCGGCGCCAGCGGCAGCGCGGTCTTTGCCGTCATCCCGCCCAATTCCACCAATCAGACGGCGGCCGGGAAAGTGACGGTCAGTTGGACAGCCGCCACGATTACTGTCAGCGGCTCGTTCGCCGCGGACATTTTTGGGTTTGAGGAGTCATTCCTCTCAAGTTCCGACGGGATACCGGCGGACAACACGTTTGCCAGAATAATTGAAACGAATGAAGTCAGTGTGGTGCTGGACGCTTCGGACAATGGCGGGGAGACATTCGGCTACGACAACACCAATGTGCTGACGACTATCAAGAACACCGAGACGGAGCACACCAATCCTGACGGCACAGTTTTTCCTTTGGAAACCGGCTCGGCCAGCGTCGCCACAACTGCAATCTCCGCCACCGATACCTGGAAAGATACCGCCACCACCGATTATCAAGCCGGCACGACCGGTTCGGGCAAACTGGCCATTTCCCTGCCGTGGGTGGGGGTGCCCGCTATAACCAGCAGCAACGTTATTGTAAGCGACATTGATTCCAACTCGCTGTTTTCGATCAGTATCGGCGCCGTTGGAAACCCATTGCCTATTGTTCCCGGCCCGTTCAGCGCTGCTCTAAAATTCACCACCAACAAAAATGGCGGCAGCGCCCTCTTCCCCATCCTCCTGACCAATGGCCAGGGCGACATGGTATCCAACGGGAATTTGACGGTCAGTTGGACGGCCACCAACATCGCTGTCACCGCCGCGTGCGACGTTGACTTTGCCGGGGAGGAGGCCTATTTGACCAATAATTCCGATGGGATGCCGGGAACCCAATCGCTCAGTGGGATTTCTGAAATAACCCTGGTCCTTGGCGACAACAATGGCGGCCTGTTCACTTACGATAACACGAATGTGCCGCTGACCGGGAAAAACACCCAGACGATTTACACCAATGGGGACGGCACGACTTTCCTGATGGAATCCGGGAGCATGACTGGCGCGGCCGATTTCACTCCGCCCAAGGTTGCCATCACTTCCCCCAAGGCCGGCTTCGCGGTGTATAACGCGAATTCGATCATAACCCTGGAAGGCACTGCCAGCGATAACGTCAGTGTGGCCAGCATCCAGTACTACCTCAACGGCGACACCGCCAATCCGGTGGAAATTGACTCGGATGAATTGCCAACCAACTCGCTTGCATGGACGAACGAGGTGGATTTTAGCCAGCCTCCCGGCCATCTCGGCACGAATGTGGTAACGGTCTTTGCGGTGGACACTTCCGGCAACGTATCCTCCAACGTGTCGCGCACCTTCTTATGGATCTCAAACAACGCCGCGACCGTCAGCGTCAATCCGCCCGGCGCGGGAACGGTCAAGGGGATCACCAACGGCCAGACGTTGCAAGTGGGCAGCGGGCATAACGTAACCGCCACGCCGGCGAACAAGACGTGGATATTCTCGCAATGGACCAATGGGGCCGGGGATGTGCTTTCCTCCAGTCAAACATACGATTATATTGACACGGATGGCACGCTGAACGCCAATTTCGTGAACAATCCTTTCACCAACGCCACCCTGGCGGGCAGTTATGCCGGCCTGTTTTTTGATGCCAGCGGCGTGGAACCGATTGACGCCGGGTCCATCAGCCTGAAGGTGACGGGCGCCGGCGGCTATTCCGGCCAGATCTACATTGCCCCCACCAATACGCTGTTTAGCTTCAGCGGCCAACTGGCGATGTCGCCCGACGATTCGACTGCGGAAGCGGCCTTCACGTTGAAAGTCAGCAAGACGGAGTACTTGGATGTCAACCTGGAGATCACCAATTTGTCGGACCCTGACGCCGCGATGCTGGGCGGCTCGGTGGCCGCCTATTCCGATTCAACGGAAACCAATTTGATTGACACCGCGAATATCCAGGGGAAACTTTGCCTGAATAACACCAACGTCGTCCCCGGCCTTTACAATGTGGACATCCCCGGCAGCCCGGACCCATCCCAGGCTCCCGGCGGCTACAGTTTTGGAACCGCCACAGTCAGCTCGACGACAAAAGGCGCCGTCTCGCTGGTTCTCGACCTGGCGGACGGGACTTCCGCCGCGGTTTCCTCCTCCAGTTCCATGGCGCTGGACGGGACCTGTCCGTTTTACGACTCTCTCTACGGCGGCAAAGGCGCGATACTGGGCTGGTTGCAGTTCGCGACCAATGGCTCCGGAGCCGTGCAAGACTCCAGCAGTTGGTGGGTCAAAGAGCCGGTGGCGGACAAATACTACACGAACGGATTCAGGATTCAGGAGGAGGGCAGTCCGTCCGGCGCCCGATACCTGCCGGCCAAGGCGGGCACCAATCTCTTTGGAGCGACGGCGCTGACGTTTGTAGTGGACGGCGGTTTTTCCGGTCTGAGCCTGCCGGATGAAACGGATTTTGTTGTCAACTATAATCCCGCGAAAAACACCTTCAGCGATACGAACAAGGTGACCCTTAATTTGACTAATTCCACCGGCGGATTGCGCGGGAGCTTCTATCCTGCGAATGCCACCACCCCGCTCTCCTTCCGGGGGCTGATGGTTGGGACCAATGGTGTGGGGTTTTATGCGGACACCAATTACCAAACCGGGCCGGTTTCGATAATCAACAACCAGTAATTGGCGCTGGTGGATGCCAGCCCTGACGGGCTATGAACCCTGTAGCGGCGGTCTATGACCGCCGCTAATCAGGGTTGCCAAGCCGCGAACCAAATGGCAGAATAGGAACATGAAGTCGTTGACCGAAATCGAGCAAGCCGTCGGGGAATTGCCGCCGGGACAGAAGACGGAGTTGCTGTTGTTCGTCGCACAGAGTCTCCGTGCTGAACAAGCGCCCCTTCCTGAAGCGCGTGATTTTTCCGAAGGGCAAATCCGGGCCTGGCTGGATGAGGATGAGGAGGCGATGCGCCGCTTCCAAAAGGGCGCGTGACCGCAACTCAGATCACTCCGCTGGACTTGGCCGCGTCGGGCTTGGGGCGGATGGGGCCGAGCTTGATCACGTTGTCGGGATCGAAATCGGTCAGCTTGAGCCAGTCCTCGGTGATGTCGGTCGGCGGGAAGAGGTCGTTCTCGGCGTATTCCTTTTCCAACGCGAGCAGCAGATCGGCCCGCGTCAGCGCGCCCCCGGTTTTGGTTTCGATGGCGCGTTTGATGGCCAGGCTCTTGGCCCGCTCCACGATGGCGGCGATGATCGCGCCGCTCGCCAGGTCGCCGCGATGCAGATGGTCCCGCTTTCCGCTGCGATAAACGATTTCCAGGAATTGGTTGGCGGGCGTGCGCGCGTAATGGGCCTCCGCCAGCGCGCGGGCCAATGCTTCCCCCGGCTCGGCCAGCGGCAATGTGTCCTTGAGGTAAATCTCGTAAATGCGTTGCGCCCCGGCCTGGTCGGGACGGTTGACCTTGATCTTCCGGTCAATCCGGCCCGGGCGCAAAATCGCCGGGTCAATCAGGTCCGCCCGGTTGGAGGCGAGGATGACGACCACGTTTTGCAGCGGCTCCAGGCCGTCCATTTCCGCGCAGAACATGGGGACAATTGTGCTCAACATGCTGTGGTAATGCCCCGCCCGGCGCGTTCCCAAAATGGATTCCGCCTCGTCAATAAACAGAAAGGCGAGCGAGCCTTCCGCCGCGCGCTCGCGGCATTGGGCAAACAGATCGCGCACCTGCCGCTCCGATTCCCCCACCCACATGTTCAAAATCTCCGGCCCCTTGACATGCAGGAAAAACTCCGGATGGTCCACGCCGGTTTCCGCGCGGATTTGGCGGCGGAGATTGAAGGCGGCCGCCTTGCCGAGCAGCGTTTTGCCGCAACCGGGCGGACCGTAAAGAAGAAAGCCCTTGGGCACATTGTGCTCGAACCGCAGGAACAGGGCGCGATGCAGAAACGGCAGTTCAATGGCGTCGCGAATGGCCCGCACCGCCTCGTCCTGTCCGCCCACGGCGGCCCAGGGAAGCTCGGCCACGGTTTCCAGGGCGCGCTCGATGCGTTTGCCCGCGCCGATGACCTCCAGGGCGACGCGCTGGTTGGCGTCCAGGCGCACTTCCATGCCCGGCTTGAGTTTCTCCTTGGCCAGCAGCGCGGAGCGGAGCAGAACCGAGCAGGCCAACCCCGCTTCCTGCCCGATCCGCAGGCGTCCGCCGGAAAGCAATTCATCAATCCGCACAACCGGGCCGTTGCGGTCGAACCCCAGCCCTTGCACGACGGCAAAGGCCTCGTTGAGCAAAACGCGCTGACCCACTTGCAAACTGGCCAGCGGAATTTGCGGGTCCAGGCGGCAGACATATTCCGTCCCGCCGGCGCAGACGTGGGCCTTGTCCGGTTCCACCGGCATCAGGAAAGTGCCGACGCGCCAGGCCGGGGCGCGCAGCTTCTCCACCACCGCGTCCAGTTTTTCGATGGTCTGGCGCGCCTGGTCGTTGATTTCCTCCATCTCCGCCACGCGGTCGCGCAGATAACCCATGTCCATTGCGGCGACCTGGCGCGGGGGAAGTTTGGCGGCGATGATGTCAATCAACCGCAGCGGTGAAAGGGAGTCCAGCTCTTCGCGCGACAGCAGGGATTCCGGGAGAACCGGAACAGGCTTCGGCGCCGGGGCCGGCGGACGGTCGGGCGGCGCGGATTTTGGCATCGCGCTGCCGGCGGGCTTTTTCCTGGGTTCAGCCATTTGACTTACCGTAACCCGCCCCGTCCATTTTGCAACCTGCGGAGGCGATTTTTTGCATTTTTCAGCCATTTTTTGCCGTTTCGATGGCAAGGAATGGTTGGCTGGAAGGGCCGCTGCGCCTTCGTAGCGGCATTCGGCAGAAAGCCGCTGATATTCCACCGGACTAATTCGCCGGTTTGGCCGGGGCTGGCTCCGGCGCGGGCACGGGGGCGGCGGGGGCGTTGAGGGACTTTGCAAACATCCCGGTCAGGGTCGCCATTAATCCGTTGGCGGCGTTGCCATCGCCATTTCCACCGGTCACCAGGATGCCGGGCATGAATGGCACTGTGCCGCGGGAGAGGACATCAGCCACGTTGACCAACGCGGTTTGGGACTGGCCAAGAGCAAGAACCTGTTCCTTGTAGGCCTTGGCTTTGGCCAATCCGACCGCTTCCACTTCGGCGGCTTTGGCGGCGCCGGTCCGGGCGGTGAAGGTGGCCTCGCCGTCGGCCTCGGCTTTGCGGGCCGTGGCGTTGTTTTCCTTGATGGCAATCTCGACTTCGGAACGGGCGAGCGGGCTTTGCATATCGGCGGTGCCCTTGGCTTTTTCCATCGCCACGCGGCCCTTTTGGGCCTCCTCCTGTTTTTGGAACGTGGCGATCTGTTGATTGGCGATCTCGCGCTCGGTGAGCACCTTGACCAGGTCCTGCGGCAAAATGACGTCCTGGATATAGACGCCGCGGGTTTCAACGTCATACTGGGCCAGTTGCGCCTGAATGTGCTTGAAGGCTTCCTGCTGAACTTCCTGGCGCGTCTCGATGAACTGGATGGCGCGCATGGAACCGAGCTTGTCGCGGAACAGGTTGCCCACGGCGGCCTGCAGCACATCGTCCACAAGATTCTTCATCGTGCCCACCATTGAGATGACCTTGGGCGCCTTGGTGTCCGGCACATGAATGAGCACCTGCAAGTCAATTTTGAAAACGAATCCCTCGTCGCTTTTGGCCACAATCGGCTGGAGGTTCTTGTCCAGGCCGTGAGCGCCGGTGACTTCCGCGGCCCAATCCAGCTTGAGAATGGCCGTCGGCACAACCTCCGCCTTGTAGATGCGCGGATTGATGGCGTACTTTCCCGTGCGCAACGGGTCTTCCCAAAGGCCGCGATGGCCGGGCTTGACCAGCGAACCGAATTTGAAGCCCGGCCCGGAGGTGTCCTGGGTGGACAGCCCGACGTAGGCCTTGATGGCGGCCGCCTCGCCCTGTTTGACTACGAGCATGGGCACGATTTCCACCCGCACCAGGAACGGGTTCAAAGTGTAGGCGCCGTAGCGGAGGACGTCGTGCTGCAGGCCCATTTTGCCGCCGGCGTTGAGGAAGGCCTGGAAGTCCTGATAATTATTGTGGGACGCGTTCTTGTCGCCCAACAGCACTTCGATGAGCTTCTGGTCGTCGGCGCCCTCCAGTTCGAGCTTCTCCATGTCGCCGAACCCGCCCAGGCGGCTGGCGATGTGGCCGGAATCAAGCGGCTCGCCTTCGAGCGTAGTCACCACGCCCACCACGTCGAGCTTCTCCTCGCTGCCCTGCTGCAAGAGCGGCTCGACCCGGAACACATTCAATTGCCAGGGTTCCAGATTGAACGAGGCGGGCGTCAGCCTTTCATTTTTTCTCTCGCGCGCCAGAAGATCGGGCGAAATGGGAAGCCCAAACACCTTGTTCTTGGTGATGGTCAGGAACGCCACCGGGTGAATGGGCAACAGGCTGCCCGGGGCCAGGACGGGACGCTGGACCCCTTTTTCGCCGTCGTTGCTGATGAAGCTGTGGAGGTCGGTAAAACTCCCGAACTCCTTCTTGTAGCGCGCGGACTTCGCCCCGGCGGGCAGGGTTTTGCCAACCTGGGCAATCAGGACGCCGATTTCGTTGGCGGGCACCTGGACCCAGGGAAACTTCTCCACTTTGTAAAGAAACCACCATTTGAAACGCACCCCCGGCATCAGGAGGTCCGCCTGATAACCGGCCTCGCCGTGGAAGGCAACCGGGTTGTCGCTGGAAAGCCCGCCGCCGAACCGTTTCATGACCAGGCCGACTTCCGCCGGCCCAACGATGCGGACGGACTGCCAGAGGGTCACACATATCAACACCGCGAGCGCCGTGAGGAGGGTGGCGAGGATTGGATGGTCCATCAGAATCAGAATGAGCATAGACAATTCCTTTCCGTTGACGGGGCTGCCCCGCAATTCGTGGAGAAGAATGGGCCGATCCCGGTATTTTACAAGCCATTAATGCAATTATTCCAGCAGCCCGTTGCTCAACAGGATGGCCTCCTGGCGGACGGACACGACCGCCAGCAAGGCGGCCTGCGCCCCGGCTATCTCGGCCTGTTTGGCTTTGCGCGCCTGGCGATATCTGGCCATCGTTGATTTCAGCTCGGCGACCGGCGCTTCGTCGGTAATGGCTTTTGTCAGCGCCAGCGTGGCGGGATCATTCTCGACCCCGAGGGCGGTCACCGCCGCCCGAACGCCGCCGGCTCTGTTTCCCGCCATGCCGCCGACCATGTTGACCACTTCCTCCGCCTGCTCCTCCGCCTTTAATTGGATCACCTTGACCAGTCTTGGCGAGATGACGCTCCATTCATCATCGTTGGTCACCGCGAGGGTGACGCGCATGCTGTCGAGCCTCTGCTGCAACCGCTGCGGCGAAGTCAGGGTCATGCCGCCCGCGCCGAAGCCGCCGCCATAACCACCTCCGCCTTGCGCGAGGACCGGGGTTGCGGAAAACGCCAGAGCGGCCGTGATGCCGCAGATGGCCCATAACAGATTCAGTTTCTTCATAACTATTTCGGACGCATTTGATAACGTGTTTGTTCAATCTCTTTGCCAAATGTCACAAATTGCTATACACCATACCATACACCCCTCCGGGGCCTTTGGGAAGCACCAAAAGAATTGCGGATTGCGGATTGCGGATTGCCCCCCCCGGCTTCCAAGGAACCTCGTAGCGGCTTTCGGCAGAAAGCCGCCATAGTCCTTTCCGCCGCTGGCAGTGCGAGTGGAACCCGAATAGTGCGGCGCTCTGCCGAGCGCCGCTACGCTTTCATCGCAGGCTTCCAGGCAATCTCCCATATATTGGGCGTTCCTTGGCACAATGCACCGCGTTTGGCGGTTGGAGTCTGCTGAAGAACCCAATGGAGTGTTGGGTTCCTCCATCACTCCATCACTCCATCACTCCATTCCCCTCCTCCATCACTCCATTCCCCTCTTCCGCTCCTCCGTGCAATCCGCAATCCGCAATCGGGCACTGTGCCAGGCGGGACGCCTGCCACGGCGGGTCCCGAGGGCATCGGGACGCTCCCCAATCCGCAATCCGCAATCCGCAATTTCCCCTCATTTTCTCCGGTTGACCGACCGGGGCTTTTGGTCTAAACAGGGCGCATGGCGCCTTTCTTGAAATTGCAGGATGTCTCCAAATCCTACGACTCGGTCTTAAACGCCCCGCCGGTCCGCGTGCTCGATGGCATCCGCCTGGAAATCCAGGCGGGCGAATCGGTGGCCGTCATCGGGCCTTCCGGCTCCGGCAAGAGCACCCTGCTCAACATTATCGGCGCCCTGGACCGCCCCACAAGCGGCCAGGTTCTTTTCCAGGGCGAGGACCTGGGGAAATGGAATGAGCGGGAGCTGGCCGCTTTCCGCCATAGCAGGCTCGGTTTCATCTTTCAGTCCCATCATTTGCTCCCGCAATGCACCGTGCTGGAGAACGTGCTGGTTCCCACCCTGGCCGAACCGCAAACCGCCGCCGGCCGCCGGGACGCCCTGGAAAGAGCCGGCCGGCTGTTGGAGCGGGTCGGGCTGGCGGCGCGGCGGGACCATCGCCCCGGCCAGCTTTCCGGCGGCGAACGCCAGCGCGTGGCCGTCGTGCGCGCCATGATCAACCAGCCCCAACTCCTCCTCGCCGACGAACCGACCGGCGCCCTGGACCGCGCCGCCGCGGAGGGGATGTCCCGCCTGCTGTTGGAACTGAACACCGCGGAAAAAGTCACCTTGATCCTGGTGACACACGCCCCCGAACTGGCGGCGCGGATGCAACGCCGATGCCGCCTCGTGGACGGCCAGCTGGAGTGATCAAAAAAGTTATTCACATGGACAGGCAATGTCCAGGCGGGTGTGCGAAACTGGCGGCGCAAAATCATGGAAAGGGTCTTATGTCGAAGAAAGAACAATTCCTGGCCTTTGTCCTGGTGGCCGCCAAGGCCCAGGACATCAGCACCAAAAACAACGATTGTCCTCTGATCATGCACATTGCCGGGCAGATAGCCGAGGACCAAATCCCCGACAACGTTATGAACGCCGCCAAGGTCTTTCTGGCCTTTTGCAACGGCGTCTGCAAAAAGCCCCATGCCTGGATGGTCGCCCGCAAGTGAGGATTCTCAACGGGCGTCCTGTTCCACAAACGCATGCACAATCAGCCGCCCCCCTTGCGGGCGATTGCGAACCAGGGCCGCCAACCGCTTCCAAAGGCGGGCGGACGGCTCGTGAACGACTTCGCACCGGCTGAAACCCGCGGAGCGCAAGGCTTCGACAACCCAGGCGGCCGTTGCGGCGCCGGAAATGCCCCAATAGCGGCCGGTCCTCATGGCTTCATCATCCCCGGGGAAGAAAGCGATCATTGGAAAACGCCCGTGAACGAATGGAACCATCCCCACCGTTTCCAGTATCAACCGGCCTTTGCAGATGGTCCGAATGGCTTCCAGCGCGGCCAGGGGATAGCGGAGATGGTACAGCAACCCGGCGCACAGAATCAGGTCAAATTGCCCCAACCGCTCCGGCGTGACATCCTGCGCGTCCATTTTCTCGCCTTGAACGCGGCTTTGCTTGGCCCTTCGGGCGAAATCGAATTGCTGGAACGCCGCGTCATCCCACATGTCAATTACAAAAACATCGGCCCCCCGGCGCTCCATTTCAAAGGCAAAAAAACCGTCCCAAGTGCCCATGTCCAGCACCCTCATGCCTTTCAAATCCGCCGGAATTCCAAGCAGTTTCAGCCGCCTGGCAAACCGGGTTTGTTTCCTGGGGGCGGTGTTGATCCCGAATCCAAGGTCAATCGGCGAATGCCATTCCGGCAACAGTGTCTTTAACTCGCCCAGGATTTGTTCCCGGGTGTAAGGGGGGCGGCTGGCCGTTGGCTCGGATGCGTTCATGCCATCGAGGGTCAATGCCTCGCGGCCGAAAGCAAGCTTTTTCCGAAAGAAGGGAGGCCGGTCCGCGTTTGTCTTCAGGTTAGGGCGATGGCTGATAGGCGCGGAAGAAACGCGCGGGCGGATTGGCGCCGCCATTGCCGACATTGAATTGCCAAGCCAGGTTGGTCTGGGTCGCGCTCATCGCTGTTTGCCAGTCGTTGCCGCTGAGGCTTTTGGAGGATTGGATGACATAGTTGGTTCCCGGATTGCCGTAAAGCGTCAGCATGACCATTGAGTTGGTGCCCGCCGCGGCGAGCAATATCGGTTCGGCGGCCACCAGGATCACCGTGCCCGGAGCGCCGGTTGAAGCGCCGGCCAATGCCCCGTTGGTTTCGGTTCCTTGCATGTTGGTCATCGCCAGCGTCACGAAACCCGAGTGCGCCCCCAGGGCCTGGAAGCAAACCTGCGCAATGTTCGCCGGCGCTTGCAGGGAACGCCCCGGCAACGCGCTCACGTCAAATTGCGCCTGCGACGCCGACGAGGACTCCAGGATGGCGGCGCCGACGGCAATGTCGGTGGAGGAAATCGTCCAATTGGTGAACCGGTTTGTGGGGAACTGCAATGTGAACTGCAGGTCACCCAGGGGCACACTGGAATTGACCAGCGTCACCGGCACGCAAACCGACTGGCCGCTCTGCACCGCCGCCGAGCCAACGCTCAGTTGGACGCAGTCGCCGACGGTGACCTGGAAGGTCATCGAGTTGCTGACGGTGGGGTATTGGATGTCGTTGGCCCAGATTTTAATTTGATTGACAGTTGTGCCCTGCTCGCAGGACGGGGACCAAGTGAAGATGCCGTTGGTGGTGATCGCCGCGCCCGCCGGGGCGCCGGGGTCGAGGCTGTAGGTGACCGGGGCGTTGGCTTGGTTGACAAATGCCAGGTATTGGCCCACGCCAATCGTCATGTTGGTGGCCTGCGCAATGACCGGCAGCGAAACCAGCGGCGTCGCGAAGGTGACATCGCCGCCGAAGCTGGTGCCGGCGCTGTTCTCAGCCACGGCCTGGCAGTGGTAGGTGGTGTTGGGCAGCAAGCCGTCCAGAACAATCGCCGCGTCCTGCGGCGTGTTCAGGCTTTCGGTCAGCGTCACCGTCGGGGTGACGCCTGTATAATTGGTGGTCGCACCCCATTGATAATAGACGGTGGTGTTGCCGTTGTCGGGGTTGACCAGGCAATTCAAGGTTGCCCAGGCGGGGTTGGTGCTCACGCCCTCGAGGGTCGTCACTGTCGGCGCCGTCACCGCCGGGCCGTAGCCGATGGCGTAGGAGCCGGTTGAGTTGTAGTCAAATATATGCACCAGGCTCTGGTACTGCGGCGGGAGCATGTGATCGCGTTCCGGCGTCTGCCAGACATTGGGGCCTACCAGCAGATTCACCCCGTCCGAGCGCGTCACACTGCCAATGGTCATTGTCCCGGCGCTCGGGTCGGGGAACTCCACATAGACAAAGCCCGCCGGCACGGCCAGAGTGGCGGTGACGCTGGATTGGGATGGGGAAAGCGTTCCGCTGACGGTCACGTTGGTGAGCGAGGTCACGGGGAAGACCGGCCCCGTGCTGGAATAAACGTTGTCCGGCAGCGCATCAATGTTGGTGGTGTCGTTGACCAGGAAATCAGGAATGCCGTCGTCCGACGGGACGGTGATGCGGACGATGTGGTTCATTTCGTGAATCGCGACGCTGTTGACCAGGGAGATGTTGGTGGCGCCCAGCGCGTTGATTTCCTGGAACGTCGCGGTGTAGCTGATGAACGCCCCCTCCAGCGAGGAGGTCATCAGCCACACGCCGGTCGCGGCGCTTTCCGGCTGGATGGCGCCCAGGTCCATGGTGAGGGAAGGCGTCACTGCCTGGTTGGTTCCGGCCTGGGAGCCGATGAGTTGGAAGCTGATGAGCAGGCCGTTGGAGTTGGCGATGATTTGAGGCTGGGCCGAGGTGATGGTGAAATCGTCGCACAAGCCCAAGCCGTCGTTATGCACGATAATCCCCAGGCCGAAAGGAACGGGCGGCTCGTATTGGGACACGAAGGGGTCCTGGCTATAGACATCATGTTGCAGGAAGTAGTCCACGTTGAGAATGGGGCTGGGCATGACGGTGATGGGCACGGCGAACAAGGGGATCACGACCTGCTGCCCGTCCAGCACATAAGAGAGCGTTCCGCCAATGGCGAAATGCGCCGGGCCGGCCGGAGCGGCGCCGTTTGCCGGGATGATTGTCCAGGAGGCGGTGCCGGAAGTGCCGTTGGCCATGCTGCCGGTGCCGTCCACCGCGTTGAGTCCGGTCAAGAGCGGCGGCAACACAGCAAAGAGGTTTGACGCCGGATTGCCGGAAGCATCCACCGGGTTAATCGTCACCTGAAGATCGCTGATGGCCGACCCGGCGGTGTTATTGATCTGGAGGGTGGCGTTGAAGGCGTTCCGCTCGATGACGGCGTGCTGATCAATTTGCAAAGTAACGTCCACGATGGCGCCCGTCACGGGCGGCGCAAAACTGTAACTGGGCGTGGCGACGTAAGGCTGATCGGGAGTGCCCTGGCCAGCGCCTCCTCCTCCTCCTCCTCCTCCTCCTCCTTCGCCACCGCCTCCCGGCGGCTGGGGCGGGTTGAGCACCGGCGCGCTGCTGATAATGCAATCATTGGGATTGGCGTTGTACACAAAAATGGGCGTTGTATAGTAGTTGCTCTGCGTGGGGGTGAACACATGCCAGTTCAGCCCGGCGGCAATGCTGGAAGCCGCGCTTGGGCTTGAACCCAACTGTGTAAGGATCACCGGCACCACCAGGCTGCTCTCGGCGGCCAAATCGCCCAGGTTGCTCGCCAGGGGCACAATGGACCAATTCTCATTGCTGCCGAAGGAAAGAACCAGGTCCTGGGCGGAGATCAGCCCGTTGTTGGTAATCACCAGGTCCACCTGGTTGCTGCCCGACATGCCGCAGAGGTTGATCGCCCCCGGCGTAATCGTCACCACCGGCCAGGGCACTTGCGTCTGAAACGTCGTCGTGAGGGTGAACTCGTAGTTGTCCGGTATCTCCGTCGGCGTCACGACCCATGTATAACTGACCAAATTGACGGGGAGGAACGCATTGACGTTGGTGGTCTGGTTCGGCGCCACCAGGACTGTCGCGCCGAAGCCGCCGTGATTGGTCGCCTCGACATTGATGTTGTAATAGGCCGAGAGCAGGTTGGAGAACACCACGATGCCCGTCGGCCCCGTCACGGCGGTGGCCACGTTGGTGCCGGTCAGGAAATCGCTCACGGTCACCGTCGCGTTGGAGACATTGGGCGCGCCGGGACTGACCAGCGTGAATTCATCCTGGGCGGTCACCTGCAGATTGCCGACCTGGGTGGAAACGCAATCAAAGGTGAAGGGGACAGAGACTTCGGAATTGGCGCAGGCAACCACCACCGAGCCGGGATAGGCTCCCAGGGCCAGGTTGGTGGCGGGCGTCAGCGCCAGGGTAACAAGGTTGGTTTGGCCCGGCGCCAGCGAGGCCATCGGCTGGAGCGTCACGGTCGAGAGCCAGGGCGCGTTGGCCGGCAGCAGCAACTGGATGCTCCCGCTGGGCGCGCCGCCCAAATTGGCGATGCTGAAGGAGACAAACGTCTGCTGTCCGCCGACCATCGTGCCGCTCAGGGACGGCGGAGCGGCGGTCAGTTGCGGCTCCAACTGGACGACACTGGCATTGATCGGAAAGTCATTGGTAACGCCTTGCGCGGTGGTGAACTCAATTGTGAATTGGGCCTGATTGGGCGTCGCGCCGACGGCTTGCATCACATAAGTTGCCTGCGCCGAGCCGTTGCCCGGCAGGGTCGCAGGCACGCTGACTTGGACGCTGATGTTCGCCGGCGCTCCAAGCACGCTGGCGGCAAGGCCGCTCAGGGCGACGCTGGTTAGATTTGACAACGTAAGCGTGTTGGTTTGCGGAAGACCGACGGTCAGCACGGTCGAGAGGCCGGGCGCGCTCAACGCCATGCCCAGGAGCGTGAACGAGCCTTGCGGCGCGGGGTTGTTGACACCCGGCAGCGCCGCCGCGTACTGCGCCAAACCAACCTCGCCGGCCAGAGGCGTGAAATCCACCGTGGCGCTCCCGGAGACGCCGGTTGTCAATGGAATTGTCCGGCTGGTGCCGGCGTTGTAAATCCACAGCACCGCCGCGCTGTTGCCCGCCGCCGTCTGGGTGCCGCAATTGAACGTCTGCACCGTGAACGGAATCGTGGTTCCGGCCGGATACAGCGTTTGGGCCGCCTGCGCGGCGGCGCAGTAGCCCAGCACGGTCAACATCGCCGGCGCGCTCGTCACCCCGCCCACGATGTTGGTGACCACGACGGTGTACGAGCCCTGGTTGGTGGTTTGGACGCTGGGGAAGTTCAAAACCGGGTTGGTCGCTCCGGCCAGCAACGTCGTGCCTTGATACCACTGATAGGCCCAGGGCGCGGTTCCGCCCGCCGTGACAGAGAGGCTCACGCCGGCCCCCACCCCAACGGCCAGACTCTGCGGCGTCGAAACCGTCGGGAGCGTCAGGACTGTCAAGACGGCCGAGGTGCTGGTTAGCGCGCCAAACGAGTTGGTGATGACGACCTGGTAGGACCCCGTGTCCGCAGTGACCAGATTGCTGATGCTCAAGGCCGGCGTCTGCACGCCGCTGATGCCGCCCAGGTTCAACAGATTGGCGCCGTTGAATTGCCATTGGTAACTGAGCGTCCCTTCGCCCGTGGCCTCGACCGCGAACTGCGCATTGCTTCCCAAAATCACCGACTGGTTCGCCGGTTGCGCCTGAATGACCGGCGGAATTCCATACGTGAACGCGCCGGCCAGGCTCGCCGAGTTTCCGTCCGGATTGCGAATGCTCACGCTCACCACTCCCGGCGGCGAAGCCGGCGTTGTAACCGTCAGACTGGCCGGACTGCTGACGTTGACGACGGGGGCCTGCGCCGGGCCGAAGCTGACTGTGGCGCCGACCTCGAAGTTGGTTCCGGTAATCGCCACCGTTTGCGCGCCGTTGGTGGAACCGACACCGGGCGAGACGATTGAAATGGACGGCGGCGCGGCGGCGCTGATGGTCAGCGTGCCGTTGTTGAGCGTGACGGAATAATTGACAAGACGGCCAAACGGATCGGCCAGCGAAGGCACGACAGGATAGCCGCCCGGCGGACTGGCCGGAACGGCGGCGCATGAGTAACTGGCGGTGATGCTGTCCGCTCCCTGCAATCCCGTGATCGTCCCCGTGAAAGCCGGGTTCGTCTGGCCGTACACACGCGCGGCCCCGGCCGCCGTTACGATCAGCGGCGCATTCGACACCGTCAGGCTGGCGTAGTTGGTCACACTGTTGTAATCCACCGTGTCGGCGGGCGTGAAAACGGCGGTCAAGAGCCAGGCGCCCGCGCTGAGGAGCGAGCCGGCGGGCGGCGTGTAAGCGAAGGTTCCAGGCGTGTTTGCCGACGCGTTGAGTTGCGCGCCGGTGAGAGCCGCGCCGTAGGTGATGGGCGCGGCGTTGGACCAGGTGACGGCCGGCGTCTTGGGCAAAACCGCCAGCGTCGCCGGCTGGCTGACCGTTCCGCCTGCGACGTTGGTCAGGGTGACGATGTAAGTGCCCGCATCGGAGAATTGGACGTTCGCAATGGTGAGCACGTTGCTTTGGGAGCCGGTGATGCGTCCGTTGTCACTTAAATTCGTTCTGTTGAGTTCCCACTGGTTGGTCATGGGGAGCAGGCCGGTGGTTTGGACGCTGAAAGTGGCCGTGCCGCCGAGCACGACCGACTGGCTCAACGGCTGGCCCGTAATCGCCGCCGCCTGGTTCACGCACTTCCCCGCCGAACCCGCTCCGTAAATGGCGGCGATTTCATTGGAGGAAAGCGCGGTATTGTAAATGCTGACTTCGTCAATCAAGCCGTCAAACATGACATTGCCGTTGTCGTCGCCGCTGATGCGGAGGTTGGAGACGGACGTGGCAATCGGATGAGGCCCGATGACATTGGTCGCGATCGGGTGTCCGTTCACATAAATTAACATTGTATTCTGGTCGTAGGTCCAGGCGACGTGCATCCAAACTCCGGCAGCGAGGTTTGGAACCGGGGCATAGACTTGCCATTGCGGCCATCCCTGGCCGGGGCTGTTGAATTGACCGCCGATGTAACCTCCTCCGAGCGCAAACTGGTAGCCGTTGTTTCCCCCGACGCCGCCCACCTTGGAGACAATGCCGCGGCCGTTTCCGTTGGGGTCATCCGTCAATGTGGCGAGATTGACCCACGCTTCGATGGTGAAGGTGTTGGTCAATTCGAGGCTCGGCGAGTCGGGGATGACAACGGATTGGCCGATCCCGTTGAAGCTGAAGGCCTGGCCGACTTCGCCCGGGGCGAAGGTCACGCCGTTTGCAAGGGCGCCATTGTTGCCGCCGACGATGTCCAGCGCGTTTCCGTTGCCCGGCCACCAGGCAACCAGGCCCGGCGAAGGCGCGGTGCAATTGAGCACCGTCAGCGTCGCCACGGCGCTCGTCAGTGATCCGTAGGCATTGGTGATCACGACGGCGTAGCTTCCCGCGTTGTCATCCGTCACCCCATTGAGGGCGAGGTTCGCGGTGGCCGAACCGGAGACCGGCCCGCCATCGCTCAGAGGCGCGCCGTCGAACGTCCACACGTAGTTCAACGGCGTCATCCCGGTGGCCGCCACGGTGAAGGAGGCGCTTGCGGCGTAAGGCACGATCACATTGGTGGGTTGCACGGTGATGGCCGGCGCCAGCGCCACCGTGTTGGTCACCGTCAAATAAACGCCATTATTGCTGTAGCTGACGCTGATGCCGGACGGAACGTTCAGCGGCCCAAGAACGCCGCTGCCGCTGGAGAAGGACAGAATCTGAAAGGCGCTGCCCGGCGAAGGCGCAAACCCGTTGGCCAGGTTGACCGTCAGCAGTCCGGCCAGCGAGGCGCTGTTCACGCCCGCCAGTTCTCCCGAATGGCCGGTGTTGGTTCCACCCACGGTGACGAAGAATGTCCCCCCGCTTTGGGCGAAGTTGTTGCCGTCCAGTGAGAGCGTCCCGCTTTCCACGCCGACGGAGCCGCCCGCATTGTTAAAGGTGGATGTGATGCTGCTCGTGTTGGTCCCGCCCGACTTCACCACCGTTCCCTGGTTGACGAAATCTCCGGAGCAGCCGTTGGCAATCGAAACGTCCGTCATGAAGTCCACGACCCCGCCGGGCAGGTTGATCAATTCGCCACCGCCGCCGCAACTCCAAAGGTCAAGCGTCCCGCTCTGCAACTGTATGGTTCCCGCGTTGGTGATAATCCCAGCCACATACATACTGGGGTTGCCACTCCCCCCGGCCACCACCAGCACGCTATTGGCGGCCACCGTCAGGATGGCGCCCGTGTTGATTTGCCCGGCAGTCCAGGTCAGCGCGCCGTTGAGCAACCCGTTGCCCGCCAAATTCGCTCCCGCCAGCACCAGGTTCGAACCGGTCACGCTGCCGTTCAACGTCGCGGTGTTCGCGCTCAAGGTGATTTGGCCCGGACCGATGAGCTGGCTGCCCGCGTTCAACGTGGGGCCGTCGCCGTTAAAGTTGATAATGCCGCTGTTGACCGCCACCGTGCCGCTGTTGTTGAAATAAGGCTGGATGCCGCTTGTGCCCGTTCCGCCCGACTTCACCAGCGTTCCCAGGTTCACCAACTGCCCGGAGCAGCCGTTGGCAATCGAAACGTCCGCCATGATGTCCATCACCCCGCCGGGCAGATTGATCAATTCGCCCCCGCCGCCGCAACTCCAAAGGTCAAGCGTCCCGCTCTGCAACTGTATCGTTCCCGCGTTGGTGATAATCCCAGCCACATACATATCGGGGTTCCCATTCCCCCCAGCCACCACCAGCAAGCTGTTGCTGACCAGCGTCAGGTTGGCGGTGTTGAGGATTTGCCCGGCAGTCCAGGTCCACACGCCGGTGAGCATCGCGGTTCCACCCAAATTCGCCCCCTCCACGACCAGATTGGAACTGGTCAGGCTGCCGTTCAAGGTCGTCGTGCCCCCGCTCAATAGCGTTTGGCCCGTGCCGATGAAAAGGCTGCCCGCGTTGAGGGCGGCGTTGTTGTCAATGCTGATGACGCCGGTGTTGGCCTCCACCGTGCCGCTGTTGATGAAAGCAGGTTGGATGTCGCTTGTGGCCGTCCCGCCCGACTTTACCAGCGTTCCCAGGTTGACGAACTGTCCGTTGCAGCCGATGGCTATCGAAACATCTGTCATGAGGTCCACGACCCCGCCCGGCAGGTTGATCAATTCGCCCCCGCCGCCGCAACTCCAAAGCTCAAGTGTCCCGCTCTGCAATTGTATCGTTCCCGCGTTGGTGATAATCCCCTCGGCGTACATGTTGGGGTTGCCATTCCCCCCAGCCACCACCAGCAAGCTGTTGCTGACCAGCGTCAGGTTGGCGCTGCTGAGGATTTGCCCGGCAGTCCAGGTCCACACGCCGGTGAGCATCGCGGTTCCAGCCAGATTCGCCCCCGCCAGCACCAGATTGGAACTGGTCAGGCTGCCGTTCAACGTCGTCGTGCCCCCGCTCAACAGCGTTTGGCCCGTGCCGATGAAGAGGCTGCCCCCGTTGAAGGTGGCGTTGCCTTCGATGCTGATGGCGCCGGAATTGGCCTCCACCGTGCCGCTGTTGATGAAGGATGGATAGAGGATGCTGGCGCCGGTTCCGGCTGACTTCACCACCGTTCCCAGGTTCACGAACTGCCCGGAGCAGCCGTAAGTGATAGGAACATCCGCCGTTATGTCCACCACACCGCCGGGCAGGTTGACCAATTCGCCGGGGGCGCCGCTGCAACTGTAAAGGTCAAGAGTCCCGCTCACCAATTGCAGCGTTCCCGCGTTCGTGATTACCCCCTCCACGTACAGATCGGGGTTGCCGTTCCCGCCGGCCACCACCATAACGCCGTTGGCGGTCACGCTCAACGCCAAGCCGCCGTTGATCTGCCCGCCGGTCCAATTCAGCAGCCCGTTCACCGTCAGCAGGCCGCCGCTCACGGCGCCCCCATTCAGGGCCAGATTGCCGTTGGTGTTGACCGCGCTGGCGCTGTTCAAGGTGAGCGTGTAGCCCGCGGTCGAAAGCGTCTGTTGTCCGCTTGCGCCGCCCAGCGTCAGGCTGTTGACCGCCGGGTTGGCGTCCAGCGTCACGGCGTAGGTTCCGGTGTTGGTGATGAACGCGTCGTCGGAGCCGCCGGGAACCTGGTTCGGGCTCCAGTTGGCGGCGGCGCTCCAGTCGCCGCCGCTGACATTGGTCCAGGAAATCGTGGCGGCATCCGCCGGGAAAACCAGCAAGCTCCCCAGGACCGCTACGGACAAAGAAACTTTGCAGTGGATTAGAGTTGTCATAAACACATCATGGTCAAAAACACATCAAACCTCTGTGTGCGCCTCTTCTGTTTTTTGACAGAAACCGAACCTGGCGTCAAGCCCCGATTCCTGGATTTTTTTGACCGTGTTTTCGACGGGCGGACGGAGTTTTCGCGCGTCGCGGGCGCGCCTGTCCCGGATATTGGCGTCATGATTGACGGCGCGGCGGTTGCATTGCGCCCGGTCAAGGTTTATTCGGAGGATTACGCCGTGCAGGAATACACTCCGGAATCTCCATACGGCGGTTGAGGGACAATGTGTTTGAGTGTCGGGCGGGGCTGAAAGTTCGGCTGCTGTTCCGCGCCAGCTCAATGGCATTGGAGATCTTCTTTGCGGGCAACCACGACCAAGTGCGCCGCTTCATCCGCAACCTTTAAGAATTCGGAACGCCCGTCAACCCGGATATTTCCCCGGATTACACGGATGATTTAATTGAAGAGTTGGGAGCGGGGGATGCAGAATTGTTCCCATCCGTGTAATCCGGAGCAATGTATGAGAAACGGCAAAGTTGCGGCGCGGCCATCCGGCTTCCCGGATTGGTTGAAGGCGCGGATGGAGCGGGGGAAGAAGAAGGGAAACTTTTGTATGTAGGACACAAAGACGCGGCCGGCGGGGGTGCCCGCCTTAACATCCCGATTCGGAATCGGGAAGTGTGCTCCCCGGAATGCAGCGGGCGATTATTTTGAGGAGTTGGGCGGCGTGGATTTCCAGGCTGGCGCCGGTCCAAACCACAAAATCGGAATGGGCGATTTTCTTCTCGACAGGCCACTGGGCTTGCAAGCGTTGTTGGACCTGGACGGCATCCCAGCCGCGCGCGCTTAAACGGCGGGCCTGGGCGGCGGCGGAACAGGCCGCGCAAATGGTCGCATGGAACAGCCGCTCGGCCCCGGTTTCAAAGAGCAGGGGAATGACGACGGCGCCGCAGGGGCGGCCGGCTTTGCGCCAGGCGTCCGCTTCCGCATTCCAGGCCGCCCGGATGCGCGGATGGAGGATGGCTTCCAGGCCGGAGCGGGCGGAGGGAAGTGCGAAGACTTGCCGGGCCAGTTCCTTGCGGTCCAGATGTCCGTCTGGAAGCAGAACAGCGGGGCCGAAGCGTTCGCGAATTTCGGCCAGGGCGGGTTGCCCCGGCTCAACGGCCTGGCGGGCAAGGTCGTCGGTGTCAACGACCGGCACGCCGTGTTGCAGGAGGAGACGGCCGGCGGTGGTTTTGCCCATGCCGATGCCGCCGGTGATGCCAAGAATGATCACTGGGGCAAATGGAGCGCGCGGAAGAAGCGCACCGGCGCATTGGTAATGCTGTTGGTGAAACTGAACTGGCCGGCGGAGTTCGCGACATTGGTGGCAATGCCGGCCCAGGAGATGAGGTTGGTGGAAACTTGGAGGATGTAAGTCTGGCCGGGCTGGCCGTCCAGGGTCAGTGTCAGGTTCCTGCCCTGATAAGCCGCCAGCACCACGGGCAGCGCGGCGCTGGTGACGGTGGCCGTGTTGGAGGCGCTGGCGCTCGACCCTGCGGCATCGGTGGCGGTGGCGGAATTGGCCGCTGAACCCGGTTGGAACGGCTGCACCTTGACGACGCCGGTGGCGGTGGCGCCGGGATTGGCAAGGGCGCCAAAATTGAAGGTAACGACGCCGGTCGAATTAGTATTGAAAGTGCCCTGGGAAGCGGCAGCCGCGGTGAGGATGGCGTTGGCCGGAAGCGTGTCGGTCAAGAGCACATTGGTCGCGCCGAACGGGCCGAGGTTGGTAACGGTGGCCGAGAAGGTGAGGAAGTTGTTGGTGAAGACGGGGTCCGGCGTATGGGTCATGCCCAGGGCCAGGCTGCCGGCTGGATTGACGGGGTTGATGAGGGACAGGTTCAGAGTCCAGCCGTTGGCGATGCTGCCGCCGTTTCCAATCGCGTCGTCATAAACACAAAGCGACCAGCCGCCGTTGGGATTGCCGCTGTTGAAAACACTGAGATTGGTGTTGGAGGGCTGGCCGGGAATGACGGGGAAGGAATCCAGCGGCGGAATCTGTGTGGCATGGTTGGTTCCCGAAACCAGCGTGCCGACGGTCAGTGAATTGGTGGAGGCGTCATCAAAGTCCAGCACGAGGTTGGTGACGCTGTAAGGGCCGCCCGCATGAGCCATGAGCACCGTTTGCTGGCCGGACGGGCTGATGAGCAGGACATTCACATCATGCGGGAAAGTATGGGTGAAACCCTGCAACGCGGCCGTGACCTTCCCAATGATTCCAATGTTGGTGATGGAGACCTGAATCGTCGAGGGATAAGGCGATGCCGGGCTGTCATCCGATATGGTGATCAAAGCCGTGTTGGCAAAGCTCAAGAACGAGGAAACGACAAATGGGAAAGAAATCGTTCCCCAAGAAGCGCCGTTGTTGGTCAACGAAAGAACCGCGGTGATGACAGACCCGGCTCCGCCGCTCGCTGTGAAGGCAAAGTCCTGCGTCCCGGAAGCACCGGGGCTGATGGTCCCGTAGTTTTGAGCAGTGGCCGTGACGGGCACGATCCCGTTGCCGGACTGCAAGGTGGCTGTCAAGTTGGTGGTTGGAGCGACGCCGATATTCGCGAGGGTGAAGGCAACGGTGACGGTTTCGTTGGGGTCAATCGCCCCGTCGAGCGGGACGGAACTTCCGGAAAGCAGCAGGACTCCATTGGTGACAAGGATGGGTTCGGGATAGGTGACGGTCAGAATGTTCGTGGCGGCGCTGTTGTTCAGGTTGGTATCCACGGAGACGGTGGAAACCGTCCATAGATTCGTGAGCGAGCCGGTCACCGCGGGGGCGTTGGTGAAATAGACCGCGGCGGCGGAGCCGGAGGCGAGGTTGCCGAAGTCATTGGTGAAGACCAGGCCGGCGGCGCCCTGGGTCAACAGGCCGGTGACGTTGTACGCCGGGCCGGGACCGTAGTTGGTGACGGCGAGGGTGTAGATGACGTTGGTCCCCACGACCACCGTGTTGGCGGCGGCGCTTGAGGAAATGGCGGCGGCGACATCCGCCGCGGGCAGGACCACGAGGACGGCGGCGGCGGCCTGGTTGTTGTTCGTATTTGGATCAAGGAGCGAGGAACCGATGTAGGCGAAAGTGTTGGACTGGCTGGTGTTGGTAACGGCATTGGCGACAAAGCCCAAAGTCAGGTTGGTATCGCCGGCCAGCAAGCCCAAGTTGTAAACCTGAACCTGGTTGGTGTAAATCTGGGCCTGGTTGGTGGAGGTCAGATTGGTTTGCAGATAGGGCGCGTAAGGCGGGATGGTGTTGGAAACGAAGCTCATGCCCGCGGCGAGCACATTTGTCAGAAACACAGTCGCCGCGTTGGTGCCCAGGTTGGTGACCGTGATGGTGTAAGTCACATCGCCGCCGAGGATGACCTGATTGGCGGAAGGGGCGATGGTCACGCCGATGTCGGTAATCTCGTTGACGGGAGTGATGGTGGTGACGGCCACAGACCAGCCGTTGGAGATGGCCCCGTAATCGCCCGCCTTGCTGTCATAAGCGTACAGAAACCACCATCCATTGGGCGCAAAGCCCTCGAAAACGGCCAAATTGGTGTTGGCGGGGGGAGAAATGCCGGTGAGGTTGGTGGAGATAATCGGCGGATTGTAGGACGACGGTTGATAGCTTCCAGTATAGAGCGATCCCTCCGCAGGAACAGGAGCGGAAGCAAACTGGTCAAATGTGAGGGTGACAGGAACGGCGGCCGAGGAATACAAGGCGGCATAGGACATCAACATCGCGCTTTGCCCGCCCGGCCCCACCAGCCACAGGCTGATGTCGCTCGGATAGGTATGCTCCAAGTTCGACACGGTGACAGCCACATCCGAAACAAAGCCGCTGATGCCGGAAACCAGATTGCTGGAGGGAAACGGACCGGCCGGGCCCATGGCCTCGTTGGTGGCCACGAAATTGGTGGCGGGAATGCTGATGAGATTGGTGTTCCAAAAAGTCGAAACCACAGGCATGACGAACGTGAAGCTGACCGTGCCGTACTTGTTCGTGGCGTCCTGCAATTGGAGCGTGGCGACGATCGTGCCGCCGTAGGCGGCGTTGTTCGAGAACATCAACTGGCCGGACCCATGGCCGCCGCCCGGAGCCAGGGCGCCATAATTGGCGCTGCTTTGGCCGGGGACCGGAATGCCGCCGGAGTTGGTCTGCATCGGAATGACTCCGCCGTTGGTCTGGAGAGTGGCCACCAGATTGGTGGTGGGGATGTTGCCGATATTCTCCAACTGAAATGCCACTGTAACCGTTTCCCCGGGCGCCACCGCGCCATTGGGCGGCTGAAAGCTCTGCCAGGTCAGGGTGTCGCCAAGCGGATTGATGATGACTGTCGGCCGCAGCACCACGGTGCTGACCGACACGAAATTGTTGTTGGTATTCGGATCGGCCGGCTGTCCGGCCACGCTAAAAGTGGAAACCAGCACATTGGAAACGACGCCCTGGATCAGAGCCTGCGCCTGGACGATGACGGTAAGTGTCTGGCTGGTGCCGCTGGGCATGGCGCCGGGAATGGTCCATGTTACCAAACCGCCGACGTCCACCGCATTGGTCTGGCTGGTGGAAACGAAGGTTGCGAATGCCGGCAGGGTCTCATTCATGAACACGTTTGTGGCGGTGCTCGGTCCGGCGTTGGTGACGGTCACCACGTAGGTGATGTTCCCCCCTGAGATGGCCGGGCTGGGCGACACAGCCACGGAGACGCCAAGATCGGCCGCCGGAAGCGCGGTGATGGAGGCGCTGGCCGTATTGTTGGTCAAAATCGGGTCCACCTCGGAAGGGTCAAGCCCGACCGTGCTGGTGAGGGTGCTCGTCCCAACGACGGTCGGACTCAGGACCAGAGTTGCCGTCGCGCCGGCGCCCGGAAGCATGGTGCCAAGGGAAACCAGCGTGCCGCCCGGTGAAACGCTGCCTTGCGACGCGCTGCCAGAGACGAAGCTCAGACTGGCGGGGAGGAAATTGGTGACCGTCACCGCCAGAGCCTCATCCGGCCCGTGGTTGGTGACGGTCATTAAGAAGTTTGCCTGGCCGTTGTCCGGCAGGGTGACGGGTTGCGCGTACATGGTCAGCCCCAA
>Ga0181518_10000621_pt1 | contig 38449 bp, 18 predicted proteins | sample PEATcosm2014_Bin_28_FD_119751 | JGI IMG/M metagenome (GOLD analysis project Ga0181518, IMG submission 119751) | Peatland microbial communities from MTU Mesocosm Facility, Houghton, MI, USA - PEATcosm2014_Bin01_60_metaG | ecosystem: Environmental > Terrestrial > Soil > Wetlands > Peat | place...
AACAAGGTCTATCACTGCATCCCGCTCAAATCACGAGTGCTGTTCTTCGAGCCGGACACGCCGGACGCGCTCTACATCAGGTATAAGCCGGCGCCCTACCAGAAGATCAACCAGCAGACGTGCTGTCCGGCCGAGGTGGAAGTCAAAGGGCCGAAGACGCGCGGCCGGCAGATCTCGATCAAAGACGTCTCCTCCATCAACAGCCAGCCGTCCCGCGGCTGGGACCCTGAGGCGGCCACGACCCGGTTGCAGTTTACGTAGGCCTGAATCCGGCTGTTGCAGGGCCGTAACCCTGTTGGTAAGAACGCGTCCTTGCCTGGACATCGAATATCCCCGGCCCGGCGTTCGTCATCTCCTCGGAATCGGGCTTGTCCCCGACCGCTGCTTTGGTTTAACTATCGAACGAATGACGAACAAACTGAATACGACTCACAACTCGCTGCGACGCCCCATGACACTCTCGCTGCTGTCTGGCCTGACTGTCGCTGTCCTGAATCTCCTCCTCGCCTCATGCTTGCCGGCCGCTGACGCCCCCAAGGATCAGCCCGCCGCCGCAGGCGACCTGGTGCCGCTGGTGATCAAACTGCCCGCGCCCGCTTTCAAGGGCACACCCAAGGATATCGTGACCAACTCCTATACGGAGCCCTACGACCCGAACAAGCCCCGCCCGCTGATGATGGTCCCGCCCGGCCTGAAGAACATCGCGCCCGGCAGCAAAATCACTTGCAGCGACAAGAACGTCCCCGCCGACAACCTGGCGAAGCTCACCGATGGCGACAAAGACGCATCCGACCAGAGCATCATCTTCCTGCGCAAAGGCACGCAATGGGTGCAAATGGATTTTGGCAGCCCGCAGGAACTCTTCGCCCTCGTGATCTGGCACGCCCACAACATGGCCAAGGTCTATCACAACGTCATCGTGCAGGTTGCCGATGACGCGGATTTCATCGAGAACGTCCGCACGATCTTCAACAACGACCGGGACAACACCTCGGGTCTGGGCGTCGGCACCGATCGCGAATACTTCGAGACCTACGAAGGCAAACTGATCAACGCCAAAGGCGTCAAAGCCCGCTACATTCGTTTCTACTCCAAAGGCAGCACCGAAAGCGCCCTCAACGAATACACCGAGCTGGAAGTCTATGGCCGCCCGGCCAAATAACCCGCGTTAGGGGGCCGGGATGGAGAATAGCGGATGGAAACCTTCGGTCTCCGCCATTTCCCAACCTCTAGCGGCTATCCTCGTTTTGCTGGCGGGCCTCGCGCTGGCGCTCTGGTCTCTTGCCCTGGACCAGCGCCCGATGCACAACGATGAAGCCGTCAACGCCATCAAGTTCGGCCAGCTTTGGGAACACGGCGGCTATCAGTACGATCCCAACGAACATCACGGCCCGTCGCTCTGTTACGCCACCGTGGCCCTGAGCCGTCTGACGAGGGCGCCGCAGGACTTCGACCAGTTCACCGAGAACCGGCTCCGGTTCACCACCGTTCTCTTTGGCATTGGCCTGATCCTTCTCCTGCCGCTCGTCGCCGACGGCCTGGGCAGGAACGCCACCCTCTGGGCTGCCCTTTTCACGGCCGCCTCCCCTGCGGTGGTCTTCTACAGCCGTTATTACATTCACGAAATCCTGCTGGTCTTTTTTACCTTCCTGGCACTCGCTGCCGGCTGGCGTTACTGGCGCAGCCGGAGAATCGGCTGGGCCCTGCTGGCCGGCGCGGGCGTGGGCCTCATGCACGCCACGAAGGAGACGTTCCTCATCACTCTGGCCGCCGCCGCCTTGGCTCTGGGGCTCAACCAGGTCTGGAATCGCTGGCTGGACGCCACCGCCCCTCCGGCAAAGGCGCCTCGCCTCAAGCTCACCCATCTCGCCGCCGCCTTCGCTGTCTGGCTTGGCGTGGCGCTGCTCCTGTTCTCCTCCTTCCTCACCAATGCCGCCGGGCCGCTCGATTCAGTGCGAACCTATCTGCCGTGGCTTCACCGCGCCGGCGGAGATTCGCCGCATATCCATCCCTGGAGCTTTTATCTGCACCGGCTGCTCTTCTTCCACGTCGCCAAAGGCCCGGTCTGGAGCGAGGCGCTGATCCTGGCGTTGGCGGTCATCGGCGCCTGGGCGGCTTTCGCCCGCAAAGGACTTGTCAATGCCGGCGCGAGCTTCGTCCGGTTTCTGGCTCTTTACACCTTCGCCCTCACAGCGGCCTACAGCCTGATTTCCTACAAGACCCCGTGGTGCCTGTTGAGTTTCTGGCACGGCATGATTCTGCTGGCGGGCGTCGGCGCCGCCGCGCTGCTCCGCGGCCTGAAGCGACGATTCCTGAGGCTCCCCCTGGGCCTGTTGCTCCTGGCCGGGGCGGGTCATCTCGCCTGGCAGGCGCAGTTGGCCAGCGCGCACTACGCTGCCGACCCGCGGAATCCTTACGTCTATGCGCAAACCTCGCCCGACCTCTTGAATCTCGTCCGCCGGGTCGAAGCGCTCGCCAAGGTCCAGCCCCAAGGCCCCCGGATGCTGGTCAAAGTCATGGCGCCCGACAGCGACTACTGGCCGTTGCCCTGGTACTTGCGCAACCTCAAGCAGATCGGCTGGTGGGACCAAGTGCCCGCCGACCCGTTCGCCCCCGTAATGATCGTCTCCGCTAACCTCCACGCCCGCCTCGATGAAAAGAAAACCCACATCATGGTCCGTTACTTCCAACTGCGCCCTCAAGTCTTCCTCGAACTCTACGTCGATTTGCCTTTGTGGCAGACTTGGTTGGCCCAAAACCCGCCCAGGCCGGACTGACTTCTGACCCACAGACCTCCAAAGGTTTCTATGCCGAGGCCCGCGCCGGAGAGATTCGGGAGTTCGCCGGCGTTTGTGGGCTCTATGAGCCGCCGGCGAACCCCGAAATTGAACTGCCCACCGCTCGCTCACGGTGGGGAATGCGTGGCCCGAATCATCACGTTCCTTGCCGCCCTAGAAAACAGCGCCCGACTTCCACTTTCGGCCCGGGGCGTCGCCTTCGCCCGCGGCCCGCTTAGGCGCTGGTGGAGGAGGCGAGCGCGGCGAGGCAGGCTCTGGCCAAGGCGCGCGGCCCGAAACCTGGAGATCGTTTCGCCGTCCCGCGACGAGAACAAGCCCGAGCAGGACCACACCAACCCCAATGGCCGCCAGGCTGAGGCAGAGCGGCCCGACCGGCGGCTCAAAGCGAAACTCTACTCTGTGCGCGCCCGGCGGGAGATAGACGCCGCGCATAATGTAATTGCAGCGCAACAACGTTTCCGGCTTGCCATCCACCCTCACTTTCCAGTTCGGATCGAAGCGGTCGTTGAGCAGCAGCACCGAAGGCGCCGGTCCATCGCTCCGGAGCACGATGTCCTTCGGGGCGTAGCTGGTAAATTTGACGGTGCCGGCGTTGTCGTTGGTGGCGGCTGCTGGCGGAGCCGCCGGCAGTCCGCCCGCCACAAACACGCTTTGCTCGGGGTCGAATGACGTGGCGGCGAGTTGCTCCAGCACCGCCTGGTCGTTGGTGATAACCTGCCAGTTGGAATACAGCTTCGCGCGCGGCAGCGCCTGGGTGAATTCGATGAGGGCATAAGACCCCTCCTCCGCGGGCACGGCGGTCAGTTGACCAATCTGGGCGGCTGCGGTAACTCCCGGCTTGGGCACAATCTTGAAACGCTCGGCCAGGCGGAATGGAAGGTGCGCCGGATCGGCTCGACGATTGAGAGGGGAAAGGAATCCTGCCGCGCCGAGCAGGTAACGCGTATTGGTGAGCTGCCAGATGCGGGTTGTGACGCGGAAGAAATTCGTGGGGTCCTGCGGAGTTAAGGCCTTCTCGAAGGCCGCGATGTCCTCCGGCATGCGCGACATCTGGACGGTATCGAACGACTGAATGTTGTAGTACGGGAACAGGTGCTTCAGCCACTGGCTGCGATAAAACCGCTCCAGCAAGGCAAACTGCGGCGGCGCGTGGAAGGGCAACATCGCGACGCGTTGCTCATAAGGCTTTTCCCGCAACCTGTCGATGATCGGGTTGCTGGCATACTTTTCTTTGTAATCCCAGTAAATCACCCACGGCTGGTTCGCCCGCCCGAGGTCCGCGACCAGCAACAGCCCGACCAACACCGCGCCCAACCTGGCCCGCGCCCCGGCAAGACCGCCGCTCAAGATCAAGACCATAAGACCGGCGGCCAGCACAAAGAAGAGCACAAACCACCCCACCTGGCAGATGCTGAAGCCGGCAATGGCGCGGGCCTTGGCTTCGTCGAACTGGACGGCTTGCAAGTATTGCTCCAAAAACCGACGGGAGGAAGCATACGCCAGCCAGGCCAGCAGGCTCGCAGCGAGAGCCAGCGCGCATCCCTGCCCCCAGCGCTTCTCGAACCGGGACGCCCTGGCCCACCAAACCTTCAGCCCGGCCCACCGCGGTGCAGGATTCCGTCCCGCCGGCTGCATGTATTGGCGCCATAGGCCGTCAACCCCGTATCCGAAAAGCACGACCAGGGCGAAGCTGAACATGTGAAGGAACTTAACCGGGTTGCGAATGGTGGAAAAGTAGGGGAGCGCATAAATGATCTGGTAAAATGGAGCGAAACGGCCATAGGCCAACAGCAGCGAGATGAGGCTGGCCCCGAGCCAAAACCAGAGCAACTTGCGCTGGGAGAGGCCGAACACAGAGTCCTTCCGCCGCAGGGCCTGCACTCCCGCCCAAAACGCCAACAGCACGACGGGCACCCCCACGTAAGACCCTCCCCCCGAAAAGCGTTGAAGCCCGGTCGGCGGCGGACCTTGCTTGCCGTTTTCAAGGTACTTGTCCCAGGCAGGGTTGCGGCCGACCTCCCCCCAGTACTCTCCCCCCTCGGGTGTATCCATGCGGTAGCCAAAAAGCCCGGGCACGATCAGGCTGAAGGTTTCCCACTTGGGCAGGCTCCACCGCGTGGCCCAGTCCCAGCGCTGCTGCCTGGTCTGCACATCCTGTTCTGTCCCGGCCATGCCCTTAATCTCTGTGGCCACCAGCCCGGAGAGGGCCTGCGCGGCGAGGCAGGCCGCACAGAGGGCCACCAGCGCCACCCGCCCCACGCCGACGGCGAGGTTCTTCACGCGGGGGCCCTCGGCCATTCCGGCCTGATAAATGACGAACGCCCCGACATACAAACTGAAGAGCGCGCCAATGTCCGCGCCCTCGGTAACGCTCATGCCCACTGCCAGCCCTGCCAACACCACACGCAGCCAGCGCCAGGGAGACGAGGTGTCCGCCAGCGCGGCGAGGGCAAAGAAAACCATGCCGACGGTAATCGCGTGCCCGGCCACGCCCCAGCAGGCGGCCGAGAAAAAGCCCGAATTCAACGTGGCCGCCAGCCCACTCAGAAAGCAGGCCGCCGGCGTGAGACCCGACTGGCGAAAAAAGCACCACGCTCCGCAGCCCAGAATCAGCAGGGCGAACGGGACGTAGAGTTTGGAAAAGGCGACCGGCCCCAGCAAGAACTGCAAGCCAAAGCTAATGCTGGGAGACGCGCCCCAAGCGCGGAAGCCAAGCAGGTTCAGGTCTTCCCAGCAACCAGTGAACCGGTCCGGCAAGCGGTGGCACTGGGACATCAACTCGCCCAGCGGGCCGTCATTCGAGAACAGGACATTTCCCGGCAGGTAGTCGCCGCGCAGAAGCACGGAGAGCACCACAAAGAGCAGCAGGCTCATTGTTCCCAGCCCCGCGCGGCTTGGCTTGGCCGATGTGGGAAGTGATGCCATGCTCATTAAGAGAGGTTCGCTCCGACCGGCCTGGTATCCCGCCTCATTTAGCCTGCGGGCAGGAGGCACTTGCCGGAACGCGGCTCAGGCGAAACGAGGCGAGGGGAGATGGTAATGGTTCGGCCACAGGCAGCCCTTGCCTGCTCCAGTAGGTCAGGTCACGCCCCAGCAGTTCGCTCAGGCGCTCGACCTCGGGCGCGAATTCGCGCTGGAGCTGCGCGCGCACCTTGGGCGCGAGCGGCGGGCGTTTCTCGGAGCGGCTGTTAAACTTCCAAAGTCGTCTGTCCACGTCATGCAGCGCGGCAAAGAACGGGCGCGGTAGCCGCCGCCCGACGGCAACCGCCGTCGAACGCACCAGCGGATCGTTCAGCAAGGCCCGGAGCGTGGAATGCCTGACGGATTTGTTGCCGTTAATCACCTGGAAGTCGGCTTCGATGCGGGTGGAATCGACCCCCAGAAACTCCAGCACTCGGCCGTACACCCCGCGGACATCGGCGACCAGATCGTCATAGATGATCACCTGCACCCGCTCGCGGCCAAAGACCTCGAAGTAGCGCCGGACCTGCTCCGTGTAACGGATGGTTTCCCGATAGACCAGGCCCTGCGCGAAATGCGCCTGGCGCGGAATGAGCCGCCCGGCGCGGCGCTCATCCTCTGCCGCCAGGGCTTCCTCGAAGGTCGGCAGGTGCTCATTGCCGTCAAAGCGAAACTGATGATATAGGGAATAGAGCATCTCCGCCGGCTCGCGCAGCATAATGATGATCCGCGCCTCCGGGTTAAAGGCGTGGATTTCGGCGGCAGCCTGCGTCGAAAGGAGATACCAGACGGAAGCCTCGCCCGCGCGGCGCTCGCCATTGCGCCCGGCAAATTCCGCCAGGTACGCTTCCAGATTGCGGCGATAAAACTGGCGGCCGAAACGCAAGTCCGAGCCGAAGCCGTGCATCTCCTTCTTGGCCATGTAAATGTCGGGGTGCGCGGCCAAGTACTGGTCCATTGCCGACGTGCCGCACTTGGGCGCGCCGACGATGAAGACATCGGGCTTCTGTCCGCCAACGGATTGCATCTTTGACGCTTCGCCGCGCAAGGCTCTTTCTGTCACCATGGTGGGTTCAGGTTTCTTTTCCCCTTTAGCGTGAGGCGTGCCAAGGCCTGGCGGGCGGGGGACTCGACTCCTGTGCGGCAGCGGCCAACAGCCCGAAACCCCTGAAATTCAAGGCAAAAGCCCCCTGCGCGAGACTTCAGGGCTGGAGAAATGGCTCGGGAGCGAGAGGCAGCGGAGGGATCATCTGCACAATGGGTTTGCCAGGGTGTAAAGCGCCTTTGCCCCTGGACTCCGTTCGAGGTGGGGACCTGCACCCAGCCGGAGGCCGATTTTGGAACAGCTCCCCAGTCAGACTGAATCAACCCGGCTCTGAGTCAGGCTCCTGGCTGGGGTGAAGGCCGAACTGAACGAGTTTGGTCTTCATGGTGATGCGGGAGATGCCCAGCCAACGGGCGGCTTTCGCCTGGTTGCCCCGGGCCTGTTGGATCGCCCGCGTGACCACTGCGCGCTCGGCTGTCTCGAGCACGCGGGCGTGCAAGTTGGTCAGTTCACCCCGGCGGGCCGCCGCCAGCAGTTCCTCCACATATTCTTCAAAGACTTTGGCCGGGGACCCGGCCAGACCGCTGGTGTTGCTCAACGCGGTGCGCGCGTGGTCCAGGTTGATCGTGTAAGTCTGCGCGAGGAGGAGGGCCTTGCGCGCCACGTTCTCCAGCTCCCGCACGTTCCCCGGCCAGGTTTGGGCCTGTAGGAACTCCATGGCTTCCGGATGGATGGAGGGCCTGGGGTTGCCCAGTTCGGGGCCGTGCTTTTGCAGAAAATAGCGGACCAGCTCGGGGATGTCTTCCCTCCGGTGGCGCAGCGGGGGCAGCGTGATGACCATCACGCTCAGCCGGTAGTAAAGGTCTTCCCGGAATTGCCGCTGGCGAATGGCCGTCTCGAGGTCGCGGTGCGTGGCGGCCACGACGCGCACGTCCACGGCGAGGGTCTCCTTGCCGCCGAGCCGTTGCAGGCACTTCTCTTGCAGCACCCGCATCAGCTTCACTTGCGTGCCCAGTGTCATGTCGCCGATTTCATCCAGGAAGATGGTGCCGCCATTGGCCTGTTCGAACCGGCCAATCCGCCGCGCCTCCGCGCCCGTGAAGGCGCCCCGTTCGTGGCCGAACAATTCGCTCTCCAGCAGCGTTTCGGGGATGGCCGCGCAGTTGATCGCGATGAACGGCGCTTGGGCCCGATTGCTATGCTGGTAAAGCGCGCGCGCGATCAGCTCCTTGCCGGTGCCGGTCTCGCCGCGGATGAGCACGTTGACCGGCTTGGCGGCGACACGGCCAATCTCCTTGTAGATGGCCTGCATGGCGGCGCTGCGGCCGACGAGGGCGTCGCGCGCGGCGCCGGCTTCGCCTAACACGACGGGTTCGGACATGAGGCGGTTGCTGTCCGCCGCTTTGCGAACCAGCTCCAGCAGCTCCGGCACATTGAAAGGCTTGAGCACGTAGTCGTAGGCGCCGAGTTTCGTCGCCTCGATGGCGGTCTCGGTCGTGCCATAGGCCGTGACGAGAATGATGGGCAGGCGCGGCTGGACGGCGTGCAGTTGGCGCACCAACTCCAGGCCATTCAGCCCGGGCAACCTCAAGTCGGTGATGACCACGTTGAACGGTTCCTTCGCGGCCCGCGCCAAACCTTCATCCCCTCGCTTCTCCGCTGCAACGGAGTGACCTTCCTCGGCCAGGACCTTTTGCAGGGTGTCGCGGATGCCGGCGTCGTCTTCGATCAGCAGGATGTGGGCGGCGGCGCTCATGCGGTTGCTTCCGGCAGGACGATGCCAAAAGTTGTGCCGCGATTCACCTGGGTCTGATACTGCAAGCAGCCGCCTTGCTTCTCGACCATCCGGGCGGCAATTGACAAACCCAGACCGGTCCCGCTGTCTTTGGTCGTAAAGAACGGATCGAACAATCGCGCTTCCACCTCCGGCGGAATGCCTTTGCCGGTGTCCGCGACTTCCAGCACCACCACGTCCGCCTCGCCGTTGGCCAACCGCTTCCGGTCCTGACGCGCGCGCAACGTGATGGTGCCGCCGCCATCCATGCTGTCCGCTGCGTTCTGCACCAGGTTAATCAGCACTTGCTTTATTTGACCCGGGTCCACCTTGATCCGCATCGGCACCCTCGCCTCCCGGAGCAACTGGATGCCGTCCTTCGCCAGTTGCGCCGTCAGCAGCGCCTGCACCTCCGCTAACAGTTGATCGGCGGGGATCGTCGCCAGTTCCGGGTCCGCCGGCCGCGCAAACTGCAGGAACTCCGTCACAATCCGTTCCAGGCGCAGAATCTCCCGCTCGACCAGTTCAATGTCGCCCCGCTCCGGCGAGCCTGCGGGAAACTTCTTTTGCTGGATGAACAGCGCCGCTTTGATGGCCGTGAGCGGATTCCGGACCTCATGCGCCACCCCAGCGGCCAGCAGGCCCAAAGAGGCAAGCTTTTCGTGGCGCTCCGCCAATGCCTGGCTCTCCACCAGCTTGACCCGCAGCGGAGCGATGATGTCCCGATAGACCCTCGCCGCCAGCGTCAAGCCAAACACGAACAACAAACCTACCAAACCGAGCACGCACAAACTGAGCCTCGTCAGCGTCCGGTTCGCGTGCGCCAGCACCTCATTGCGCAATTCGTAATGGATCCTGGCCAAATCCAGGCCCAGGTCATTGAGGTGGCGCGCCTGCTTGGAGAATTCGTGGTATTCGGCCAGCGACGCGCTTGATTCACCGGTCGTCTCCATCCGATCGTGGAGATCCCGCGCCTTCTGCATATAGACGGCGCAAGCCGCTCCCATTTGTTTGAGCACTTCCCGCTCGAGGCCCGGCGTCAAATTGGGCGCCTGCATGCCGATCCACACTTTAAGCTCCTCACTGGCCTTCAGAAACTCCGCCCAAACCGCCCGGTCGCGCCCGCTGGAATACCGGCGCATCTGGTCGTTCGCGTAGCGCAGCTTGTCCTTGAACCGGTCGGCGATCCGCATGGACTCCAAATCCACCTGGCCCAACCGCGCTCGCGCCTCCTCCGCCTGCTGTTGCGAGGTCAAGGTGACGGCCACGATCAACGCCCCCAGCAACCCCACCGCCAAACCCAGCACCGCCAACTGCAGTTTGAACTTGAAGTTCATTCCTCAGACTATACACTACCTCCCCCGAGCCGTGGCAAGCCTTTCGCCGGATTCAACCGCAGCCGGCTCCGGGAGGGCGAGCGTCCTCGCGAGCCCATTCTTGCACTCCAACCACTGCAAACCCGGTTAGCAGACCAGCACAGGAGTTGAGCAGCCCCTCCTCCCGCCCCATCCCCTTGGGCCGGCTACGCCCGGTTCCACGCAACTCGCGCCCGCGTGCGTTTTGCCCTTGTATTCCGGGGCTTCCGTTCCACCACTCGCTCGCGTAATCCAAACCGTCTCCCTGCCCGGGGCCGGGGTTGGCATGGTCCCCGCTAACCTCGATGTTGGCCGATGAGCACCGGCTTTTATGACAAAGAAAATCCTCCTGGCAGACGATGATCCCTCCGTACGCGAGACCCTGGGCCGGGTTCTCAAACTGGAGCATTACGCGGTCGTGCTCACCGGCAGCGGGCGCGAAGCCGTCGCGAACTTCCGCGCCGCCCCGCCGGACCTCGCGCTGCTGGATCTGAACATGCCGGACGAGAACGGCTGGCAGACCTTCGACGCGATGTGCCGCGCGGCCCCCCGGGTGCCCATCCTCATCATGACTGCCACTCCCCACCAGGCCAGGCGCGCGGCACAGCTCGGCGCGGCTGCGCTTCTGGAGAAACCGCTGCATCTGCCGCGCTTGCTTCAGCTCGTCAGTGACCTGCTGGCTGATTCCGTTGAAACCCGCCGCGCCCCGCCGACGGCCCAACCCGCTGCAATCCAGACCTTGCCGGCCTGGCCGGCGGCGCAGCCAAGCTGCACCGGAGGAACATGCTGATCACAGTCGCCCCATGGCATACGCACCAGTTTGACTGTCCGATCCGGCAGGCCGGCTTCCTCGCCCCGCCCTCGCCCCAAAAAGAGAGCTGGGGGCCCGGCCGGAAAGGAACAGGGATGGCGATTAACAAGGCGGTATCTCTCACAAATGACCTGAATATAGCTGAATGGCGTGTTCACCCCGGGAACCGAACTATATACCAACGCCGCGGCCCTTGAGTCACCGTCATCGTGGCGGTGGTCGTCGCCACCAATTGCGCCCCGGTCTTCGCCTGCCAGGCAGCCAGCGTTGTGTCGTGCTCCAGCAGGTTCTCTTCGCCGATGGCCGCGTATTGGATATGGCGTTGCCGGATTTGCGCGGGAGAATCGCTCAGAAGGATGTGTTCCACCCGCCGGGTGCCGAAGGGCCGCCACAGGGAAATGTCGATGTCGTCGGGGGTTCCCATGAACCCTACACAGGACAATCCCTCCGGGAGCAAGGCCCGGACGTTGGCCAGCGGGTCCGAGCGCACGTCATAGACGCTATAGACCGTTAAGGCCCGCACGAGCATTCGTTGGCCGGGTTTCCAGGCCAGCAGTTCCGATAAGACGGTCCGGGCCGGCCACAAGGGGCGTCCCGGCGTGAGCACGAGCACCAGCAACGCCAGCAACAGCACCACCCCAACCATCACCCGCCACCAGCGCCGCCGAACAATCTCAGCCTGTCTCGCCCCCAGCAGCAACAGGGGCAGCAGCAGCGGGTAATAGGGGGAGATCAGGCGCGCCGGAGTGACCATCCCGGACTTCATGCCATAGGCCAGCAGCGATAGCCACGGCGCCACCAACACGCCCCAGCGCACTCCGCGGGGGATGAAACGGCTCCCGGCCCAGCCTTTGTTCGCCAGGGAGCCGGCGCGAAAGGATGCCAGCAGGGCGGCCGCCAGCAACACGCTCAGGCCGAAGCCCAACCCGACCCAATCTTCGGTGGGCATCTCTCCGAGGTAAATGAATCCCCCCTCGAAGTTCGCCAGCATCGGCGCCGTCAGCGCGTGAGGCAGAATGGACAGAGCCGACCGGCTCCACCAGTCGGCGAGGGGGAAAAACGTGGGCACAAAATTATTCAACAGCAGCAGCAGCCCGTTGCCCCAAATCCCCACGAACGGGTTTTTCATGTTCATCCCGACACGTTCGAGCGTCAGGCCCGACCAATCCCCGCAGCAGCGCATATTCAACGCCGCGGTGGGAAGAGCGGAGGCCGTCACCGCCAACAAAACCACCAGGAGACTCATGACCGGCCAGCGCGTTAACAGCGGCCACAGCGCACAAATCAAAACTGCCCAGGGCAACAGCAAGGGCAGATTACTCGCCTTGGCCCCGGTCAACAACGCCACCGCCAACAGCGAATACCACAGGTCGGAAGGGCGGCGCGACGCCCAGGCGCGGAGACCAAAGTCCACAGCCGCCAGGGCATAAACTGTGGGAAAGGTGTCGTTGCCGAGGCTGCCGGCCTGGAGGAGAAAGTTGTAGCCCGTCGGCAACAGCCACATCCAGTACCACGCCGGGCGGGCGCGCACGCCCAGCCGAGTGAACACGCTGAAGATGAGACCGGGCATCAGCAGGAAGGGGATGAAATTGATCAGGAACAAGCCGCGATCCGACCTGGTGAAGAGCAGCACCGGAGCGGTCAGCCATTCGATGCCGCAACACCGGTCATTCATCCGGTAATTCGGCGTGTGAATCCAATGCCAGCGCCCCTCCGCCAGCCAATGCAACACCCGCGGCGTGCGGTAGGTCATCGCGGTATGGGTGGTCGGCGGGTAGAGCGCGCCGCCGAGAAACACCAGCAACGCCAGCACCGCAAAGCAGCCCGGCAGCCACCGGCGGAACCGCGCCCGGACCTTCTGCCAGTTGAAGAGTCCTCGCGGCCAGGCCCAGCCTGATGTGAGGGGGACCTGAGCGCGCGCCTCCCGTCGTGTGTCGAAACTCCCTTGTCGCTGAACCAGGGCCTTGCGCCCAAACCAAAGGGCGACGGCACCGACCGCGCCGCAGGCCGCATAGCCAGCCTCGTTGAGTTGTCCCAAGGCAGACAGCACCCACCCCGCAGCGCTTGCGAGGACTGAAACCCAAATCCAGATTCTGACCAGCGGAAGAAATGACATCGGCTCTCTCTATCGTCGAGCGGAACTGCGAAGCCTGGCCCAGGCGCGGCCGCGCAGGCCGTCCCGCAAAAGGTAAAAGAGGAACAGGCTGTTGTAACGCAAGTAACGCGAGGCGAGCCGGCCCGGTTCGGAGCCAAGCCGGTAAACCCACGTCAAGCCCAGGCGCTGCATCCAGAGCGGGGCATCGGGTTTCATGCCGGCGTTCACATCGAACGCGAAACCGACGGTCAGGATGACGCCGCGCCGCAGCAGGGGTTTGTAGCGCTTCACCCAGGCCTGCTGTTTGGGGGTGCCGAACCCGACCCAAATGAAGTCCGGCGACAAACGGTTGAGTTCCTCGATAACCTCGGCGTCGGCGGCGCCTTCCATCCGGCCATCCGCCTGGCACTTGCCATGAAAGGCGCCGACGAAGCGCAGGCCGGGGTTGAGCTTGCCGAAAACGGCGCGCAGTTGGGCGCCGCAGGCTTCCGAGCCGCCGAGGAGGTAATGGGTGAACTCGGCCGGCGCGTTGGCCAGGAATTGGCGCATGAAAGTGGGGCCATAGACGCGGTCGCGGAGGCGCGCCCCCGCCAGCCGCAGACACCAAATCAAGGGCATGCCGTCCGGCGGGAAGCCATCATAGGCGCTGGTCAGGTCGCGGAACCAGGGCTCATGGCGGCGCAGGGTGACAATCTGGGTGTTGGCGAAGTCCAGGGCGACGCAGGCGCCGGCGCGCGCCCATTGGCGGCATTGCTCGTCCAGCCCGCGGTAGTCGGTCAACAGCAGCGGGGTGCCCAGTACTTCGAGCGCAGTCATTGGGGCCAAGGGTTCAAGGGGCGGTGCGGCCATTCAAGAAAAAACTTCTCAGCGACGGCGTTTCCGGCTATGTTGGGCTGTTAACTTGTTGAGAGACATAATCGCCGGGCGCCTGCCCCAAATCGCATGAAATTGCTGGTGTTTGCTCACACGCCGCCGCCTCATCATGGACAGAGCTACATGGTCCAGCTCATGTTGGCGGGGTTTGGGGGAGACTGCCGGCGGCGCGCCGGGCGGGTGGCCAGCGGCGGGTTGGCGGTGCCCTTCGGCATCAAGTGCTATCACGTCAATGCCCGGCTGTCGCGGAAGCTGGAGGATATTGGCGATTTGCGGCTGAGCAAACTCGTGCTGCTGCTGGGCTATTGCCTTCAAGCGATCTGGTGCCGGTTCCGTTACGGCGTGCAGAACTTTTACTACATCCCGGCTCCGGGCAAGCGCTCGGCGCTGTATCGGGACTGGCTGGTCATGCTGATCTGCCGGTCTTTCTTCAAACGCGTGATCCTGCATTGGCACGCGGCGGGGCTCGCCAAATGGCTGGAGCTGGTCGTCACCATGCGCTCCCGTTCGCTCACCTACCGGCTGATGAAACAAGTTGATCTGAGCATCGTGCTCTCCAAATACAACCGGGCGGACGCCGAGAAACTTTTCTCGCGCCAGGTCAGGGTCGTGAGCAACGGCATTCCCGACCCGTGCCCCCGGTTTGTGCAGGAGGTCCTGCCCCGGCGCAAGGCGCGCTTTGCCGCGCGCAGAAAACTGTTGTCCGGCGAGACCCTGGAGGCGGCGGAGGCGCTGGCAGCCGGCGGGGGGCCGCAACTGATCCAGGTCCTGTATCTGGCGCACTGCACGCGGGAAAAGGGGGTGTTCGATACGCTGGCGGCCGTGGCGCTCGCCAACCAGCGGCTGCGCCAGCGCCAGGCGCCGGTTTCCCTCCGCTTGCTGGTGGCCGGCGGTTTCGTGCGGGCTGAGGAGAAAGCCGAGTTCGAGCGGATGCTCGCACAACCGGGCCTGGCCGACATGGTCCAGTATCTCGGCTTCGTCTCGGGTGACCAGAAGAACCAGTTGCTGCGCGAAGCTGACTTGTTCTGTTTCCCGACGTATTACGAGAACGAGAACCAGCCGGTGAATCTGATCGAAGCGATGGCGTTCGGGCTGCCCATCCTCACCACGCGCTGGCGTTCGCTCCCCGAGTTGTTCCCGGCGAATTATCCCGGTCTGGTCAATATCCGCTCCCCGGAGCAAATCGCCGACCGCCTGGTGGCATTGATGATGGTCGAAACCGGCGAAGGGTTCCGGGACATCTTCCTCCGCAACTTTACTCTCGAACAGTATTTGTCCGGTCTGGCCGAGGCCTTCACGCTGGCCGAATCGCCCCAGCCGAAGACCGTTCCGGCCGCAGCGGTCGGGTCGTTCCCGAAGTAGGCCCGCTGCCCCCGCCTTGTTGCCCGCCCGCATCTTGCACACCCGCGAAGCCGCAGGCGGCGTCGCGCAGATTGCCAATTATTTGACCTTCGGGCCGCAAGATGGAAGGGTGCTGGGGAACAAGTGCTTTCTTGGCGCGGTGGGGACGGAGGGAAAGCCTGTGCCGCTATGAAGCGAAGATTTAACTGGATCGTGAGTGACCTTGTCCGCAAGAGCCTGAGGCATTATTTCGAGTGGTCGGCCCGGCTCAAGGGACAGCGGTTCTATTGCCGTTCGCTGGGGGGCGAGTCGGAATATAACCTCACCATTAACTGCGATCTGACGGTTTCGTGCACTTGCCAGGATTACGACGGCTCCGGCCACCTGGGCGACCTGAACAAGAATTCTTTCCCGGAAGTCTTCTTCGGGCCGGTCGCACAGCGCTTTCGCGAGGAGCTGGCCAGGGGGAAATTGCCGATTATGACCTGTACCCGCTGCGGTGATTTGCAGCGCGTGCCGAAATCCCAATCCCGGGCCGTAACCGGACTGCCGGGCGGAACCACGAAGCCCGCCAGCGCCGCGACGCCCGGAGCGCCGAGCGGCACGAAGAGGCCATTGGCAGCCGGCGAGCCCGATCTCGACCGGCAAATCTTCGCCGGTCCCAAGCCCCGCCTCCCGCATCGCGGCATGTTGCTCGAGAACACCGTGCGCTGCAACATCGACTGTATCGGCTGCGACCGGCAATCCGCCGCCCGCATCCGCACGACGCTGCAGATGGATCTGGAGAAGCTCTCGCGCATGGCCGATCTGGTACACGACCTTGGACTGGAACAACTGTTTTACCTGAACCTCGGCGAGCCGTTCCTCTCCCCGAACATCGGCCAGGAGCTCTCGCTGCTGCGCCAGAAGAACCCGGACTGCCGCATCCAGATTTCCACCAATGCAATCGTCCTCAACACGGACGCCAAGCGCGAGGCGGCGCTAAACGCCAGCCATATCTGCTTCTCCATCGCCGGCGTGAATGACGCGATGCTCAAGAAATACGAACATTACGGCAGTTACGAGAAGGCTTACGCCAACATGAAGGCGCTGGTGCAATATCGCAACGCCCGGGGGTTGACCCAGCCGGTGCTCGAGTGGAAATACCTGCTGTTCAATTGGAACGACCGCCGGGGAACCATCGGCCAGGCGATCGAGCTCGCCAAGGCGGCGGGCGTGGACATCGTGTCGTTCTGGCCAACTCATAATCCGTTTTACGGGTACTCCTTCCGTTACGCCCTCGGCTGGCTCAACCACGTCGGCGTTCACTCCTGGAAGGGGCGCGAGGTCGATCTGCGCCCCGCGGCCAAGCAACCGCCCCTCACAGTTTCCAGGGCGTGAGCACCTTCGTGCGGGGGGGGCGAACTTCACCGAACGAGCCTCACATGATGGCGGACAAAAAGCTTTCCTTCGGGCGCGCTCGCCGCTATTGCTGGCAGTGGAATAGGTTCCGCGCTGCGGTCCGCTCGGCCAGGCCTTAAGTCGGGTTGGGTCCGGCGCGCGGGGCGCCTTTGCTTAATGTCCGGCCAACCAGAAATCAGCCAATTAGTCACAGCAGTCTTTCGCGCGTGGCAACAAGCGAAGATCAATTTCCTCGTCCTGCGCAATTATGAAAGCCTGCCGCGGTTCATCAACAATGATATCGACGTGCTGGTGGACCGGGCTCAGTTGCGCCAGGCGGAACAGGCGCTGTTGGGAGCCGCCGCCCAGGCCGGCTTCCGCCTGCACAATCGCGTCGAGTTCGCGACCCTGGCGTTGTATTTGTCCAGCCCGCAAACCAATGTCCAGGCGCATTTTGACCTCTTCACCGCTCTGAAATGGCGCGGGTTTGAGTTCGTGTCCTGTCAGGAGTACCTCCAACGCAAAGTGGGCCGGGAGCTGTTCTCCATTCCAGCCTCCGCGGACGAGACCGCGACCAAGCTGCTCGCCTGGCTGATTTACACCGGCAAGGTCAAGGAAAAGTACCGGGCGGCCGTAGCGGCGGGCTGCCAGACGGAGCAGGCCGCGGTCACGGATTTGCTCGCCCGGACCTATGGCCCAGCGCGCGCCAGGTTGCTGGTAACGGCCGCCGCGCTGGAACAGTGGGCTGCGCTCGAGGCCGCCGCCGGCTCTTTGCGGCGCGCTTTGATTCTTCGGCAACTGATTGGCCATCCCTGGCGCACCATAGCATCCCTGCTGGCTGATGCCCGGCGGCTGGCCGGGCGTTTCCTTTGGCCGCCGGGGTTGACGGTCGTGCTGTGCGGGGCTGACGGCAGCGGCAAATCGACTGCCGCCCGCGCGGTAATGGATGGACTCGGCGGCACGTTCCCTCCGCAGAAGGTGCGTCATTTTCATTGGAAACCGCCGTTGTTTTCCGCCCGGCGACAAGCGGCGCGCGGGCCAGCGACCGATCCCCACGGCTTGCCCGCTCGCAACCCGATCAGTTCGCTCTGCTGCTTCGGGTTTCAGTGGCTCGAATTCCTGCTCGGCTCGCACCTGCGCCTTCGGCCGGTCACTTTCCGGGGTGGATTGGTCCTGATCGACCGGTACTATTATGACTTCTTTGTGGACCAGCGGCGCTACCGCCTGTCCGTGCCGCTATTCGTCATCCGCCTCGGCCTTTTTTTCCTGAAGAAACCCGACTTGGTGTTTCTGCTCGACGCGCCAGCGGAAGTGTTGCAAAGTCGGAAGCAGGAAGTCGCCCCTGTGGAGACCGAACGCCAGCGCATCGCCTACCGGGAACTTGTGCGGGGGCTCAGCAATGGCCGCGTGCTTGACGCCACCCAGCCGCCGGAAAAGGTCGGCGCCGACATCAACCGTGCGATCCTGGACTTCATGGCGCAAAGGGCCGGCAGACGCCGGGGCCGCCGAAGCTGAATAATGCCAACCCCGCAGAATTTCTCGGCAGACTTGTTCGCCGCGTCCGCGAGGCCGGGGCCGGGCGTCCGGGTCGAAATGCGGCTGTTGAAAAAAGGGGGGCGGCCCTTTCTGCTGCTGCCCGGTCAACCCCGGCCTGCGGCGGCCACCCTGGACCTTTATCCGGCGCAGACCGGTCGCGCGCGCCTGGCCCGGGCGCTCTTGCGCGGCCTGCTCCGGGCCTCGTTGCCTCTCGGAACGGAAAGAGTCTCCTTGGCGATTTCACCCGAGGACCCCTTCGCAAGGTTTCTCTCCTCCCTGGCGGGAGAGTCGGTCCAGGGCCTGCCAGTCTTGGGCATCCTGGCGGGCAACCCGATGAGCGAGGGCCAACGGTTCCTGCTGCTGGTCTTCGACGCCGGCCAACAGCCCGTGGCCGTGGTGAAAACCGGTTTGAGCCAGCGGGCCAGAGTATTGATCGAACAGGAAGAAGGTTTCCTGGCCGCGGTCCCCGGGGAAACGATCGCGGTTCCCAGGCTGCGGGCCAAATTCGAGTCTCCGCGTTTGCGGGCGCTGGCGCTCGATTTTTTTCCCGGCGATTCACCGCTACGCCGGCATGAGGCGGCTCTTCCGTCATTGCTCTCTGCCTGGGTGGACCCGAGACGAACGATCGTGTTGTCCGACACCCCGGATTGGACGCGGCTGCAAAATGCCGCGTCAGCGGGGGACCTGTTTTCGGTCCTCGCGGCTCAACTCCGCGGGCGAACCGTTCATCCGGCCATTCATCACGGGGACTTTGCGCCGTGGAACATCAAGGTCTCGCCGGCGGGCGCCTGGACGGCGCTCGACTGGGAACGCGGCGAACTGGCGGGCATTCCCGGCTGGGACTGGTTTCATTATGTCATCCAAAGCGCAATCTTGGTTGGACACTTGCCCACTTTAGTCCTGGTTCAGCGCGTCGAGGGCCTGCTGAGTTCGGACGCGTTTCGGGAGTATGCGACGCGTGGGGGCATCCTGGGATGTGAGCGTGAGCTGGTATTGGCGTACCTGCTGCACGTAGTGGAGGTCATCAAACCTTCGGAAGGTCTGGCGCCAACCCGTGAATTACTGGCAGCCCTGGCGGCCCGCTGGGGGAAAGGCTGCGGACCTCCCGCGTAAGCGAACTCAGGCCGGCCGTAGCCGAGGGCTGATACGGGGCTAAAAGATGGTTCACAGGGGGAAAACTGAGGGTTCGCTGTGGGATGTGGGGCAAAAACCACCCCCCATTTTACCCGCTGTCCAATAATAGGACACTTGGACGCCACGGAGTAATATTACCGTCGTTAATACACTCAAAACACCAGTCACCAGTCACCAATCACCTGTCGCCGTGAATAACACCCTTTCCTTCCTTTCCTCTGGCGTCCCTGACACCCCCACTCCGTATCACCCATCGCGCATCATACATCACGCATCCCTTCTCACACCCTTTTGAAATTACGCGATCCTTTTGGCTGGCCATCAGGGGGGCTGTGGCTTAACTTGAGTTGCCCTATGCGCTCGCGGCCTTTGATCTGGCTTTTGTTGAGCGTGATGCTGTTCGTCACGGGCGCCTGTTTCTGGTGGCTGGGTGTCAAGTGGGCAGCCGAGCGGACCGCCGCTCTGTCGTCCCCATCTCATACTCCGTCCCCCGTCACTCGCCCATTACGCATCACGCCCCCAGGGCCGTTCCCTCTGTTGAGCCAGCCCGGAACCCTCAACTCGCCGCCCGCCACCCCGTCGCTCACGCAACACGCAACACGCAACACCAACCCGCTCGCCCTCCGCCTTAGCAACACCCCCGCGCCACTCGGCCAACTGCTCCGCCGCCCAACCGCCCTCCTGCTCGAAAACGCCTTGCTCGACACCGCCCAACCCGTCGCCCTATCCATCCCCGATCATCTGCGCGCCCACGGCGACCCGGGCGCTTACGTGGTCCAATCCCGCGCGCCGCTGGATGACGCCTTTCGCGCCCGCTTGAGTGCTGCCGGAGCCGACATCGTGGCCTACATTCCCAACCAGGCTTATCTCGTTCGCGCTTCCCAGGCCGTCGCGCAGCAGTTGCAGGCCGACCCGCAGACCCAGACCGTCCTGCCCTACGAACCGTACTTCAAACTCAAACCGCCTCTGCTGGCCCTGGCTGTCGAGCAACAGACCCTGCCGGATAACTCCACGCTCAACGTGCTGCTCTTCCCGGACGCCCGCGTGGCCGCCCTCGACGAACTGAACAAGCTCGGCGTGCAAGTCCTTGGCGAAGAACCTTCCCCATTCGGGTCGGTGCTCAAAGTGCAGTCCGGGAGCGCCGGCAGCCTGCCCGCTCTTGCCGGCCTTGCCAGTGTGCAGGAGGTGGAGCTGTCCCGCGCCCGCGTGCTGGCCAACGACCTGAGCCGGGCACGCATTGCCGTCGCCGCCGACACCGTCACCCCCGACAACTACCTCGGCTTGACGGGCACCAATGTCCTCGTCAACGTCAATGACTCCGGCGTGGACACGAACCAGCCCGACTTGCTGGGCCGGGTCCTTTGCGATCTCCCGATCAGCGGGGTTGATACCAACGGCCACGGCACTCACGTCGCCGGCATCATCGCCGGCAGCGGGTTCGAGTCCCTCACCGTTGCCAACGCCAGCGGCTCAATCATGCCCCCCGTCCGCCTGCAATTCCGCGGCCAGGCTCCGGCCGCGCAAGTGTTCGCTATCGTGGCCAACCCCGATCCCGGGCCGGTCACCGACACCTACCTCCAGGAGACCGCCGCCAGTACCAACGCCTTCATCTCCAACAACAGTTGGCACTATGCGAATGACAACGCCTACGACCTCGCCGCCGCCCGCTACGATGCCGCCGTCCGCGACGCTCTGCCGGGGGTCCCCGGCTCCCAGCCGCTCCTCTTTGTCTTCGGCGCGGGCAACGCCGGCCATGGTGCCAACGATGGTTCCGGCGGCAACCCGGACTCCGTCCAGTCGCCCGCCACCGCCAAGAACGTCATCACCGTCGGCGCCATAGATCAGCCACGCTTTATCGCCGACCAGGTCTGGCAATGCGCGATCGTCAACGGCACAAACCTCTGCCAGACCAACCAACCCTGGCTCGGGTTGACCGATACCAACAACGAAGTCGCCGCCTTCTCCAGCCGGGGCAACGTGGGCGTGGGCCTCGAAGGCGACTTTGGCCGTCTCAAGCCGGACCTCGTCGCGCCGGGCACCTTCGTCGTCTCCGCCCGCTCCACGCAATGGGACCCAATCGCCTGCTATACCGCGACCAATGACTCCGGCAACTACTTCGAGGTCCTCAGCAACCTGAACGACACGCTCGGGCCGTTCTATCGCTACGAATCGGGCACCAGCCTGTCGGCGGCCGAGGTCTCCGGCGCCCTGGCCCTCATGCAGGAGTTCTTCCAGAACCTGGGCCGCACCAACAGCCCGGCGCTGATGAAGGCGCTCTTGATTAACGGCGCGCGCCCCCTCACCACCAACGGCGCATTCCAGGTCAACAACGCTACCAACTCCCAGGGTTGGGGGTTGATCAACCTCACCAACAGCCTGCCCGTTGGCCTCTCCAACTCCTTCATCCGGGCCCCCGCGCCCATGCGGGTCTTCGACCAGAACCCGGATGACGCCCTGGCGACCGGTCAGAGCCATACCCGCTTTGTCTCCCTCTCACCCGCGGCGACCGATGAGCCGCTGCGCATCACGCTCGTTTGGACCGACCCTCCCGGCAACCCCGCCGCCAGCCTCAAGCTCGTCAACAACCTGGACCTCGTCGTCACCAACCTCGTCACCGGCGAAGTCTTCTTCGGCAACGACATTCCCGCCGGCAGCAGTTTCAACCAGCCCTGGGATACCGACACCCCGCCTAACCTGGACGTGGTGAACAACGTCGAGAACGTCTATCTCGCCCCCGCGCTCGACACCAACTACTCGGTCACCGTGGTTGCCCGCAACGTCAACGTCAACGCCGTCACCGACCAGACCAACGGTGTGGTCCAGGATTACGCGCTGGTCATCGCCAGCGGCGACGGCCAGGTGCCTGACGCCCTGACCGTGACTGACGCTCCCATCGCCTCCGTCAATTCCGCCAGCGTGACGTTCATTACCAATAGTTTTGCGCCTGGCCAGGGCATCTCCGGCGGGCTTTTATTGAACCAGCGCGTGGGCGCCCAGGGGTCGTTGCCGGGCGACAACACCATCTCTTGGCCCGGCGGCACGAACGGGGCCATCACGATCGGTCTCACCAACCAATGGTCCTTCTATGTCTTGACCAACGACCAGAACTACACCAACGCCGCCTTCCTGACCTTCCTGCCCGTTAACCTCTCGCTGCCGCGCCTCGGCGTGAACCAGACCACCCTGGACAATGCCACCCGGGCCGAGGCGGACATTGACCTCTATGTTTCCACCGAGCCCGGCTTGACCAATCTGGACCCCGTGGCCCTCGCCGCGGCGGACAAGGCGCTCGGCCGCGGGGGGACGGGGGCGCTCATTTACAGCAACGTTGCGCCGGGAGCCCTCTATTACGTCGGCGTTAAGGCGGAGGACCAGGAAGCCGCCCAATACGCCTTCATGGGTGTGTTCAGCCTGCTGCCCTTCGCCGAGCAGGACCAGAACGGCAGTTGGATTCTGCAAGGCATCAACCTGCCCGCCGTCATCCCGGATGCCACCACGGCCCAGTCGGGCGTGACCAATGTTGTCGCCCTCGCTCCGGCGCCCATCCCCGTCCGCCGCGTCGTGGTCACCAACGAACTCTGGCACGAGGATTTCGCCGACCTCCTCGGCACGCTCAGTCATGGCCAGAAGTCGGCTGTGCTCAACAACCATTCCCTTCCGCCGGTGGACCCCGTTCCTTACCAATACACCTACGTTTATGAAGACAACGACGAAGGCGACATCCCCGGCTCGCAGAACACCGACAGCCCGGGCAGCTTGCGCAACTTCATCGGCGAACAAGGCCAGGGCGTCTGGCTGCTGACGATGGCTGACAGTGTCCTGACCCATACCGGCTTGGTTGAGAATCTCACCATCCGGCTCGACCCGCAAAACGTTGTGGACGGCACCCCTCGTCAGGTGTCCAACAATGCGTTCACGTACGATTTCATCAACGTGCCCATCGGCGCGACGAACCTCACCGTCTGCCTTTACAACAGCTCCGCCACGAACCTGCCCGTGGGGCTTTACCTCCGCCGCGGCGATCTCCCCACCCTGACGGCCTTCGACCAAATGCTGTCTGTCAATCCCCCGTCGGGGTGTTTGTCCGTTAACCTCTCCACGCTGCCGCCGCTCAATCCGGGCCGCTATTACATCGGCGTCTTCAACTCGAATGCAATCCCCCAGACCATTGGCCTGGACACCAGCGTGGACCTTGACCCCGGGGGCGTCGTCCCCGTCACTTACACCTCCGCCGGGCCAACTCCGATCCTGGAGGATGCGATCACCAACGCCAGCCTCTTCGTGTCCAATTGCCAGCCCATCGCCTCCCTCGACGTCGCGTTGCTCGTAACGAATGACTCCCGCGTCTCCGACATGGTGTTCACCCTCATCAGCCCGGCCGGCACGCGCGTGCTCTTGTTCGAGAATCGCGGGGGCGCGACCACTAACGGCCTGGGGGGGATCGTGATCCGCACCAACATCTTCCCCACCAGAACCTCGGGCAATTACTACGCCGATACCAACATCCTGCAGGTCGGCGCTAACCAGGGCACCCTGTTCGTTGACTATAATATGTACCTGCTCCCGGACACAATGGATGTCTATTACGACGACGTGGATATCTGGGCTTCCGGGTTGGTCAGTTTCACCGGCGAGACCAACATCTCCTTCGGCCCGGGGGTCTCTACCGATCTCGTCATCATCATGGACGAAGGAAACAACACCAATCTCGATACACTCTGGGAATACACCGCTACTGTCACCTGCCCGCACACGGCCTACTTGGTGTTCACCGAGAACACCAACCAGGCTCCGGTCCCCATCAAGTTCGCTTCGACGCCCTTCCTGCCCACCGGCACGAACCTGGACCTCTATTGCTTGCCCGAACAATCGTTCAACACCCTCGTCGGCCAGAGCGCCTGCGGCACGTGGCAACTGGAAATGTGGGACACCCGCGCCGGGACTGCCGTTCCCGCGGCGGAACTCGCCAGTTGGCAATTGCGCTTCGTTTTCCAGAACACTGTCCCCGTGCCCATCGGCTTGACCCATGGCATCACTGAGACCAATACCATTCCGCCCGGCCAGGTCGCCCCTTTCTTCATTGATGTGCCCGCCTGGGCAACCCACGCCACCAACCTTCTGGTCTATGCCTCTGCGCCCGTAAACCTGCTCTTCAACCAGACCGAGCCGCCCACGGCCACCAACGCTGACGATGTCACGCTGCTGTCGGCGTCAACGGGCGGAGCCTTTGCCTTAAACACCAGCGGAACCCCTCCCCTGGTTCCCGGCGCGCGTTACTACCTCGGGGTCCAAAACCTGAGCCCTGTCAGTGTGACCGCCGCCGTTCAGGTGGATTTCGACGTTACGCCTCTAGCCAACGGCGTTCCGTTCAACGCCACTCAAGCCGGCAACACCCTCCCGCGCTACTTCTCTTACGACGTTTCGCCAACCGCGACCGCCGTCTCCTTTCAGCTTCTCGACCTCAACGGCAACCTGGACCTGGTGGCCCGCGCCAACACGCCGTTTCCGAGCCTCGCGGGCTTCGACTACGGCAGTTTCAACCCGGGCACCAACGACGAGGATATCCTCGTCTTCACTAATTCGACGCCCGTGGCGCTGGCGCCCGGCCGCTGGTACCTCGGGGTGTTTAATGAGGACCTGACCAACGTCACCTATACCATCCTGGCCACCGAATACACCAATGCCTTCCCCAATATCATCACCTTGGCCAGCGGCGTTCCGTGCTCCACCATCAACTCCGGCGCGGGTGACGCCACTGACTATTATCATTACGTCGTCACCCCCAGCGCCGTGCGCGCCCAATTCGAGATCGACAACCCGACCGGGGACATGACCCTGGTGGCGCGCAAAGGCCTGCCGCTGCCAACTCTGACGAACTACACCTGCCTGAGCGCGAACCCCGGCTTGAATGACGAGCTGATTACCTTGTTCGACTTTTCCAGCCCGGTCCCATTGACGCCCGGTGACTGGTTCATCTCGGCTGTGAACGTTTCCGGCGGGCCGGCGGCTTATACGATTATAGCGACCGAATTCCCGGTTTATGGGACCAATGTGGTCATCACTAACTGTCAGGCCCTCAGCAACAGCTTCTGTCTCACCTGGACCTCGCTGCCCGGCATCCGCTACTACGTGCAGGGCAAGACCGCGCTGAACGACACTAACTGGGCCGCGGTCTCCCCCACCATTACCGCCGCCGATGTTCTGACCACGTATTGTATCTCTCTGCCTTCCACTTGCCACTTCTTCCGTGTCAGCGAGGGGCTTGTGGTTACCCCCTATGTCCCGCCGGTGCGCATCACCAGCATCACCAGCAATACGAATGGCGTGCTCTTGCAATGTCTTGGGCCGGCCAACAGCCGGTTCCAGGCGCAGTGGACTCCTTCCCTCGCCCCCCCGGCCTGGACCCCCTTCACCAATACCCTCACCTCCACCAACGGTGTTTTCTCGTTCCTCGACGACGGCTCCCAATCCGGCGGCCTGGCCGGACCGCGCTACTACCGGCTCCAGCAGTTGCCTTAGGCGCAACTCTGCTGTCTAATGGGCGGAATTCGAGTCCGTGAGCAAAGCATTCATCCGAATCGGCGGCGCCCGTGAGCACAATCTCAAGAACCTCACGCTGGACATCCCGCGCGACAAGCTCGTGGTCATCACCGGCTTGAGCGGTTCAGGCAAGTCCTCCCTTGCCTTCGACACCATCTATGCCGAGGGCCAGCGCAAATACGTCGAGTCCCTCTCCGCTTACGCCCGGCAGTTCCTCGACCAGATGCAAAAGCCGGACGTGGACTTCATCGAGGGCCTTTCCCCGGCCATCGCCATCGAGCAGCGCAGCTCCGGCTCCAGCCCCCGCTCCATCATCGCTACCACCACGGAGATTTACGACTACCTGCGCCTGCTCTATGCCCACGTCGGCCAGCCCTATTGCCCGGAAACCGGTGTCCCCATTGTGCGCCAAACCACCAGCGACATTGTCGATAAAATCCTCGCCCTGCCGCCGCGGACGCGGGTCATGCTGCTCGCGCCGGTTGTCCGCGACCAAAAGGGCGAGTTCCGCGACGTGGTGGAGAGGCTCTCCCGCGAGGGATTTGTCCGCGCCCGCGTGGACGGCGAACTGTTCGAGCTGGCCAATGGCCTGCGCATCAAACTGGACCCCAAAGCAAAGCATACCATCGAGGCCGTCGTGGATCGCCTGGTCATTGACGAGAAGATCCGCGTCCGGCTTAGCGATTCCGTCGAGACCGCCCTGCGCTGGGGCCAGGGCGTTTTGCTCACCTTGCACCAGATGCCGGATTCTGAGTCTAAAGTCCAAGGGCTAAAGTCTAAAGTCAGGAGTCAGGAGACGGAATCCGCTGTCCTACCTTCGGCTTCCATCAACCATCAACTATCAACTATCAACCGCTCTGAGTGGCTCGAAACACTGCATTCCAACCGCAACCTCAGTCCCGCGACCGGCAAGAGCTACGAGCCGCTCACGCCCAAACATTTCTCCTTCAATGCCCCCTCGGGCGCCTGTCCGGTCTGCCATGGGCTGGGGCAGAAGCTCGTTTTCGACGAGAGTTTGGTAGTGCCCGATCCGGAAAAGTCCCTTGAGCAAGGCGCGATTCTGCCGTGGCGGCGGGGAGGCAAGCGCATGGTGGTTTATTACAAGGGCCTCCTGCGCGGCGTAACGAGTCATTACCAACAGAGCCTGGAAGCGCCCTACAAAACGTTCCCGGAGGATTTCCGGCGCGTGCTGCTCTGGGGGTCGGGCGAGACCGAAATCCAGTTCACCTTCTGGCGCGCCGGCAAATTGAGCAAAGTCACCCGTCCCTTCGAGGGCGTGATCCCCAACCTCCAGCGGCTCTATCAGGAGAGCGAAAGCGAGTTCACCCGGAATCGGCTCAAAGGGTTCATGAGCCCGCAATTCTGCGACGCCTGCCAGGGGCAAAGACTCAAGCCGGAGATACTGGCGGTCACTTTGGGAGATGTGGAAGCGCGCGAAAAGTTCAAGGGCGTGTTGCGGGTTGCAGGTTACGCGTCCGGAACCGAACACGCAACCCGCAACACGGAACACGGAACATGCATCACGCATCACGCATCACCCTTCACTCTCCCCGGCCTGTCGATCATGGACCTCTGCTCGCTGTCGGTCGAGCGGGCCGACGAGTTCTTCGCGACCCTGAAGCTGACGGAGTTCCAGGAGAAGATCGCCCATGACCTCATCAAGGAAATCCGCGCCCGGCTCGGCTTCCTTAAGAATGTCGGCCTGGGTTACCTTACCCTCGATCGCGAAAGCGGCACCTTGAGCGGCGGCGAGGCGCAGCGCATCCGCCTGGCAACCCAAATCGGCGCCGGCCTCGTGGGTGTGCTCTACATCCTCGACGAGCCCAGCATCGGCTTGCACCAGCGCGATAATGACCGCCTGCTGCGCACGCTGGCCGGCCTGCGCGACCTCGGCAACTCGGTGCTCGTCGTCGAGCACGACGCCGACACCATCCGTCACGCCGATTACATCCTGGACCTCGGTCCTGGCGCCGGCGTGCGCGGCGGCGAACTGGTCGCCGCGGGCACGCTGGCGGAGGTGCTCGCCCATCCCCATTCCCTCACGGCCAAGTACCTGCGAGGCGAACTCTCCATCCCCATCCCCCGTCACCGCGTCAAACCTTCACCCGACCGCGGCTGGCTGGAAGTGCTCGGCGCGCGCGAGAACAACCTCAAGAATATTGATGCCCGCATCCCCCTCGGCACCCTCACCTGTGTCACGGGCGTCAGTGGCTCGGGCAAGAGCACGCTCGTGGACGATATTCTGCGCCGGGCGCTGTTCCGCAAGTTCTTCGGCTCCAAAGAGCGCCCGGGCGCCCACCGCGTCCTCAAGGGCTTCGAGAACCTCGACAAGGTGATCGTCATCGACCAGACCCCGATCGGCCGCACCCCTCGCAGCAACCCGGCCACCTACACCGGCATGTTCAACCATATTCGGAACCTCTTTGCCCGCCTGCCCGCGGCCAAGATTCGCGGCTACGGGTCGGGACGCTTCAGCTTCAACGTCAAAGGCGGCCGCTGCGAGAAATGCCAGGGCGATGGCCTGATCAAGATTGAGATGCATTTCCTGCCGCCCGTGTACGTGACATGTGAGGCCTGCAACGGCCGCCGCTACAACCGCGAGACGCTCGAAATCACCTACAAAGGCCAGAACATTGCCGACGTGCTGGACATGACGGTGGACGAGGCCGTTACGTTTTTCCGCGCCGTGCCGCAGGTTTATGAGCCGCTGCTCACCCTGGCGGAAGTGGGTCTCGGTTACATTGGCCTGGGCCAACCGGCCACGACGCTCAGCGGCGGCGAGGCGCAACGTGTGAAACTCGCCGCGGAGCTGAGCCGAAAGGCGACCGGGCAAACGCTCTATATTCTCGATGAGCCAACCACTGGGCTGCACTTCCACGACGTGGCCAAGCTGCTCGAAGTCCTCTTCAAGCTTCGCGCCTCGGGCAACACCCTGCTCGTCATCGAGCACAACCTCGAGGTGATCAAGACGGCGGACTGGATCATTGATCTCGGGCCGGAAGGCGGCGACGCCGGCGGCCAAATCATCGCCCAAGGCCCGCCCGATGCCATCGGCCGGTGCCAGGCCAGCCACACCGGTCAATACCTCGCCCCCGTCCTCGCCCGTCCCCCCAGCGCCTAGCTCCGCGAGTCCACCCGGCGCAATTCATACGCTTGTACACCCGGCAGCACTGGTACGGCCAGTCATTCGGCCAGTCATTGAAGTTGACTTTTAGTTGGCAAAGCGATAACCTCGGGCCATGCGTCCGTTGGTTCCTGCATGGCCGACTCGTGCGATAGTCTGTTTGAGCCTGCTGCTCGGCAGACCTCCGGTGGCCGCAGCGACGGTCGAGCCAACCCCAAGCGCCCGGCCGCCCCCGCTCGCCACCAACCTGCTGCAGCTCCACTCCCTGGCCGCGCAGTCCCGGCGCATTGTCTGTTCCGTGGAGTTGGACGCGACTGTATGTGCGTCCAATGCGGCCAAAGACCTGTTGGCGCTGCAGGATCACTCCGCCGCGGAACTACTCCAGTTGGAGCTTCACGGCCAACCGTTCAGCCCGGGGCAACAGGTCCGGCTCAAAGCAGCGAGATGCCTGCTGTCCTTGGCCGATTGCGGCCTGAAACTCCGACCCGGGCCGGTGGTGGATAACGACGGAACGCACGCGATGACCCGGCGAACCGGCACGGTGTATCTCAAGGCGGGGCCGCACCCTGTCCGCCTCGACTGGTTCAATGGGCCCGACCGGTACGGTCTGGCGGTGGATTACGAGCGGCCGGGCTGTCCACGGCAACCGGTCCCGGACTCGGCGCTCTTCCGGGCGATGCCGGAGGCGGCCCACGGTGGGGCCAATCCAGCCGGCGGCTTGGATTACCGGGTCTATGAGGGAGACTGGGGGAAACTGCTGCCGGATTTCCGCCAACTGACCCCGGTTAAAACCGGAACGGCCACCAACTTCGATATTGGCGTGAGGACCCGCGATGAGCACGTCGGGATACAATTCAGCGGCTTCCTCGCTGTGCCGCAGGACGGGCTTTACACTTTCAGCACGGTGTCGGATGACGGCAGCATGTTGTACGTGGGGGACGCAGCGCCCCGATTGGAGGTGGTCGGTTCCGGGCCGCCGCCGGTTCCGCGCCGGATGGTCCTGGGGCAAATCCTGAGCGAGCAGGAACAGGGGCAGTGGGCTGAGTGGGAAGGAACCGTGTTGTTGGTCAACGAGCAGGGCGACGGCCTCGAACTGGAGTTGGCCTCGGGGAACGAGCGGGCACGGGTGATCGTCGCCGATGGGTCCAAGCTCGCTTCCGTCCGCCTTTGGCACAGCCGTATCCGCGCGGCGGGGGTTTGCCAGAGCGTCTATACCACGGAGGGGCAAAGGGTGGTCGGAGAGCTGGTGGTTCCGGGTGACGCGCAGATCGCGTTCCTGGAAACCACGCCAGACCTTCAGAATCCTCCTCCGCTCACAGCGACCCACACCGCGTGGCGAGAGGACTCTGCGCGGCCGCCCGCGGAAGCCGTAGGGCTCCCAGTCCTGACGACCGCCGAAGAAGTCAAGCGCTTGACGCGAGCGCAAGCGCAACTCGGCTATCCCGTCCGGCTTCGAGGCGTGATTACGCACATGCGCCCCTGGGCCACAACCTTGGTGCTTCAGGATGCGACCTGCGGGGTTTTCGTCCGCGGTATCCCCTCAGCGGTTAAAGCCCCGCGGCAGGGCGAATACTGGGAAATCGGAGGGGTGACCGGCCCGGGCGATTTTGCCCCGGTAGTCAATGCCCGGCGGTGGAGTTACTTGGGGGTCGGGCGCCTGCCCGACCCCGTGTCCGCCAGTTGGGACCAGTTGATGAATGGGAGCCTCGACACCCAGTACGTCGAGATCCGAGGCATCGTCACAGCGGCGCAGACCAACGGATTGGAATTGCGGCTCCGCGAGGGCAAGATCCACCTGGCCTTGCCGGACGTCACGGCGGAAGCCCTCAGCCGTTACCGGGACAGTCTCATCCGCGTGCGGGGGTGCCTGTTTCCAGCTTGGAACCGCCAAACCCATCTGCTCCGTGTGGGCGAGATGGAAATTCCCTGCCCGTCAGTCAGTGTGGAGGAGGCGCCGCCGCCGGATCCGTTCTCTGCCCCGCGGAAACAGGCCGCCGAACTGCTGCTCTTCGACCCCCAGGCCGGCGCGTTTCAGCGCGTCAAGGTGGCCGGGCAAATCCTGGGCGTGCGGGACGGCCAGTATTTCATGGTGGACGGCACCAATGGCCTGCGCATTACACCCAAAGAGGCTGCCGGGCTGGAAGTGGGAGACCTCGCGGAGGCCGTGGGCTTTCCGGAGTTGGTGCCCTCGCCGGTGCTGCGGGAGGCGGTGGTGCGCAAGGTCGGGCACGCCGCCCTGCCGCAACCCCGGAGTCTGCGGCCGGAGAATTGGCTGGAGGCGGACAATGACTCGACGCTGGTGCGCGTGGAGGGCGTGCTGGTTCACCTCCGCACCAGACGGGCGGAGCAAGAGCTGGAACTCCAGGCCGGATGGCGAACGTTTTTGGCGCGGTTGAACGGCAAGGAGAAGTTGGCTCAGTCAGTGCCGCTGGGGAGCCGGGTCGAGTTGACGGGCGTGTATGCGGCGCAGGGCGGCAACCCCACACTGGGGCGGGCGATCGGTTCGTTCGAACTGCTCCTGAACTCGGCGGCGGACCTCCGGGTGTTGGCCCGGCCGCCGTGGCTGACCTTGCCGCGTGTGCTGGGGGCGTTGGGTGTGGTGGCCATGATTCTGTTGGGCGCCATGTTCTGGGCCCTCAGCCTGCGGCGCCGTGTCAGCGCGCAGGCGGCGATTATCCGCCAGAAAGCCCAGCGCGAAGCCGCCCACGAGGAGCGGGCGCGTATCGCCAAGGATATTCATGACGATGTCGGGTCTAGCCTCACTTTTATTACGATGCTCGGCGAACAGTGCCGCGAGGACATTGCCAAGCCCCGGGAACTGGCGATTCACACCGATAAAATAGTTACCTATGCCCGCGGCACCGTGCAGGCTCTCGATGAGATTGTCTGGGCCATTAACCCTCAGAACGACACACTCGACGCCCTGGTCGGCTACCTCAATCAATACGCCGGCCAATTCTTCGAAAGCACCAACGTCCGTTGCCGGCTGGATGTCCCGGAGACACTCTCCTCCGTCGTTCTGCCGGCCGAGGTCCGACACGACCTGTTCCTCGTCGTGAAGGAGGCGCTCAACAACGTTCTCAAGCACGCCCAGGCATCCGAAGTCAGCGTCGCTATCACGGAGTCCCCCGGCGTCCTCGAAATTGCCATCGAGGACAACGGCCGCGGGTTCGACGCCGCAACCTCGGCCGGGAGCAGGCCCGGTGACGGCCTGAACAATATGCGCAAGCGCATGGCGAAAATCGGCGGCGGCTTCTTCTTCGCCAGCCTCCCGGGACAAGGAACCAAACTCAGGCTCACCGTCAAGGTCAACGGGGATCGCCCTGTTAAACCCTCGAACGGCTGAAGGTCCTGGGGCCACCCAAAAAAGCGGACACCTAATTGACTCATACAATCGTACGATTGAGGTTTCGTCGCGCAACTGCTAACCTTGGTTCCACGTGAGTGCTTTGTCGGCTCAAACCAGACCCATCGAAGTGGCCCTCGTCGAGGACCGGGAGGAGATTCGCGCGCAGTTCGCCCACACCATCGGGCGCAGCCCCGCGCTGCACCTGATGCAAACCTATCCCGACGGCGAATCCGCGCTGGCTGACCTGCCCGCGCGCCGGCCCGATGTCGTCCTCATGGACATCAATCTGCCCGGCGTGGATGGCGTCGAGTGCGTCCGCCAGTTAAAAACGAAGATGCCCGACGTGCAATTTGTGATGCTGACGATTTATGAGGACGGCACCCGTTTGTTTCAATCGCTCATGGCGGGCGCCAGCGGCTATTTATTGAAGCGGACGGCGCCGCAGAAACTGCTGACCGCCATTCAGGAAGTGCATGACGGCGGCGTCCCGATGACGCCGGAAATGGCGCGGCGGGTGATTCGGCATTTTCAGCAGGTCCCGCAACCGGCCCCGGAACTGCAATGGCTGGGTCCGCGAGAACGACAGGTCTTGCAGCAACTGGCCCAGGGGTTCCGTTACAAGGAAATCGAGGAAAACTTGCGCATGAGCACCGGCACCCTGCGCACGCACGTGGCCAGCATCTATAGGAAACTCCACGTCCACTCCCGCACCGAAGCGGTCGTTAAGTATTTGCAGAAGTAGGTTCCCGCGCCCCGACTTTGGTTCCCCCGGCGCTGTTCAGTGAGGGGTCATTTAATGTCAAGTACAATCCATGGAGAGTTGGTCGGGCCGGCGAGCAAACCTTTTGCCGTCGCGTTCCGAGTGGCTAGCTGGGGGGAAAGGTCAGGCCCGAAAATCTCCCCACCACCTCAAAACGTGGAAACGGTCTGAGGCTGCGCCTCGTTAGTACGTGCTCAAGCGGAAGAACCGCTGAGCTGCCGCCGCGCCCGGATCACTCAGAGACCTCAAAGCCCCGTTTCCTGTGACGCCCGGCAGGGGCATCCAGTTGGTTGCAGCCAGTGAGTCCTTAAATTGCAAGGCATAGTTGTTCCGGTTCAAAGACTGCACCAGCGCGCTGAACCGGCCGCCCTCAAAGGCCGGATTGAGCAGTTGCGGCACGGGCACAACACCCTGCAGGAGCACCAGCGTGTGGTAACCGCCGGCGGCGATTCCCACCGCCGGAGGCAAGGCGGCGGGCAGTTCACATTGCTGGTTCAAGTCGTCGCCCCAGGCAATGACGCCGCCGCCGGACCCAAGCGCGACAGTGTGGGCGCCGCCGCCGGCCACGGTCACCACGTTGCTGAGTCCTATCGGAACGTCGCACTGGCCCTGCGAATCGTCGCCCCACACCACCACCGTCCCATCGGCCTGCACCGCCAGGCTGTGATACTCCCCGGCCCCAATCGCCACCACATTCGTCAAACCCCACGGCACCACGGATTGCCCAGCCACGTTCCCTTCCGCATCCGTGTTCTCCCCCCAGGCCGCTACTGTGCCGTCGGCCTTCAAAGCGAGGTTGTGGTTGCCCCCAGCGGCGATGGCTACCACGTTGCTGAGGCCGGCGGGCAGGTTGGTTTGGCCCGAGCTGTTGTCACCCCATGCCACCACCGTGCCATCGGCCCGCAACGCGACGCTGTGCCAGGTGCCTGCGCTTATCCCGATCACGCCGGTGAGGTTCGCGGGGACGTTGGTCTGGCCGGAGTCGTCCGCGCCCCAGGCCGTGACCGTGCCATTAGCCTTGATGGCCAGGCTGTGGTAACCGCCGGCGGCAATCGCCAAAGCGTTCGTGAGGGTCGCGGGCACATCACATTGGCCGTCCCAATCGTCCCCCCAGGCCACCACCGTGCCGTCAGTGCGCAACGCCAGGCTGTGCCAGGCGCCGGCGGCAACGGCGATTATGTTTGTTGCGGCCAGCGGCAGGGCACACTGACCAAAGCTATTGTCGCCCGCCCCGGCCACGCCCGGTGGCGCGGTGAAAGCCGTCCTCGCGATTTCGATCCCATCTATTTTGGCGTGGTCGGCGGCGCCGTCGGAAAACAGGATGGCGATCTGTCCGCTGCCGTCGGCGCGAGTGTCGAATTCCTCGATGACGGCCCGGTACTGGGAGTCGGCGGTGAGGTAGATGTCAAAGTTGCTCAACACCTGTGTGCCGTTGATGAAGACGTTGAAAAGCCGCTTGCCGCTGGCGGTCCAATAGTTCTCCGAGAAGTGCAGTCTGACTACGTAGCCGGCGCTGGGAGCCAGGCCGGTGAACGTGTAAGTCAGCGTCTTGTAGCGTTCGGTTTGATAAACGGCCTGCGGCGCCGGATTGAGCACCCCACCGGTGTCAATGGCCGCGCTGGTGCTGAAAGTCGAGCCGGCAGGGGAATAATAGGCGTCGGCGGCAAAAGAGCCGGCGGCGGAACCTCCACAGTTCACGGCGTAAGCCACCACCAGCGGCATCGCGCTCGCCTCGTTGGAGTTGGGCGCTTCGACCCCGCCGCTGACCGCCGTCACCACGTAGAAATAGGTCAAGCCATTGACAACGTTGGTGTCCGTGTAGCTCGTCGTGGACACGCTGGCGATGGTGGCGTAAGGGCCGCCACTGGTGGCCGAACGCCCGAGGTTGTAGTTGGTCGCGTTCAGCGCCGGGGTCCAGGTCAGAGCCACCTGGGTGTTGCCGGGCGCGGCGGTGAGGCCCGAGGCTGTCGCCGCATCGCTCCATTGGAAAATTTGGCCGGAACCGATCTCGCTTTGTTCGACTTGACCAATGGTGCTGCCACCGGGAAAGCTTCCGGCGTTCGCCAGGAGCGTCGAGCCGCTGTTGGTGGTGACATACATATTATTTGTCACCGCGCGCAGTGCCAGCCGGCCGGGGCCGTCCAGGATCAACAGGAAAGTCTCCCCAGGCCCGATCGCGGCGCTGGCGGCAATGAGGGGACTGGAGCCGCCATTTGCGGCGGTCACGTATTTGCCGTTGACCACCGCTTGCAGCGCCACGTAGCCGTTGGTCTGGTCAATCACATTGAACAGTTGGGCGCTTCCCGAATTCACATTGGGAGCCGACTGATCCGCCGCCAGCGAGTTATTGCCGGCGTTCGGCGCTTCCACCCACATATTGTTCGCCACCGCTTTAAGGAGGACCGTCTTGCCGACCGGCGTGGTTTCGCCGGGGGGAATGGTTTGCGCCGGTCCAGGCGCCAATTGATTGAGGTAAGAAGATAAATTGAGCACCGCGCCGGTCTGGACGGTGAAGGGCTGTGGGAGGGTGATTAAGGGGGCGTCGCCGTCCGCCGCGATGGCTGAGAGCACGATCGGGTTGGTCGGACCCGTGCCATAGGGCCCAGGGGCATGGAAAAGCGTGCTCTCGACGGTTGGATCGTCCGTGAAAACCTGGGTCACCGTCAGCGTGAGTTTCGACTGGGCGGGCACGTAATCGAACTGCGCCCAGAACCGCGGGAGGTAAAGCGGCAGGTGGAGCTCGGTCATGGACGAGGGCAGCCGCGGCGAGACGTAAAGAATGCCGTCGGGCACATCCACGGAAACGCCGCTCAAGGCATTGAGGACGTGCCAAGTGCAAGGCGAGGTCATGTAGGAGACGAAGCCCTCGGGGGCTCCGTTCGGAGCGTCGTATCCCAGATTTTCATTCCAGGGACTCTGACTGAATAGCCAGACGCATTCCCAAGTGCGCTGCAGCACCGCCAGCCCATCATCAACGTAGTTTTGGTAAATGGACTCGCAGCCCAAATAGGGCAGGGTTTGGAGGTGGTAACAGCGGCCAGTGGCCCTGCGCCCGTCCGGCGACACCTCCATCGGCGGTATCGGATAGAACGGCTTGAGATGACGGGTGATGAGCTGGTAATTCTCCTGTTGCAGCAGGTTGGTGCTCATCGTCCGGGGCAAACCCGTCAGCCGCGCCAGCCAGTCGCCGGCCAGCGCCGACACAAAACTGTTCTCGATCGTGGTGCCGTAGAGGATGGAATTAAACTTGCGCAAGAAGGTCCCGTTCCACAGTTCGTTCAGGACGGCGTTTTGGATATTCGTGCGCTGGCGGACGTAGGCGGCGGCATCGGCCGCATCACCCGAAGCTGCGGCCTGTGCGGTCGCCGCTTCCAATGCGCCGAGATAAGCGGAGGCCGTGTAGCTGAACGCGCCGGCGCCATTGTACGGCAGTGAGACGTAGTCGTAGGTGCTGCCGCCCTGGGGAATGGGGTCGCTGCCCTGATGGTTCAGGGCGAGGTAGTTCATGGCATTGGTGAGGTGCGGCTGCATCCGCTGCGCCAACGACGTGTCGCCGGTCCAGCGGCAGAGTTTCACCACCTGCATCGCCCACGAACAATTCAGGTCCGGCCACGGCAGCCGTGAGTAGGGCACCCACGGATTATTAATCGCGTCATCAAGGACTCCCACGCAATGGGGGACGCAGCCGCTGGGCAATTGCTCGGCGGCAAACAGCTCCAACTCGGCCCGGTCCAGTTCCGGGAAGAAGTCCACCGTGAACACGTGCGAAGCCATGCGCTGGTCCATCGTGCCGAGGTTCCCGTTCTGGTTCACCGGCGACTCCTGCACCGTGAACATTCCGTCCTCGGTTAGGACGGTGTTCGCGACCGTCGGAAAGGCGCAATTGATGAGAAAGAGCCGCAGCCAAAAGGGCAGGTTCGAATTCTCGATTGGCAACTGCCAGGCCGTCGTTTGTTGCAGCAAGGAATCGGATTGCCCGTCCACGTAGGCCCCAACGCCGGCGGCGCTCTGAAACCAGTTGCAGTAGTAATGACCATTGTCCACCACCGGGCCAAGACTGCTGACGGGAACGAAGGCCAGCGCCGTCCCTTGTTCCTCCACCGTGACTTGCAACGCGGCAATGCTCCACCAGTAGAAGTCGTCCCAGCCCAAATCCGTCAACCGCAAGTATCGTCCCTGGCTGGGCTGCAAGGGCACGGTGAATTGGCTGCCGCTCCCGAGGGCGGCCACGACCTGGGCGGAGGTCATCGTAGCGACCGTCGTCCAATTCGATTGGTCGGTGGAAATGTCCACCTGGATGCCGCGGGGGTAATCGGTCGTGTAAGAGCCCTGGTCAAGCAGCACTTGCGTCGGCGTCCACAGTTGCCCCAGGTCCAGGGGGACGTTGAACCCGGTCTGCTGCGGACAGCCCGTGCCCCAGCGGGAAGTGGTATTGGTCGGATTGGAAGAGGCCAGCACCAGCCCTTGAACGCTCTGCAACTGCGTCATCTGGTGGGGCATATACCACGCCACGTAAAAGTGAACGTCTCGCGACTGCCCCGGCGCCAGAGCGAACTCGGCCGCAACGGCGCCCGCGGGCTGCGCCGCCGAGTTGGTGGCCGTGAGCGTTCCGTTGGTGCTGAATCCCTGCCAGAAAGAGGGTGTGCTGGCCGAGGCGTCCCAGTTCGTGCAGGTCGTGATGGTCAGGCCCGCGCTCGCGCGCACCCCGACAAAGTATTCCCCGACCACATTTTGGCGTTGTTGGCCCGGATAATTCTGGGTGGTGGTGAAGCGCAGGCCGGTTAGCCCGTTGGTGCTCAAGGGTGTCTGCGAGTTTCCGGCTACGCTGTTCCAATTCGTCTTGTTGTCACTCGCGCCGAGGCCGCCGAAGCCGAGCAGATTCGGCCAGGCCAACAACACCGTGGCACTGACCGTCTGGCTGCCGCTGTTCGTCACCGTGTAGGTCAGGCAGGCGATGGGCAGCGCGGAGTCTTTGATGTCGTGAGGGATCAGCGGCGCAAAGGCGTTGACGGAGACCTGGACGGGCAGACTCACGTCCGTGAATTGAATGTTGGCCTGCGGAAACCACCCTTGCATCTGGGCGTGCGCCACATTCTTCACCACGCCCTGGTACTCGTTGCCGCTGCTCAAGCGCAGCATTCTGGCCACCGGCGGGCTGGCCCCGGCCTGCGCGCAGATGGCGGCGAACGCCCCCTGGCACCAGCCATAAGGTGCGTTCCAGTTGTTATTGATGGTGAAGTTGCCAAAAGAACCGTCGCTCAGCAGCTCGATCTTGCCCGTGCCAATGCCGCCTAGGGGAACCCCGTGCTGCCATTGCTGGTCCGTTATCGTGCCCGTGTTCGGGTCAAACGCAGCGGCGAGAGCGCCCTGGCCGGACGCCGAGTGCAGGACCGCGGCCAGCAGGACCGCCGGCCACGCCTCACGCCGGCAGCCCTTGAGTCTGCGGCGCGGTAAGCCCGCTGGTGTGTTGCTTGAACGGAACGCAAAAGTCATGGTCTGGGCGCTTTTTCAGTGCTTGTCCGCATACTGGCCCCGCGAGTCCATCCGGCGCAACTCATACGTTTGTACGTCCT
>Ga0181518_10000625_pt1 | contig 38318 bp, 36 predicted proteins | sample PEATcosm2014_Bin_28_FD_119751 | JGI IMG/M metagenome (GOLD analysis project Ga0181518, IMG submission 119751) | Peatland microbial communities from MTU Mesocosm Facility, Houghton, MI, USA - PEATcosm2014_Bin01_60_metaG | ecosystem: Environmental > Terrestrial > Soil > Wetlands > Peat | place...
CGCCAGTCTCTCGGGATCAACATCTTTGCGGGACAGGACGTAATCAACCGCGTATCGGGTTGGAACTTCCCAGTCCGGACGATAGGTCAAAGTTGTATCCGAGGCGTAGGCGCCGACTTGACCCGGACCCTCCCACAGAAACGCGTTGTAGCCGCGGCGGACCGCCGCGGCGCCGCCACCCCAGTAATAAAGTTCCTCGCAAGTCGTGTCGCCGCCGCCGAGGATCATCACAGTCGGACGCGGGCGCCCGGTTGCATCGGCGCGCATGAAATAGCCGGGCAACGATTTGCCATTCTCATAGGGAATGCCGACCGGCTCGATCTGCGGATTGAACAGCGCTGCCGCTTGCCTAAAGCATGAGCGGTGGCGCTTGTACATTTCGAGCTGTCTCGGGTCCTTGCTATCGAGGTAGAATTGACCCGTTTTCCAGTAGGTGGAAGCTCGGAGGAACGCCTCGCGCGCGCTGACAATATGACCGCCACTCAGACAGTCGTGGGCAATGCCTTCGACCCTCTCCGCGGTGTCACGCCATGCGACGGTCCAACCCTCTAAATCTCCGTCTTTGATCTGCCGCGCTGTCGAGTAAATCTCACCAACAGCCCCACCATCGCCATAGGCGCCAGTGCACATGGCTCTGACGAGTTGGTAGTCGAAGTTCGACTTGAAGACTCGGGGCATCCCCGGCGAATTGCTGAATATCGCTCCGGCTGCCGGCGGCGACTTTGCCGAGACCGTCGTAGCTGGCGCCTGTTTGAGGATTACGTTCATATTAATTGGCTCCCGGAGATCTCTTCGTTTTCCAAATTGCCGCTTATGCAACCTGAGAGCATCGACACACGCGCTCGGCGGCGTCTGAGCAAAATTGCTCACTCTGAAACGATGGTGGCGACCGCTAACGGCCAAGGAATTGAATTAGCTAAACGTCTGCAAATGGTCCGTTGCGTCACCTAATGCGGCGTAGCAGTCCGATCGCTTTCGGGGTAGAAGCGGACAGCGCGGGAACATCGCAAATCGGTCGCTTGATCCGAAGCGACATCGGCCCGCGCTCCGAGCCGCGATGAACTTTGATGCGCTCCTACATCCGCCTGTCACACATGTGCGCTTTCTTAAATTGAGCCCTTCTGTTGTCAGGGCGCAGCCTCCGGGCGCTGTGGCACTCGTCCTTCGGTAGGGTTTACACAAGGGGATAGTCTCATGGCGAAAAAAAACAAAAAACATTTAGCGCGCCGCACAAAAGTATCACGTCCGACGCCGAAGAAGATGCACCGCGATACTAAAGCCGCGGAACGTCTTGAAGCTTTGACCGAGCAATACATCAGCGAGGGAATGGACGCTGAGCCTGCGCGTCAGCGTGCCTTTAACGCGATGCGCGATGAGTGACAACCCGCGCAGGGCGATTCTAAATCGATGACGAAATGCGAACGCCCGGTGGATCGCCAATGGCCGGATTAAGGCGTCGTGGCCGTGGACTTTGATCGGCGTGTCGTCATAAGATTGGTTGCGGGGCTCGATGCCGAAGGCTCTGGTTCCGGTGCCGGCGCAGGTGTTGCCAGCGCGTTTGTCGACTTGACCATGATGTCCAGCGCCAGCGAGCAGAGCAATAACAGTAACGCTGCAAACCACCACATCATCGGCGCCCCTGGCGCGCGTTGCTCTGCTATGCAGCCATTTTCGCCAGTCGCAACTTTCCTATTTGCGGCGTTTTGTATGACAGGATGATGAATGGCGCGCGCTGCGTAGGAACCGCCGCGGATGCAGGGGCGTTTCGGTCGCTTTGAAGCGGCAACTCTGGCGTAGTCGGCAGGCAGCAGCTTTATTCTCTAAACCGACCTGCCTCTTACGGTAGCGCGCTGAAGGTCGCGCGGATTTGAATCCGTAAGCCTATTTGTAGGCAAAGACCTCGACAATGCCTTCCTGCTTAGCGATCCCTTTGGCTGTATGAACAGCCGTCAAAAAGGAAAGCTCGCTAACAGTCTTCGACTGTTGGCGGGCAACCGTAATGGTAAGTCCAAGGGGGTGTCTGTTTTCCGCATATTCCTCACCATACATGACCAGCACATAATTTTGCCCGACCGGAAGCTCGTTCGGCGACGCGATGTATTTTACTTTTGCCATATCTGAGCCCTTGATCCTTCCGCATATGCCAAACGCGGTTTGTCGTTTTCAAAGACAATCGTCGTTACAATCATTCAACCTGCTCGCCTTAGCTAAGCCACTATGCAGCTAAAGCGAGGGCTCTTGAAAAAAAGAAAGTTAGCTATGAACATTTGCGAGTTTGAACTGGTTAAGCGATCGCCAGCCGACAAATGACTGCTCTTGGAGCAGATTTTACGGTTTCACGTAATGCCTGCTAATGCACCGGTTCGGATATTCGATCTGAGCGGCGTGCGGCACGTACTGGCACCGACAATAGGGGCGGCAGGCCGAGAAATGGGCACAATCGGTACATGAGCAAGCTAAAACCAGCACCGTTACTGTCCCCAGTGCAAAGCAAAATATGAAATTGCAAGGATGGAGGCTCCATCTGTCGCGGAGGATCCCGAAATAACATGCATTAGTTGCGGGACGCATTTCGCTGCCCGCGAAGGAGCATTCATCGTCAAGTACGTCCTTGTGGAACGCCCTGAATAGGGTGCGCGCCATTGTGGAACCAGCTAGATCGTCACGCAATTGTCATGAAGGTCGGATCGAAATAGCCTCCGCGCAAGCTAAGGTCTTGCGCGCACCCTAGACAAGGCACCATGAGCCTCTCCCCGCACGCGGGGAGAGGGAGCCGCGAGGCGAGAGCGCTTGGCGACGAAACACGCCGAATAAGAAGAGCCGGAATCGCCCTACAGCGGATCGAGCCCCTTGGCCTTGAAGATCGGCTTTGCCGACGGCGCGGTGAAGGCCTGGATCAGCGCCCGCGCCGCGTCGGGTTGTTTGGCGCTGGTGGTGATGCCGGCGGAATACATCGTGATCTGCTGCAAGTCCGCAGGCAGCATGCCGATCACGTCGACGCCGGGGTTCGACAGAAGCTCGGTCACCTGCTGCAAACCGATCTCGGCTTCGCCGCTCGACACCAATACGCTGACCCTGCCGTTCGGGCCGCCGGCGGAGAGTTTTGTCTTCGGCGCCATCTGTTCGGCGATGCCGAGTTTTTGGAATATCTTCTGAATATGCGGCCCGACGATGCTGCCGCCGGCGGGCGAGGCGTAGCCCACGGTTTTCGCCTCGAGCATGGCGCGCTTGAATGCGTCCGGCGTCGATACGTCCGGCTTCGGCGCGCCTTTGCGCACGCAAATGCCGATGCCGGTGGTGGCGAGATCGATGCGGCCCGGCACGATCTTGCCTTCGCCGATCAACTGGTCGATCGCCTCGCGGCCGGTGAGGAAAATATCCGCGGGCTCGCCGGCTTCGAAATGCTTGAGCAAAGCGCCCGGCGGCGCATAGAGCGCGCGAACGCTGTGACCGCCCGCGCGCTCGAACGGTGGAATCACTTCGTCGGTGACCGTCTTGAGCGCGGTCGAGATGAAAGCGTTGATCTCGGCGGCGTGGGCGGTGGTGGTTGCGACGAACATGGCGATTGCGATGGCGAGGATGCGCATGGGGCTCTACGCCATCGCCGCTTTGACGATATTGCCGCTCGATCCGATGAACCAGCGCTCGCTGGCGAACGGCTTGCCCTCGAGCCGCGCCGCCATCCACTCGGCCTGATACTGCCGTGGCTCGGGCCCGTTCTGCGTCGCCGTCGTGAAGGCGATGCTGTGATTGCCGCCTTCATAGACCAACAGCTGCTTCGGCCCGCCCAGTGCCTTCATGAAGCTTTCCGTGTATTCGAGCGGGCAGAGCTGGTCGTATTCGCCGCAGGCGACCAGATAGGCGCCTTTGACTTTTTGCGCGTAGCCGTTCCAGTCGATGGTCTTGCGGAATTCGTCGAAGTCGCGCTCGTCGGTGATGCCGGACATGAACATGAAGCGCTTCTTGAACGTCGGCGAGGCGCGGTTGAAAATCGTTTCGCCGCCCGGCTCGTAGCAGGTGCCGGTCACCGCGCAGGCTTTGTAGCGCGAGTCCGCCGCCATCATGATCGCGGTGAAGAACGAGCCGTAGCTGACGCCGGTCATGCCGATCTTGCCGGCATCGATCTCCGGCCGCTTGGCGAGCCAATCGGCGACAATCTTGCCGGACTCCGCCCAGCCCTGCACGTCGACATAGATGCCGCGCAGCGGCGGCTCCCAATAGCCCGGCCCCTCGAAGGCCAGCACCGCATAGCCGCGCTCCATCCAGGAGTCCTTGTAAAGCGCCACCGAGCGCTCCTTGTAGCCGTCCATGCCGGACAGCACCACGATGACCGGCACCTTGGCGCCGCTTTGGTAATTGGGCGGCAGATGAAAGATCGCCGGCAGCGATTTGCCGCGATAGGGCAATTCGACCCATTCGATGTGATGGTCGGCGAGCGCGGAGTATTTGTCGAACGCCGCGCGTTTCTTGTCGTTCAAGTTGGTGAGCTTCCGGTTGACCTCGTCGATGGTCCACATCGCCGAGGCCCAATAATTGGCGGCCATAAAATAGTTGTCGCGCGCCGCGACCTTGTCGCCGGCTTGCTCGGCCGCCTTGGCCATCGCTTCGCGCTTATTGGCCAGCGCTTCGAATGCCGGGCAGATATCGACCAGCCGCTTCACGCGCTTACGCAACTCGTCCATGTCCGGCACGGCGCCCGGTCCGAGGCCGCGGATGGTGGCGCCAGTGCGGCCCTGATCCCAATCGATGCCGTTCGCCTGGATGACGTTGTCAAGCACCCAGCGCTGCTCGTCGAAGCGCTTGACCACCGGCTCGCCTTGCGGCCGGCGGTTCGACCAGTCGCGGACGTGCGCGGCGGTGCCGGCGCCGGGCGTTTCGGCGGCGGCGGGTGTGACGGCATTTGCGATTGCTGCACCCGCGGCGGCCGCCAACGGACCGGATTGCAGGAATGCACGACGATCCATGACGCTCCTCCCAAGATCGATGTTGTCGCGGGCGTAGCCGCCCTGTTTTCTGCGTCCATCATAGGAGCCGGGCGCGGCAGCTTGAAGCGGCATTTCCGGCATGGCGGTTCGCTGACTCGAAGCCTATTGCTGCGCAATGCCCGCGGCTTCGCGGACTGCGTTCCAGCGCTTGTACTCGCTCGCCATGAAGGTGCCGAACTCCGCTGGCGTCGAGCCTTTGACCACCACGCCGACCGTGACTAGGCGCTCGCGCACTTTGTCGTCGGCGATGATGTCGTTGAGCGTCTTGTTCAACTTGCCGACGACGGCTGCCGGAACGCCGGGCGGTCCGAACACGCCATACCACGTCGTGACGTCATAGCCCGGCAGCACGCCGGACTCGACTGCCGCGGGAATATTCGGCACGGCGGGAAAGCGATCCTTGCCGGTGACGGCCAGCGCCTTCAGCGCGCCGGACTGCACCTGGCCGAGCAACGCCGAGACCGTGTCGAACAGCACGTCGGCGTGTTTGCCGAGCACCGCGTTGATGGCCTCGGGCGAACTACGGAACGGCACGTGCAGCAAATTCACGCCGGCGATTTGTTTGAACAATTCGCCGGCAAAATGCTGGGTGGCGGCGAAGCCGGGGCTCGCGAATACGATCTTGCCCGGATCGGCTTTGGCGGCTTCGACCAGCTCTTTCACGGTGTTGGCGGGAAAATCCGGCCGCGTCACGATCAAAAGGCTGGCGCTGGCGACTTGTGCCACGGGCGTCAACGCGGCGGTGTCGTAGGGCATGTCCTTGCGCGTCACCGCGGCGATGATCTGACCCGCGGTCATGATGCCCAGCGTGTAGCCGTCGGGCGCGGCATGGGCGACCAATTCGTTGCCGAGAATACCGCCGGCGCCCGGCTTGTTCTCGATGATCACCGGCTTGCCCAAACGCTCCTGCATGGCGTCGGCGAGGATGCGGCCGATGATGTCGGCGCCGCCGCCGGCGCCGAACGACACGATGATATGGATCGGCTGCGCCGGCCAGTCCTGCGCCGATGCGGGTTTTGCCGTCGCCAACAGGCAGAGGCTTACGACCGCTGCAAGGATCGACTTTTTTAGGGACATGCCAAGCGTCCAGCGCGCCGCCGCGACGATGTCGGTGACGCCGCCGGTTGCCGCCTGCTGCCAGGTGCCTCGTCATCGCGCGTGGCGTTGACTGACATGAAATAATTATCGGCGATGACGCCTTTGATCACCGGCGTCAGCGCGTTGTCGGGCACGTAGCCGACGAGGCGGACGTCGTTGTCTTTCAATACGCCGAGGAAAGTGTCGGACCAGGTCATTGCAATCATACCGGCGTTGATGCGGCAGCGTGACACGGCGCATGACAAGCGAGCGCGCCACAGGATAGGTTACATTTATCGGCCGGCATCGGCAGGTGCTGCAACAAAAAAGTGGAGGACACTTTGAGCGGGGAGGGTGTTTTGGCGCGGCTGACGGCAGCCGTTGCGATCCTTGGGGCGATCCTCACGCTCGGATTGTCCAGTCCGGTTGCGGCGGACGATTACCCGAGCCGCCCGATCGTCCTCGTTATTCCGCTGCCGCCCGGCGGCACCAACGACATCATGGCGCGCTCGGTCGCCGACAAGATGAGCGCAGCGCTGGGCCAGCAGATCGTCATCGAGAACCGCAATGCCGGCGGCAGCGGCACCGTCGGCACGCGCCAGGTCGCCCACGCCGCGCCGGACGGCTACACCATCATCCTCGGCTATACCTCGACCTTGGCGACCGGCCCGAACCTCTACAAGAACGTCGGCTACGATCCGCGCCGGGATTTTGCGCCGATCGGCCTGATCGCCTCGGCACCGGCGCTGTTGCTGGTGCACAGGGACTTGCCGGTTCACACCGTCGGCGAACTGATCGCCATGATGAAGAGCGCCAAGGAGCCCTATCAGGTCGGCACGCCGGGCATCGGCACGGTCAATTACCTGGCTTCGGTGCTGTTCGCGCAACAGGCCGGCGTCAAGGTCGAGCAGATTCCGGAAAAAGGCTCGAACCCGCTGAACACCGATTTGATGGGCGGCTTCGTCAAGGTCGGCTTCAATCCGATCCCGGTGTCGCGCGCCGCGCTCGACGGCGGCTATATCCGGGCGCTCGCGGTCACCTCGGCGAAACACTCCACCCTGATGCCGCAACTGCCGACGCTGGCCGAATCCGGGCTGCCGGGCTTCGACGCGACATTGAGTTACGGCCTCTTGGCGCCCGCCGGCACGCCGCGGCCGATCATCGAGCGGCTGAACAAGGAGCTGCGCGCCGCGCTCGCCATGGAAGAAGTGCGCAAGCGCATCATCTTCGAAGGCGGCGAACCCGAATCGACCACGCCCGAAGAGCACGCCGCGATCATCGACCGCGAAGTGACCAAATGGTCGGCGGTCATCCACGGCGCCGGCATCAGTCTCAGCGAGTGAGCGGCAAAGCGAGCAAAGCCGAGGCCGGCCTCAAATAGGAGCTCACTATGACCAAACTGATCAAAGTGTCCGTCCTGTCGCGCCGCGGCCTCGTCAAAGCCGCCGGCGCGCTTGCCGCCGGCATCGCCGCGCCGGCGGTTTTGCGCGTGCACTCGGCCTATGCCGCTTATCCGGATCGTCCGGTCAAGTTCGTGGTCGCCAACACGCCGGGCGGTCCGTCCGACATCGTCGGCCGCTTCGTCACCGCGGCGCTCGAGCAATCGACCGGCAAGACCTTCATCGTCGACAATCGCGGCGGCGCCGGCGGCAATATCGGCATGGAATACGTGGCGCATGCCGAGCCGGATGGTTACACCATCCTGCTCGCCACCAACGCCTATTCGGTGAATTACGGGCTGTACAACCAGCTGCCCTATGATCCCCACAAGGATTTTGTCGGCGTCAGCGAGCTGGCGACATCGCCGAACACGTTCGTGGTCAAGTCGGAACTGCCGGCGAAGAGTATAAAGGATTTCATCGCGCTCGCCCGCACCAATCCCGAGCAATACAATTGCGCGACGCCGCCGATCGGCACCACGGCGCAGCTGCAATTGGAGCTTCTGAAAATCCGCGAGAATCTGCCGAAACTCTCGGACGTCGTATTCAAGGGCGGCGGCGACGCCATAACGGCGCTGCTCAGCGGCACCGTGCAGCTCAGTTCGGGCTCGCTGGCGCCGGCATTGCCGCACATCCAGGCCGGCACGCTGCGCTGCCTCGCGGTCAGCGCCGCCGGCCGCTGGCCCAGTCTGCCGGATGTGCCGACCATGGAGGAGGCCGGCTACAAGGACTTCGTCTTTGCGGTCGATTGCGTGTTGCTGGCCCCGGCAAAGACGCCGCCCGAAAACGTCAAGTGGCTGGAGACGGAGACGCTCAAAGTCTTGAGCACGCCGGACATGAAGGACAAGCTGTTCAAGGCAGGCTTCCTGGTACGCCCGCAGGGTGCCGCCGCCGCCTGGGCGCGTGTCACCAAGGAAATCGGGGTGTTCAAGCAGATCATCGACCAGGCCGGCGTCAAGAAGCTTTAGGCGCCGTGAACTTGTCACAACGAACTTGCACCTGTAGCGCGGTCGTCGCCGCAGCGTTTGTTGCGGTCGCCGCAATCACGATTGCCGTCCAGCACCGCGCCGAAGCGGCCGATTATCCGACGCGGCCGATCACCTTGATCGTTCCCTACCCGGCCGGCGGCGGCAACGACGTGATCGCGCGCCTCGTCGCAGCCAAGATGAGCGCAAGTCTCGGTCAGCCGATCGTCATCGAAAATCGTGGTGGTGCCGGCAGCACCATCGGCACCCGCGACGTCGCCCGCAGTGCACCCGATGGCTACACGTTGTTGATCGCGACGAGCTCTTTGGCGATCAATCCGTCGCTCTATCCCGACGCCGCTTACGATCCGAAAAAAGATTTTGCGCCGATCGGTCTGATCGCGACGAGCCCAAATTTCGTGCTGGTGAATCCTTCAGTGCCGGCGCATTCGGTCGCGGATTTGATTGCGCTCGCCAAGAAAGAGCCGGGCAAGCTCGATTTCGCCTCGACCGGAACCGGCACCAGCACCCATCTTGCGGCCGAGCTGTTTGCCAGGATGGCCGATGTGAAGTTCACCGCGGTTCCTTACAAGGGCGTCGCGCCAGCCATCACCGATCTCCTCGGCGGTCAGGTGGCGCTGATGTTCTGCCCGATGGCGAGCGTGGTCGGCCAGGTGCGTGGCGGCAATTTGCGCGCGCTGGCGGTGACCGGCGCCAAGCGCTCGCCACTGTTCCCGGACGTGCCGACTGTCGCCGAAGCAGGACTGCCCGGCTATGCGGCGGAGCTGCACTATGGTCTCGTGGCGCCCGCCGGCACGCCGCCGGAGGTCATCGCCAAACTCAATGCCGCGCTCAATAATGCGCTGGCCGACGGCGACATCCGGCAGCGGCTTGCCGCCGACGGCACCGAGACGCTGCCGGGGACGCCTGCGGCCTATGCCGCCGATATCGCCAGCGAGGAAGCCAAATGGGGCGCCATCATCAAAGAGACCGGCGTGACAGCACAATGAGCCGACCATGAATTTCGATTGCACCGACGAGCAAAAGCAATTCGCCGAATCGGTGCGGCGCTTCGCGCAAGCTCATCTCGCCGCCGGCGCGCTCAAGCGCGCCCACGATCCGCGCTTCCCCTACGATGTGGCGCAGCTCATGGCCAAGCAGGGTCTGACGGGCATTGCGCTGCCGGAGCGCGACGGAATCGTAACTTCATTCAATGGGATTGGATTTGTCGGTTGACTATTTCTGTACAGTTCTGTACAGTTATCGTCAAGCTTAGGAGTGGAGATTCGAGGCGATGCAGCGCAAAGGTGCTGAAGAGGCCCGCAATGAGCTTCCGGATCTTTTGGCCGCCGCCGAGAAGGGCCGGGCGACGATCATCACGCGTCACGGCCGCCCGGTGGCAGCATTGGTGCCGATCGGTGCGTATGGCGCCGCCGTCCGCCAGCCGCCGCTCCTGCCGCTTAAGGGATCCGGTCGGGGGCTCTGGGGCGGGAAAAGCACCGAGACGGTTCGCAAGATGCGTGACGAATGGAGCCGCTAGCATTCGACGACCTACCCGAGCAGGCGCTGCTCCTCGTCGATTCTGCGCCGATCATCTATTTTCTAGAGAATCATCCGAAGCTCGCACCGCACTTTGAGCCCCTATTTGAGGCTCATGGAATAGGGCGCCTGAGGTTCGCGGTGACGACGATCACGATTGCCGAAGTGCTCACCGGTCCCCTGCGGGCAGGGGATGAGGCGGTTGCGAGACGCTACCGTGCGACTCTCGAAGGATGGCAAGTCGTTGAACTCAATGTGGACATCGCGGAAAGCGCAGCGAGGCTGCGTGCCTCGCTCCGGCTCAAACTACCCGATGCGATTCAAGCGGCCAGCGCGCTGGCGATCAACGCCGTAGCCATCGTCACGCACGATCGCGATTTCTCGCGCGTCCATTCGCTGCGGGTTATTTCTTGACCCACACTCAAAGTGGCTTCGTCCGATTTGGCAATCCACGGGAAAGCCGCCGGCGTATTGTAATTATGCTGTGTGCTCAGTTCTGAGCGCGCTAGAATACGACCGATATATGTAACGTTCCTGGGAAGAGCGATGAATTTCGACTTAACAGACGAGCAAAAACTATTTGCGGACCAGGTGCGGCGCTTTGCACAGACTCATCTCGCCGCCGGCGCGCTCAAGCGCGCCCACGATCCGCGCTTCCCCTACGATGTGGCGCAGCTCATGGCCAAGCAGGGTCTGACGGGCATTGCGCTGCCGGAGCGCGACGGCGGGCAGGCCAAGTCAGACGGGTTCTCTGCATATTCGAGGTGTTCGCGGCTTCGACATCCTCGATCCGCGCTATCGAGGATCATGAATGCAGTATGACAATTATTTTGTCGCGTGCAGCAAACCTCGGCTATGATGCAGGGGACGAATAGTCTGGCTACACGCGCCCAAATTCACTGACTAATGTAAGATCCACCTCGCGATCGCCTGCAAGCCGTAAAGTAGAAATGTTGGAACATTCCTTATGAACATCGTCGAACCGATCCTTTTTCAGTGCAAATTGAATCCGATGACGACCGCCATCTGCGTGCCGGGATCGAAAGTCAATACTGTTCGCTACGGAATGCTAGAGACATTCATTCACAATGTGGCGCGAAATGCCCTCAAGGCCGGAATTGTGCCCGGTAATATCGTCGCTACCTATTTCACTGACACTATTTTGGACACTGCATGCGCTCTTGGCTTGATGCATGTCGGCGCAGCGACCGTATCGCTTAGAGGGCCAAGATCAGTCCCGGGAATAAGCCCCGATTGCACGCTGACCGACGTTGCCGGCGCTTTTCCTGGCGCTGCATCTGTATTGTCGGTAGATCAATCCTGGTTGGAGGGCCCTGGTGCCGCAATGCCTGTCGCTGCTGGCGGAAGGGGCGATGATATCTGCCGCATAATTTTGACGTCGGGTTCAACTGGCATTTCCAAAGGTGTAGCATTTTCCCATTGGGTCTGCGGTGCGCGAAATGCGCACTACATGTATTCTAAGGGTCCGCGGCCGGCGCATTGTGCTCGGTTCTTTTGCGATTTAGGCTTTTCAACATCGCCAGGCTTCAGCTACGCAATGTCGCTGCTTAGCCGCGGTGCTGCAATTTTCTTTCTGGGTCCTGATCCTGCCGATATCTTGCAGGCGATCGATTTGTACGAGATACAAGGAATGGCAACATCTCCTTATGGATTGGGCGAATTCCTTAAATTTTTCGAAGGCGATAGCGCCTTCGAGACCAGTTTCGACCACATCATTTGTCAAGGCGCTATGCTGTCGCGGCAATTGTCGCAACGCGTCCGCACCCGCATGTGTCAAAACCTGTATAGCTCTTATGGTTCGACCGAAACCTCAACTGTAGCGTTCGGTCCAGCAAGTGTGCTGGAGGGCGTTCCCGGGGCGGTCGGTTTCGTCCAACCAGGAGTCACTATCGAGGCCGTAGACCCCGTGGGCAAGGTGTTGCCGCCGCTACGCGATGGTGTCTTGCGAATTCGGACCGGGCATATGGCCAACGGCTATGTCGGCGATCTGGAAGCCACGCAAACTGTATTTCGCAACGGCTACTTCTATTCTGGAGACGTAGGCCACCTGACGGCAGAGGGGATTTTGGTCATTACTGGCAGGGAGAAGACAGCGCTGAACATTGGCGGAGATACGGTTAGCCCCGAGTTTGTCGAAGAAGTAGTGGGGTCGTTTTCAGGAATACAGGAAGCCGCCGTATTTGCTGCAAACAACGATCTTGGTATCGCGGAACTCACGCTTCTTATTGTCCCGTCCTCTCCGATCGATGAAACGGCTCTACGCCGTTACTGTGGACAAAGACTTCCGCCATCCTGCATCCCGACTCAAATCTTGCAGGTGAATGCTTTGCCCCGCGGTGGACAGGGTAAGCTCGAGCGACAGCGTTTGCCTGAGATTGCAGCTACGATAGCCAAGGCGCCGTGATGGGTTTGTGCATTGGCTATCGGGGAACAGCCTTTGGCGCGGCATTTTGCGATACGTGCCAAGAATCAAAAGCGGAATTAAGGGCATGAACATCGTCGATCCGATCTTGTTTCAATGCCGACGCCAGCCCCCGGTTGCTGCAATCTGTGCACCTGGACCCGGAATCGGCCTGATCTCTTATCGACGGCTTGAGCAGTATGTTCACAACGTGACCAGAAAACTGCAATCGCTTGGTTTGCCCGAGCGCAGCATTGTTGCCGTCAACATCACCGATGTTATTTTTCACACAGTCGTTCTGCTGGCATCGATGCGCCTCGGACTGATCACGCTTTCGGTACGCGAGGGCGAGCTGTTGTTGCCGTTCAAGATCGATTTGCTGATCGCAGACGCCAAGCGGCCGCCGACCGATAGGACCCAGGTTGTTTTCGCAGACCTGTCCTGGACTGAGGGCGATGGCGAGCCGCTCGAACCGCGGCTCTTGCCCCAGGTTCACGAAGACGATCTATGCCGCCTGATTTTGACGTCGGGGACCTCCAGCACGCCAAAAGCCGTTCCGATCAGCCACAAGCTGCTCGCCAAACGCATGGCTCGCCACGCGACTTTTGGCAATCGAATCGCAAATTGCTCCAGAATCTACTGCGATGTTCCGGTTTCCACGTCGCTCGGCTTCCAGTTTCTTATTTATGCGTTAGCGCGCGGCGGCACGGCCTTTTTCCCCGGCGAAGACTTCGCATCCACTTTGCGTGTGATCGAAGACTATAATGTCCAGTGCTTGGTCGGTTCGCCGTCCGGGTTTGAGAATTTGTTGCGGTGGTTCGACACCGTACCAGCGTATCAAAGCAACGTCGAAGTTATCTTCTGCGGTGGCGACGTGCTGTCGCGCACACTGTCCGAGCGGTTGCGCTCGCGGATATGCTCGCATGTCATCGCCGCCTATGGATCAACCGAGGCCAGCATGTCCGGAGTGGCGCATGCGCACGAAATTGCTGAATTGTCGCGCGCGGTAGGCTTCGTGACGCCCGGGGTGGTCGTGCAGATCGTAGATGCGTCCGAAACAGTATTGCCGCCTGGGCAGGAGGGCGAGGTAAGAATACGTAGCGAATTTGCCGTCGATCATTATCTTGGCGATCCTGAAGAATCCAAGAAGGTGTTTCGCGACGGCTGGTTCTATCCCGGAGACCTCGGGGCATTGAATGCGGACGGCCTTCTCGTTATCACGGGTCGCGAGCACGCGGTGCTCAATCTTGGCGGCGACAAGATCGGCAGCGAGGCGCTTGAACGAGTGCTCGCGCAATTCCAAGGCGTCGCTCAAGCTGCAGCTGTTACTGTACCTAATGCTTACGGCAACAACCAAGTCTTTGCGTTCGTCGTGGCGCGGGAAAAGATCGACGAAAATGCGCTAATAGCCTATGGCGCCTCGAGCATTCCGCGGCCGTTCGCTCCGGTTAAATATTTTTTTGTTGATGCGCTTCCGCTGAACGAAATGGGCAAACTTGATCGCCGTCGACTACAAGACATGATTCCAGCCGACTTGCTTGCGCCCTCATGAACAGCACAGCGGTGCCTGCGACAATCAACTGGCTGGTTTGTCAGAGTCTTCGGCAATACTTTGCAGAAGGTCCTTCAGCTTGTCGCGCTGAATCTTGCCGAGCGCGCCGCGCGGAACGGCGTCAACCACGAACAGCTTGTCAATATTGGTCCCAAAATTGGCGTTGGCTTCGATCCTTCCCCGCAGCGTGCCAATGTCAGCCGACGGTGCGAGCACTATGCCAATCCAGACTTCTTCAAAGCCGGAGGCGCCCATCAATGTGCACACACCGGCATCCCTGACTCCTGGACTGGAACGCAGGAATTCCTCGAAATCGGTTACGGATAGCTTGACGCCGCCACGATTGAGAACGTCGCCTTTGCGGCCGGCAATACACAGCACGCCGTTTTCAGTCAGCCAGCCTACATCGCCGGGGTAGTACCATGTTTTGGCGTCTTCGATGTCAAAATTTGCGAGAAATTGCGCCGTTCGCAAGCGGACGAAACCCTCGGACCCGACGGGCAGGTTATTGCCTTCGGCGTCTACGATCTGGATTTCGGCTTCTGGTATGACGAAGCCGACTGCATTCGGAATATCGACGATCATGTCGTGCGGGGCCAACGCCGCGACGCCGGCCTCGGTCGACGAATAAGCAATGATGATATTGCGGCACAGATGCTTCATTATGCGGTTAATGCCGTCACGCGACATGACCGAGCCGCCGATGCGAATGGTTTTCAGGGCAGCAAGAGGGTATTGGGTGACCTTTTCCTGCAGTTCGGCAAGACCGAGCGCCTGCTGTGGCGACGCAATGATCAGATCGATATCATAGATGTTGGCCAGCCACAGCATCGGTTGTCCGATCGGCGCGAAGCAAAGCGTCTTGCCGGCATAAAGCACCTCGTAGGCACGTGTGAACCCCATGGCATTGTTGACGCCTGTCATGAGCAGTGCTCTTTCGTAATCTGCAAACGCTGACGTGGCATTGAATAATATGCGGTGGTCCCAGGCTTTTTGCGTCCTAATGATTCGTTTTGGCCGTCCCGTCGTGCCCGAAGTAAAAAAATAAACATCGGCATTGCGCGTCCTAGGTTGGGGCAATTGCCGGCTCAGCCGCGGCGCGGTCGCCCCCAATTCAAGCCAGGACTCGTCGAAAACGATATTCTCTCGCTCATTTAGCGTGGTTCCACCGCGCTCGTAAACTAAGGTATTTGAATCGACCAGCGGTATGTGGATCAAGTCGGCGGGATTGGCGACGATGATGCTGCAGCCGGCGCGCAACAGTCCGAGGCTCGCAATGAGCATTTTCGGTGCGCTCGGTAGTGAAACAGTCACGGGTTTCGATTTGTCTGTGACGCTGGCGGCAAAATATACCGCAGCGCTCTCGATCCCTTGTGCCAGCGCTTGGTAGGTCACAACGCCTTCAGGCTGTATGACCGCCAGCTGTCGCGGCATCGTCCGCGCCCAGAAATAGACCATGTCGACGATGTGCATGATTTATGCGCCTTTCTTCAGTCCGAGTAACAGCTCCTTCAAAGGCCCTTTTTGCAGCTTTCGATACGACCGTGCCGCTGGCTGCTGCGAACTTGGCAGCCAAGACATATCGAATCGGATATTCGCCCGCCAGACAGGACCTGGCCTTGGGTGTCGTAGATCAAGTTGCCAATCCCGGCGCCGGCAAGATGCGGGTAAAGTCCAGAATAGACTGGCGCCACGTGGTAGCCGCTACGCATCAGCGCAAAGATCGTCGTCAACATGAATGAAGGATTGGCGAGGCAAACCGCGACCGGCTCGCGCTTGTCGAGGTTCGAACGATCTATGCGGCTGCCGATGGATTCGATCGCATCCCCCAGCCCCTGAAAGGTTGTCACCATTTTCAGCCTGGATGATAGCCGTGCGGTGGGGCAGGGTTTTTGCCCAAAGGTAAAGTGTGTCGACGACGTGCATTCTGAATCTTGGCTTGGTCGCAGGACCTACAGACAGCCGTCCAGCTTGCAGTTATCGCTTACCGCAAAAGTGTCATGACTCAAAACGCATCACCGTTGCGCTTGCAACCTGCAAAATAAAAGCCCCGGAACACCAGTCCGGGGCTTTCATGCCAATTCGATCGCGCCGATCACAACTGCATGAGCACTTAGAACTTATAGTTTACTTTGAGTCGGCCAATGACTGCTTGATTGGAAAAGCGACCCGTCTTACCAAGGGGGCCCGTAAAGGCGGGATTGACCGTTACAGTCGAGGTGCCGAGATCGACGAACAAGGCTTCTAGACCGACTGTCCAGTGGCTGTTCCATAGCATGTGCTCGACGCCGCCGCCGATAACCCAACCCACGCGAGTCTGGGATACGGATTTGGGGGTGAACGGCAGGCCCGTGAATGCAACATTCATTGAATCCTTAACGCCGCCAATGGCCAAACCGCCGGTCACATAGGCCATGGTGTCGCCGACTGCCAATCCCGTTCTTGCGCGTACCGTGCTCAGCCAACTGATCTTATTCGAAAAGCTCTTGGGTTGCCCGGAGCCGCCGCCGCCGTCGCCGTTAGAAAATTGCAAAGTGTGGCCTTTTCCGGTCAGCCCATCGATATCCCCTTCCAGGCCGAAAACGAAATTGCCGTCCTGCCAGTTGTATCCGATCTGACCGCCACCGATAAAACCGGTGGCACTCGTTGTGGGCGAGACGTAGTCTAACTTGCTCCCCCCAACAGAACTTTCATTTGCCGCGTGTTGCCATGCGGCGCCAGCATTCAGTCCGATATACCAGCCAGCCCATGAGGCCGCCGGGGGCGGAGGAGCTGGCGCCTTGAGTGGAAGACCCATATCGGCGGCCTGAACGCCACCGGTCGCAGCAGCAGCGGCGACGCCGCTTGCTGTCGCTAGAAGGTACCCTCTCCGGCTTGTCATATTGCTCTCCCCTGATTGCAGTTCCATCTTGCGACACTGCACTCTGTTTTGCGAGGTTTTTGCGTGTTGTCCGCATAAAAAGACCTGACGTGTGGCTTTCGCGCAACAATATTGGGCAGTTCGGGAAAAAAACCGTCATATGTCCCCGCATTGTCCTGTGGACAGCTGGCGAAAATGCCATGCCTTGCGCGGGCGAGAGTTCGCGGGATGGTCGAGAATATGCGTCGCCCTAGGCGCCCTTCTTCAGGTCAATCAGCAGTTCCTTCAGACGGTGTTTTTGGACCTTGCCGAGATCGCCACGTGGAATTTGATCAATCACAAACACCTCGTCGGGCGCGATGCCGACATCTGGGTGCTGCCGCAAACGCTGCTTGATCTCCTCGGTGTCGAGCCCGCCAGCAGCGACGACGGCGATCCAGATCTCGTCTAGGGCGGACTGACCGACGACACCACAAGCCGCTGCGTCGACAATTTCCGGCATCTGCTTAAGAAGCTCTTCGATGCGGGTGCCAGAAACGCTGAGGCCGCCGCGGTTGATGACGTCGGAGCTGCGTCCAATGAGATGCAATACCCCGGCGTTATCGAGCGAGCCAATATCGTCGGTGTAGAACCATCCATCCCTAACGCCCGAAATTTGGTCTGGACCGAACTCCTTGATATTTTCAAGCAATTGGGGTGTCCGGAATCGGACTTTGCCTTCAGCGCCGACCGGCAGTGGCTGGTCAGTCTCATCGACAACCTCAAGATCCGCCCATGGAAACGCAACAGCACCTGGGCGGTCTCCTAAGACCTCGAACGGCGTGCACCCGACCACGCCTGATTCCGATGAACCGTAGGTGTTAATCAAGTTCCGACACAGTGTCGTTCTGATTCGTGCCACACCCTCGGGCTCAATTTTGCCTCCACCGACAATGATTGCGTCTAGTGAGTCTGTTCGATAGCCTGGATTTCTAGTCTTAAATTCTGCGAGAGAAAGCGCCTGCGCGGCGGAAGCGACAATAGCTTTGATGCCAAATAGATTGATGAGTGACAGAGCTGCCATGTTGTCCGCGGCGAAACATGCAGTCCTGCCAGGCATCAGCATGTCGCAGGTGGCATTGAAGCCCCACGCACTCACAAGGCCAGGCAAGATTAAGACCCTCTCATGAGCCCCAGGTGTGAAGATGTTGGAAGCTCTCAGCCTCTGTGCGAGCGCTGCTGCGGACCTAACCACCGGCTTCGGTATTCCAGTCGAGCCTGATGTGAATGTAATTATGCTGACATCATTTTCGCTGATTTTGCGATAGGTGCGGTTGGACTTTTGCCCCGGACTCGGCAGCCACGACATATCGAATCGGATATTACGTCCGCCCGAGAGCGCTTGCCCTTCCGTGTCGTAGATCAGATTACGGATGCCGGCGCCTGCAAGGTGTGGGTACATTGGCGCATTCACAGGCGCCACGCTGTAGCCACTGCGCATCAGTGCGAAAAGGGTGACGATCATAAATGATGGATTGGTAAGCCGGACAGCTACTGGCTCATTGTGGTTGAGATTTAGTCGTTCGATGCGCTCGCCGATGGCATCTATGGCGTCCGCTAGACCTTGGAACGTCGTGACCATTTCAGTTTGGATAATTGCGGGGCGATGGGGCACGTTCCGCGCCCAAAAGTAGATCATTTCGATGAAATTCATGCGGAGCTAGCCTCAAAGCAGAGCCGGTTGGTTATTGCGATTGTGGCGGTCAGCCCAACGTACTGCACTATTGGGGTACGATTGAAGCAAATTGCGCAACTTCAATCCACCTTTGAGTTTCCGCAGAAATCAGCTGACCAAACTCATCAGGCGTTGATGATTTCGGTGTAAAGCCAAGCGACATAAAGCGATCGACCACCTCCGGCTCATTGGTAAATGCCGCGACTTTCTTCGCAAGCTTCTGCCGAATCTCAAGTGGGGTATCAGCTGGAGCCAATAAGCCGAACCATAAGCCCGCGTCGAAATTCGGACCGCCGGATTCGGCTATCGTTGGCAGGTCGGGCATAGAGGGCAAGCGTGTGGCGGTCGAAACCGCGACGGCCTTCACCCGGCCAGCCTCGACCATCGGTCTTACTGTTACGGCGGTTGCAAACACGACCTGGATTTCATTGTTTGCGAGGCCGATAATCGCCGCAGCCTCGCCCTGATATGGTACTCGAATCACTTCAATCCCGGTCATTTTCTTGAACAATTCGGTGGTGAGAACCTGGCCGCCACCGTAGGCTGCATAATTCAAGCCGCCTGGGTTTTTCTTAGCGGCATCGATCAATTGTCGAATGCTGTTCACTTGGAGCTGATCGCTAACGGCAATCACATATGGACTGACCATGATTTGCGAAATGGGTGCTAAGTCCTTCTCAACATCGAATCCAGGATGTTTCTGATAGATATTGAACGTCGTAAGAGACGGCGTTCCCAGTAGTAAGGTGTAGCCGTCGGCCGCTGAGTGCACGACCGTCGAGACTGCGATTGCGGTATTGGCGCCGGGCCTGTTCTCGACAACAACGGCCTGGTTCATAACTGCGGAGAGATAGTTGCTCAACATTCGCCCGACAATGTCGGAACTTCCACCAGGAGGGTTGGGAACGATTATCTTGATTGGGCGTGAGGGATAGTCCTGCGCTGTACTATCGGTGATCGACGCAAGTACCCATAAGAGCAACGTCACCGTGACAACGCGGCATAATCTACCTAGGCTCTGTTTGTTTAATGGCATGTCTCGATAACTCCCGTCACCTTAGTGCAGTTATGGCGGATTGCGTGTAAAAGTACGCTCCCTGATGTTGTTGCGCCAGCCATCGGTCGGCATGCATGATGGAAGCCAAAAGTCGACCGTAACCGGGGATTATGCCGTATATCTCAATCACGCCACTCTCTTGCCGACAATTGGCGCGCCCGCGCCGCCGCGCGATGCTAGTGTGTTCGTTCTGCAATACCACTTTCAAAATGGCTCGGAGAGCCTCTCTCCCGTTATGCGAGTAGCTGGCCTGCATTGAGATGATAAAAATTGAGAGGCGTTGATTGGCCGACGCCGTGGAGCGTTCATTGGCTCCAAGAAACTGCAATATGGGTCGATTTTGGTCACTGAGCTGCGTTCGTGGCGCAGGAAAGTGATATAATAAAGAACTACACGCGAGGAGCACGATGAATTTTGAACTGACAGACGAGCAAAAACTATTCGCCGAATCCGTACGACGCTTCGCGCAAGATCACCTGGCGGCCGGCGCGCTCAAGCGCGCCCACGACCCACGTTTTCCCTATGATGTTGCTCGGCTCATGGCCAAGCAAGGCCTGATGGGCATAGCGCTGCCGGAAAGCGACGGCGGGCAGGGCGGCACGCTGATGGATGCGGTGATCGCCATCGAGCAGATCGCCGCGGTGTGCCCGCGCAGCGCCGACGTGGTGCAGTTCGGCAATTTCGGCCCGATCCGCGTTTTTGCCGAATATGGCAGCGAGGCTCAGAAGAAGCGGTGGCTCGGCGAGCTGTTGGCCGGCCGCATGGTCATGAGTCTCGGCATGACCGAGCCCGACGCCGGCTCCGCCGTGACCGATCTAAAAACCAGCGCGCGGCTGGACGGGTCGCACTACATCATCAACGGCAGCAAGGTATTTTCCACCTTCAGCCCGGACGCGCAGATTTTTCTCATCTATGTGCGCTATGGCCCCGGCCTCGGCGGCATCGGTTCGGTGCTGATCGAGCGCGGCGCGCCCGGCTTCACCATCGCGGCGCCCTCCGAATTTATGAGCGGCGAGGAGTGGTGCGAATTGCATTTCGCCGATTGCCGCATTCCGGCGGAGAATGTGCTGCTCGGCCCCGGTGGCTTCAAGAAGCAGATGGCCGGCTTCAATGTCGAGCGGCTCGGCAACACCGCACGCGCGCTCGCTTGCGGCCGCTACGCTTTCACGGCGGCGCGCGACTACGCGGCGACGCGCCAGCAGTTCGATCGGCCATTGTGCGAATTCCAGGGCTTGCAATGGAAGTTTGCCGACATGGCGGTCAAGCTGGAGAGCGCCCAATTGTTGCTCTATCGCGCCGCGACCCACGCCGATAACGGCCTGCCTTCGGCCTACGAGACGGCGATCGCCAAAGTGGCGTGCAACCAGGCCGGCTTCGAAGTGGCGAGCGAGGCGGTGCAGATCATGGGCGCCATGGGCTTTTCCCGCGAGACGCTGGTGGAATATTGCATGCGCCGCACCCGCGGTTGGATGATCGCCGGCGGCTCGGTGGAGATTTTGAAAAACCGCATCGCCGAGCAGGTGTTCGACCGCCGTTTCGACCAGCGCAAGCGCCAGCCGACGGCGGCGGAGTGACGGATCGTCAGTTGCGGCCGTACTGGTCGGTGAGGCGCACGATGTCGTCCTCGCCGAGATAGCTGCCGACCTGAACCTCGATCAATTCGAGCGGGATCTTGCCCGGATTGGCGAGGCGATGAACGCTGCCGATCGGGATATAGGTCGACTCGTTTTCATGAACTGTGAGTATTTCCGATCCCATCGTGACTTCCGCAGTGCCGCGAACCACGACCCAGTGCTCTGAACGATGGGAATGTTTTTGCAGCGACAGCATGGCATTCGGCTTCACGACAATGCGTTTGACCTGATAGCGCGAGCCGTTGTCGATGGCTTGGTAATAACCCCACGGCCGGTAGACCCGTAAGTGCTGTACCACCTGCTCGCGGTTCTGCGCCTTGAGCTGCTCGACCAGCCCTTTGACCTGTTCGGCCTTATCGCGCGACGTCACCAGCACTGCGTCGGGCGTCGTGATCACGACGACGTTATCCAGTCCGACCACCGCGGTGAGGATGGCCTCGTCCGCGTGGACGAGGCTATTGTGGCTATCGACAAAAACGGCGGGACCGGTCGTCGAATTGCCGTCGGCGTCGTGGCCGAGCACGTCCCACACCGCGCTCCAGCTGCCGACATCCGACCAGCCGCAATTGAGTGGCACCACGGCGGCGCGCTCAGTGCGTTCCATGACCGCATAGTCGATGGATTTTTTCGGCGCCTGCGCGAACGCTTCGGCCGGCAGCCGCAGGAAATCGAGGTCCTTGGTCATGCCGCCGACGGCCATCTTGGCGGCTTCGGCGATGTCCGGCTCGAAGCGCGCGATCTCGCTTAGCATCACGTCGGCGCGGAACACGAAGTTGCCGCTGTTCCACAGATAACGGTCGGCGATGTAACGGCGCGCGGTCGCGGCATCCGGCTTCTCGACGAAGGCGTCCACCGCAAACGCTGACCCGCCGTCGAGCTTGGCGCCCAGCCGGATATAGCCGTAATTGGTCGCCGGCAACGTCGGCGGGATGCCGAAGGTGACGATCCGGCCGTCGGCCGCGGCGGCCATCGCTTCACGGCAAGCGCGGGCAAAGGCATCCGGGTCGCGCACCACGTGATCGGCGGCAAGCACGATCACGATCGACGCTGGATCGCGCGTGGCGGTGAGCGCTGCGGCGACGCCGACTGCCATCGCCGAGTCGCGGCGGATCGGCTCGAGCACGACGTCGCCCTCGATGGCGCATTCGCGCATCTGCTCGGCGACGATGAAGCGGAAATCCGAATTGGTGATGACGATCGGCCGGTCGAAAATCGTCTGGTCACGGATACGCCCGAGCACTTGTTGAAAGGTCGATCGCTTCTCGACCAGCGGCACGAACTGCTTGGGCATGCTCTCGCGCGACACCGGCCACAACCGCGTGCCCGCTCCACCGCACATGATCACCGGTATCAACAGACGGCTGCCCATCGCCCGCTTTTCGATTTTGCTACCGGCGGTTCCTAGCACACAACCGCGCGGCGGTGTGAGCGCAAGTTGCCGTTCAGGCGGTGGCCGGTTGCTGCGCCGGCGTATTCGGATTGCGATATGCGCTTATAACGCTCTCGAATTCGCCAAAAGCCATGAGGTTGCCGTGACTAAGCCAGGCCGCCTTGTTGCACAGGTGGCGCAACGTGTCGTCCTGATGCGCGGCGACAATGAGGATGCGCGAACGCTCTATGAGTTTAAGAATGCGGGCAAATGCCTTCTTGAAGAATCCCGTGTCTCCGACGCCAATGATTTCGTCGATCAGCAGGATTTCGGGATCTCGGACCGTGGCAATGGCGAACGCCAGGCGAAGCAGCATGCCATTAGAATATGTGCGGATCGGAATTTTTAGGTAATCGCCAAGCTCGGTAAAATCGATAATGTCCTCGATGCTGTTTTTGATCTGTGCGCGTGTCATGCCCCAAATCGTGCCAGCAATCTGAATGTTTTCCAGTCCTGTTGCATCCATGTTAATACCAATGGTCGTATCGAACATCGGCGAGACTTTGCCGACGACGTGTACCGAGCCGCTGGTCGGCGGGTAGACGTGCGAGACAACCCGCAACAACGTGCTCTTGCCGGCGCCGTTATCTCCGACCAGAGCGATGCGGTCGCCGTCATGCGCTTCGAAGTCCAGGTTCTTGAGCGCATTCACCGTCATGTATGCGCCCGATTCTGCAAAGCGTCCGCCGATGGTTCGCCCGAGTAGCGCCGTCTTCAGTGAGGCCATTCTGACGTCGTAAATCGGAATATCGACGCTGACGTTGTTGAGAAATATGGCGGCCACGGTGTTCTCGCTCCGTCAGAGCCAAAAGACGATTCGGCGTGACGCGCGCACCATGAGCGCGATAGCAAGCATCGAGCCGACGACTGCAAGGCCGCAGGCGACTAGCCATGATCGGGGTTCTGGAGCCATGCCGAGCAACGGCGCGCGGGTAATCTCGATCAGGTGGTAGACTGGATTGACCTCGGCTACGATTCTGCTGTCGCCGAGTGCGCTTACATTCCACATGATGGGGGTCGCGAACATGCCGAGTTGGATGGTGGTGCCGACGATCGGCTGTATGTCGCGAAATCGCGTGCTGAGGATCGCGATGACAGTCGTCAGCCAAATGAGGTTGACGCCGACTAGAAAAAGACCAGGTATTTCGTAGAGCATTGTGAGGCGAGGCTCGATCTTGAAAATGATCGCCATGGGTATGAAGATGACGATGGTGTGCAAAAAGATGATGAAGTTCCGCCACACGACGCGCAGTACGTAAACGGAATACGGCAGCTTGATTTGCTTGATGATGCGGCCGGCATCGATGAACGCGATGCAGCTGTCGTTGATCGCCGCCGACATGAAACCCCAAACGATAAAGCCGACCGTCAGATACGGGAGGTAGCTGTGGAGTTCCACGTGGAAAATGCGGCTGTAGATCACACCCAGGACCAAGATGAAAACACTCATGCTCAGCGTGATCCAGAACGGTCCAATCACGGAGCGGCGATAGCGCTGGCGAATGTCATCCCAGCCCATGAGGGTCCAGACCGGCCAGGCGCGGAATCCGGCTACGATTTCCTGAGAGATCGTGTATGCGATCCTGCTCTTCAGGCCCGGATTCGATAACGCCACAAAATCGACGGGAGAATTGCCTGCCGTCGTCATGGTCGGCGTGTTGTTCTGAACTTTGGTTAGCATTTCAGCGCTTTGGCCTTAGGTCAGTCCCGAGTCAGGATTCGCCCGGAGCGGCGGTGGCCGTCGTCATACCGGGAATTTGCCCAGATCGAAAGCGCAAAGCGAGGCACAGGCTTCGCATTGTCAGCATCGTCTGGAACAGTGCCGTCAGTGAAGTTGGCCGCAGCCGATACCATAGCCAGACTAGGATCACCAAGCGCGCCGCCCGACGGGGGAGCAGGGCCAAAATCGACTCGAACTTGGCCTTCTCTGCGGCGGAACGAGCACCCAGTTCGAGTACTAGCGTCCGATCGATCGGATTTTCTTGGAGGGCCAGTCTGCACGCGGCGAACCGCCAGCGGTCGCGGAAGGCATTCGCGTACCACGATGGGAAGCCGGAATCCGTCGCAATCAGCGTGGGAACCGTGTCGAGAATGTATTTTGAACGCTGGAGCTCGCGTGCGGTCCGGCGCGAGACGCTGTTCGGGTATACGACCCAACTGGCGACGATTTTGGGTTCGAAATAAAACCCGTATCTCAGCGCGATCTTGCGTGCGATAAAGCCGTCGGCGAACGAACCGAGCCGGGTATCGAAGCCGCCGGCCCAAGTGACGCAATCGCGGCGGAAGATTGCGCTTCCGGTCAGGATCCAATTGTCTGTCGAACGAAGCAATTTGTTGACGCCGGCGGCATCGATGGGTCCAGCGCTCATCCGCGGCCGCGCCGCCGGTCGCACGGCGAACGGTCGATTGCTTGTCCCATCGACTAGCATTGCCTCGCCGCAGAACAGCCCGACGCCAGGATCGGCCTCAAGCCGGCGCAGCGCGAGTGCGAAGAAGTCTGGGAAAACCCAATCATCCGATGCTGCAAAATAAATGTAATCGCCGCGCGCCGCTTCAAGGCCGCGCTGCAAGGTGGCAATTACCCCGATGTTATTCTCGTTACGCAAAATACGAATCGTTGGCACTTTTGCTGCAATCCGTTCGATGACGAGCACGCTGTCATCGGTCGATCCATCATCAATGACGATGATCTCATCTGCAGCACGTTCTTGGGCGAGGAGCGCCGCCAATGCACGGCCAATTAAATTCGCGTGATTATAGTTCGGCAAGACCACTGAAAGCATAACGGGCATGATTGCAGCTGTTTCCATTCATGCCCTTCTAACACAAGGGTCCGCTCAGCGTGATCGGGTCGCTGCCATTCGCCGTACTGATGAGCGGCCGGCGATTCGGTCCACAACGCCGGATTACTGACCGCTACTTTTTGTGACGCCCTCGAGCGTGCACACCACCTTGGCTCCGGCCAGATAGGCAAACAGAACGTGGCCGCTCTGTTCGACCAGCTCGACCAGGTAATTGTTGCGGGACAGTTGCGTAATGGTGACGGTCTTCGGGCTGCCGGTCTGCACGACCTTCTCGCCGTCGACCAGACAGGAAATGCTGCAATGGGCATTGGCCTCGCAGCTATAGGTGCCCCCCACAGTGCCTAGGCTGGGGGCTTGGGCGATAGCCGCATCTGAACCCAAACTGAGTGTCATTATGGCTAAAGAGCCAAGGCGCGAACCTGTGTTCACGTCATTCTCCGGGTGGGGGTGCGCCAAACGCTGCGACGGACCAACCGAGCGATCTCATGCAATCGGAATTCCCTCGTTGCAAGGGGTGCACGAGCCAGTTGGCCCGCAACGCGCGTGTCCTCGGCGCCCCGCATGGCGCAGCGGGTCCGCGGCCTGAATAGGCAGCCTTTAGCCGGCGCCCTCATGTCCTTGAATTTAGCGTCTATTGCACGCATAAGGTCGCCGACGCAAAAGGGTAGTGGCACCGCCGATGGGAATCGATTTGGTGACAGGTGGGGCCGGATTCATCGGGAGCCACCTTGTCGACCGCTTGCTGGCCCAAGGCCGGTCTGTACGCGCGTTCGACAGTTTTGTCGTCGGCCGGCGGACTAACCTCAAGCAACATAACGGAAATTCACTCCTAACCATCGTCGAAGCCGACGTTGCCGATGCCGCCGCCGTGGCCGCGGCAATGGCTGGGGTCGAACGAGTTTTTCATCTCGCGGCCCGCGCCGACATTGTTCCATCGATTCAAGAGCCGGAAGCCTATTTCCGGTCCAATGTCGACGGCACGTTCTGCGTGCTCGAGGCTGCTCGCCGGCAGGCCGTAAAACGCCTGGTATATGTGGCGTCCTCGTCCTGCTACGGCATTCCTGCGCATTATCCGACGGCAGAAACCGCTCCAGCGGATCCCCGCTACCCTTACGCGTTAACGAAATATCTGGGCGAGCAGCTGGTCATGCATTGGGCCCAGGTCTACCGGCTGCCGGCCGTATCGGTGCGGTTCTTCAACGTTTACGGCCCGCGCGCGCGCACCAGCGGGACTTATGGCGCGGTATTCGGGGTTTTCCTGGCTCAACTGCTGGCCGGCGAGCCACTCACTGTCGTCGGCGACGGCGAGCAGACCCGGGACTTCACCTTCGTCTCCGATGTCGTCGATGCGTTGATCACGGTCGCGGAGAGTGACAAAATCGGCGAAATCTACAATGTCGGGAGCGGGCAGCCTGTCAGCGTCAACCAGCTGGTGAGGCTATTGGGGTCGCCGCCGACCGTCCGCATCCCCAAACGCCCGGGAGAACCGGATTGCACCTGGGCCGATATTTCGAAGATTCAACGCGATCTCGGGTGGCAACCCAAGGTCAGTTTTGCCGATGGCGTGAAGGTGATGCGGGACAACATCGACTATTGGCGCGACGCGCCGGTGTGGACGGCGTCGCGCATCGCCGAGGCGACCAGCGACTGGTTCCGTTTTCTCGATGCCGAGCGCAATGACGTAAGAGGACGAGAATGGACTCAAGCGTCGCAAAACTGATCCCCCAGCCGCCGGTCGGCCGCTCGCCAAGCCCGCGCGACAAGGTGCGGACCTTGGCCGAGGTCGCGGCCGCCTGCGAGCAGGCCCGGCGTGCCGGTCAGACCGTGGTCCAGGCGCACGGCACGTTCGATCTCCTGCATCTCGGCCACGTGCGCCATCTCGAAGCTGCCCGAAAGCTCGGCGACGTGCTGATCGTTACCGTCACCGCCGACCGCTTCGTCAACAAGGGCCCCGGGCGTCCGGTGTTCAATGCCGAGTTGCGCGCCGAAATGCTGGCTACGCTCGAATATGTCGATTGGGTCGCCATAAATGACTCAGCTGACGCGGTGAGCGCCATCGAGCGCATCCGGCCATCGATCTACATCAAGGGCCAGGACTATCAGAATCCGCAGGGCGACATCACCGGCAAGATTTCGCTCGAGCGCGATGCGGTCGAGACCTATGGCGGGCGCATCCATTTCACCGACGAGGTATCGTTCTCATCGAGCGAGCTGATCAACCGCCACCTCAACGTTTTCGAGCCGCATATCCGTGAGCACCTCGACACGTTGCGCCAGGACGGCGGTCTCGACCAGCTGATCGACCTGATCGAGCGGGTCGCCGACTACCGGGTTCTCATCGTCGGCGATGCCATTATCGACGAGTACCAATACGTCTTGCCGATGCACAAGACGCCCAAGGAGAACATGATCGCGACCCGTTATCAGGATCGCGAATTGTTCGCCGGCGGCGTGTTCGCCGCCGCTAACCACGTGGCGTCGTTCTGCAAACAAGTCGACATCATCACCTGCATCGGCGATTCCGAAATCCATGACGACTTGATCCGCCAGAGTCTGAAACCGAATGTCGGGTTGCGGGCTTTTACGCGGGTCGGCGCACCGACCACGCTGAAGCGCCGTTTCGTCGATCCCTCGTATATGCGCAAGCTGTTCGAGGTATACTTCATGAACGACGAGCCGCTGACGCCGGACGTGCAGGGCGAGGTCGATCGCGCGATCATCGACCGGGCGGCAGACTACGACGTCGTCATCGCCGCCGATTTCGGCCACGGCTTGATTGCACCGTCGTCGATCGAGGCGCTGACCGCGAAAGCGCGCTTCCTCGCCGTGAACACGCAAAGCAACAGTGCCAATCTCGGCTATAACCTCATCACCAAATACGGGCGCGCCGACTACGTCTGCATCGATGCGCCGGAGGCGCGGCTTGCGGTCAGCGATCGCATCGCCAATGTCGGCGACATCGCGCGACGGCTTGCGGAAAATCACATCGATTGCTCCAAGATCATCGTCACCCAGGGCAAGCACGGTTGCGTCACCTTTGAGACCGGCGGCATCACGCACACCATCCCGGCTTTCGCCAAAAACGTGGTGGATACGGTCGGCGCTGGCGACGCATTCCTTGCGGTGACGGCGCCGCTGGTTGCGGCAGGCGCGCCGATGAACCGCGTCGGCTTCATCGGCAATGTCGTCGGCGCCCTGAAGGTTGAGATCGTCGGCCATCGACGCTCGATCGAGAAGGCTGCTCTTATCAAGGGCATTACGGGCCTACTCAAATAACAAATCGGAGCCAGAAGACATGCAGGAATTGCTGGATCGGTGGATCGTATCTTTGGCCAACGCCATGCGGGCCGCCGAAGTGACCGATCGATCATCGAAGAAAATGACACTCGAATCGGGCTGCGAGTGGGTGCGCAAGGCTGCGCATGAGGCGCACGATGCCGGCAACAAGATCATTTTTATCGGCAACGGCGGCAGCGCCGGCATAGCGAGCCACTTGGCCATCGATTTTTCCAAGAATGGCGGGCTTCGCGCGCTCGCCTTCAACGATCCCTCTGCGCTCACCTGCCTCGGCAATGATCTCGGCTACGAGAACGTGTTCGCCAAGCAGCTCGAATTCCATGCCCGGCCGGGCGACCTGCTGATCGCGATTTCGAGCTCCGGCATGTCGCCGAACATCCTCGGCGCGGTGAAGGAAGCGCGAGCCCGCGGCTGCAAAGTCGTGACCTATTCGGGGTTTGGCGAAGGCAACGCGTTGCGGCGCACCGGCGACGTGAACTTTTATGTCCGCGGCCAGGACAAGGAATACGGCTTCGTCGAGGTCGCACATCTGGCGCTGTGCCATGCCGTGCTCGACATCGACATGGGTTGGGGAACGAGCTGGGGCACCGGCTTGGCAAAGAACCCAAAAACCGCCAAGGCGCCGGCCGCATAATTACTAAGGGACATTGGAAAGCGTGATGGCTAATCGGTTTAAGCGTGTCCTCGTAACCGGCGGGGCTGGTTACGTCGGTTCTAACCTCGTGCCCAAACTGCTCAACGCCGGCTATGAGGTCGCCGTTCTCGATCTCTTTATCTACGGCGAGGTTTTTGCCGGCGTCGACGACGGTGCGAAGCTCATCCAGGTCAAGGGCGATCTGCGCAATGCGGCCGATGTGCGCAAGGCACTTGCCGGCTGCGACGCCGTGATCCATCTCGCCTGCATTTCCAACGACCCGTCGTTCGACCTCAATCCGGAGCTCGGCAGGTCGATCAACTTCGATTGCTTCCGGCCGCTGGTTAAGGCGAGCAAGGACGCGGGCGTCAAGCGTTTCATCTACGCGTCATCATCCTCAGTCTACGGCATCAAGAACGAGCCTGACGTCACCGAAGAGCTGCCGCTCAAGCCGCTCACCGACTATTCCAAGTATAAGGCGATGTGTGAGGAGGTTCTGGAGGAAGAGCGCGAGCCCGGCTTCGTTGCCGTCACGCTGCGCCCGGCAACGGTGTGCGGTTACGCGCCGCGGCTGCGGCTTGATCTTACAGTCAATATCCTCACCAACCATGCCATCAATAACGGCCGGATCACCGTGTTCGGCGGCGAGCAGTTGCGCCCCAATCTCCATGTCGAGGACATGACCGATCTTTACCTGATGCTGCTCGAACAGTCGGATGAGGCGATCAGCGGCAAGACCTGGAACGCCGGCTATCACAACCTCAAAGTCCGCACCATCGCCGACATGGTGCGTGAAGAGGTTGGGCAAAAGGTCGACATCGTCGTCACGCCGAGCGACGACCATCGCTCCTACCACGTTTCCTCGGAGAAAATCCGGCGCGACCTGGGCTTTGTCGCTGGCCGGACAGTCAAGGATGCCATCGTCGATCTGAAAACGGCATTTCTGGCTGGCAAGGTGCCAAATTCCATGTCCGACGACCGCTACTACAACATCAAGCGGATGCAAGCGCTCAAGCTGAAATGAACAAGGTAGAGTTCCTGCCGCCCGATGTTCGAGCCGGCGGCAGTCCGGTAAAGACGCATGAGCTGCGCTCACCGCCTAAAGCGGTGAAGCTTCTGCTTTGCGCCTGGGGCTACAGCTACGTCCGACAGTTCCTTGAATATAGTTTGCCGACGATGCTCGCGCCGGGCAACATTCCGGCGCTCGCGGCAGCATTGCCAGCCGAATTTATCATCCTGACCAGCGCCGATGATGAACCCTTCATTAGCGAGCACCCCACGTTCAAGCAGCTCGCCTCCATCTGCAAAACAAGAATCAATAAGATCGATCATCTGATCAGCGACGGCAACTATTCGACAACGATCACGCTCGCTTACACCGAAGCGGTGCGGGAACTTGGCGAAGCGATGACTGACACATGCTTCATTTTTCTTGTGTCGGACTATATTCTTGCCGATGGTTCATTTGCGAATGTTCTTAAGCGCATGCAACTTGGCACCAGCGCAGTGGTGGCCGGCAATATGCAGGTCTCGCGCGAATCTGCGTTGCCTTGGCTGCAGGAACGGCTCGTTAACAACGAGCTTTCGCTCTCGCTACAGCCGCGCGAGCTGATGCAATGGGCGCTCAACAATCTGCATCCGCTGGTTCTGGCCAATATGGTCAATCTGCCGTTCAGCCACAATACCGACAGCAATCGATTATTCTGGCGGCTTGACGGCAATACCATTCTCGGACGCTTTTATCTCCTGCACATGCTCTGCGTGCGCCCCGAGATTACGGATTTTGTCATCGGATCGTCCTGCGATTACTCGTTCATACCCGAGATGTGCCCGTCTGGAAACGTCGACATCATTACGGATTCCGATGAGTATCTCGTCATCGAGATGCAAACGCGAAATCACGAGTCAAGATTTCTGCGTCCTGGTCCGATCGAGGTGCCAGAGCTCGCCAAGAGCTTGAGTGAATGGACAACAAGCGTCCACCGCGACAACGCAAATCACTCGCTATTCTTTCATGCCGAGGAACTTCCGAATGAAATAAATCGTAGTATCCAGGAGGCGGAGGCATTCATTGGCGATGTGGCGAAGAACCTCAGTCGCAAGCCGCAGCCGCATCGTGGGCATCCTTATTGGCGCGGTGCCATGGCGGCATTTTACGAGGTGGGCGGCCGTAAGCTAAACGACGAAGAGTGGTTTTACGCGCTCGGCCTGCCCGAAGGTCCCAATAGATTGACCAATTGGTTGATGTGGCATTCCAAGTTTGCCCTCATGGGCAGGCCGCCGCACGTATTGCCGTGGCATCCGGCTTGGCCGGATTTTCGCACTGTGTTTCGCGAGATCGACAGCTTCTTCACCGATCCGGACGTGCGATTGTTGTTACTTTCAAATGAGCCTACCGCGTTCAGCGTGGCGCTTGCCGACAGCGGCGAGCGAACGCGTCGACTGCGCTGTCGCCCGTTCCTGAGAAATTCGCCCGAGAGGTTCGCGCAGTTGCATGGAAAATTCGATCTGTGCCTTCTTGAAATCAGTGAAACCGATATGGAGGATGGCGGTGAGTTGACGGATCGGATTGTGCCCCTCCTGAAGAAGGGTGGCCGCATCGTTCTCTTTGTCCAGAACAATCGCGTGATCGACGACGCTGGCGTTTTTGGTCACAGTGTTACGTTCCAAAGCTCGCGATTCATACGCTCGAGCGCTGTGCCGACGGAAATTCATTATGTCCCATCCAACGTCGCGCGACGGTGGGGCCGTGCCGGTATGTCGAGATTGCGCCGGCTCATGAACAAAGGGTTCTGGCTGACCGCCCCGCTGACGGCGATCGGGGCTGGGTTTTTTCTGTTGTGCTCGTTCGTCGGCAATCTGGATGCTTGGCGGTCCACGCGGCGTGTTGCCGGACGCGGCCACCTGTCAAGTTTCGTGATGCGATTGACCGTGGACGCACCTGAAATTGGCAAGTCTGAGGCCATTCGGTTATCCGAAAGAGCGCGCGCGCGCCGGCAAGGGTTGGTGAACGCGGGCGGCACGGTACGGCGCGATGCGGCCAACGAAACTCGCGAGCCACAGTACAATCGTTGCCTCGAATTGCGTGATACTATTGGGCTAACTTCGCTTGGTCTTATGACCAACCAGGTCTGGTATGACGATCCGCGCCGCCTTACGTTTTTGCTCGCGCGCTATAAATTTGTCGCCAAGATGCTGGCGGGTCGCCTCAACGTCGGCGAGGTCGGTTGCGGCGACGCTTTCGGCACGCGCGTGGTCTTGCAGGAGGTGCCGGACGTTACCGTCTACGATTTTGATCAACTGTTCATCCAGGATATTCGCACGCGCTTCGACGAGAGATGGCCACTCAAGGCCGAGGTCCACGACATCGTCGCCGGCCCGCTACCACGCAAGCACGAAGCGCTGTTCAGCCTTGACGTCATCGAGCACATCGCGCCGCATAACGAGCACGCCTATTTGGCCAATCTGAGCGAGTCTCTTGCGGAGAATGGCATGCTGATCATCGGCACGCCGTCACTGGAGTCGCAGGCTTACGCCTCGCCGCCGAGTAAGGCCGGCCACATCAATTGCAAAACTGCCAGCCAGCTCAAGGCTCTTCTCGAATATTACTTCGAGCATGTCTTCATATTTTCCATGAACGACGAGGTTGTTCACACCGGCTTTTCGCCCATGGCCCACTATCTGTTTGCAATGTGCACAGCGTCCAAGTGGGAAACGAAGGGCGTTCTAAAGCGCTCGAGCGGTGAATCGCGCGAATTTGCAATCTGCGAGGCGCGCGACGGATCAGGATATTATGTGCGTGTGACGCACCCCAACACCGAACCCCAACGGGTGGAAGGCTTTGCGACTGTCGCGGATGCGGCCCGATGGATCGGCACTCAGGCGCTGGATTGGTCCAAAGCCGAGCGTCCGGAATTCTGATTCGGAGAAATTCGCAAGCGTCGCCATGAGGTCAGGTTTGCGGATAGGAATTGATTTCGACAACACCATCATCGCTTACGACGAGGTATTTTGTATCGCCGCCAAAGCGCGTGGACTGATCGATCCCCAGTTTTTCGGCAGCAAGCAGGCGGTGCGCGACGCCATCCGGCTGTCGCCCGATGGCGAGGTTGCCTGGCAGCGCCTGCAAGGACAAGTCTACGGCAAGGGAATTGGCGGGGCGAAAGTGGTCGCGGGCGTTGAAATGTTTTTACGCCGTTGCCGTACTGAGGGCTGTGCGGTTGCCATCGTCAGCCACAAAACCGAATATGGCCACTTCGATCCCGATCGCGTCAATTTGCGCACCGCAGCTCTGGACTGGATGGCAGCACAGGGATTGTTGGACGGCGATCTTGGCATTGTACGGGCGGACGTTTACTTCGAGAGCACGCGGGCAGAGAAGCTCAGGCGGATCGCGGCGCTGTCCTTGACCCACTTCATCGACGATCTTCCAGAAGTGTTAACCGACCCCGATTTCCCACCAAACGTCGAGCGTATTCTGTTCGCCGATAATGATCAGCCAGCATCGTCGTCATATTCCGGCTGCTCGACGTGGCGCGACATCGAGCGGCAGGTTTTTGGCGGAGCAGGGCCTTGACCACGACGGACGCCGCGATCACCGAAGCGACCGAGGTGGCGCAGGCGTTGGTTGGCGATGCCGTCAAGGTGAAGCGACTGGTCACCGGCGGCCGTAACAGCCGCATCTGGCACGTGGCGAGTGGCAAGCGCGCGTTCGCGCTCAAGCAATATCCGTCGCGCCGGGACGACCCGCGCGATCGGCTCACCACCGAAGTCGGAGCGCTGCGGCTGATGGAGCGCTACCGCATCGACACGGTGCCGCGCGTGACCGCGGTTGACGGCGAGCATGGCTATGCGCTCTTGAGCTGGATTGACGGCATCGACGTGACCGAAGTGAGCGATGCGGATATCGACGCAGCGATCGTTTTCCTCACCGCTATTCACGGCCTGCGCTCAACGCCGTGGGCGGCCGAACAGCCGCCGGCGGCCGAGGCGTGTCTGTGCGGCCGCGAGATCGAGCGGCAGATTCAGTGGCGCTTGGCGCGCTTGCGCGACGCTGCCCGTGGACAGCACGAACTAATTGATTTGGTTGATAATTTCGTCTCACCGCGGGTCGCCGCCGAGAGCCGGAAGGCGCTTCAAGCGGTGACGGCAGCTGGCCTTGCTTTTGACGTCGAACTCCCGCAGGAATGGCGCAGCCTCGTTCCGTCCGATTTCGGCTTCCATAACAGCTTGCGACGGCCGGACGGGTCGTTGGCGTTCCTCGATTTCGAGTATTTTGGCTGGGACGATCCTGTGAAGCTCACCGCCGATATATTGCTGCATCCGGGCCGACCTCTTGAGCCGCCGCAGCGCAAGCGCTTCCGCCAGGCTGCGACGCAGCTCTATGGCGGCGATCCGGCGTTTGCCAATCGGCTGTCGGCTTATCTGCAACTGTTCGGTTTGCGGTGGGTGCTTATCCTCCTCAACGAGTTCATTCCCGAGCGCTGGCAACGGCGCGTGCTCGCTGGCGAGACCGGCAGCTGGAGCGACGTCAAGGCACGGCAGCTTGCGCATGCGCGCGCGTTCCTCGCTTCGCTTGGGGAAAAGCTGGAGGCTTAAACATGGCAGCTCAGGCCGCGCCGGCGCTCAATCTCGCCACGCCACCGCTCGACGAGCGCTCGAAGCATTTACGTCGCCTCGTGGTGCGCACGCTGCACGGCGGCGAGCGCGGTCATGTCGGCTCGTCGATGTCGCTCGTCGAGATCATGCGCGTGCTCTACGACGATGTTTTGCGCTATCGCGCGAGTGAGCCGAAATGGCCAGGACGCGATCGCATGATCCTGAGCAAGGGCCACGGCTGCATCGCCCAATACGTCATGCTCGCCGAGAAGGGATTCATTCCCTACGAGACGCTCGACACCTTCTGCCGCCGCGATTCCATTCTCGGCGGTCATCCGGAAGCTGCGAAGATTCCCGGCGTTGAAGCCTCGACCGGTGCGCTCGGCCACGGCCTGTCCTACGGCGTCGGCATGGCGCTGGCAGCGCGCATCGAGAAGCGCGACACCCGCGTCATCGTGGTCATGGGCGACGGCGAAATCAACGAAGGCTCGGTGTGGGAGGCGGCGCTGTGCGCCGGCAAACATAAGCTTACGAATCTCACTGCGGTCATCGACTACAACAAGGTCCAGTCGGCCGGCCCGACCCGGGAAATCCAGGACCTCGAGCCGCTGCTCGACAAGTGGCGCGCTTTCAATTTCGCCGCGGTCGAGGTCGACGGCCATGATGTCGAGGCTTTGCGCAGGGTCTTCGATCGTCTGCCGCTCGCCACCGACCGGCCGAGCGCTATCATCTGCCATACGGTCAAGGGCAAGGGCATCGCGTTTGCCGAGAACGATGCCAACTGGCACCACAAGTCGAAGATCGCCAACGACGTGGTGGCCAAGCTCTACGCCGCGCTGGAGTGATGCATGCGCCAGACCTGCCTCAACATGGTCTACGACCTCGGCAAACGCGACAAGCGGGTGCTGTTCATCGGCTCCGATCTCAGCCCTGGGCTGCTGGCCGATATGAAGAAAGAGATGCCCGAGCGCTGGTACATGGAGGGCATCACCGAGGCCAACGTCATCGGCATGGCGGCGGGCTTCGCTATGGAAGGCTACATTCCTTACGTCAACACCATCGCCACCTTCATCACGCGGCGCTGCTATGAGCAGGTGGCGGTCGATCTTTGTCTGCATGATCTCCCGGTGCGGCTCATCGGCAATGGCGGCGGCCTGGTCTACGCGCCGCTCGGGCCGACGCATTTGGCGATCGAAGACATCGCCATCATGCGGGCACTGCCGAACATGACGGTGACGGCGGTATGCGATGCCAAGGAGATGGTGCGGCTGATGAACTGTACGCTCGATTGGCCGAACCCGATCTATATCCGTCTCGCCAAGGGCGGCGATCCAATCGTCAGCCGTGACGAAAACGGTTTTGCCATCGGCAAGGCGATCCCGATGCGGCGGGCGCGCTCACGGCGCGCGATCGTGCTGATGGCCACGGGCGTGATGACCACCAACTGCCTCGCCGCCGCCGATCTATTGGCGAAAGACGGCCACGACGTTTCGGTCGTGCATTTCCACACCATCAAGCCGCTCGACGAAGAGGCGGTGCTGGAATTCTCCCGTGACGTCGAGCTGGTCGCGACCGTCGAGGAAGGCACGATGATCGGCGGCTTCGGCAGCGCGGTGACGGACGTTCTGGTCGAGAAACTCGGTTCAAGCCTGCCGGCGCTGGTTCGCATCGGTCTGCCGGACGCCTTCCCGCACAAATACGGTCTGCAGGAAGAGCTGTTCGAGGTCTACGGACTGGCTCCCGCCCAGATTGCCGCGCGGGTCTCCAAGTCGCTGAAAGTAAAGGATAAAGTAGCCTAAAGCGACGGCCGCCCGCGGCCGGGGGCAGGCGAAATTGACGGCCATGACGAAGAGCTGATGGATGTTCCTCATCGTCGGCGGTGACTCCGAAATCGGCGCGGCGGCCTATCGCGCGATGAAGGCGCAAGGCTTAAGCGTCGCGGCGACGACGCGGCGCGGCGATCGCATCGCGTCCGACCAGCCGTTTCTCGATCTTGCCGCGCCGCTCGACGACTGGGAACCGCCGGCGGGGACGCAAGCCGTGTGCCTCTGCGCCGCCATCGCGCGCCTTGTCGCTTGCGCCGATGACCCGATAGCCTCCGCGCATATCAACGTGGTGCAGACCCTGGCGCTCGTCGAGAAGTGTTTGGCGCGCGGCATCGCGGTCCTGTTCCTCTCCACCAATCAGGTATTCGACGGCCGCACGCCCCGTGAGCGGGCCGACGCGCCGCATTCACCGGTGAGCGAATACGGCCGCCAGAAGGCGCGCGCCGAGACGGCGCTGCTGCGTCAGCTGGAAAACGGCGCGCCGGTTGCCATCTTGCGTCTCGCCAAGGTGGTGTCCGACACCATGCCGCTGATCGGCGGCTGGATCAAAGACCTCACCGCGGCAAAGCCGATCCGCGTTTTCAACGACCTTGCCCTGGCGCCGACGCCGACCGATCTGGTCTGCACCGCGATCGCCGCCTTGCTGCAGGACCGCGCGCGGGGCATCTTTCAGCTCACCGGACCGCGCGACGTCACCTATGCCGACATCGGCCGTTTCCTCGCCGCCTATCTCGGCGCCGATCAAAAACTCGTCAATCAAACCAGCGCGCGCGCCGCCGGGCTGCCGGAGGGCTCGACGCCGCAATATACCACGCTTGATTCAAGCCTGTTGCGCGTGCAGTACGGGCTCGAAGTGCCGGACGTGTGGAACGTCGTCGAGCGGGTGGCAGCGAACACAACAGACAAGGTGGCGAGCCCCACTCATGCCTGAGACCGCCGAGCAGACGTCGCTCTCCCGAACGCTGCGCAATGCGATTCGCTTCAAGATAAGAACCAAAAAGTTCGCGGCAAGGATTTTTGATCTGGTCTTGTACGGCGTCGTCAGGCCGTATCATCAGAACGTGTTCTGGGGCGATCGGCTGCTCACTTTGGACAAGACGGCCGGATTTCTCAGCGAGCCGGGCTTTGCGGCGGCGCTGGCGCAGGCCGACAGCTCCACCGGCGAAAATCAATACCGGTCGCCGCAGGGCATTTCCTGGCGCTACAACACGCTGATCTGGGCGGCACGGACCTGCATGGCGGTACCGGGCGACTTCATGGAGTGCGGCGTATATCGCGGCGACATGACGTGGATGATCACCGAAATGGTCGATCTGCGGCGCGCCAGCAAGAAGTTCTACATCTACGACACGTTCACCGGGGTCGTGCCGCAATATTCGTCCGCGGCCGACTTCCCCGGCGCGCCGCAATATCTCGAGCACATCGACAAGGGCTATCGGGCCGCGGATATCGAAAGTTACGTGCGCAATCGTTTCCGCAACAAGGA
>Ga0181518_10000628_pt1 | contig 38283 bp, 42 predicted proteins | sample PEATcosm2014_Bin_28_FD_119751 | JGI IMG/M metagenome (GOLD analysis project Ga0181518, IMG submission 119751) | Peatland microbial communities from MTU Mesocosm Facility, Houghton, MI, USA - PEATcosm2014_Bin01_60_metaG | ecosystem: Environmental > Terrestrial > Soil > Wetlands > Peat | place...
AACGATGGCAAATTCTCAAGCACTGACATGGCGCGCTTGGCTTCGCTCGCGTAGGGCGCGGCTCTGGACGATCTGCGGAATTTGGCAGCGTCGACCATGCTCGCTGCTGTCTCGCGCGCGCGAATAATAGGGAAACAAGGCGACTGCTAACCAATCGCCCTTGCTCCAGCTTTTCTACAAAGAGTCCGATTCCAACGAACGTCTACGCGTCAGCAATTGGATTGTGCAAAGACTCTATGATGATGCAGTCAAGAAAACCGTCGAACTCTGATTTCTGACGGCCTTTCAACATGTAGTTGATCCAACCCGCGTTCGCACCGTCGCGGACAAGAATTCGGCCGTGACCCCACTCTACCTTCGCCCAACAGTCGCAGATCATGTTTTCAAGGGCAACAGCATCGAAGTGCGAGGGCAATTCAATTGCACAATGAATATGCCATCGACCGGACGTGCCACGCTCCCATGAACGCAGTGCGCGAGCGCGGACCTCGCCCTTTTCAAGTACCGGTAATACACGAAGACGTTTGCCGTACCGACGAAATGCAGCTCCATACACGGCTCTGTTGAGGAGGTTCATGAAGTGCCGAAAAGCTTGTCTGCATCGATAGTCGTCGATCTTTACCCAACCGCCGCTGTCGGGCTGGTGGCCTTGCTTCAAGGTTAGGGTGACATCGCAAAATTCGCCCCAGCTGCTAGTATCGAAGAAGTGTGCCTTGGCGGATTCAGTTGGATCAGATCTAACCTCCATCGAATTGTTATTCGCGTGTATTGCAGAGGTGGTGAAAGGTCTCACGGCAGCGTTTGAGCGCCGACCCAACAGTGTCGTTCGGAAATTCGCGAGGAAGCGAATCCGCCTCGAACGCGACTTCCCCTTCCTGGCTTTGACGCTTGCCGCCGTACTATATTCGGGCTTCTTAGCGATGTAGCCGACGTCAAGTACGCCACTGTTGTGCGGAATGTCGATCTTCCGATGCTTGCCCCACTCGTCGGGATGGAGCAACTCCAAAATAAACCGGAGGATCTTCGGGTCCGGTGGGCACGCCATCCGGGGAAAGCTCATGCACTATGCCTTCCGCGATATGTTCGGCAAGGTGAAGTCATACCGATGGACCGACGAAGAATTGGAGGCGATGGTCGTCGGAGGACGAGCAACGTTCCTGTTTGACGACCATGGTGCCTTCATCAAAGACGACCACCGCTTCCCTAATCGGCGGCAGCTTCAAGAAGGCGCCACGCTTCGCGATGAAGCGCGCGCCTCATGTCGAACTTCGCGTTGCGCCGTGACGCACGCCACATCGCCTCGATTTCGGCCTTGCTGAATTGGTCCGGCTGGTCGTTTTCCGGCGAAGCGACTGGAAGCCATCGAACTCGGGGGCGACGTGCCCGTGGAGCCGCGTTACTCAACTTCGTCGCCCTCACGCGCGCTAAATTTGAAGAAGGCATTGACCAACACTATCGGATTAACGACTACGCGTTCGGCGTAAAAAAGCCACGGCGTACGCAGATAACGCAGCGACCGAATTCGTCAAGCGCGAGGGGAATAGTGCCGGCATGCCCGGCGAGATGTCTCAGATGGTCACCGAACGTCCAAATGCCGGCGCCGTCAGGCACCAGGATCGGTGCGGGATCATCCGCCGTCCGAGGGGTGGAGGTTTTGTTCCCGTTGCTCACGGCATCACTCCGATCGACGTCGCTGCCGAGTCTTAGAAATGTCCGCACGGAAGTAGCCCGCGTTCTCCTGACGAGCGCTTGCTCGCTCGGCCGGCTTTGCTGTTGCTTGCTTGCCCTTCTTACCCGCAATGGGAAGCAGCATCTCGCCCTGTCCTTCAATCCGCTTGCGCCCCTTCTTCGGCGGAGTGGATGCGGCTTTTTCCTCTGCAATGCTGCGGCGGAGCGAGTCCATGAGGTTCGCAACATTCTGCGGCAGCGGCGCGGCATGCTCCCGCGATACCGGCAAGCCGGCTTGCTTCTTCTCGAGCATCTCGACCACGGCTTCCTCGTAGTGATCCACAAACTGCGAGGGGTCGAAGTCCGTTGCCTTGCTCTGGAGGATGTGCTGGGCCAGCTTGAGCATATCCGGCTCGACCTTCACGTCAGGAATGTCGTCGAAATATTCCGTCGCGTCCCTGATCTCGTAGGGATAGCGCAGCGTGGTGGCCGTCAGCCCCTTGTCCCAGGGCTGAAGCATGATGACCCGCTCGCGCTTGGCCAACACGACACGACCGAGCGCAACCATGCCCTTGCCGCGCATGGCCTCGCGGATCACCGCAAATGCGTCCTGCCCGACTTGGCCGTCCGGTGTGATGTAGTAGGGGCTGTCTAGATACCGCTCGTCGATCTGCTCGCGCGGGACGAACGAGTCGATTTCGATGGTGTGTTTGCTTTCGACCGCTAGGGCGTCGAGTTCGTCGTCATCGACTGGGATGTGGGCGTTCTTGGCGTATTCGTATCCCCGGCCCTTATCGTCGCCCTCGACAACCTCGCGCGTGACCTCGTCGACCAGCTGCTGGCGCAGGCGATGGCCGGTTTTCTTGTTGATCTGGCGAAACGAGACCCGCTCGGTCGATGCTGTCCCGGCGTAGAGGGCGATGGGGCACGAGACGAGCGAGAGCTTGAGGTAGCCTTTCCAAAACGCACGCGCGGGCGCCATGGGGATATCTCCGCTTGGTTGCAGATGCCACCTGGGCCACCTGCCGCGTTTACGGACCACCTTGCTCGGAGAAGCGCAGGTTGGCGCGGGCCAATCCGTCGAAGCCCGCTTCTGTACGCTGAAACTAATGTAGGGCGCGCTTTCCGAGAGGCGAATCCTCTCGCTTGCCATGGTTAATCGGTCATTTCCGTACTCCTCGTACGGGCGTACCGCTCTTCATAAGCCGGTGCATTAGTCCCTTCGCTGTCCTCTTTGCGTCGCTTCGAAGAACCGCTGACTGATCCGACCTTGGCCCGGTCCTGATCCCGAACTCAGCGCTGTACTGCAAAAATTGATAACACCACCAGTCGTTCAACCAGAGACGAAACATGATGACGCGCGTTGAACGCTGGCGCCTTAGCGTCGTTATCCGGCTAGGGAGTGCGACTAAACCAGCCTAGCGCAGCCTTGAGTGCTGCCACGAGGGCCGCCAGCCTCGACTTCAGAGTTGGCAGCGGCGGTAGCCCACGAATATGGCGGCAGGTCGCACACTGACAATTGCTGAAAGGAAGCAATTGGTAATAGTGACTGTAAGCACTAACGACGCGAAATGTCTCAGGCCGATAGAGCCCGTGCAGATCGTAGTTCAAAACTGGTCCGACCTCGAAACGCTCGCGCACTGATTCATGGATAGTCGGATCTCCAGCAGGCACCGGCCGGTGCAGGAGGGGCCACGTCTTACCACTTAATCGGGTTACATACTTGATGCCCACCTTGCATTCATCATGCTGCATACCGGAAGGGTCGGGGTGTAGATTCAAAATCGATACATCGACTTTAACGGGCTGGGGTAGCGCGGTCGCGGCGCCAAGCATCCAATTCAGCGCAGTATCCGACAGGCGCGATTCGTTGTCAGGATAACTTCCGCCAATATCCGAATGGTTGCCTGCAAACCAAATTTGCTCGAATGTTTCGTTTCCTAGTTCGTCCCTCTCCGGTCGTGTGGATTTTGGATCGCCCCACGGTACTCGCTCAAAACTCGCTCGATTTTCATCTATGGAAATTGCGTGCTTCCCATAATTTACTCTGTCAGGAAGGGCGCGATCATAAAAGCGGAATCGTCCCCACTCAAAATGGGCCGTACGCCCCTTGTCGGTTACCGTCGGAGCGGACTTATAGCTGGTGATGACGACGGCGATTGTGGTGACAAGCGCTAAGCCACCCATCACTACGAGCAGCCTAATCCAATATGAGTAAAATAACCCGTAGGAAGGGTGCACATACCAAATGGCGGAGCTAAGAATACCGATAGCGACCACCAGAATTGCGACAAAGAGGAAGAATGTTCCCCAATTAGCCAACGCTGCCACAGTGTCGAAGACGCCAACGAAGTACGGATATCCATTGGAATCACCGAATCTGTTCGATGAGCCGTAGTACGTACGAAATTGAGTGGCCAGCTCGTCACGTTGGTCGAGAAGCTGTTTCTGGCGATCAGTTGCCTTTTCTCTTTCCCAAGAGGCCGTAAATTCGTAGACCTGCTTCACAGCTTTTTTAGCAATCGAGTGAGTCACGCCCGGAGCGTAACTTAACGGGCCGTCGCCGATTTTTGTCGGAACACCACACAGCCGAAGCACCCCACACACGCACCGCACCGTGTAGGCGCCGCGGCTGAAGCCAAACAGATAGATTCGATCGCCTGGCCTCCATAGGCGGATTATCATGTCGTAGCAATCGATGATGTTGGTAGTTATGCCATACCCGGTTGCTTGGCTGATGAAATCGTGAATGCGCCGCCGTAAGCCCGTAAAAAAACCTCCAGTGATCGGAGCGCTACCGAGTCCTGCATCATAGAATGCAACTTGCTCGGCGGGATCGATGCACGTGTCGGGAGACACTCGCGTCGCTCGATAGAGCTTGTATATGTTGCTCCAGCTGCCTTCGTCAGAGACGACGCCAGCTTGACCCGTACCGTCAGAGAAAATCAGTATATTTCTGCTCACAATTCCTCCTCTCAGCTCAGGAGCCAAAGTGATGAAGGAGAATCGAGGGGAGATTACCATGAAAGAGGATAAGCATCGCCTCTGCGCACGCGTCGTTGCCGGTGTCTCGTGGCTCGTAAAGCTGCGGCTGCGCAAAGGCCCGGTCGCAGCCGACACCGCGGCGAAGCCAGGCGGTATGTTCACAATAGATACTGTCCAAAGCATAAAATAGCGCCGTGTTGAGTGATCCCCCTGACTGAGCGGCGGCGCTGACTCGCGGCCGGGCGTTCGGGTCAGCAAATATTCGCATTGCCCCCTTTTTACCCCATTTTTCCAAGATCCTTACGGTCAACCGACTGAGGTAACAAATATGGCTCTGTTCAAAAAAGTCGAAGAAAAGGATATCGGAAGCACGCCGATATCGGCTAGCGGTGATGGAAACGGATGACGGTCAAACGTAACTCACCTTCTGCTTCTCGATCCCATCCCCGACCTAAACAAGAATACGGAAGGTGCTTCAGAGATGAATTCGACCCTGGCGCTCGATGGCGCCGCGGCGCGAGTATGGGCAGCGAAGATGGTGGTGGCGGAGAGTTGGCGCTTCCCGCCGCTGAGCCTACAATGTGCCCTAGAATTTACCCGCGCATTTTCTGGCGCTATAGTTCAGCAGGCAAATAGCAGGTAAAAGACCGAGAAAACTTAGGTTTTGCGGGCGTAGTTCAGTGGTAGAACATCAGCTTCCCAAGCTGAGTGTCGTGGGTTCGATTCCCATCGCCCGCTCCAAGCTCTACGTATTCCGCCGGCAGGCCAACCGCGCCGCAGCGGAACTCACTTTCCGGGCGTTTTGCCGCTGATTTTTCTCTTTGATTGGCCCCGCCACACCGGCTAATCTTGCTCATAAGAGCCTCGAAAGGCTCGTTCGGGATGGAATACGCGGGGTGGACTCTCATGGATCAGAAAACTGAAGAACGCTCGGGTTGGAGCTGGTGGTACCTGCTCCTCGTCATTCAATTCGTCGTGGTGCTGTGGCCGCCGTTCTACAACACGGCCGAGCCGTCGTGGGCGGGCATCCCGTTCTTTTATTGGTACCAGATGCTCTGGGTCATCATCGCGGCCGTTCTGACCGCAATCGTCTATTTCGCGACCGAAGACTAGATCAGTCCCGCGCCGTCGCGGGATCGAACAATCAGAAACTCAAGATAATAAGACGCAATAGCCTGGGGAGGCACGCCGTGCAGGAAGTGAACTGGACTGCCCTGATCATCTTCATAGCGCTGTTCGGCTTCATCACGTGGCTGGGTTTCGCCGCCGCGCATTGGCGCAAGGGCGATCTCGATCAGCTGCACGAATGGGGCCTGGGCGGGCGGCGCTTCGGCACCATCATCACCTGGTTCCTGGTCGGCGGCGACCTCTACACGGCCTACACCTTTATCGCCGTGCCGGCGCTCGCCTTCGGCGCCGGCGCCATCGCGTTCTTCGCGGTGCCGTACACGATCATGATCTACCCGATCCTGTTCCTGGTTTTCCCGCGGCTTTGGCATGTCTGCCACAAGCATAATTACATCACCCCGGCCGATTTCGTACGCGGCCGCTTCGGCAATCGCTGGCTGGCGCTGGCGGTGACCATCACCGGCATCGTCGCCACCATGCCCTATATCGCGCTGCAGCTGGTCGGCCTGCAGGTCGTGATCGGCGCCATGGGCGTCGGCGGCACCGGTTATGCCGCCGACCTGCCGCTGGTCATCGCCTTCGTCATCCTCGCGGCGTTCACCTATTCGAGCGGGCTGCGGGCGCCGGCCTCGATCGCCATCGTCAAGGACATTTTGATCTACATCACCGCTTTTGCCGCGGTGATCGTGGTGCCGATCCAGCTCGGCGGCTTCGGCCACATCTTCGCGGCGGTGCCGCCGGCAAAACTCTTGCTGGCTGTGCCCGGCGCTAACACCACCGGCGCCTATGGCATCTACGCCACGCTGGCGCTCGGCTCGGCGCTGGCGCTGTTCCTCTATCCGCATTCCGTCACCGGCATCCTCGCCGCCTCGAGCGGGCACGCCATCCGCCGCAATGCCGCGATGCTGCCGGGCTATTCCTTCATGCTCGGCCTGTTGGCGCTGGTCGGCTTCTTCGCCATCGCCGCGGGTGTCGGCACGCTTCCGGAATTTGCCGCGGGCTTTAAGCAGTTCGGCAACAATTTTGCGGTGCCGGCGCTGTTCCTGCACGCCTTCCCGGCGTGGTTCGTCGGCTTCGCCTTTGCCGCGGTCGGCATCGGCGCGCTAGTGCCGGCGGCGATCATGTCGATCGCAGCGGCTAATCTCTATACGCGCAACATCCATCGCGAGTTCATCAACAAGAACCCGACCGACAAGGAAGAGGCGCAGATGGCGAAGTGGGTGTCGCTCATCGTCAAGTTGGGCGCGCTGGTTTTCATCATCTTCGTGCCGACGCAATACGCCATCTACTTGCAACTCCTGGGCGGCATCCTGATCATCCAGACGCTGCCGTCGGTGATGCTCGGCGTCTATACCCGCTGGTTCAACGATTGGGCGCTGCTGATCGGCTGGGCCGTGGGTACTGCCACGGGGATCTGGATGTTCAACGCGGCGAATTGGGCCCCGAACTATCCGTTGGTGATCGCCGGCCACGCCTTCCCAGGCTACGCCGCGCTCTACACCGTCATCCTCAACGTGGTCATCGCGATCGTGTTGACGCCGATCTTCAACGCCATGGGCGGCAAGCAGGTCGACGAGACGGTTGCGGCCGACTATCACGCCTAGTTGACGGCCACTCCGGGTCGGCTCGGACCCCGCCGCGGCAACGCGGCGGGGCTTTCGCATGAGGCGCGGGCAAACCTGCCGCTGCTCCGGTGCAACTCTTCGCCGCTAGCCCGGCCGTCCCGGACGTGGCAGGATTGTTTCGAATATCCGGCACAACGACTTCCCGGGGGAGAGCACATATGGCTTGGACGAAAGTAACCGATATCGCCTACGGACGGCTCAGGTCGCCCGATCTCGACATGGCGGAGGAATTCCTCACCCGTTTCGGCATGCACCGGGCGGAACGCACCGCCAATGCGCTCTATATGCGCGGCACCGATCCGGCGCACCACCTCCACGTCACCGAGAAGGGTGACCCGAAATTCGTCGGCATCGCCTATTACGTCGACAACGAGGACGAGTTGAAGAAGCTCACCAAGGCGCCCGGCGCCTCGGGCATCGAAAACATCGACGAGCCCGGCGGCGGCAAGCGGGTGCGCCTGACCGAGCCGAACGGCTACCAGATCGAAGTGGTATGCGGCATCGAACAGGTCGCGCTGATCCCGGTGAAGCGGCAACGGCTGAACTCGGGCGACGCGCCGACCGCGCGCGCCGGCGAATTGATGCGGCTGCCCAGGGGCCCGGCGCACGTCAAGCGCATCGGGCATGGCGTGCTGATGTCGTCAAAATTTCACGAAACCGTCCGTTGGTTCCGCGAGACGCTGGGCATGATCTGCTCGGACGACGTTTACGCCGAGAACAAGGACAATTTGATCGGGTCGTTCAACCGCTGCGACCGCGGCGACACTTACGTCGATCATCACGTCTTCTTCTGTCTCAATTCCGAGAAGACCGGCTTGAATCACTTCTCCTTCGAGGTGCCGGACATCGACGACGTCTGCATGGGCCACGAGTATCTGAAAGAGAGTGGCAAGTACGAGCACATGTGGGGCATCGGCCGCCATGTGCTGGGCAGCCAGGTCTATGACTACTGGGCCGATCCGTGGGGCCGCGTTCATGAGCATTGGGCCGACAGCGACCGGCTCAACCTCGCCAACGGCTCCAATCTCATCGCCGCCGAAGAAGCGCTGCGGTCGCAATGGGGCGAGCGGCCACCGGAGAAATTCATCAATCATGTGAGCATATGACGCTTTTTCCCCTCCCCCTTGTGGGGAGGGGCAGGGGTGGGGGTCGTGAGGTAGGTTGCGAACGTCGACGCTCGCGCATCGCCTCCCGACCCCCACCCCACCCTCCCCACAAGGGGGAGGGAGTCGAACTCGGAGATTGAATGGCATGCCCAAGCAAAAAATCACCGGCTCGTTCGTCGCGCTGATCACGCCGTTCAACAAGGACGGTTCGGTCGATTTCGCGGCGTTCCAAACGCTGCTGCGGTTCCAGGAGCAGCACGGCACCAAGGCGGTGCTGATCATGGGCTCGACCGGCGAGACTTCCATGCTGTCGCCCGAGGAGAAGAAGAAAATCATCGTCGAGACGGCGAAGATGAAGTCGGCGAAAATGCCGATCTTCTTCGGCTGCACCGGCAACAACACCGAAACGACCATCGCCAATGTGCGCTTCGCCAAAGACAATGGCGGCGACGGCGCGATCCTGGCCGCGCCGGCCTATATCTGCGCGCCGGAAGCCGACATCGAACGGTTCTTCCTCGACGTCGCCGATGCCACAGACCTGCCGCTCGGCATCTACAACAATCCGCCGCGGGTGAAGAGCGACCTCAACTGGGATAACCTGATCCGCATCTTCAAGCATCCGAACTATGTGGTGCACAAGGAATCCACCGCCCGCGTCGGCCAGGTGGCGCAGGTGCTCGCCGCCAAGCCCGACGTATCGGTGATGTGCTGCGACAGCCCCAATCTCGGCCTCGTGGTGCCGACCATGAGTCTCGGCGGCCACGGCACCGCGAACATGACCGGAAATATCGCGCCGGCCGAATTGGCGACAATCTCGACGCCATGGGCGAGCTATGCCGAGGCCGACAACTTCAAGCGCGAATATCTGCGGCTGTTGCCGCTCTTGCACTTCACCTATTCGGCGATCAATCCGGTCGCGGTGAAGTCGCTGATGAAGGCGCTCGGCATGCCGTCAGGCGACCTGCGCAAGCCGCTCAGCGGCCTCGACGCCGAAGCGCTCGGCCGAGGCTTGCGCATCGTCGCCGATCTCGGGCTCGACAAGGCCTACGGCTATAAGCTTAAAGCCCTTTCGGCCGTGGCGGCCTGACGCGCGAAGTGGACCTTGGCATAAGAGGCAAAAGCGCGCTGGTCTGCGGCGCCAGCCGTGGTCTCGGTAAGGCCTGTGCCGTCGCGCTGGCGCGGGAAGGCGTCGATCTCACGATTGTTGCCCGCACGCGCGAGGTGCTGGAACTCACCGGCGCCGAGATTGCGCAGGCGACCGGCGTAAGAGTTGTCGCTGTCGCCGCCGACCTCACTACGGCCGACGGCCGCGCCGCCGCGCTCGGCGCCTGTGCGGCTCCCGATATTCTGGTGAACAATTCGCAGGGACCGCTGCCGGGAAACTTTCGCGACTGGTCGCGCGACGATTGGATCGCAGCCCTTGACGACATGATGCTGGGTCCGATCGAGATGATGCGGCTCACGGTCGACGGCATGACCGCGCGCGGTTTCGGCCGCATCGTCAACATCGTCTCGCGCAGCGTGAAAGTGCCGCAGGCCGAGCTTGGCCTGTCGAACGGCGCCCGTTCCGGCCTGGTCGGCTTCGCCGGCGGCCTTGCCCGGCAAACGGCGGCGCGCAACGTCACCATCAACAATCTCCTGCCGGGCATTTTCGACAGCGACGCGCAGCACCGCCACATTCGCGGCATGCTCGAAGGCACCGACAAGACCTTCGAGCAGGTTTTTCGCGAACGCGCCGAAGCAAGCACGGCCAGGCGTTACGGCAATCCCGCCGAGCTCGGCGCGTTCTGCGCGTTTCTCTGTTCCACTCACGCCGGTTATATCACCGGCCAGAACTTGCTGATCGATGGCGGTAGCTACCCGGGTGCGTTCTAGACTCGTCATTCCGGGGCGCGGACGAAGTCCGCGAGCCCGGGATCCATACTCCCAGACTGGGGTTATGGATTCCGGGCTCCTCGCTGCGCTCGGCCCCGGAATGACGGCGTGATAAATCGGAGACCTTATGAGACAGATCGCAATATTAGTCCTGGCGTGCGCCGTTCTCGCATTCGCGCCGCTCGCGGTCTCGGCGCAAGACTATCCCACCCGCACCGTGACGGTGATCGTGCCGTTCCCGCCGGGCGGTTCCGTCGACGGCGTGGCGCGCATCATCGTCGACCAGCTCAACCAGACCGTGGGCGCGCATTTCATCGTCGAGAACCGGGCCGGTGGCGCCTCGGGCAATGTCGGCGCCAATGTGGTCGCCAAGGCCGATCTGGACGGCTACACGCTACTCCTCACCGCTTCGCTCCACGTCGTCAATCCGTTCCTCTACAAGAACGTGCCGTTCGACGTGGTGAAGGATTTCACGCCGGTGACGCTGATCGCCGCCGGCCCGCTGATCGTCTCGACGACGCCGAGCGTGCCGGCGAACAACCTGAAAGATTTTTTTGACCTGGTTCGCGAGGACCCGCAAAAATACACCTTTGGCACCACTAGCATCGGCTCGGCCAGCCATTTGGTGATCGAGCTCTTAAAGCGCGAGGCCCATGTCGACACGCTGGTGATCGCCTACAAGGGCACCGGCCCGGCGCTGACCGATCTGATGAGCGGGCAGATTCAGCTGCTCGCCGACCCGATGCTGTCGTCGCTGCCGCAGGTGCAAGGCGGCCGCATCAAGGCGCTCGCCATCACGAGCCTCAAGCGCCAGGCGGCGCCGGATATTCCGACGGTCGAGGAATCCGGCCTGCCGGGATTCGAGTTCGTGTCGTGGTATGGGCTCTGGGGTCCGAAGGATTTGCCCGCCGACATCACCGCAAAACTGCAAACCAGCGTCGCCAAGGTCTTGGCGCAGCCCGACGTCAAGGCGCGCCTGACCGCGCTCGGTTTCGAGGCGATCGGCTCGACGCCGGACTATTTCGCCAAATACATCGCCAGCGAAATGGCGAAATACGGGCAGATCATTCACGACGCCAACATAAAATCCGAGTAGCAAAGCGGCGATATCGTCTGAGAATGCTTCGGCGGCGGCGCTCGTTTTAGCCATTATGCCCGCCCGTGCAGGCGCTGCGCGAACCCTTGGCCGACGGCGGCGCTGAGCTGCCGCAAGGCGAGGCTGTTGAGCGGGAATTCCAGCACCACGTGCACGAGGCTGAGCGCCAGCAGGACGGTGAAGCCGAACGCGTAATCGTAGAAATAAAGCGCGGTCGAGGTGGCGCTGGCGGCGACCACGAGCGCCAGGCGCGGCCTCGGAATCTCCGCCCAGCGGATCACATCGGCTTTGATGAACCAATTGAGGTAGTGGTAGGTGTAGACGAAAGCGAGCAGGCTGGTCAGCCGCGTATCGAGGCGTAGGTTGCCGACATCGAGAAGCCGGCCCAGCGCCGGGCCGACATTGCCGAAATATTCCTGTCCGGCCTTGGCGAAGGCCGGGATTTGTGTCGCCGCCGACGGCGGCGCGAGCACAATGATACCGATCGCCAGGAGATAAACGAAAACCAAAAACGCCTGCGCCTTGCTGCCCGATCGATACGCGCCCAAGGTCATGAACACCAGCGTGAACAGCGACACGTGAATCAATGTCGGCAGCAATATGCCGAGCACCGCCAGTGAAGAACCGTTCGCCGCCATGATGGCCGTCACGGCGAGGGCGGCGAAGGTCAAAACCGCACTTTGCGCGGCGGTGGTGGTGGTCAATAGCGCGCAGGCCACGAACACCATCCAGATGACGAAACCGAACCGCGCCGCATTATCGATCAGCGCGGCGACTACCGCCACGCCGGCAAGCCCGAACGCGATGTTGCGCCGAGGCAGAAAATATTTGCGGTCGTGCAGCCAGGAAATCTCGGTGAAATAGTGCGCCGGGCCGAGCACCACATAGGACAGCAACAACAGCTCGAACGGCACCAAATAAGTAATAGCCAGCGCCGCAAGCATCAATCCGAGGTGCACGGCATCGATGGTACGCATCCAGATACCATCTGTACGAGATCGTCCGACGATAAGCCGACGTCGCCATGTAAGCAAATCGGGAGCGCGGGTTCAGCGCTATGACGCTGCAATTGGAACAACCATCGGTCATAACGCTCAACGCATCGAACGTCGTCGATGCCGGTATGCCGTTAATCCGCTCGACCGGAACAGAGCCTACATTTTCGTCACGCGCGCGTGCAGCAACGCCGAGCGGCCGCCGCGGACTTCCTTGAAGCAGCGCGCGATCGCCGCTGGCACGTCGGCGGGGTCGCTGATCTCCTCGCCATAGGCGCCGAACGCCTCGCCGACCTTGGTGAAGGCGACCTTTGGCGCAAGCTCGGATTCGAACTCGCTCGCCGCCTTGGCCTCGCCTTCGGGAAACACCCGCAGCGTCGACTGCTTCACCGCGTTCCAGCCGGTATTGTCCATGACGATGGAAAAGATCGGCAGCTTGTATTGCTGCGACACCGCGAACATCGAGCTCGGATTGCCGAAATAAAATCCGCCGTCGCCGGAGATTTGCACCATCATCCGCTCGGGCGCGGCAAGTTTTGCGCCGAGCGCCAGGCCGCCGGACCAGCCGAGCCCGCCGCCGCCGGACCGCATGGTGGTGTTAGGCCGGCTGCGCGGAATTTGCAAAAGCACCGCGCCGGCATTGGTGACACCCTCGTTGAAGATGATGGCGTCGTTGTCGAGCACCTTGCCGAGCTCCGCCATCAGGTAATGCGGATTGATCGCGCCGGGCTTGCCTTTGTCCGCCGCCAGCTTTGCGGCGCGCGCAGTGCGCTCGTCGCGTAAAACCTTGATGCGGGCGAGGCGCTCCGTGGCGGCGGCCTTGAAGCGCGGCGTCGCCTTCGCCTTCAGCTCGTCGAGCACCTGCTCGAGGATGCGCCCTGAATCGCCCTGCATGCGCAGATTGCCCGGGAACGTCCACATCGGCGAGCCGGGCTTGAGCGTATCGATGTCGATATGCGCCCAGAACGACTTTTCGTTGGTTTTCACGTCGCTCGGAAACCACGGCACGTCGACGTCGACCAGGATACCGACGTCGGCATTCGGCACCGCCTTGTCGGGGGAAAAGCCGACGAAGCACGGGCTGTCGTGGGAGATATTGTTGGTCATGTTGGCTTCGTAGACGGCGATGCCGGCGAATTGCGCCAGCGCATCGATCGCCTTGGAGGCATGATCGTGGCGCCCGGCATAGCCGGTGATCAGGATCGGGTTTTCCGCCGTCATGAGCTTGTCGGCGAGCCTGGCCACTAGCTTTGGATCGGCGCCGCCGCCGCCCGTGGCGGCAAACTGATCTTCGGAATAGCGGTGGATCTCGTCACTGGCCCAGCGCTGGGTCAGCGTCTCGCGCTGCATCATCAGATAGACCGGGCCGCGCGGCTCGCTTTGCATGATCGAATGGGCACGCCGCAGCGCTTCCTTGACGACGACTCCCGACGGCAAAGTCCATTCCCATTTCAGATAGGGCCGCACCAGGCTCGCCTGGTCGAACGGCTCCTGGATGAAATGCACGTAGGTGTCGCGCGAGCCGACCAGCTCGTCGTTGACCGTATAGGGCGCCTTGCCGGCCATCAGCAGCACCGGCAGGCGGCTGCGATAAAGGTTATGCATGGCGTTGGCGGTATTGGCGGTGCCGACGTCGACGTGGACCAGCACGCCCTGGCCGCGGCCGGTAACGAAGGCATAGCCGGCGGCCATATGGGCGGCGGTGTTTTCATGCGGACAGCGCACCACGCTCGGCATCGCTTCGCCACGCTGCTTGCGATGCGCCATCTCATTGATGATCGGAGCGTGATCGGTGCCGAAATTGCAGAACAGATAATCGATGCCGATTTCGCTCAAGCCCTCGAGGAAATAATAGGCCGTGGTGTAATCGGGAACATTGGTGCGGCGCGCGGCGGTCGTGGACATGGGATGACTCGTTTCTGGGAGTTTGTCGGGCGATGTCGGGTGTCAGGCCACTTTGCGCTCGACGGCAAGGCCGTCGAGATGGGCCAGAACGTCTTCGATATGCATCACGTCGGCATATTTGTGATGCAGGTCGAACAGGTTGACCTTGTGACTGATCATCGCGCGGTCGTAGGTGCATTCCTCGACCACGACATTGTGGAAGCCGTAGGAGAAGGCGTCCACCGTGGAGGCGCGCACGCAGCCCGACGTGCTCTCGCCACAGATGATCAGCGAATTGATCCGTTGCTGCTGCAGATGCGCGATCAGCGGCGTGCCGAAGAATCCGGATGCGCGCTCCTTGTAGATCACCAGTTCCCCGGGCTGCGGCGCCAGCTCCGCCTTGATGTCGTAAATGTCGTCGCGCTGGCGGCCCATGGCGCGGTTGGTGGATTGCACGCCGCCGGTATCGACATGGCGGGTGGTGTAGATCACCGGCACGCGGGCGCGGCGCGCCGCGGCGAACAGTTTTTGCGTCAGCGGCAGCGCTTTCCAGGCATGCTCGCCGCAGGAGCCGGGAAACTCGCGGTCGACCTCGCGCACCGGGCGGTTCCCGCCCTGATAGGCCTTGTTGTAGAGGTCGATGGCGAGCACCGCGGGATTGTCGCCGACATAGGTTTGGCGCCGATAGGCCTGGTAGATCGCGATGGTGTCGGCGTCGATGACGTCTTTCCAGCAATGATCCTCGAACTCCCGCGCCATGGTCGGTTCCCGCCTCCGGTCCTTGATCGTTGGTTTCTTATAGCACCACTTTTTGCCGTCGTCCGCGCAGGGGCGCGAGCAGGCGCCACGCGCCAGATGAGCGTTCAGTTCCGGTAGGGAACCGAGCCGCGCTGCAAAAAGAAACAGCAGAAAACCCTGCGATCGCTCTGCGAATAAACTTAGCGTATCCTCGAAGTGCTGCCATAATACGGCAGGGTCGTGCGCGATTGAACGGGGAGAGGGTGACCCATGAAATGGCAGGCAGCTTTGGCCGGCGCGCTGGCGTCGGCATTCGTGAGCTTTATGGCGTCGTCCATCGCGGCGCCTTCCGCGGCCTTGGCGGAGATGCGCATCGTCGGCGATCCGGGCGGCGAGGTCACCTCCTACATTCGCAAGTTCGAGGCAGCGCGCGCCTCCGGCGAGCACATCGTGATCGACGGTCCGTGCCTGTCGGCGTGCACTTTGCTGACCGGGATCGTGCCGCGCGACCATGTCTGCGTCACCCAGCGCGCGGTGCTCGGGTTCCATGCCGCTTCCTATTACGATGACACGTCGCGCGAACTGGTGCCGACGCGGGAGGGTAGCGCGCTGGTGATGCGACTCTATCCGGCGCAGATCCGCGCCTGGATCGGTCATCATGGTGGCCTGACGCCAAAGCTTATTCAGCTGCGCGGCCGCGAGCTTACGGCGCTCTATCACCCCTGCCAGTAAGCAGGAGCAGCTTGGGGCCCGCGGCAGACGCGACACCGGTCGCGGTTGTCGCTCGTCCGGTTCCGGCATATGTACCGGCTAACCGGAACTTTGCCGATGCCCGAGACCGTCGCACCCCGTTCACCTCCACTGTCGCGGCCGCTGTTGCTGGCCGGCGTGGCGGTTGCGCTTGCGCTTTTGGGCACAGTCATGCTCTGGGCGCATTACGGGGCGACGGTCTTTTTCGAAACCATCCGGGCCGGCTTTGCCGCATGCTTCGGATGAGCGGAGAATGCCGGTGAACGACAAAACCTCCCGCGTCGCGCTGTTGCTCGCCGCCTTCCTCGGCGGCCTGGTGTTGTTCTTCGGCGCCATCCTGGTTTTCAGCAAACATGTGCCGTCGCCGATCGGCCAGGCGGTCGCCGGCGTCGGCGGGCCGTTTCATCTCGAGGACCAGAACGGCAAGCCGGTGACCGACCAGGACATGAAGGGACATCCGTTCCTGGTGTTCTTCGGCTTCACCCATTGCCCCGACATATGTCCGACCACCCTGTTCGATCTGTCGCAGGTTCTCAAACAGCTTGGGCCCGATGCGGATCGTGCGGGGGCCTTGTTCATCACCGTCGATCCGGAGCGCGATACGCCGGCGGTGCTCAAGGACTACCTGTCCAATTTCGATCCGCATCTGCGTGGGCTGACTGGGGATCAGGCGTCGATCGACGCGGCGGTCAAAGCGTACCGGGTCTACGCCAAGAAAGTTCCGCTGGACGGCGGCGACTACACGATGGATCACACCGCCATCGTTTATCTCATGGACAAGAACGGCCAGTTCGTCGCGCCCTTCGACTTGAAGCGAACCGCCGACGCGGCCGCCGCGGATTTGCGCCGCTATTTTTGAAGACGCTAAACCCCCAGGAAAAACGCCCCGCGGCCCACGGCATTGGCGCAACACGCTGGCTTGGACTTATGCGCGGGACGCATACGGGGCGAAACAATCGGCGGAAAACCTGCAACCGGGGATTGCCAGTTGAATTAAAAAGAGACAGGACAGTAGATGAGGGGCCCGGAGGTTTATGATGTCCATAAAATTCCCTAATCCCACCGACAAGTATGTCGGTAGCCGCGTTCGCATGCGACGCCTCATGCTGCACATGAGCCAGGAACGGCTGGCCGATCAGCTCGGCCTGACGTTCCAGCAAGTGCAGAAATACGAAAAAGGCACCAACCGCATCAGCGCCAGCCGGCTGCAGGAAATCTCGCATATCCTCGAGGTCCCGGTGCCGTTCTTCTTCGAAGGCGCGCCGCAATCTTTCGGCGGCGCACGAAAGAGCGGCGATGGCCCCTCGCTGGCCTACATCACAGACTTTCTCGGCAATGCCGACGGCCATGCTCTGGTCCGGGCCTTCATCAAGATCAAGAACGCCAGCCTTCGGCGTTCGGTGGTCCGCCTGGTCGAAGCGATTGTTACGTCAGGCGATTCCTGACAGGCATCGGACCGGTGCCGGTAAGCCGGCACCTATCTTCACGCCAGCAAGTTGTGGCATGATACCGCTGCTGCCCCGATGGGCGGCTCGCGGCGGCAGTGCTGTGCAGTCCCGCCCCCATCCAGGCGGCGCCGAGCGTTCACGTCCAGGGCAAGAGCATGACCCTCTCGGCGCGGCGCGGTGGTCGAGGAGTAGGGTGAGATGCATCGACGGTACGCCAAGAAGAACATTCCCATCGAATTGCTCAGGGCGCTGGTCACCATCGTCGATACCGGCAGCTATACCAAGGCGGCCGATGCGCTCGACCTGACCCAATCGGCGATCAGCTCGCAGATCGCTCGCCTCGGCCGGCTGCTTGGCGGCAGCATCTTCGCCAAGGGGCAGGGCAACATGACCCCGACCAAGCGCGGCCTGCTCGTGCTGCAATATGCGCGGCGCATGCTCTCCATGAATGACGAGCTTCTCACCTTTGCCGGGCCGAATTCTGCGCCGCGCCAGTTCGTCATTGGTTTGCCGAGTTGGCTCGGACGCGAACGTCTCATCGAGATTTTCCAGCGCTGCTCGGCGGACGAACAGGTCAGCTTCCGTTGCGACCGCGTCGAAAGGCTGCTCGGCGACCTCAATGTCGGCTCGATCGACATCGCCTATCTGTGCAACACGATCAACTCGCCGCGCATCGCCATCGCGCAATGGTCCGAGCCGACGGTTTGGATGAAGTCGCCCAAACTCGCGCTTCGTCCCGGCGCGCCGATACCGCTGATCAGCTGGCCGGGAACGACCGGCGATCGGGTTGCGGTGGAATTGCTGGAGAATAGCGGTATGCAGTTCTTTGTTGCGTTTTCCGCACCGGAGTTCTCGGCGCGGCTTGCCGCCGTCGCGGCGGGTCTCGGCGTGCTGGCGACGCAGGCACGCTGCATCATCCCCGGTATCGAAATCGTTCGCGACGGCTTGCCCGCGCTACCGGACAACAAAGCCGGCATCTACGCCCGCGACGGGCTCAATCTGGATCGGCACGCGCCGCTGTTGCGGACGTTGACGGACTTGGTGGTGCCGCACGCATTGTCGGCACGCATGGCCGCGGCTCCGGCCGGCGAAGGACTTGCGCCGCCGCGGCGCGTGCGAGAGCCTGAACTGCACCGCGCCAGATGAAATCATTCAAGCCGGGCGATATTGATAGGGTATCAAGAACAAAAATGTTTGCAGCCTCGTGCAAATAAACCGCGGCTCAGGCAATATGGCGAGGTGTTGATGTCTTGCAGATGCGAAGTTCCTCTCCGCCAACTGGTCGCTCATGTCTGCACAACGTATCAGACCGATCACCGTCAACGATAAGCCGCGTCCGTCCGCCCAATATATCGGCGAGTTGACAAGGGAACTGGCCCGCCTCGCGCGCACCGACGGTTGCGAAACCTTGTCGTATTTATTGGAGCTGGCCACCATCGAGGCCGAGCTCATGGGCGGCCCGCCGGAGGGGCAGAGTCTTTCCTAAATCCGGCGCCGGGTTGCCACGCGCCACATTGCCGTCCAGCCCTCGCCCGACGCGCATGGCGCGATGTTTTCGGCAAATCCGCCTTTCCCTTTCCGCGATCATGCTCTAAGCCCCGGCGCAGCGGGTCGAAGTGCCAGCTTCAAGATCCGGCCCTGGTTCAGCATTGATGCAATCTGGAATGGCAATACCTCGTTACCCCATATGTCGGCTTGCAACTTCGCTCCGGCTGGTGCTTTGCCTTGCCGGCGCGCTGTCGCCCGCGCTTTTTGCCGCGCAGGCGGTGGCGCAGGCGCAAGACAGCGCCGTCCAGCAGCGCAGCGTCGCCGTTCCCGGCTTCTGGGACCCGCGCCGCCGGCCAGAACGGCCCGACCTCAGCCGCCTGCAGACGATCCGCTTCCTCACCGAGATGGACTATCCGCCGTTCGACTATGCCGGGCCCGACGGCAACCCGGCCGGCTTCAACGTCGACCTGGCGCGACTGCTCTGCGACGAGATCAAGGTGACCTGTACCATCCAGGCGCGCCGCTTCGACACGCTGCTCGATGCGCTCGCCGACAATCGCGGCGACGCCGTGATCGCCTCGATCGCGCCCACCGCGGAGACGCGCCGCCGCGCCGATTTCACCGATCCGTATTACCGCACGCCGGCGCGTTTCGTGGCGCGCATCGACAGCGGTATCGGCGAGGTGCTCCCGGAACTGCTCGAGGGCAAGAAGATCGCGGTTGTCGCCGGCACCGCGCACGAAGCTTTTCTCAAGCAGATGTTCACCGAAGCCGAAGTGCGGCCCTATCCCAACGCCGACGCCGCGCGCGCGGCGCTGCGCAACGGCGACGTCGATCTGTTGTTCGGCGACGGTATCGCGCTCGCCTTCTGGCTCAACGGAACCGATTCCGGCGGCTGCTGCGCGTTCCGCGGCGGCCCGTTCCTGGAAAGCCGCTTTTTTGGCGAGGGCATCGGCATCGCGGTCAAGCGCGGCAACGACCTGTTGCGGCAGGCCTTGAACTGGGCGCTGTTCCGGCAATGGGAGAAGGGCAGCTTCACCGACCTGTGGCTGCGCTATTTCCCGATCAATCCGTTTTGATGCCAGCACCTTTTGATGCCAAGAACTTTTGATACACAGTCGATAAAGCTCTAAAGGTATTCGCATGTCGACCGCCGTGATCGAAAACTCCGCGAACCTACGCGAACTGGCCGAGCAGTCGCACGCCTGGCCGTTCGAGGAGGCGCGCAAGATCGTGGCGCGGCTGAAGAGGACGCCGAAGGACGAGGTGATCTTCGAGACCGGTTACGGTCCATCCGGCCTGCCGCATATTGGCACTTTCGGCGAAGTGGCGCGCACCACCATGGTGCGCCACGCCTTTCGCGTCATTACCGACGACAAGATCAAGACGCGGCTGATCGCGTTTTCCGACGACATGGATGGCCTGCGCAAAGTCCCCGACAACGTGCCGAACAAGGACATGCTTGCCGCCTATCTGGGCAAGCCGCTCACGCGCATCCCGGACCCATTTTCCAACCAGTATCCGTCCTTTGGCGCGGCGAACAACGCACGGCTGCGAGCCTTCCTCGACCATTTCGGTTTCGACTATGAGTTCGCGAGCTCGTCGGACTATTACGCCTCGGGGCGTTTCGACGATGCCTTGCGGAAAATGCTTGCGGCTTACGATCGCGTCATGGCGATCATCTTGCCGACGCTCGGGCCGGAGCGGCGCGCAACTTACTCGCCGTTCCTGCCAATCTCGCTGGTGAGCGGCAAGGTCCTGCAGGTGCCGACGATCGCACGAAACGTCGCCCGCGGGACGATCACCTATGTGGAACCCGACACGGGTGACACCGTTGAGACCGAAATCACCGGCGGCCGCGTCAAATGCCAATGGAAAGCCGATTGGGCGATGCGCTGGGTCGCGCTCGGCGTCGACTACGAAATGGCCGGCAAGGATTTGATCGACTCGGTGCGGCTGTCGGGCGAAATCTGCCGCGCGCTCGACGGCACGCCGCCGGAAGGTTTCAATTACGAGCTGTTCTTGGACGAGAACGGCCAGAAGATTTCCAAGTCGAAGGGCAACGGGCTGACCATCGACGAATGGCTGCGCTATGCCAGCCCCGAAAGCCTGTCATTGTTCATGTATCGCGAACCGAAGGCGGCGAAGCGGCTCTACTTCGACGTCATCCCGCGGAACGTCGACGAATATCTGCAATTCCTCGATGCCTATCCACGGCAGGGCGCCAAGGAGCAGCTCGGCAATCCGGTCTGGCACATCCACAGCGGCGCGCCGCCGAAGGCCGACAATCCGGTGCCGTTCGCGATGCTGCTGTCGCTGGTCACCGCATCGAATGCCGAGAACGCCGAAACCTTGTGGGGTTTTATCGGCCGCTACCGGCCGGGAGTGACGAAAGAGACGCATCCGCATCTCGCCGCGATGGTCGAATACGCCATCCACTATTTCCGCGATTTCGTGCAGCCGGCGAAAAAATTCCGCGAGCCGAGCGCGACCGAACGCGCGGCGCTGATCGACTTGCACGATGCGCTGTCGCAACTTCCGCCCGACGCACCACCGGAAGCTATTCAAGACGTGGTCTACGAAGTCGGCCGGCGCGAGCCGTTCCTCGATGCGAAGAAAAAGGGCAAGGACGGCAAGCCTGGTGTCTCGCTCGACTGGTTCAACATGCTCTATCAGGTGCTGCTCGGCCAGGAGCGGGGCCCGCGCTTCGGCTCCTTCGCCGCCGCCTACGGCATCAAGAACACGATGGATATGATCGACGGCGCGCTGGCAAGGTCGGCATGATCCACCCTCCCCCTGCGGGGGGAAGGTGAAGCAATAAAGAAATGACCGTCGCCTCTTACGTCCTCCTCGCCCTCACCGTCCTCCTGAGCTCCTTCATCTCCGGCGTGTTCGGCATGGCCGGCGGCATGATCCTGCTCGGCGTGCTGCTCAATTATTTCGACGTGGCGAGCGCGATGATCTTGTTCTCGATCATCCAGTTCTGCGCCAACGGCTGGCGCGCCTATCAGTGGCGGCACTATGTGCGCTGGCCGATCTTCTACAAATACGTCGTCGGCGCTGTCATTGCCTTCGCCGCCATGTATTCGATCAAGTTCGTGCCGAACAAGATGATGGTCTACTTAAGCCTCGGCCTGATGCCGTTCGCCATCGAGGCGTTGCCGCGCGATTGGCGGCCGAACATCGAATGGCGCGGCGTGCCGTTCGTCACCGGCGTGCTCACCACCATCATCCAGGTGCTGGCCGGCGTCGGCGGGCTGTTCCTCGACATCTTCTTTCAGAAAAGCATGCTCGACCGCAAGACCACCAACGCCACCAAGGCGACGGTGCAGTCGCTCAGCCACATCGTGCGCATCGCCTATTTCAGCACGGTGTCGGGCATGGCGAATGTGCCGAAATGGGCGCTCGCTCCCGCCATCGCGCTCGCCATCGCCGCGACCTCGCTGGCGCCGTTCGTCATCGAGCGCATGACCGACCACGGTTTCCGGCAATGGACGCGGCGCATCATCTTCGCCGTCAGCGTGGTCTATCTGGTCCGCGGCGGCATGCTGTGGTGGCATGGGTGAGCAACAATTTTCCCTCCCCCTGAAAGGGGGAGGTCCGTTTCACTGGCTCGCCCACAAAATGCGCGCGACCCACAGCACGTCTTCGGTGGCGATGGTGCGGTCGGGATGCTGGGCATTGAGCGATTTCAGCTCGATGGTCTTCGCCGTGGAGCGCTTGAGCTCCTTCGCCATCACCTCGCCGTCCCTGGTCTTGACCACGACCCGGTCGCCGCGGCGGATCGGCGCTGCCGGTGACACCAGGATCACGTCGCCATCGCGATAGGCCGGCTCCATCGACTGGCCGGACACTTCCAGCGCATAGGCATGGGTGTCGTCGACCGCCGGAAAGGCGATCTCGTCCCAGCCGGCTCCGGCCGGAAAGCCGCCGTCGTCGAAATAGCCGCCGGCGCCGGCCTCGGCAAAGCCGAGCAGCGGCACGCTCCGGGTCGGCGCGCCAGCTTTGTCGCCCTGGATCAATCCGACGAACGCCTCGATGCTGGTGCCGGTCGCCGCCAGCGCCTTGCTGATCGATTCGGTCGACGGCCACCGGGCGCGGCCGGACGCCGTGATGCGCTTGGATTTGTTGAATGTGGTGGGGTCGAGGCCGGCACGGCGGGCGAGGCCCGAGGCCGAAAGCCCGGCCCGTGCGGCAAGGCGATCGATGGCTGACCAGACCTGCGCGTGCGTGAGCATTGGAACCCCTTACAACCCGGCGGATGATAGGAATTATTGCCTCAACGCTCAAGCGCCGATAGGGTCGCACCGAATTGCGAGGGCGCGTGGCGACAATCTACAAAATCTGTGAGCGGGAAGCGTGGCGCGCGGTCGAAGCCGCCGGGGCATTTCGCGGATCGGATGTTGATAGGCGCGACGGCTTCATCCATTTCTCGACCGCGGCGCAAGTCGCCGAGACGGCGGCCAAGCATTTTGCCGGACAGCACGGCTTGGTGCTGGTCGCGGTGGACGGCGACGCGCTTGGCCCGGCGCTGAAATGGGAGCGCTCGCGCGGCAACGACCTGTTTCCGCATCTTTACGCGCCACTGCCGCTGTCGGCGGTGCGTTGGGCGCGGCCGCTGCCCGACGAGATCGATGGCCGGCGAGCCTTGCCGGAGCTAGCACCGTGATCGGTTTGCTCGGGCGTATAGCAATGCCGTTTCTGCACGCGATCGACGCGGAAGACGCGCACGGGCTAGCGATCAAAATGTTGAAATTCGCGCCGCTGCCGCCGGCGCCGCGCGACGACAAGCGGTTGGCGCTGCGGGTGTTTGGACTCAATTTTCCAAACCCGGTCGGCATTGCCGCGGGCTTCGACAAGAACGCCGAGGTCCCCGATGCCTTGCTGCGCTTGGGCTTCGGCTTCGTCGAAGTCGGCACCATTACGCCATTGTCGCAGCCCGGCAATCCGCGGCCGCGGCTGTTCCGGCTCAATGCGGATCACGGCGTGATCAATCGGCTCGGCTTCAATTCGCAAGGTGCCGATCCTGCGCTCAAGCGACTTGTCGGCCGCGCCGATGCCGGCGGCATCGTCGGCATCAATGTCGGCGCCAACAAGGATTCGCCCGACCGCGTTGCCGATTACGTGCAACTGATCGAGCGCTTCGCCGCGGTGGCGAGCTATGTCACCGTCAACATTTCCTCGCCCAACACGCCGGGCTTGCGCAATCTGCAGCAGGCGTCGGTGCTCGACGATTTGCTGGCCCGCGTGGTCGATGCCCGCGAGCGGGTCGCGCCGAATGCCGGCCCGACGCCGGTGCTGCTGAAGATCGCGCCGGATCTGTCATTGGGCGATCTCGACGACGTCGTCGGCATCGCGCGGTCGCGCCGGGTCGACGGCATGATCGTCGGGAACACTACCGTGACGCGGCCGCCGCATTTGCTTGAGACCAAAATCGCCAAGGAGGCCGGCGGCCTGTCGGGCCGGCCGCTTTTTCCGCTCGCCAACCGCATGTTGGCCGAGACTTACGTGCGGGTCGAAGGCGTGTTCCCGCTGATCGGCGCCGGCGGCATCGATTCCGGCGTCACCGCACTCGCCAAAATCCGCGCCGGCGCGAGCTTGGTCCAGGTTTACTCCGGCCTGGTGTTCCGCGGCCTCGGGCTGATCGCCGAGATCAAGAATGCGCTACTTGATGCGCTGGACGATGACGGCCAGGATAGTCTCAAGGAATTCATCGGCGCCGATGCAGCCGCCGTCACCGCCGAACCGTGGCCGAAATGACATGCAAAACTTTTTCGGGAGGATGACATGATCGATTGCTACACCTGGATCACGGACAACGGCTACAAGCCGCGCATGATGCTGGAGGAAACCGGCCTGCCGCACGAAGTCATCCCGGTCGACCTGCGCAAGAAGGCGCAGATGGCGCCGGACTTCATGAAGCTCAGCCCCGGCCACAAGATCCCCGCCATCGTCGATCATGACGGGCCGGGCGGCGCGGAGGTCACGCTCTGCGAGTCCGGCGCGATCCTCAAATATCTCGGGGAGAAATCCGGAAAATTCTATCCGAGCGACGCGGCGGCGCGGGCCAAAGTCGATCAATGGCTGTTCTACGGCTCGGCGACTTTTACCACGCTGGCGCAGCAGTTCGGGCACTGGACCATCCGCTCGCCGATCAAAGCGCCGCCGGCGCAAGAGCATTACGAGGCTAACCTGCGCGACATGCTCGGCATCCTCGACCGGCATCTGGCGTCACACGAATATTTCGGCGGCGCCTATTCGATCGCCGACATGACCATGTATTCCGACGTGCACATTCACGGCGTGCGGGATATCGGGCTGAACGATTACGCCAACGTAAAGCGCTGGCATGATGCAATCGAAGCGCGACCGGCGGTGCAGCGCGCCTGGGTCCCGTTTGCGACGTGACGGCGCGTTATTCCGTCTTGAAATCGAGGTCGTGAATCAGCTGCGTGTATAGTTCCTGCTGCCGCCGCAGATGGGCGTCGAAGTCGGCGCCGCATTTCGGATGCGGATACAGCGCCTGCGCGGTAAGCTTGGCCTTGACCGGCGGCGCGGTCACGGCGGTGCGAAACCAATCGATCAGTTGGGCAACCGTTTCTTTCGGCGTCTTCGCCGGCGCCACCACGCCGAACCAGACGTCGGTTTCGAAATCCCGGTAGCCGGACTCCGCGACCGTGGGCAGATCCGGCAGCGGTTCGATGCGCGCCGGCGCCATGGTCGCCAGCGCCCGGGCCTTGCCGGCGACGATATGCTCGCCGATTTCCGACCAGTTGAGCACCGCCGCGGTGATGTGCTCGCCGAGCAGCGCATTGATGGTGGTGGCGCCGCCCGGATAAGGCACATAGGTCAGATTGACGCCGGCCAATCGTTTGAGCCGTTCGATGCCGATATGCTGCGTGGTGTTGGGCCCGACACTGGCGATCGACAGCTCCCCGGGCCTCTGGCGCGCGGCGTCCAAAAGCTCGGCCAGCGTGCGATAGGGCGACGCGCTGTTGACGACGATGATTTGGGGCGTCGTGACCAGATAACAGATCGGCTCGAAACTTGCGATCGGATCGTAATTCACCTTGCGCAGGATGGCGCTAATGAGCGTGCCGTTATTGTTGATCAGCAAGGTGTTGCCGTCGGGTGCAGCGCGCGCCACTGCCTCGGCGGCGATGATGCCGCCGGCCCCCGGCTTGCTCTCGACGATCATGGTCTGGCCGGTGGTCGAGGAAATCTGGTCGGCCAGCAGACGAGCCAGGAAGTCGATGCTGCCGCCGGGCGGCACGCCGAGGACGATGCGGATCGTCCGTCCGGATTGCGACCATGCTCCGTGATCGGGTGCGATGCTCGCCAGGACGAGAAGAACAAGCGCGCTTAGCGCGGATTTCAGCAATTTCCGCATGGGTCAGCGTTCCGCGGGCGGAATGTCCCTGATGCGGCGGGAATGCGCCGCTATGTCATCGCGGCTATAGGACAACGACACGCGCTTGGTCGAAGGCGGCCGCTTGGCGACGGACAGTCCTGGCCGCCATTCGGTCGCCGGGCGGATCGGCCGCCGCTCAAAACCGCCGCCGCAGTTCGGGCAGACGTTGAACAGCACGTTGTCGACGCAGTCGGCGCAGAAGGTGCATTCAAAGGTGCAGATGCGCGCCAGCGTGGATGCCGGCGGCAAGTCGCGGTCGCAACATTCGCAATTCGGGCGCAACTCCAGGGCCATGGTCTCACCTCTAGACTATGATCCAATTCAGTTGAATCGGATCATAGTCTAGAATTTTGTTTGAGCATGATCTTATCCGAAAACCGGTTTCCATCCTCGGATCAAGTCCGAGGACAGGCTTTTTCGGGATCATGCTCTAGCGCATCGCCGCCGCCCCCGGTGACGGCGCCAGCACCGGTTCGAGCGCCGGAACGAGGCGCCGCTTCTCGCGCCGCGGCGCCGGGATGGCGCGATAGACCTGCTTGGTCGCTTCGACGATGTGCACGCCGGCGAACGGCGAAGCGAGTGTGGCGCCGGCGCGCTCCCACGCCACGGCGGAGCGCAGGAACCAGCCGCGCGGGATCGGCGGCACATAGAGCGCCTCGTCCCACCCCGTCGGCGTGAACCAGGTTTCGCGAAGCAACTGCATGATTTGGGACCGCGAGTAGGGCCGGCCATGACCGAACGGCGTCGAGTCCATGCGCGCCCAGACGCCGCGCCGGTTGGGCACGACGACGAGCAGCCGGCCGCCAGCGGCGAGAACGCGCCACACTTCGCGCAACAATCCGACCGGATCGGACGACATTTCCAACGCATGGACGAGCAGCACGCGATCGACGGCGGAATCGGTCAGGGGTAGCTCATCCTCCTCGACCAAAGCGGCCAGCGCCGGCCGGCTCGACGGCCAGCGCACAACACCTTGCGGCGCCGGCATCAAAGCAAGGCAGCGCTCGGCCTCCTCGCGGAACAGGCCGAGATAGGGCGTCGCATAACCGATGCCCAATACCCGCAGCGCATGGGTGTCCTTCCAGCGCGCACGAATGCCGCGGCCGACAAAGCGCCGGGCCACGACGCCGAGGTGCTGAGCGTAGAAATTGCGCAGGTCGACGACATCCATAAGGGTAAAATAGCACGTCATTCCGGCGCGCGCTGAAGGCGCCAACCGGTAATCCATAACCCCGCCAATTTGGCGGTTAACGGCACGTAGCAGTTGCTGTCGCCGTCGAGGACCTTACGGGCTCAGCTCACTTGCACCGCGGGTTCCAGTGCCCCGTGTGGCAATAATTCCCCTTGATGGATTGGGCATGGGCGTCGTGCGGCACAAGGAGCACCGGGACTACAGCCAGGATCGTTGCACCCAATAGGAACGCCAAGATAAACCTTGTCATGGATTTCCCCCTCAGTTTGAAGCCACCTCGCCACTAATGCTACATCAAATGCGGAGTCCTTAACATGCCGGCGCAAACCTATCTGTTCCCCTGCCTGAAGGACAATTTCGGCGTGCTGATCCACGATCCGGAGAGCGGCGCCACGGCGGCGATCGATGCACCGGAGGCGGCGCCGGTCGAGGCCGCGCTGAAAAAGACCGGCTGGCGGCTGACCGACATCCTGGTGACGCACCATCATGCCGACCACACCCAGGGTATCGGCGAACTGAAAAGCCATCACAAATGCCGCGTCGTCGCGCCGCGCGCCGAGGCGGCCCGCATCGCGCATGTGGACGAAACGGTCGGCGAGGGCGACACGGTGCGCGTCGGCGGCTTGCAAGGCAAGGTCATCGACACGCCGGGGCATACCGCCGGCCACATCTCCTATTTCTTTCCGGCGGACAAGCTCGCCTTTGTCGGCGACACGCTGTTCTCGATCGGCTGCGGCCGGGTGATCGAAGGCAATCCGGAGATGATGTGGCAGTCGCTGCTCAAATTGCGCGGCCTGCCCGATGACACGCAATTTTACTGCGGCCACGAATATACCGACGCCAATATCCGTTTCGCCAAGACCATCGAGCCGAACAACAAGGCGCTCGCGGCGCGCGCCGAACAGGTCAAGCAGCAGCTTGCCGCTGGCAAGTCAACCATCCCGGCGACGATCGGTGCGGAAAAAGCGGCCAATCCGTTCCTGCGCGCCGACGATGCCGAGGTGGCGAAATCGCTTGGCCTGTCCGGCAGCCCGGCGTGGAAAGTGTTCGCCGAAATCCGCGAGCGCAAGAACCGGTTTTGAGCAACAATCTCAGCGCCAAAATCTTGACCGCGAATGACGTCATCCGGCTGCTCGATCTGAAACCGCACCCGGAAGGCGGGCATTTCCGCGAGATGTTCCGTGACAAGCGGCAAGTCGAGGACAACCGCGCCGCTTCAACTGCGATCTATTTTCTGCTGGCGCGCGGCGAGCGCTCGCATTGGCATCGGGTCGACGCGGTCGAAGTCTGGCATTGGTACGCCGGCGCGCCGCTCGAACTCGAAATTGCGCAAGGCGAAGGACGCATTGAGCGCGTGACTCTCGGCAACGATCTTGCGTCAGGCCAGCGCCCACAGGCCATCGTGCCGGCTCACGCCTGGCAGGCGGCGCAAACTCTCGGCGACTGGACGCTATGCGGCTGCACGGTCGCGCCGGGGTTTGAGTTCAAGGGGTTCGAGTTGGCGCCAAGGGGCTGGAGACCATAGCAGGCTCTCCGGCCATCCCAGCCAGGCTCGCATGCAGCGCTGCGACCACTTGAGCACCCTCGCCGACCGCGGCGGCGACCCGCTTGATCGACGTTGCACGGACATCGCCGATGGCGAAGACGCCGCGCCGGCTGGTCTCCAGCGCATGTCGAAGAGGGCCGGCGTCGGCGCCGGTCAGCACAAAGCGCTTGGCGTCGAGCGTAACGCCCGAGCCGGCAAGCCAATCGGTGTTCGGCTCGGCGCCGATGAAGAGAAACAGGTGGCGAACGGGCCGCTGCACATCCTGTCCGGCGCCATCGATGCGCCAGCGCACGGCTTCCATAACGCCATTGCTGCCTTCCAGCGCGCTGACTTGAGCGCCAGTTACCACTTCGACATTGGGCAGACTCTCGATACGGTCGACCAGATAACGCGACATGGTTTCGGCGAGGCTCCGCCGGCGCACCAGCATCCATACTTTTGCGGCTTGGCTCGCCAGATAAACTGCGGCTTGGCCAGCCGAATTGCCGGCGCCGACCAGCGCGATCTCTTGTTTGGCGCAAAGCTTGGCTTCGAGCGGCGAAGCCCAGTAATGCACGCTCGTCATCTCGAATTCTTCGAGCTTGGCGACCGCGAGCCGTCGATACTTCGCGCCGCTGGCAACCACCACGGACCGCGTGCTGACTCGCTCGCCATCGCGCAATTGCAGCACGAAGGGCGAGGAGTCGTTATTCGGCACGTCCAGCGCGCTCACCTCGTCCGGGATCGCCATTTCGGCGCCGAATTTTTGCGCCTGGTTGTAGGCGCGCGCCATCAAAGCAAGGCCGGTGATGCCGGTCGGGAAGCCGAGATAGTTTTCGATCCGCGCCGAAGCGCCGGCTTGGCCGCCAAAACCGCGGCTGTCGAGCACGATGGCGGACAGTCCCTCGGATGCCGCGTAAACCGCAGCCGCCAGGCCTGCCGGTCCGGCGCCCACCACGGCGACGTCGTAGACGCGGTTCGGGTCGATCGGACCGACCAGCCCGATGCAGCGGGCGAGCTCATCTTCGCCAGGATTGCGCAGCAATTGGCCGCCGGGACAAAGCACAATCGGCAATTGTCCGGGATCGACGTGAAAACGGTCGATCAGCGCCTTGGCCTCGGCATCAGTGTCCGGGTTGAGCAATTGCTGCGGCTGGCCGTTGCGGCGCAGAAAGCTCTGCAGCCGCAGCACGTCGCCGTTGTCGGCGCGGCCGACGATGATCGGGCCGCCGGAGCCGGTTTCCAACAGACCGATGCGGCGGATGATCAGTGCCCGCATGATCCGTTCGCCTAGCTCGGCCTCCGCGATCATCAAGGCGCGCAGCCGATCCGGCGGAATGATCAGAGCTTGCACTGGCTCTTGGGCGGTCGCGTCCGCCAATGCCCGCCGTCCGGCCAATTGCGCGAGCTCGCCCAGGAATTGGCCGGGGCCGTGCGTGACGATGGTGATGCGCTGGCCGGATTTGTCGCTGTGAGTGACCTCGACATGACCCGCCAGGATAACCATCAGGCCGGGGCTGACGAGGCCGATGGTGGCGAGCGCCTCGCCGGTTGCGAAGGAACGGCATTCGCCGAAGCGGCGCACCCGCTCGATCTCCAGCGCGTTGAGCACTGGCAGCATCTGCTCGCCGCGCTGCTCTATGATCGATGGTCGCGACACCATGATAATTCGCCCGCAATGTCCGGTGCTGCGAACATATAGTGAGGCGAAATACCGCCCGCCATTCGCCGTCGGGGTCGAACTGGCATACTCCCGCCGGCTATCTGCCGGTTCAGCTTGGCAGGCGGCGCAAACGCCGGGCAATTGGACGCTCAGCGGCTGCGCGGTGGCGCCAAGTTTCGACTTTTCAGGCTTCGAATTGGCACCGGGCGGCTGGTCGCCGCTGTGATTAGGGCGTCGAAGGAGGCGCCAGGCTCGCCACGGTCACTTCACCGTCGGTGATGTAGTGATTGACGCGTTGGGTGGGCAGACGCTGGCCGGATCGATATGAATTCACGTCGACGATGACGCTGTTTTTCATCAGTTCGGCGATGATGTAGTCGCGTTCGGCATTGGTATCCGAATCGGTGGCGTGGGTGACCTGGAATGTAAGTTTGGTCAAGGACAGGCCGGTATCTTTGGTGCCGGCTCCAACCCAGAGAACACGCTCATGGTGCGCCGGCCGGTCGGTGTTCAGCCAGAAGCTGGGGGTTCCCACGGTGGCCTCTGCACGCGTGAGGCTCGTCGCCCAGAATCGAATGTGATGGCGCTTGCGCGGGCTGTTATCGATCGCCTTCTGGAAACCGATGTCTTGGCCGCGCCCAAACAGATAGAGGGTGCTGAATGGCGCGGTCGGATAGGGAGAGTTGCATACGAACGCCCGGACCATACGCCACGAGCTCGCCAGACCCAACCGATCCGCCTCCGTCCAGCCTGCGACCGCAAAGGCGGACTGCAGCTGTTGCCGCGTTCCTATTAGCACGAGATTGACGGGATCGCCGGGTAACCCGTCGCCGGTAATCGTAAAGCGAGGCACATGTCTGCGCTGGAGGATTTTGAGGCCGTAGCGAACGACGCGCGGCAGGACGATATACGCCGCGATGCCGTAAGTGATGGCCAAGGCCAAAATCGTCGGCAGCCTGTGGTCGGTCAACCTGAAGACAAAGACGATCAACCAGACACTGAGGATGCCCAATCCGAAAACGAGCACGCGACGCAAAAAGCGCTTCAGCGATCTCACGATCCAGCCACCCTAAAGCGATCCAGCTTCAGCGCTTCTATTGTACGCAAACCCGCGCAAAATAAATGCCGTGAAGCGATTGCCTTACAAGAGTGCGGCTCAGGCGAAATATTGCCCGCCATTGGCCGTCAAGGTCGAGCCGGTGATCAGCCCGGCATCGTCGGAGGCGAGGAACACCACGCAGCGCGCCACCTCTTCCGGCTCGCCCAGGCGGCCGATTGGGATCAACGGCAGAATGCTCTTCTCCAGCACGTCCTTCGGCACCGCCTGCACCATCTCGGTATTGATATAGCCCGGGCAGATGGCGTTGACCGTGATGCCCGATCGCGCGCCCTCCTGGGCCAGCGCCTTGGTGAAGCCGAGTTCGCCGGCCTTGGCCGCCGAGTAATTGCATTGGCCAAACTGGCCCTTCTGGCCGTTGATCGAAGAGATATTGACGATGCGGCCGAACTTTCGCTCGCGCATGCTCTCGATGACATTGCGACACATGTTGAACAGAGAGTTGAGATTGGTGTTGATCACCGCCGTCCATTGCTCGGGCTTCATCCGATGAAGCTGGGAATCGCGGGTGATGCCGGCGTTGTTGACCAGCACGTCGATCGGCCCGAGATCGGCCACGACTTGTTTGATGCCGGCTGAGCAGGCGTCGAACGAGGAGACGTCCCACTTGTAGACGCCGATTCCGGTCTCCGCCTTGAATTTCTGTGCGGCCTCGTCATTGCCGCCGTAGTTTGCCGCGACCGTATAGCCGGCCGCCTTGAGCGCCTTAGAGATCGCGGCGCCGATGCCGCGCGTACCACCCGTTACCAACGCAACGCGGGCCATGAAATCCTCCCACTATCTTTTGTTTGGGACGACAGACGACGGACGACAGAGGACGGATTAATCGGTGTCACTTAATCTGTCGTCCGTCGTCCGTCGTCCGTCATCCGTCATCCGCTTTCCGTCGTCTATCTCTCAACACACATCGCAATGCCCATGCCGCCGCCGATGCACAAGGTGGCGAGGCCTTTCTTGGCGTCGCGCTTGCCCATCTCGTAGAGCAGCGTCACCAGCACGCGGGTGCCCGAGGCGCCGATCGGATGGCCGATGGCGATGGCGCCGCCGTTGACGTTGACCTTGCCGGTATCCCAGCCGAGGTCCTTGTTGACGGCGCAGGCCTGCGCCGCGAACGCCTCGTTGGCTTCGATGAGGTCGAGGTCGCCGACATTCCAACCGGCCTTCTTCAGCGCCGCGCGCGACGCCGGGATCGGGCCGGTACCCATGATCTTCGGATCGACGCCGGCCTGGGCCCAGGACACGATGCGGGCGAGCGGCGTCTTGCCGAGCTTTTGCGCCTCGCTCGCCTTCATCAGCACAATGGCGGCAGCGCCGTCATTGATGCCCGATGCGTTGGCGGCGGTGACCGTGCCTTCCTTGTCGAAAGCCGGCCGCAACTTGCCGACCGCTTCGAGCGTCGTGCCGTGCTTGGGATATTCGTCGGTATCGACCACGACGTCGCCTTTGCGGCTCTTGATCGTCACCGGCGTGATCTCGTCCTTGAACCTGCCGGCCTTCTGGGCGGCTTCGGCTTTGTTCTGCGACTTGACGGCGAATTCGTCCTGCTGAGCCCGCGTGATCTGCCATTGCTTGGCGACGTTCTCGGCGGTGTTGCCCATGTGATAGCCGTTGAAGGCATCCCACAGGCCGTCCTTGATCATCGTGTCGATCATCTGGAAATCGCCCATCTTCACGCCCGCGCGCAGATAGGCGCAGTGCGGTGCGACGCTCATCGACTCTTGGCCACCGGCGACCACGATGTCGGAATCGCCGTTGAGGATGGCCTGATAGCCGAGCGCCACCGAGCGCAGCCCCGAGCCGCACAGCTGGTTGACGCCCCAAGCCGGCGTCTCAACCGGGATGCCGGCGGCGATCGAGGCTTGGCGGGCCGGGTTCTGGCCCTGACCCGCGGTCAGGATTTGCCCCATGATCACTTCGGAGACGCGCGCGCCCTCGACGCCGGCACGCTCGAGCGCCCCCTTGATCGCCGTCCGGCCCAGTTCGTGGGCGGGCACGGTGGCAAAGACGCCGTTGAAGGCGCCGACCGGCGTACGCGTGGCGCTGACGATGACGATGTCGTCTTTCATGGGAAATCCTTCCGGGAATAGGGTTACGTCACATGCGGGCTGGGCCGCAGGCGCTTTCATATATGTCATAAGGACGTGGCAGCCCGCCGACAAGGCGCTAGGCGACCGCATCGCTGCCATGCCGGGGCGCCCGTCCTTGTGCACCACACAAAACGGTAGCCGCGCCCAGGGAAACCGCCTATTTTGACGGCAATCCCGCAGGGGTTGCCGCCAGATGACCGATACCACGACCAAAACCGCCGAGCCCGTCACGATCAAGAAGTACGCCAACCGGCGGCTCTACAACACCGGCACGAGCACCTATGTGACGCTCGAAGACCTCGCCGCCATGGTCAAGACCGGCGAGGATTTCGTCGTCTATGACGCCAAGACCGGCGAGGATATTACGCGCTCAGTGCTGGCCCAGATCATCTTCGAGCAGGAGAACAAGGAAGGGCAGAACCTGCTGCCAATCGCCTTCCTGCGCCAGCTGATCCGCTTCTACGGCGACAGCATGCAGATGCTGGTGCCGCGTTATCTCGAAGTCTCCATCGAGTCGCTGACTCGCGAGCAGGAGAAGTTCCGTAATCAGATGGCGCAAGCCTTCGGCGGCAGCCCGTTCGGCGCGCTGGAGGAAACAGTGCGGCGGAACATGGAAATGTTCGAGCGTGCCTTTGCCATGTTCACGCCGTTTGCGCGGCGCGAAAGCCAGGGCGGCAGCGCTGCGCCCGAACCGGAAAAGCCGGCGGCCAAGAGCGGCGGCGAGATCGACGATCTCAAACGCGAGCTCGACGAGATGCGGCGCAAGGTCGACAAGCTGACCGGCGGCAACGACTGACGCGCAAACAGCCCTCCGCATTGATCTGGGTCAATGCGTCGAAGCCGAGCAGCGCCGAACAGTGCAGCGTGACCGAGGTGGTATCATGAGAAAAATCGTAACGGCCCTTGTTGCGGCGGCGTGTATCGCCGCAATGGCAATGGCGTCATCGAACACCGCGCAAGCGCGGTGGGGCGGTGGTGGCTGGCACGGCGGCGTTGGTTTCGGCGGCGGCGGCTGGCGCGGTGGTCCCGGCTTTGGTGGTTGGCGCGGCGGTCCCGGCTTTGGCGGCGGCTGGCGCGGCGGCGGCGGTTGGTATCCCGGTTTCGGCGTGGTGGCGGGTCTCGCCGCCGGCGCGATCCTCGGCGGCGTGTTGGCGGCGCCCTACGGTTACGGCGGCTACTATCCGTACGGCTATGGCGTCACGCCCGGTTATGGCTACGGCGGCGCGGCCTTTTACGGCTATGGTGGCGGCGGCGGTTGTTATCCCGCGCAAGTGTGGGGGCCGTATGGTCCTCACCTGGTCCAGATTTGCCAGTAAGATCTTCGACTAACCGGTCAGTTACTAAATCGCAGTTGTAAGGCGCCGTCCTAGACGGCCTTTGCCAAGCTCGTGCGCCATGGCCGCTCGGTCGAGGCGAGCCCGATCAGCGCGCCTTGCAGATAATCGCAACCCCAGTCCTGCAAAATCTTCGCCGCCGCCTCGTCCTGCACCCATTCGGCGACGGTGGTCAGTTTCAGCCGTTTGGCGAGATCGATCAGGGTGCGCACGAAGGCGCGGTTGTCTTCCGAGCGCATCATGTCGTGCACGAAGGCGCCGTCGATCTTGACCATATCGACGCCGAGCTTGCGCAGATTGCGGAACGAGGTGTAGCCCGCGCCAAAATCGTCGATGGCGATGCGGCAGCCGAGATCTTTCACGCGCGCGACGAAGCCGCGGGTTTCGTCGATGTCGTGGATCGCCGCGCTTTCGGTGATCTCGACGGTGAGGCGCTCGGCGACGCCCGCATGCGCGCGCAACAGCGAGCCGAGACCGGCCCACCAGTCGGGATCGGTGGTGGAAGCCGCCGACACGTTGAAGCTCGCCTGCAGCGACGGCGCAGCGATCATCTCGTCGACCACGAGCTCGATGACGCGGTGATCGAGAAGCCGCACCAGGCCGAGCCGCTCGGCGATCGGCACGATGTCGCCCGCCGCGATCAGGCTGCCGTCGGCGCGGCGGATGCGCATCAGGCACTCGTAGAATGCCGGCCGCCGATCCGCCGCCTTAACGACGGTCTCGTAGGCGAGGAAGATGCGCCGCTCGTTGAGCGCGGCGACGATCTCGTCGGTGGCGCGGACGTTGTCGCGGCGCAGCGCTTCGCGCTCGATGTTGGGCCGGTAGGCGAGGAACGAGCCGCGGCGCCGGGCCTTCGCGGTGTCGAGAGTCTCCTGGGCGCGGCCGAGCACTTCGGCAATGCCACGGGCATAGCGCGGCGCGGTGACGCCACCGATGGTGATGGTGACGGCGATCGGCCCGGCCGAGGTCGGCACCATGTCGTCGTGCACGCCGGCAAGGAGACGCTCGGCGGCGATCGCCATGTCGTCGGGCGTGCAGTCGCGCAGCACCAGGCCGAACTTGTTGCCGGAAAAACGGCCGAGCGTGTCCTTACCGCGCATGCGGCTGCGCACGCGCCTGGCGACCGCGCCTATGACCTGGTCGGCGATGTCAAAACCGTAGGATTCGTTGATGCGCGCGATGTTGTCGATGGCGACCAGCAGGAAGCCGCATGACGAGCGCAACCGGATCGCCTCGTCGATGGTGTCTTCCAGCACTTCGGTCAAATGGTGCCGGTTCAGCTCGCCGGTGAGCCCGTCGTAACGGGCGAGATAGGTGAGCCGGCGCACGTGCTCGTAGCGCTCATTGATGACGCGGACGACGCCGTGGGCGCGCACCGGCTTGCGGTCGGGGCCGGCGAACCAGCGGCCGATATCCTCGACCCAGAGCCGCGTGTCCGACGTTGGGTCGGGACGGATGCAATATTGAATCTGGTAAGCGACGCCGCGGCCATCGTCGCGTTTGTCCGACTGCATGACGGCGTCGAAGCGCGCCTGGGCGTTCTCGGCCTCGAGCACCTGGGCATAGGCGCGGCCGGTCGAGACCGTGGCGATATCGGGCAGGAGCAGCACGGCGGCGGCGTTGGCGCCCCAGTGCAGCGCGTCGGTGTCGATGCGCCAGTCGTAGGCCACCTCGCCGACCGAATTGAGGATTTCGGCCGCATCGATGCCGATCCGGTCCGCTGTGCCGGAAGGGATCGAATCTGGCGGGCCGGCGTTGGTCAAAGTCGCCTCTTTGGGATTGCTGTGGGCGACGAAAGACGCCTTTACCAGGCCAAGTTAGCGCCGGAGCCTAAAGAATTCGGAAAGTCTCGCGGCAGGCGCGGCACGCCGCTTGCGAGATACGGGGAAAACTCCAGCCAACGTCCCGTTTCGGGACAGGGAGGTGCCCGTGAGCAACGCCCTCGTTTCCTTGGCGCAAATCGATCGAGCCGACGCCCAAGCCGACGCCCAAACCGCTACCAATGTGCGGGCGACCGGCCGCGCCAACACGGACTTTGTCGCGCACCTCATCGCCACCTCGGCACAAGCGCCGCAAACCCGCGCCCGCCGCCGCGCCGATCCCGACGAAGCCATCGCCGCCTACGACGCACTCGGCCATTGGCCGACTCCGGCCGGCGGTAAGCTGTCGCGTTCGCTGTAAATTTCCCCTCCCCTTGTGGGGAGGGGTACGGGTGGGGGTCGCGACGTAACGCGAATACGTCGACGCCAGCGCGTCACCTCCCGACCCCCCACCCCGCCCTCCCCCACAAGGGGGGAGGGAGCAGAAAGATCACACCGGCCGCTCGGGGCCTTCGATCTCGATCTGGCGCCGGCCGCTCCGCATGCCGATGACGAAGCCGCCGAGCACGTCGACCAGCGCGATCATCATCAGCAAAAAGAACGTCGATGTTCCCGCCTGCTTCACCAACAGGAATTCGACCAGCATGGCTATGAAAAGGCCCATGGCCAGGATGTGGTCCATCACCGAGCGCATGCCGAGGCGGGTCGATTTGATGATCTCGATCCAGAGCAGGAAAATCGCGAAAGCGATGAACAGGTCTTCCCAGGTCAAGACCCAGTCCTGCCCCGACATCATGTGCACGGTGGTGACCGCCGCGGTCCAGCTCACGCCGGGCGTGAGGAACGCGATCATGTTGTAGACGGCGAAGGGAATGAGAAGGAGCGGAAAGCCAAGAGCGAACATGGCACGCGTCTTTCCTTCCGGGAAAAAGGCTTACGCCTCCGCCTTCTTGCTCAACACCTGCCGGCCGCGATACATGCCGGTCTTCAGGTCGATGTGATGCGGACGGCGCAACTCGCCGGAATCCTTATCTTCGATATAGGTCGGGGCCTTCAGCGCATCGGCGGACCGGCGCATGCCGCGCCTGGACGGCGATGTTTTTCTCTTGGGGACGGCCATAACGTCGCTCTCCTAAAGCTCGGATCGTCAGGGATTGCCGGGCTTATAGAAGAATGGTGCAGACGGCGCTAGGGGGCGCGGACGCAGGCATCGAGCCCCGGAAAGGCCTCGGCCCGGCGCTCGTAGAGGCCCGAGAGCTGGCGCACCAGGGCGCTCGGGGCGCGGGCACTGCGCCGGCCCGGATTGGGCAGGATGGCGGCCAGTTCCGCCGCTTCGTGGGCGTTGAGA
>Ga0181518_10000631_pt1 | contig 38072 bp, 33 predicted proteins | sample PEATcosm2014_Bin_28_FD_119751 | JGI IMG/M metagenome (GOLD analysis project Ga0181518, IMG submission 119751) | Peatland microbial communities from MTU Mesocosm Facility, Houghton, MI, USA - PEATcosm2014_Bin01_60_metaG | ecosystem: Environmental > Terrestrial > Soil > Wetlands > Peat | place...
CCGCTGCTGCTTTCCGCCAGAAAAAAATCACCGTTGGGAGCGGTCCGGATCAATCTCGGATTATCCAGCCCAGTCGCGTATTGCTGCACGCTGAATCCCGCCGGAACTTTCGGCCATGCGTCGGACGGGCGAGCGACCACCTGAGGCCCATTTTCCGCCGACTTGGTGACGTAGGGCGCTGGAAGATCGCGCGCTGTGATTTTGTGGGTGACTCCCGGCTGCTCATAGCGGAAATCCGTAAATGGCGGTTGCGGAGGAGGGGCATTCGTCGGGACTGGATTGGCCGCAATCGCCAGCGGCGTTTTTTCCTGCGCGCCCGAGATATTCTTGAGTGTTTTCAAATAAGCGACAAGCTGCCACCGTTCCCGCTCCGGCAAACTGTTCCACGGCGGCATACCGTTATCGAGCGATCCCGTGGTGAGGTACCAGAAGACTTCTCCGTCGGATGCCGATTGCGTGGGCCCTTGCGTCAACGGCGGAATGTTCCCGGTCCCGCGTCCATTGTCTCCGTGGCAGGTGGAGCAGTTCTCCGCATAGAGCTTCGACCCAGCCACGGCGGCTGCGGGCTGCCCGGCATAAGGATTCTTGAGCTGGACGCTCGAAGCTGGCGCGTTATGAAAGCGCTCGTCCTGAGCCGCCAGTGTCGAAGCCGTAAACATCCAGATAATGGCACACGCTAATGCGCTGAGAAAATACAACCGGACAGCAATTTTCAAAACTCTCCTCCAGCGGACCGCTGCTGATTGCTCGAGCAACCGGGGAAATCCAATGATTGAACGATTGGATGAGGCTCTCGAGGGCGACGATCCATCTCCGTTCGAACCCGAGACCTTTAAGCTAACGCCGCGTCCGGTGCTTGCGCAACTCTTCGCCAACGTAGCGAAGTTCGGAGAATCTGGCATAATGTTCATCGAATTAGGCAAGAGGCCCAAGGCCCAAGATACTATGCTTGGGCTTGCGGTACCCTAAAGCAGTCGGAATTTCGCCGCGAAGGAGAAACAATGCAAAAACGCAAACTTGGAAAAAGCAATTTGGAAGTCTCAGCTCTCGGCCTCGGCTGCATGGGAATGAGCTTTTCCTACGGTCCTGCCAAAGACAAGCAGGAGATGACGACTCTTCTCCATGCCGCCGTGGAACGCGGCATAACATTCTTTGACACCGCCGAAGTGTACGGCCCGTTCACCAACGAAGAACTCGTGGGCGAAGCCCTCGCTCCGTTCCGCGGGAAGGTGGTGATCGCCACCAAGTTTGGATTCGACCTGAGTGGCACCGACAATCGTCCGGGAGCGGCAGGCCTGAATAGCCGGCCCGAGCACATCAAGCAGGCGGTCGAAGGCTCGCTCAAGCGGCTCAAGATCGAAACCATCGACCTGCTCTATCAGCACCGGGTTGACCCGAACGTGCCAATCGAAGACGTCGCCGGAGCCGTGAAGGAACTGATTCATGCGGGCAAGGTCAAGCATTTCGGACTTTCCGAGGCAGGCGCAAAGACGATCCGTCGCGCACACGCTGTCCAACCGATCACCGCTCTTCAAAGCGAATACTCCCTCTGGACAAGAACTCCCGAGAAGGAAGTGATCCCGACCCTTGAGGAGCTCGGGATTGGTTTCGTGCCGTATAGCCCCCTTGGCAAGGGATTCCTGACGGGAGCGATCAACGAAAGTACGAAATTCGCCAGCACCGATTTCCGCAGCACTCTCCCTCGCTTTACGCCGGAGGCACTCAAGGCGAACCAGGCGCTGATTGACCTGCTCGGCAGCATTGGGAAGCGGAAGAAGGCGACTCCCGCTCAGATCGCACTGGCTTGGCTGCTCGCGCAAAAGCCGTGGATTGCTCCGATCCCAGGCACGACGAAACTGAACCGCCTCGAAGAGAACATCGGAGCGGCGGCAATCGAGTTGACCGCCAATGACCTCCGCGACATCGATGCTGCCGCCTCAAAGATCAAAGTGGAAGGCGCTCGATATCCGGAAAAACTCGAGAAGATGACCGGACTCTGAAAGGTAATTCCATGTACAACGCGAAAGCTTATTCCGCAGCTGGTGCGACATCGCCGCTGGCCTCCACCACGATCGCGCGGCGCGATCCAACCGAACACGACGTTCAGATTGAAATCCTGTTCTGCGGCATCTGCCACTCCGACCTCCACCAGGTTCGCAACGAGTGGAGCGGTGTGATGCCCACAGTCTACCCTTGCGTTCCCGGCCACGAAATCGTCGGCCGCGTGATCAAGGTAGGTTCCGCAGTCACCAAATTCAAACCCGGCGATCTCGGCGCAGTGGGTTGCATGGTCGACTCGGACCGCACCTGCCCCGAGTGCAAGGCGGGCCTGGAGCAGTTTTGCCCCAACTTCATCCTCACCTACAACTTTCCCGACAAGCATTTGGGAGGTGTAACCTACGGCGGCTACTCCGACAGCATCGTCGTCGACCAGAGGTTCGTTCTCCGCGTTCCCTCGAACCTCAGCCTCGCCGGAACAGGTCCAATGCTTTGCGCCGGAATCACAACCTACTCGCCCATGCGCCACTGGGGCGTCTCCAAAGACAAAAAAGTCGGCGTAGCCGGCCTGGGTGGACTGGGCCACATGGGCGTGAAGTTTGCCCACGCCCTCGGAGCCCACGTCGTTGTCTTCACGACTTCACCGAAAAAGAAGGAAGACGCGCTCCGCCTCGGAGCCGATGAGGTCGTTATCTCGCGCGACGCGGACGAAATGCAAAAGCATGCCGGCAGCTTCGACTTCATTCTCGACGCTGTCTCCGCCGACCACGACATCAACGCCTACATCAACCTCTTGCGCCGCGATGGCAACCTCACGCTCGTCGGCGCGCCCTCGAAACCGCTTGCGGTTTCGGCGTTCGGTCTGATCATGGCCCGCCGCAGCCTCTCCGGCTCGCCCATCGGCGGGATCGCCGAAACCCAGGAGATGCTCGACTTCTGCGGCCACCACAACATCACCGCCGATGTCGAGGTGATCCCCATCCAGAAAGTCAACGAAGCTTACGAGAGACTGCTTAAGTCCGATGTGAAGTACCGCTTCTCCATCGACATGGCTTCTCTCAAATCTGAGTGAATGGAAGGCCATGAAGTGAGGCAATAGAAGATATGGAGATAAAAAGAATTGGCTCGCAACCTTCCGTCAAGGGTCCGGCAGAGTGGTTCACGGGAACGGTGCGGATCGATCCACTGTTTCAGGCACCCGATCCGGCGCTCGTTCAAGGCGCCAGCGTAACCTTCGAGCCGGGCGCGCGGACTGCTTGGCACACGCATCCGCTCGGCCAGACTCTCATTGTCACCGCTGGTTGCGGCTGGGTTCAGCGATGGGGTGGGCCGGTCGAGGAAATTCGGCCGGGTGACGTGGTCTGGTTCTCGCCCGGCGAGAAGCACTGGCATGGAGCGACGCCGACCACCGCCATGACGCACATCGCCATTCAGGAAAAGAAGGACGGCAAGGTGGTCGATTGGATGGAACAGGTCAGCGACGAACAATACAAAGGAAGGAGTGAGGCATGAGTAAAGAGCCTACAGCGGCGCAGAAGATGATCGGCGACTTCGCGCCCAAGCTGGTCGATCTGACGGATCGCGTGCTTTTCGGCGAAGTCTGGGAGCGCCCGGAACTCTCCAAGCGTGACCGCAGTCTCGCAACCGTAACGGCGTTGATTGCGATGAATCGTCCGGACCAGTTGCGGTTTCACCTGAGTTATGCCGTGCAGAATGGAGTCAAGAAGGAAGAACTGATTGAGGTCATCACGCATCTGGCATTTTATTCCGGCTGGCCCAATGCCATGACGGCCATCATGGTCGCGAAAGAGGTGTTCTCGAAGGCGTGAGAACAACGAATTTTAAGCAAATCGTCGGTGAGGAGGGCACATGGCAAAGTGGAACGATGTTTTAACAGAACGCCTTTCCCGATCCAGCGAAATTAGCATCACTGTGACCGGAAGAAAGTCAGGTCGCGCGATCTCAATCCCAGTCTGGTTCGTATGGGAGGATGATGAGCTTAACCTCCTGCCGGTGCACGGATCGGATACGCAGTGGTACAAGAACGTGCTCAAGAGTCCGTCGATGCGCATCAGTGCGCGGGGCGCAGAGGCTGAATGCAATGCTATTCCTCTCACTGCCCCCAAACAGGTATCGTCCGTGGTCGAGAAGTTCCGCGGGAAGTACGGGGTCGGCGATGTGAAGAAATACTATTCAAAGTTCGACGTTGCCGTTGTCGTCCAGATGCAACAAGCGCGACCATGATCGCAAAAGAGGTATTCTCGAAGGCGTGAGAACCAACGGCAAAACTGCGCCTCTGCGGCGGGCAGACAAACTGGTGGGGCCTAACGAACCAGCCACGGCAAATTTGGCCCGTTTGATTGCCGCCTACGCCCCTCACGACGATAGTTTTGAGCTGCGCATCCCTGGTTTGCACGCCAGCCGCTTCTCACATGTCAACACGGAGTGTTTTCATTCCGTCCGCTCGCCTTCGTTGTGCATCGTCGCGCAGGGAGCGAAGACCGTCATCGTGGGGCAGGAGGTGTACGAGTACGATGCGTCGCGCATGATCGTGTTCTCGGTTGCACTGCCAGTTGCTTCGCAAATCACGAAAGCCAGCCATTCCGAGCCTTACCTCGCTCTCAAGCTCGATCTCGACCCGCGCCGGATTGCGGATCTGGTCTTGAAGGTCTATCCGCACGGTCTGCCTCCGGTGCAGGAGAGGCGCGCCGTTTACCTCACTGCGGCCGATGCGGGCATGGTCAACGCCGCGACGAGGTTAATGGAGTGTCTGGCGCATCCTGCGGACACTGAATTGCTCGCCCCACTTGTGGTGGATGAAATTTTGATTCGGCTGCTGCGCAGCCCGATTGGCGTTCGTGTCGCTCAAATGGGCTTCGCGGAATCCGGCGTCTACCGCGTCGCGAAGGCCATTGCCTGGCTGCGCGCCAACTTCTCGCAACCCATGAAGGTCGAAGACCTGGCCGGGCTGGTGCACATGAGCATTTCGTCTTTCCACGAGCACTTTAAGTCGGTCACTTCGATGAGCCCGCTGCACTATCAAAAGATGCTGCGACTCCAGGAGGCGAGGCGTCTCATGTTGTCGACAAGTACGGACGCGGGCACCGCGAGTCAGCGCGTGGGCTATCTAAGCGCTTCACAGTTCAGCAGAGAATACAGCCGCTTTTTCGGGAGTGCGCCGACCAAGGATATCGCCAGATTGCGTCAAGACACTGGACTTTCGCTCTGACCCTCGAGAGTGATTGGCGAAACCAGGACCAGGTGTCGAAAAGCTCCTGGCCGCCCGCACTGGAAGCAAACTCCTCAGCGCCCGGCGCACCCGCCTATTTTGCGCCCGTCTTTTTGGCCGCGGGTTTCTGTTTGGCTTGGGCGACTTCTTTCGCGTGGGCAACGAGGGAGGTGAAACGCGGGTCTCCGTGCAGCGAATTGAGGTCTGGGTCCTTCGCCATCCCCAGGTCGCCATAGGGTTCAAGCCCGTGATCGACGGCCTGCGTCAGGAAAGAAATTGCTTCGGCCTTGCGCCCCTGGTGGGCCGTGACGCAGCCCAGATCGTAAGCGGCCATCGCCGTCTCCGGATGTTCCGGTCCCAGAACCCGTTGTTCGCCATGCAGCGCTTCGAGGTACAGCTTCTCCGCTTCGCTGTAGCGGCGCTCTTCCATCAGAGCATTGCCGAGATTTATGATGGTTTGTAGAGTGTCGGGATGATCCGGCCCCAGCACCCGGCGTTCCGTGTCGAGCGCCTGCCGGAATACTTTCTCCGCCTCGGCAAAACGATTCTCTCCCATCAGCGAGTTGCCCAGACTGGTCATCGTGGCCAGCACGGTGCGATGCTCGGGACCGAGGGTCCGGAGTTGAATCTCCAAAGTCTGCCGGTGCAACGACTCCGCCTCGGGAAAGCGCCCAGCCTCCTGAAGAGTGGTCGCGAGAACACTCATCGTCTCGGTTGTTTCTTGGTGCTCCGGCCCCAGCACCCGACGCTCGAGGTCGATGGTCTGGCGCAGCAACTTCTCCGCCTCGTCGAAGCGGCGTTCCTTATGCAGAATCTCGCCGAGTTGGGCCGCCGTCTTCAGGGTTTCCGGATGGTCTGTGCCCAGGTTTCGCTGACAGAGATCGAGCGCTTCACGCAGCAACTTATCGGCTTCCAGATTGTGGCCTTCTAAAGCCAGGGTCCAACCCAGACTTCGAGTGGCCGACATCAAGCTGCGCCAGTCCAGCGGATGAAATTTCCGATCGACCTCGAGTATTTCGCGCTCCAATCGTTCTCCCTCGGCGTAATGGCCTTCCTCACCCAAAGTCGCAGCAAGCTGGGCCATGGACTGTAGCGTTCTCGCATCGCTACTGCCCAAAACTCGCTGCTGCGCCGCCAGCGTATCGCGCTGCAGTTTCTCGGCCTCGGGATACCGCCCTTCGAAGTAAAGGATCTGGCTCAACCGGCTCATGGAATCGAGCGTGTCAGGGTTGTCCGGGCCTAAAACGCGGCGGCGAATGTCGACGGCGCGAGTGACCAGGTTTTCCGCACGCGAGCGCAGGCCGAGGCCGGTGTACACATCTCCCATGGCCTGCAACATCTGCGCCTGCAGTTCCGGATCATTCGCCAGGCCGGTACCCATTTCGGTTGAGGACTTGTCGAGCAGTTCACGAGCGGTGATGCTGTTGCCGCGGGCTTCGCTGGGATCGGAGACTTTGAAGATCTGCAGCATGAAATCGGTGATGCGGTTGGCGCGGTCGCGCTCGCGGGCGGCACGATCGCGCTCGCGGGTAACGCGGCGGACCTGGACCGCCTGCATGACCGCAAATCCGGCCAGTAGCAGAACCAATCCCGCGGCGACGGCCACGCCCACGCGATGACGCCGGACATATTTCTGCAAGCGATAGGCCTTACTGGCGGGACGCGCCACGATCGGCTCATGGGCCAGATAGCGGGCGATGTCGGCCGCCAGCTCGATCGGCGTCGCGTAGCGGCGGGAACGGTCTTTTTCGAGCGCCTTCATGGCGATCCAGTCGAGATCGCCATGGAGCAGGTGTTCTAATTGTTTCGATTGCACCCCGCGCATCGCCGAGTTGGTGCGAGAGGCCGGCGTTTCGGTGCGCATTTTCGTGCTCGGACTCGGCGGATCGACCTCGCGCAATTGCCGGAGCACCTCATGCCAGGGCTGCTTCTTCCACCGGCTGGAATCGAACGGCTCATCGCCCGTCAGCAACACGTAGAGCACAACGCCGAGCGAGTAAACGTCGGTGCGAGTGTCGACGTCTTGCACTGAGGAATCTGCCTGCTCGGGGCTCATGTAGCCGGGCGTGCCGACGAAGCCGCCCACTCGCGTCATCATGGTTTCGCCGCCGACCTGGGGGCCGATGGCTTTGGCCAATCCGAAATCGATGATGCGCGGCACCGGCTTGCCGTCCACCTCCGTCACCAGGATGTTCGCCGGTTTCAGGTCGCGATGAATGATCGCCTTTTGATGGGCGTGCTGCACGCCTTCGCAAACCTTGATGAACAACTCCAGCCGCTGCTTGATGGTGAGGTGCTTCTGGTCGCAGTACGCGGTGATAGGAACGCCGGGCACATACTCCATAACGAAGTAGGGCTGCCCGTCGCGAGTGGCTCCGGCGTCGAAGACCTTGGCAATCGCCGGATGGTCCATCATGGCGAGCGATTGCCGCTCCGCGCGAAAGCGTTGCAACAGTTCGGCGTCGTAGAGGCCGACTTTGATGAGCTTGATGGCGACCTGGCGTTGCACCGGCGCGCTCTGCTCGGCGAGCCACACTTGTCCCATGCCGCCCTCGCCGAGGCGGCGAATCAGTTTGTACTGGCCAATGGACATTGGTTCTTCGGCGCGGGCGCGATCGAGCGGAGAGACGGCAGTTGGAGCCAGGCCATGCAGTGTGGCCTCGGGACCCGAGCTTCCCGAACCATCGCTAGCGATCTGAGTCTCGGCTTCGGAGCCAGAATGCCTGCCCGAACCATCCGCTTCGTTCATAGTTGCCCCACAGAGATGCCCCACAGCATCGACTGGTTTACCGAACTTTAGCACGCGGGTGGGCCGCTTGACCAACCGCTTGATGCAATGGGGCTTGCGGGGAACCCGGGGACAGACGGGACGTTTTCCGCGTCGATAGCCGACGGAGTCTTCACTTCAACAGTCTGATGTCGGTTTTTTTCATCACACTTATGCGAGCCGCTTCTTCCGTGCGTTCTTCGCCGGCCGCCTGATCCTCAGGTTGAGGAGTGGGCGGCTCGCCCAAACCGTCTTTTGCCTTGAGCGGGGCAGCTCCAAAATCAGAGCCAAAACGCCACGACGCAAGAAAACACCCCCCTCACCCAGCCCCGGTTTTGTCAAGCTTGACTTTTTGCTCGGGATGAAATGGGGTCCTCGCGCCAGTTGGAAGCAAACCGGCCCATCCCCGGGGCCAAAGCGACCAGCGGAACCGGACCTAACCCCAAGAAAATCAATATCTTGCACCTAAGCCATTTCCATTCAATACTTTGCCAGGAAAACTGAGCTAAAGTATTGATTCCAATAGGACGGTTAGCGGGGACCAGCCTCAACTACCAACCCCTCAACACCCCAAGAAGCCAGAAACCGCCAAAAAACCCTCCCCGCTGACCCACCATCGAAAAATTTATTTTTAGGCGAACAAACGGAGAACCTAGCGATGCTCGCGAAGCTGAAGGTTCCCGTATTGGTGGTCGAGGGCGAAAAAACCAATGTCCCGCTCGACGCCACTCGGGAATGGGTCAAAGCCATTCCAGGAGCCAGGCTCTTGTTGATTCCAGGCGCGGGACATATGGCTTTGGAGGAAAAGCCGGAAGCTGTCCACGAAATTGGAGCCTTCCTAAGCGGCCAATGGCCACCAGCTGCTAACGAGATCACAGGGTCAAGGTAGCGACTCTCGTGGACTTCCGATCATCGGCGAAGAATCGCGATTGCACTCATCAACCTTGGATCGGCAATTCTCATTGAGTGATAGCACCGGTTGCGGCGGTTGCCACCCCCTCTCTCCGGGATGCAAGAGAAAAACCGCCCCAGGCATCGGGCGGCCTATTACGTGCTTGCGAGGATTGCGTGCTCAGGACACTGTGAATGTCCCCTTGCTAGCGGTTCCTCCCGGCGTGGTTACTACGATGTTTCCAGTTTTGGCCCCTGCCGGTACTGGGGCGGTGATCTCGGTTCCAGAATCCACCGTGTAGCCGGTCGCTTCGACTCCTCCGAACGTGACCTTGGTGGCGCCGGTGAAACCCGATCCTTTGATCGTAACCTCGGTGCCGGCTGGCCCACTCGGGGGCGTGAAGCTGGTAATCACGGGAACGACTTTGAAGGTCTGGCTGCTCGTCAGCGTGCCGGAAGGTGTAGTCACGGCGACATAGCCAGTTGTTCCTGCCGCAGGCACCTCGGCAGTCATGTAGGTATCGGACACGACGGTGAAATTGGCCGAGCCCGTGCCGAACATCACGGCCGTCGCTCCCGTGAAGCCTTGCCCGAGAAGCTGAACCCCCTGTCCGGCGCTGCCCTGGGTGGTCATGAGCTTGGCGAACGGAGCCAGCCCCATATCGAGGCTGTAGAGCACACCGCCATCGTAAGCTCCGCCTTCGGCCAGCCCGTAAATCTTGCCGTTCGTGTGCTGCATCGGAGTCGGCGCATAACCCCAACCCTGAAGGCCCTCACCGGAGTTATACAAGACGCTGTAATCGCCACTGGCCGTCATTTTGAACACAACCCCACCCTCTCCATCTCCTGAAATGGTGGTGCCGCCGTAGAAATTGCCATCGGTTGCCAGCACCAGACCGGCGAGGGGTTGGCCCCCATTCGTGCCGTTAAAATTGTGCAGTACAGTTATTACGCCCTTCGTCGTTAACTTGAACACCACGCCCAAGTCGGAAGAGCCTCCGGACCACGTGGTTCCGTACAGGTACCCCTTTGCATCCTGCACCAGGGGTCCGACTGGATTACACCCGTGCGTTGTGTCGAAGCTGTAGACGATGCTCACCGCGCCCGCTGCCGTCATTTCAAAAATACTTCCACAGTCGCCGGCGGCGCTTGTCGATACATTTGGACCGTAGAAGTTGCCGTTGCTGGCTTGCAACAATGGAGCTTCTACATAGGGTGGGCCGGAACTGGTTACCGCCTTATAAACGCCCGTCGGGCTGATCTTGTAGGCGGTGTAATCACTGGGTCCATAAGTAACTCCGTAGAAGCTCTTGTTATTGGCCTGAATCGGCGGAGCGACCGGGCTTCCCTCGGAGGCAGCAAAACTGTGCAGTGTGGTCAGTGTTCCGGAAGGTGAGACGTTGAAGACACTCCCGTATTCGTAGGCGCCTCCGCCCAGAGTTGTCCCGTAGAAATTTCCATCCGTCCCAAACGTCAAGCCACTGATGGAGTCCGCAGTTGACGAATCAAAATTGTAGAGAGTGGCGGCGGTTCCCGAGGGTGTTACCAAGAAAACCGTGCCCTGGTTGTTAGTTCCGCCGTCATTGAAGTCGCCGTATAGGTTGGCATCCCGTCCCTGAGCGAGGAGTTGCGGATTCGCCGGCTGGCAGCCTTCCGTGGCGCAGTTGAAATCATGCAGGTCGGTGTAGGTTTGGGCGCTCACGTTTGAAGACGCCATAACCAGAAGAAAACCGATTGCGCATAGCCCAACTACGGCCAGCTTCCGTTGCAGTCTGTGCATATAGATCCTCGCGGGCCAGTTGCGGCCCTGTCGAAAAGTCGGACAGTGAGTTCTCGCTTCAGGGGTGCCGCGTCTCACCGGGCGGGAACTACCCTTCGGCGAGGCGAGACTTGTATTCCGGGAATTATCCTACTTTTCGACCGCGGCTGCGAAGAAAAATGACGGAGACAGGCTGGCCTACTCCCAGTTGGCAGAGACGCTGCGAAATGGGTTTCGTCAGAGGTTCTAATTAGATTGTCGGTGATCAATCCCGATTACACGCATTTCGAATTGGTCGACCCCAATAGGGGCGTTCTGGGTCGGCTGTCAAGATCGCCTCCCTGCGGTAATCGTTATATTTCGCAAAGCCCCGCGGCCCGAAGGACCCCGTTCGCCAGCCTTGAAAAGTGTGCGATAATTCATAGCTTCTCCCCGCGTCGTTCGTGCGCAACTCTGACACCGATGCCGCGGGGCGGGCGCTGGCTCCTACTTTATCTAGACACGGGGGATCCCATGAAACGTCTTGTTATTCTCGCTCCGCTGGTCATGACTCTCATCCTGGGCTTGGCAGTTTCGACCGGCTGCGGCGGTGGGTCGTCGAGCACGCCTCCGCCTCCGCCTCCGCCCTCCATTACCAGCTTCGCCCCGAATAACGCCTCCGTCACCCTTGGATCCGACGCGGTTTTGACCGGAGTCTTCGCCAACGGCACAGGCGTCATCACCCCCGGCAATCTTCCAGCTACCAGCGGCGTGGGCGTGACCGTGAGCCCCACGGGGACCACCGCCTACGTCCTCACCGTGACCAATTCCAGCGATAAATCGGTCACTGCGGCGACCTCGGTAATGGTCATCGCGACCACCTCCAGTTCGGTGACGGTGGACCAGGCGCCCACCAGCACGGTCGTGACCGACAAGCTGCTGGGAATGAACATGGCCGTTTGGTACGATCTGGTCGCCAACCAGGCTGGGATTGTGGATGGTCTCAAGGCCGCCGGCATCACCCAGGTGCGTTGGCCGGGAGGATCCGATTCCGACCTCTACCACTGGGCAAACAATTCCGAGTGCGATGGCGGTTTTGCCGTTGGGAATGACATGTTTGCGAATTTCGTCACCGACATGGCGGTTCCCGCGAACCTCGATGTGGCGTTGACAGCGGATTACGGCTCGAACGAAACCTGCACCGCGGGAGGCGATCCCAGCGAAGCTGCCGCCTGGGTCACGGCCGCGGTGGGCGACAACCTCACTCCCAGCCATGTGACGGTGGGCAACGAGGAGTATGGGAGCTGGGAGTACGACTTGCACCCCATTAAGAACGACCCCACCACCTACGCCGCCGCCGTGGTGGGAACAAGCGGCTACTACCAGTTGATTAAGACGGCCAGCCCGAGCACCCTGGTCGGCGTCGATGCGGATGCCGATAACAACACCGGCGGATGGGACAACATCGTGATGGCCAACGCCAAGGGGTCCTATGACTTCGTGGAATACCACTACTATCCGGAAACGCCGGGCCAGGAAAGCGACACCTTCCTGGTGAAGCAGGCGGCCCAGGGATTGACCACCAACATCAACACCCTCCGGACGGAGCTGACCAAGTGGGGGACTCCGGACACGCCCATTTACGTGGGCGAGATCGGAGGGCCTTATAGCAATCCTGGCAAACAGAGCTGGTCGATTACCCAGGGCCTGTATGCCGGCCAGGTGTTGGGCGAGATGATGAACGCTGGCGTCTCGCGTCTGACCTGGTGGATTGGCTTCGGCAATTGCAACGGCCAGAACGGAAACGATACTACGTCGGTCTATGGATGGCAGGGTTTTGGGGCCTACAATGTGTTCTCCGATGGGTCCGAAGATAACACCTGTCCGGGCGCGGGCCCGATTGGCACCATGTCTCCCACGGCGCGCGCGTTTCAATTGTTCAGCCAGATGGCTGTCAACGGCCAGAGTGTGCTGACCGCGACCGTTGAAAACGACACCACCGACGTGCGCGCCTATGCGGCCACCAACCCCAACGGCACGGCCCTGCTGTTGTTCAACGACAACGAAACAATCGCCCAGCCCGTAGTAATCACCCTTTCGGCCGAAAACTCCTCTCCCAGCGTGACCGTCACCACGTACGATAAGGCCACCTACGACCTGTCAGGTTCGCCGACCGGCACTCCGCCGGACCCCATAGGGACGAGCACCTGGGCCCCGCCAACTACCACCGCCATGGGCGAACAGACCCTGCCTCTGACCCTGATTCTCACTCCCTGGAGCATGAACATGGTCATCATCCAATAACCGAGCCGGGAGGCGCGGAGCAATCGGGGATTTACACTTCGATACAGTTCAGCCGGCGCAAAGGGGTGTACCCTTTCGATGTACTCTTTCAACGACAGTTGAACCTTCGAGGAGAAAAACCTTGTTCCGCCGACGATGGTTCTTGGCCGCAACCCTCGCAGCGTTGCTGCATGTCTGGCAGTCGCCAGTTCTTGGGCAACAGAATCCTGCGCCGGACGCCGGCGCACAAACTCCGCCACCGGCTGACAAAGCCAAGCCGGATGAAATCCCGCTCACAGTTTATGGGCGCGAGTTCCCCCTTCCTGAAACTCAAGTTGTTCCAACCACTGCTCCGCAACAAGTTCTGCCCAACTACGCCTCCTGTCCACTCTCCATACTGCGGCAAGAGGTCAGAGAGTTAGCACACCTCAAGCCTGCTAAGGACCAATCGCAATTACCAGCGCTTCTCAGCAAAATCGGTGAGAAGACGGTCAAGATTGCCCGCCAAACCCCAAACCTCATTTCGAACGAGTACGTCGTCTTCCAGGGGGACGGTCGCGAAACGCGGAGAGAGTATTCCTTTCTCATTCTGCAGCACCCTTTGGGCTCAGGCCTGGTCCTTGACGAGTATCGCGTCGACCTGGAGAACGGCGCGAAGATCGAAACCGATTTCGGAAAGACGGCCCCTGCCAAATCTCTCACGCCGCCTTCCTTGTCCGACTTACCCAACCAATGCTGCTTACCCAAGGGCCCAGCGCCTTCGCCGGAAGCGCCCGTCTCTCAGGGTTTCATCAGCCAATGGCTGTACTTTTATCCGTTGAACCAGCCAGAGTCGGATTTCCGCTACTTGGGAACGCAACAGATCGATGGCCATCACACGCTGGTCGTTGCCTTTGCCCAAAAATCGGGAGCGGTTCGACTCCCCGCGACCTTTACTTCCGGGAACAAGACATTCCCTCTGCTCATGCAGGGCGTGGCCTGGGTTGACCCATCCGACTTCCGTATCGTGCGCTTGCAGACGGACCTGCTTTCCGCTCCCGGCGAAGCAGCTCTGCGCCGCCTCACTTTCGACATTCTGTTCAAAGAAATTCACATCGCGGATTTGCCCTCGCCCTTGTGGCTGCCTAGCGAGATTGTGACCATCGCGAGGATTGGCGAAGTAAACCAACGCGAAACCCACTCGTATTCCGACTATCGCCTCTTTCGCGCTCGATCAAGAATCGTCCTGAAATGAGTCGCAGCGGCCATCGAAGCTGCCCCGCCAGTCGTCCTGCGAAGTGGAACTGCTCCTGCCTCAGCGCTTTCATCCGATCCACCCCGATTGCCCTTGTCGCCACACGCCGACCAAGCCCCGCATGAGACAACGAAGAAGACTGGCATGGTGAGTCGCGCCGGCCTCTTTTGAACTGTCAGCTCTCGCGAACAGCCCTTCGCCTCTGGAGTTGAGAATAAGAGATCCGAGTTCGCCCGCGAATGAGTGAATCGGCAAGAGAACCCAGGCGAGCCAGGTAAACACCTGCTTTTACTGAGAAAACAGAGCCGCGAACTGCGAACCGCCCTCAGCCTGGAATCATCCCCGCAGGAAATTCGCCACCAGTTTCTTCCCCTCGCCTGTCAGCACGCTCTCGGGATGAAACTGCACGCCCTCCACTGGGAATTTCTTATGTCGCAGCCCCATGATGACGCGCGTTCCATCTTTATCAAAAGTCCAGGCGCTGACTTCCAGATCGCTGGGCAGACCTTTTTCGGAAACGATGAGCGAGTGATAGCGAGTCGCGGTCATGGGAGAAGTCAGTCCGAGAAAGATGGTCTTGCCGTCGTGTTCGACCTGGCTGGTCTTGCCGTGCATCAGGTTCTTGGCGCGAACCACTTGCCCTCCAAAGGCGGCGCCGATCGCCTGGTGCCCGAGGCAGACTCCGAGCAACGGCACGTTGCCCTTGCTCGCGAAATGACGGATCAGCTCGATGCTGATCCCGGCGTCCTGCGGAGTGCAGGGCCCGGGAGAAACCACGATGCGCTCGGGACGCATCGCCTCGATCTCGCCGACCGTCACCTCGTCGTTGCGCCGCACTTCAACCTTTGCGCCCAGTTCTCCCAGATACTGCACCAGGTTGTAAGTGAACGAATCGTAGTTGTCGAGGACGAAGACCACGCGTTTATTGTAACGGCAACGGCCGGGTTGCAGAGTTTCAAAGTTTTGCTGGAGCAGGTCCCAAGGTTTCAACATTGCAAGGTTCCAAGAACAACGGCAAAGGCGGTGCCAGACGAACGCGTTACGAATGTCTGAAACTCTGAAACCCTGAAACCTTGAAACCTGGCTCTTACCTTGCTCTCACTTGACAGTCTGGCCGTGAATTGCCATGCTTACAGGCGATTCACGACCGTCTTTGAAACCTTGAAGCCGTGTTTTTGAGGAGGTCCAATGGCCGAGACGCACAAGGACCCGAACGAGGGCCAGAACAATGGCGCGGGAAGCGACAAGCGGTCCACGCGCCGGTTCCCGCTGCACCTGCCCGTAAGCGTCCGTTACACTGAAAACCAGCCCGAGCGCGAGGCCAAGACCCGCGACGTCAGCGCGCGCGGAATTTGCTTCTTCGTCGATTCCGCCATCCAGGCCGGCTCCGCCATTGATTTCACCCTGACCCTGCCGCCCGAGATCACGCTGACCGAAAGCATCCGCGTACACTGCAAAGGCCACGTCGTCCGGGTCGAAGGCGGCAGTGCCGCCAGCAAGATGGCGGTGGCCGCCGTCATTGATGAGTACGAGTTCCTCGCCGACTCGTAATTTCTCGCGCCTCTCTGGGCTGTGGAAGAACTTCGCTCCCGGTGCGTTCAGGGAAGGGCACAAGTTCACTCGCGCCCTGAATCGTTGCCAAGCAACCCGCGAGTGGTATGGTTTCACTAACCATCGAGTGCTTCAGTGAAGAGCTTCCCGCCCAATCTGGTGTTCCGGCAAACACGGTCACGCTCCTGTTTGCGGGCAGATTTGCGCGGGATCGCGTTGGGAATACTCCTCCTCGCATCCCCATACCTTCGTTCCCAGACAACGGAGCAGCCCGCCGTTCAGCCAACCGTTCCCGGCCCGAAACCCGCGCCGCAACCGGTGGTGACGGAGGTGCGCGCGGCCGGCCCATTGACGTTTACTGGAATTAACGGAGCCTCGGGTTCTTCGATTGCCGCTGGTCCCGATACTGCCGTTCTTCGCCTGTCGAGTGGCGGCGAGGTCCGCGTTTGCCCTGGAACGACCGTGTCGATTACTCCTTCGAAGAATCGCCACAACCTCCTTCTCGGCATGAACACCGGCGCGCTCGAAGCGCACCTCGCCCTCGACGCTTCTTCTGATGCTGTGATGACGCCCGACTTCCGCATTCTGCTGGTGGGACCGGGGGAATTTCACTATGCCATCAGTGCCGACCATCAGGGCAACACCTGCGTGCGTGCGCTTCCCGGCAACACCGCATCCGCGATAGTCACCGAGTTGCTCGGCGATCGCACCTACCAGGTCAAGCCAACCGATCAGCTCGTGTTTCGTCTAGGGCAGCTCGATCGCGTGGATATGGCCGTGCCGTTAGAATGCGGATGTCCGCCGCCGCGGCAACTTCCACTGCCGACGGCGAACAATCTGCCCCTGCAGAACCGAACGCCGGTCGCGGAGACCAATGAAGCGGAAAGCCCGCATTCGCCCGCCGAACTGGCGTCACTCGCTCCACAGGGCGCATCGCTCGCGCCCAACGAGCTTCACGTGCAAGTAACGGCGCCCTTCGTGTTTCGCGCCAGCGGCTCGCCGCCTCCGCCTGCTCCACTGGACGATGTGCGCGCGCTTCCCCTCGGTTCGCGTCGAAGCGCCGCACCGGCTTTGGCTGTTCCGCTACCGCCGCCAGCCAACGAAAGGTCGAAGCCTGCCGCCACTGCAACGGCATCGGAGAACCGCGCGCCGCTGCGCAGATTTTTCAGAAAAATCGGCGGCTTCTTGGCCGCGCTATTCCGCTGATCTGGCCCCACGCGAACCCAGAAATCCTCACCCTGCCGTAAATCGGCGAAGACAATTGGCGAGCCGCTGGACTCTTCCTTGGCTTCGCTCTCTGGAAACGGCCCTACCGCGCACCGGTCCAAATCTGATAGACAACCACAGCAACCATAAAGACTAGATAAATCCGGAGCGCCCAAAACAATATCATCTCCGTGCGCGTGAGCCGCCGCCGCGGAAAATAGTGGCGCTTTTTCGTCGAAATAATCTGGTCTGGCTCCAGCGCTTCGATCACCTTGCTGAATTCTTCGCGGCTCAGTTCATCGCCGCTTGCGGAATCGAATTCCTTTTCCATCTACCCGCCTCCAACCAGCGCCAGCGCATGGGGCGCGATCACGCTGATCCCAAACAACAGGCCGGCGCCGATCAGTACGATCACAACTCCCAGCGCCAGCACATTCGCCCACAACGGACTGACCAGTTCGCCCATGATTTCCCGGTCGTTGACCAGCATATAGAGAAAAAGCAGCGCCGGAGGCATGGCCAGCACAGCGATCACGTTCACCAGCAGCACGATGTACACCAGTGGAATTCCCGGGATCAGCACCAGTCCCGCCGCAGCTGCGGCTTCGACGAGCAGCACGAGATAGAACGACCTGCCTTGATTGAAGGGAAGATTCAAACTGTGCGGCTGCCGCGCCACTTCTCCGAAGGCATACGCGGAAGAAGTCGAAATCGTAATGGCCGCGACCATCCCCGCCTCGAACATGCCGAGCGCAAATAGCGCCGCGCCCCAGTGTCCAATCAATGGCTGGAGCGCCTGGGCGAATTCGGCGGCTTCGAAGTTCGCCGCCGTCATGTGATGCAAGAACAGCGGGGCCGTCGCCAGCATCGTCGCCAGCGCGGCCACTGCCGCCAAAGCCGCTCCCAGCACCGTGTCCACCCGCCCGAAACGAATGTCGCGCGTGGTCAGCCCCTTGTCGGCAATCGCGCTTTGCTGAAAGAACAGCATCCACGGAGTCACCGTCGCCCCAATATCGGCCAGCAGGATCACCACCGTCTCCTGCGTGAGCCCGCCCGGCAGCGGTTTCCAAGTTATCATCGCGCGCCCCACCTCGCCCCAGTGCGGATGGGCCAGCAACGCCACCGGCACAAACACCAGATTGAACATGGCAGCGCCCATGATGATCCGCTCCCAGGTCCAGTACCGGTGGGTCATAAGCGCGACAGAAAGCACCAACAGCGCGCCAAAGACCGCTACCGCCGGACGCACTCCGAAAAATCCCAGCCCGGCGCGAATGGCGATAAATTCGGTGACCAGCGTCAAAAAGTTTCCCACCATCAGATCGATCATCGAGAACCAGCCCCAGAACGGGCCGAAACGCTCGAAGATCAACTCCGCGTGTCCGTGATGAGTGGCTGCCCCCAAACGCACCGTCATTTCCTGCACCACGCAGGCCATGAGAAATGTGAGCACCACGAAGGGAAGGAAAAAACCAACGCCAAACCGCGCCCCGGTCGCCGCATACGACAGCATGCTGGGCCCATCGTTTTCCCCCAGCATCACCAGGATGCCAGGGCCAATCAGCAGCCAGAACAACCGCACCCTTGGCCCCAATCCCCGCCGCGCCCGCGTCTCCGAAACCCGTTCGCGGTCGTGCGCCCGGTCGATGTCCTCATGCGTGATGACGATCTCAGACGGGGATACGCCTGTCGATTGCTGCTCCGATACTATCTTCGTCTCGTTCATGTGGAATAAACGGAAAAGCGGAAAAGCGTCTCCAGCCGTCTGATTAGCCTAAGTGTACATTAAACTATAAACTACAGTTAATAGCTTTTATAAACAACGTTGTGTCGCATAAGGTCGCGGCGTAGATCCCAACTGTCATCCTGGCCCTGAGCGTAGCCGAAGGGGAAGGATCTATGGATTCCAGCGCCGTGATCGAATACACAAACCCTTCCCTTCATTCAGCATGACAATCTAAACTGATGAACACCCATGCTCGTGTCGCGAATATGCGGAGCCGTGGGTGAACCGTACTTCACCCTTTGCGCGTATCTTTCCCGTCCACCGCTTTCACCCAGACTTTTTCCGCGGCCGATACCCCGAGCGAAACCCGGCCGGCGCCCGTGGTCAGGGTCAGCGTCTGATCGTAATTGCGATGCGCAACATGAATTCTGGCGCCCGGCCGGATACCCCGATGTTCAAGAAACTCGAGCAACTGCCGATCGCGCTCATAGATGCCACTCACCTGAAAATCATGCCCGGGTTCGGCCCGCGCCAGCAGCAACAACCCGCGACGCCGGCGGCTCGCCGGGCTCTCCAGTTCCGTCAGATTGCCGTGAGGACAAGCCACTCCACGCCCCAGTTTGGCCAGCAACCTGGCTTCGAAATCGGGTGAAACCGCGTGTTCCAGGCGCTCTGCCTCATCGTGCACCTTGTACCATTCCATTCCGAAAATCTCCGCGAGCATGCGCTCGATCAGGTGATGCCGGACCGTCAGCTTGCGCGCAATCTTCCTTCCCCCGGCGGTCAGGCGAACGCGGCCGTCGGCATTCACCCGCACCAGCCCGTCTTTCTTCAGCCGCCGCACAGCCATGGTCACCGCCGGAGGCGAAACTTTGAGCCAGTGCGCGAGCGTCGCCGAAATGACCGTCTCCCCTTCGCTCTCCGCCTCCAGGATCGCTTTCAGGTAGTCCTCTTTGGAAACTGTAATCATGTGCTCGTATTATACGGCGGGATTAAGCATAGTTAACCGAGAGATTGCAGCGGTCAGAGGTCAGATTGTAGAGGTGAGAACAAACGGCGCTCGCTCCTGGTTTTCGTTAGAGCGTCCCTTTTCTGGAGAGGGTGCACCTCTGCAATCTATTCCCGTTTGACATCGCCTTCGTCCGCCCCTACCCTTGAATGTTCGGACTATGAAGATCCTTGTCATCGGCGGCGGCGGGCGCGAACACGCCCTGGTGTGGAAGCTCCGGCAATCGCCGCGGGTCGCGAAAATCTACTGCGCCCCAGGCAACGCCGGCATCGCGGATGAGGCGGAGTGCGTCGCCCTCGACCTCAAGAACCTCGACTCCATGGTCGTGCTCGCCAACCAGATCCAGCCTGACCTCACCATCGTGGGGCCGGAACTGCCGCTCACGGTTGGAGTGGTGGACGAATTCACGCGGCGAGGCTGGCGCACCTTCGGCCCCACTCAAGCCGCCGCGCAACTCGAAAGCAGCAAGAGCTTCGCCAAGGAATTCCTGCAGCGCCACCACATTCCCACGGCGCACTACGCGATCTGCGATTCTCCCGAACAGGTGCTCGACGCCCTGCCCCACTTCCATCCTCCGATCGTGGTCAAGGCCGACGGACTCGCCGCCGGCAAGGGCGTGGTTATCGCCAAGACAAAGGAAGAGGCCTCGACCGTAGCCAACGAAATGCTGAGCGGAAAAATGCTCGGCGAGGCCGGATCGCGCGTCGTGCTGGAAGAGTTTCTCGAAGGCGACGAGCTTTCTTTTCTGGTCGTGAGCGACGGAGAGCGTGTCGCCCCGCTGGTTGCCGCGCAAGATCACAAGCGCGTCGGCGACGGCGACACGGGCCCCAACACCGGCGGCATGGGCGCCTACACCACGCCAACCATCGTGGATGACCAGATGCGCGAATGGCTGCTCACCCACGTCGCGCGGCCTGTCGTCGCCGGCATGAAGGCCGAGGGCGCCGAGTATAAGGGAGTTCTCTATTGCGGGCTCATGATGACCGCGCGCGGCCCGATGGTGCTCGAATTCAACTGCCGCTTCGGTGATCCTGAGACCCAGCCCATTTTGATGCGTCTCGAAAGCGATCTGGTCGAAGCGATGGAGGCATCCATCGAAGGCCGCACCAGCGAGGGTGACTTCAAGTGGTCGAACGACGCGGCGGTATGCGTAGTGATGGCCTCGGGCGGTTATCCGGGAGCCTACGAGGCGGGCAAGAAAATCGCCGGCCTCGACGATGCCGCGAAACTTGACGACGTGAAAGTTTTCCACGCCGGCACATCAAAAAGCGACGGAGCTTTTTATACGGCCGGCGGACGCGTGCTCGGAGTGACGGCAAAGGCCGCGGGCTTGGAAACGGCCGTGCAGCGCGCCTACGAAGCATGCGCGAAGATCGGATTTGACGGCGCCCACTATCGCAAAGACATTGCGGCGCGGGCGCTGAAGAAGAGCTAACAGGCGGCGAAAGAGTGCGAGCTTCGTATCACGGTATCGCTTTAGCGATACCGTAACTCTTCGAAACAAGACGCCCCTTTAGGGGCTGAGGATGCAACGTAAACTAACAATGGCCAATCCACTGGTTTCGATCGTGATGGGCAGCGACTCCGACTTGGAGATCATGCGCGAAGCCGCAAAAGCTCTCGATGAATTCAGCATCGCATACGAAATCGACGTAACTTCGGCACATCGCTCGCCCGACCGCACGGCCGATTACGCCCGCAAGGCCGCCGAGCGCGGCATCCGGGTGATCATCGCCGGCGCGGGCGGAGCGGCGCACCTAGCCGGCGTAATCGCCGCGCACACAACCTTGCCCGTCATCGGCGTCCCCATCCCTTCCACTTCCCTGCAGGGCATGGATTCGCTGCTGGCAATCGTGCAGATGCCGGCGGGCATTCCGGTAGCCACGGTCGCCATCGGCAAGCCCGGCGCGACCAACGCTGGCATCCTCGCGGCGCAAATTATTGGCGTGGCCGATGCCGCTATCGCGAAGAAACTGGAAGCCCACAAGGAAAAACTGGCGCGCGGCGTGGAAGAGAAATCAAAGAAATTGAGAGCGACGTTGAAAGACTGACCCGACGTTTGTGTGGTGGCGGGGCTTTGCCCCGCCGGGACGGGGCGAAGCCCCGTAACCACACACTCACAACTTCAAACTTTTCAGATACTCCCGGAAATCCCCGCCCAGATCCTCCCGTTTCAGCGCAAATTCAACTGTCGCTTTGAGAAAGCCGAGTTTGTCGCCCGTATCGAAGCGACGGCCCTCGTAGACATAAGCGTAAAGCTTTTCGTGCTGCAGCAACCCGCGCAGCCCGTCCGTGAGCTGCAACTCGCCCCCCGCGCCCGGCTTGATGTCGGAAAGCGTTTCGAAAACCGTCGGCGTCAAAATGTAGCGCCCGATCACGGCCAGATTCGAAGGCGCATCCGCGACCTTGGGTTTTTCCACCAGGTCGAGAACTTCGTAAAGTTTGCCGCCCGAGCCCGCCACCTCTTTCGCCTTGATGACGCCGTAGGATGAAATCGCCGGCCCCTCCACCACCTGCGCCGCGATCACGGAACAGTGTTTCTCGTCGAACACATCCATCAACTGCCTGAGCACCGGCACTTTCGCGTCGATGACGTCGTCGGCGAGCAGCGCCGCGAACGGTTCGTTACCCACCAGTTCTCGCGCCGTGAGCACGGCGTGCCCCAGTCCCAGCGCCTCCTTTTGGCGCACGTAGGCCACGTAGATCATGTCTGAAATCTGGCGGACGATTTTGAGCAAGTCGTGCTTGCCTTTTTCCTCGAGCATTTTTTCCAGCTCGTAGCTGACGTCGAAATGGTCTTCGATCGCGCTTTTCCCACGTCCGGTAATGATGATGATCTGGTCGCACCCCGCCGCCACGGCCTCTTCCACGCCGTATTGGATGATGGGCTTATCGACCAGCGGCAACATCTCTTTCGGCTGCGCTTTGGTGGCTGGAAGAAAACGCGTCCCCAATCCAGCGGCGGGAAAAATAGCTTTTCGGACTTTCCTGATCTTGCGGCGGTCGGCGTTCGTTCGTCGTTCGTGGTTGGTCATTGGTTATCAGTGCTGGTCGTCGGTTGATTGTCGTTCGCGCCTCGCCTTGCGAAACCATTGTAACTGCTGGCCTTCATACCTGGCGCGCTGTTTCTTCCTGCGCTTCCAACTCTTCCAGCAAATCGTGCAGCGTTTGCAGTATCCCTCCGGCGCTGTCGATCTTGATCGTGAACTTCAGCGTCCCGTCCGGAGTAAACTGCGTGCCCCGCTGCGACGCCACAAATCGCGCCAGTTTCCCCGGATCAATCGAAGCATTCGGACTGAATTTGATGTTCACGAACTCGCGCTTGCGCTCAATCGCATTGGCGCCGACCCGCATCGCTTGTAGCTTGAGCGCGGCGTAATCAAGCAGATTGCGGACTGCGCCAGGTGTTTCGCCGTAGCGATCAATCAACTCCGAGCGCACCTCCTTCAATTGCGACTCGGTCTCGACTCCCGCGACCCGCTTGTACATCCGCAACCGCTGGTTTTCTTCTTTGATGTAGTCGGCAGGAATCCGGATGTTGAGCCCGAGGTTGAGCTGAATTTCCGTTACCTCAACACCCGCCTCGCCCTTCATTTCACGCACAGCGCGCTCCAGCATCTGCGTATAAAGTTCGAATCCCACCGCCTCGATGTGCCCACTCTGCTCGCCGCCCAGGAGATTTCCAGCGCCCCGCAATTCCAGGTCGAGCGCTGCGATCTTGAAACCCGCGCCCAGGTCGGAGAATTCCTTGAGCGCCGCCAGACGCCGCCGCGCGATGGGCGTCAACTCGATTTCCGCAGGCAACAGTAGATACGCGTAGGCGCGCCGGTTCGACCGGCCAACGCGTCCGCGAAGCTGATAAAGCTCCGACAACCCCAGCCGGTCGGCTCGATTGATGACAATCGTATTGCAAAGCGGAATGTCGAGCCCGTTCTCGATGATCGTGGTCGAGACCAGAATGTCGGCTTCGTGATGCATGAATTTCAGCATCACTTTCTCCAACTCCCCTTCGCCCATCTGCCCGTGGCCCACCGTGATGCGCGCCTTCGGAGCCAGCGTTTGGATCTTGGCCGCAATTTCCCAAATCGTCTCGACGCGGTTGTGCACGAAATACACCTGTCCACCGCGCTCGAGTTCCTGTTCAATTGCCGACTGGATCAGCTTCTCGTCCCAGTTCGCAACCACCGTCTGGATCGCCATTCGATCCTTGGGCGGCGTTTCAATCACGCTCATATCGCGCAGACCTACGAGCGACATGTGCAGCGTGCGCGGAATCGGCGTCGCCGACATGGTCAGCACATCCACTTCCGTGCGCATCTGCTTGATGCGTTCCTTGTGGCGCACGCCAAAACGCTGCTCCTCATCCACCACCAGCAGGCCCAGATCGGCGAACTTCACATCCTTCGAGAGCAGCCGGTGCGTGCCAATCAGGATGTCCACCTTGCCCGCTTCCACCCGCTGCAAAATTTCTTTGACCTGCTTCGGCGTTCGGAAGCGGCTGATCATTTCCACCGTCAGCGGAAACGGCGCGAACCGTTGTTTGAAAGTTTCGTAGTGCTGGAACGCGAGCACGGTGGTGGGCGCGAGCACGGCGACTTGCTTGTTGTCGCTCACGGCCTTGAAAGCGGCGCGCATCGCCACTTCCGTCTTGCCGTAACCAACGTCGCCGCACAGCAGCCGGTCCATGGGAAGTTGCGATTCCATGTCGCGCTTCACATCGGCGATTGCCTGTGCCTGGTCTTCAGTCTCGCTGTACTCAAAGGCCCCTTCAAACTCTTTCATCCACTCCGTATCGGTCGGGAAAACATGACCCTGCGCCGACTGGCGCTGCGCGTAGAGTTTGATCAACTCGTCGGTCATGTCCTTCATCGCCTTGCGCACGCGGGCTTTTGTTTTGCCCCAGGCGGCCGTGCCAAGGTGATTCAGAACGGGCTTCGCGCCTTCCGCCGAGCGATACTTTTGGACTAGATCGAGCCGGGTCAGCGGAACATAGAGCCGTGCCGCTTCGGCATATTCGAGCAGCATGAATTCCGCGCCGCCGTCGCCCTGGTTGATTTCTTTCAGGCCTTGATATTGCCCGATGCCGTGCTCCACGTGAACTACGTAGTCGCCCACCTGCAAATCGCGGAAGTCGGAAAGAAACGCCGAAACTTTCGATTTCTGCCGTTGCGGACGCGACGCCACCAGGTCCGATTCGTCGAATAGATCGCGCGCCCCAAAAATCGCCAGGTGCGCTTCCAGCAAAACGAAGCCGTCGGGAAGGTAAGCTTTCAGCAAAGTCGTAGTGAGCACTTCGCCGGCAAAATACGAAGTTTCGTCGGCATAGCTTTCGCCGCTGCGGGTGCGGCTTCCAAGGCGATACGAAGCGTTGTACTCCGTGAACATGTCGGCGAGCCGTTCGACCTCGCCGGTATTCGGCACGGCAAGAACCACCTGCGTGCCGCCGCCAACCAGCTTCTGCACCTCTTCGATCATCGCGGGCACCGCGCCGTGGAAGCGCGTCACCGGCTGCGAAAGAAACGCCGCTTCCGTCTTTTCTCCGTGGCCTTCCCGCGCCAGCGCCAAGTATTCGAAATCGGCGCCGGAGAGCGACGCCGTTTTTTCCCGCCAGCCTTCCGGCGTCAAATAAAGATCGTCGGGACGAACTAAATTTCCCACTTCGCTGCGCTCGTGCGCCTCCTCAATGCGAGCCCAAACTTTGTCCAGTTCCTGCGCGAGCGCTTCGGGCTCGTCGAGAATTACGCGTGCATCCGGAAGCAACCCGAAAATGCTGCGGTCGGCGCCCGCTACCGGAGCGTAAAATTCCCAACCCGGAAAAACTCCCGCGCCCGAGTCGCGCGCGGCCTGCTCTACAACCTCCGGCGCTCCCGCAACGCGTTTTCCCGAAAGCCGCGCATTGATCGAACCGAGCAGTTCCGCCGTGACCGGCGTTTCCGTCAGCGGCAGCAGCAACGCTTCATCGACTGGGTTGGAAGACCGCTGGCTTGCCGGATCGAACTTGCGCATGGATTCGACTTCATCGCCAAAAAACTCGACGCGCACGGGACGGTCCGCTTCCGGTGAATACACATCCAAAATGCCGCCGCGGGCCGCGTACTGTCCCGGCATTTCCACCACATCGGTGGCGCTGTAGCCGACGGTGTTCAAGTGCTCGAGCAGTTTTTCAAGATCGAAAGTTTCCCCGCGGCGCAGCACCCGCGCCAAGTCGGCGTAGTATTCGGGAGCACGAAGAAGAATGGTGGTCGCCGTTACCGGCGAAACGACAATCGCGGCGCGGCCCGTCGCGATCTTCCACAACGCCGTGGCTCGTTCTTCCTGGATCTCCGGATGCGGCGACAAATTCTGGAAGGGCAGCACATCGCGCGCGGGGAGGGTAACGATCGCGTCCGGATCAGCGGCCCCGGTGAGTTCCGAGAACGCGCGCAATACCGGCAACAACTCTTCGGCGGCGCGGTTGTCGGCGACCACCAATATAAACGGACGCTCGACCGTGCGCCGCAACAAAACGACAATCAGCGCCTTGGCTGCGGGAGACAGCCCAGTGACACTCATCCGTCCCGCGCTCTCCCGCAGGTGGGAGGCGGCGCGCGTGAAGGCAGGTAATCGTTCCACCTCCGCAAAAATTTCGCGGACGAACGGCAAAAGCATTCCAGACCATCTTATCAGTCTCGGCGGTAATGACCGCGGAGGCGGCGCTAATCGTACAAGTCTCGCTCTTTATCCCGGAGGGGCTGCGGTTTCCGCTGCACTGCGATGGCATCCAAAATGGGTGAATTAAACCTGTTAACCTAAGCGCTGCTTGGGTTATCATGGGTATGTGGGTTCACCTAAGTTTGACGGCGTTTTATTTGTCGTTTATTCCAACGACCACTTGCCGCGGCACGTTCACGGGTTCGCCAGTGAGACGGAGGCGATTGTCGATCTGCGGTGGAACGGGACCGTCGGCCTAGCGGAACGCAACGATGCCGTCCGCCCCGCCAATGCCAAGCGACGGGACGTGAAGAAAATTTTGAACGCTGCGGCCCTGCACTTCGACGAACTCGCAGCGTTGTGGGAGGAAATTCATGGCAAAGCATAAGATCGTGACTACCGACACCGAGATTGATCGTGCCATCGAGCGCGCCAGGCTCTTACCGCGCGAGCCGCGTGTGACAGCTGTTGAATATAGGAAGGGTCCGGGACTGGATCTGTTCATCCTAAAGATGAGCGATGGCCACCGCCATGTGGTTCCACGCGAAGACTTGCAAGGTCTGCAATCGGCCACGAAAGAGCAGGTTGCGCGGGTGGAGATTATCGGCTATGGAACCGGTCTCCATTGGCCAGCCCTCAACCTCGATCATTATGTGCCCAGCCTCCTGCGGCGGGTCTATGGCAACAAGATGTGGATGGCGGAGATAGGACGCAGCGGAGGATCTGTGAAAAGCGCAGCCAAGAAAAAAGCCGCTCGGGTGAATGGCCTAAAAGGTGGGCGGCCCAGACAACAGGAAGTTGCCGCAACGGGCGATTAGCGAGCTGGATTCACGGAGGCGATGAATCATGATTGGCTGGTATTTCGACGTACTGGTCGGCTATCTCATCCGAATTCTGAGCCGGACAATAAGGTTTCGCGGCAGCGGTCGTTGGCCTGCGGAGAAAGCGAAGGTAACAGGTTCAAGATGCGAAGGTGCTGTGTATGGAGGGCCAGTCGCCGAAGTGACTTACACCTTCACTCACAAAGGGGAATATTGTTCCGGCATGCACCGGGAGCCCTTCTTGTCGAGAGTTTCGGCGGAGCGGTACACTGAGCGGTTCCCAGAAGGTGGCGACATTGTCGTAAGGGTTAAACCAGGAGAACCCGAAATATCGATTGTTTGCGACGATGACCAGTCCATTGACATTCTGAATTAGCACGGCAAGTAATCGCTAGCTTCACCTCGACGGTGCAGAATCCTGCCGAGCTTCGCTCGGCTTGGACGGGCGAGGCGCCCGTCCCCACACAAGCAAAACAAAAGCCGCCAGCTTTCACTGACGGCTGATAGCTGACGGCTGAAAGCCGAAGTCTAGCTCTCGTACAGCAGAACGCCCTCGGTCTTCTCCGCATCCACCGGGCGGTAATACAGCTTGTTCGCTTCGAGGAAGACCTCGATGAACGCCGGCCGGGTGGTGATCGTGCCCTGGATCAGCGCTTCCGACAGCGGATCTTCGATGTACTTCTGCAAGGCGCGCCGCAGCGGACGCGCTCCGTAATTTCGGTCGGTCAGCGTCTGGCTCAGGATCCACCGTTTCGCCTCGTCGGTCACCGTTACCGTGATCGAACGCTGAGCGAGATTCTGATTCAACTGGCTGACCATGAGTTCGAGGATTTGGATCAGGTCCGCTTCGCTGAGCGCCATAAACAGGATGACTTCGTCCACGCGATTCAGAAACTCCGGATTGAAGGTGCGCTTGACCTCGCCCTTCACCAGGTCTTCGACCTTCGCCGAAACCATTTCGTCCTGCGACGACTGAAAGCCCAGGCCCTCGCGTTTCATCAGGTGCCGCGCACCGATGTTCGAAGTCATGATCACAATGGCGTTCTTGAAATCGACCGTATTGCCCAGGCCGTCGGTCAATTGCCCGTCTTCAAAAACCTGCAATAGGATGTTGAACACATCCGGATGCGCCTTCTCGATTTCATCGAGCAACACGACGGAATATGGCGCCCGCTTGACCCGCTCCGTCAGTTGCCCACCCTCTTCATAGCCGACGTATCCCGGAGGCGACCCGATCAGTTTCGAGACCGAGTGCTTCTCCATGAACTCCGACATATCGAAACGCACCAGAGCCTTTTCGCTGCCAAACATAAACTGCGCCAGCGTCCGCGCGACTTCGGTTTTGCCGACGCCGGTCGGCCCCAGGAACAGGAACGATCCAATCGGCCGGTTCGGGCTCTTCAACCCCGCGCGCGAGCGGCGAATGGCGCGGGCTAGCGCGCTCAGCGCTTTGTCTTGCGAAATGATCCGCTTGTGCAGCTCTTCTTCTATGCGCAGCAGCTTCTGCGTTTCTTCTTCCTTGATCGAAGTGATGGGAACGCCCGTCCAGCGCGACACCACGTCCTCGATGTCCTCCCGACCGACTACGCCGGTGGAGGATTCATCGAGGTGGTATTTCTCGCGAAGGGCGCGCAGGTTCTCGCGCTCCTTGCGTTCTTCATCCGAGTAGAAGCGCGCCTTCTCGAACTCGTGGTTCGCGATGGCGTTCTCCATGCGATGGACGATGAACTTGATCCGCTTTTGCACTTCGGTCAATTCGTCCGGCAGCGACGTCTGGCGCAGCTTCACCCGCGCTCCGGCCTCGTCGATCAAGTCGATGGCCTTGTCGGGCAGGAAACGGTCGGGAATATAGCGGTTCGAATGCGACACGGAAAAATTGATGGCGTCATCGGTGTAGGTGACGGCGTGGAATTTTTCGTACCGGTCCTTGATCCCAAAAAGAATCTTGACCGCCTCAGCTTCGTTGGGCGGAGGAACTTTCACCGCCTGAAATCGCCGCTCCAGCGACCGGTCTTTTTCGATCGACTTGCGGAATTCCGCGGGCGTGGTCGCGCCGATGCACTGGATTTCGCCGCGCGACAGGGCCGGCTTCAATATGTTCGCCGCATCGAGCGAGCCTTCCGCCGATCCCGCGCCCACCAGCGTGTGCAGCTCGTCGATGAAGATGATCGAATTCTGCGACTCCATCAGTTCTTTCATGATGGTCTTCAGCCGCTCTTCAAACTGCCCGCGATATTTAGTGCCGGCGACAATAAGGGAAAGATCGAGCGCCAGAATTCGTTTCTCCGCCAGAAAGGAAGGAACTTCGCCGTCGGCGATGCGCTGCGCCAGCCCTTCGACGATGGCGGTCTTGCCCACGCCCGGCTCGCCGATCAACACCGGATTATTTTTCGTGCGCCGGCAGAGGATCTGCACCACCCGCTCCACTTCGGCGTCGCGGCCCACTAGCGGATCCAGCTGGTTGTCCATGGCCGACTGCGTCAGGTCACGGGAAAACTCGCTCAACAACGAAGACTCGCGCTGTCCCCGCTGCGGCGCCGCTTTCTCCTGGCCGGTGCGCGCCAGTTCTTCGCGAATCGTCGAAAGCCGCAATCCCCGCTCGTGCAGAATTTCCGCTGCAAAACACTTTTCTTCGCGCAACAATCCCAGCAGCAGGTGCTCGGTCCCAATATGCTTGTGCGCCAGCCGCTCCGCCTCTTCCGCCGCCGCCGCCAGCACATGCTTGCATTCGTTGCTCAACGGAAGATCGACCGAAGTGGAAACCTTTTCCCGGATGGTCGTATGCCCCTCGATCTGTTTCCGGATCGATTCCACCGACGCATGCGAACGCAGGAAGCGATTGGTCAGGGCCTTGTCTTCGCGCAGCAGGCCGAGCAGCAAGTGTTCGGTCTCAATATAAGGAGAGCCGAACTGGCTGGCCTCGTACCGCGCAAAAAAGATCACGCGCCGCGCTTTCTCGGTGTAGCGTTCGAACATGGACCAATTCTCCCGGAGTTCCCGCGGAGCCGTCCCGCTCTCCGCCAAACCCTGCCTCTACCATCTTAAACTATGCACTTCCATCGCCCAATCTCCCGGACGATAGCTGCCTTCTATCCGCCCTGCCTCACCCCGGAAGCGACTCGGGCGCCACTTCTTCCATTCTGCCCCGGTCCAGGCGTAAAACGCGATGGCACCGCCGTGCAAACGCCAAATTGTGCGTCGCAATCAAGGAGGTCAACTGATGTTCCCGATGCAATCGCGCGACCAGTTCAAAAACCAATTCTCCAGTACGCCCGTCGAGATCGCCCGTGGGCTCATCGGCCAGCAGCACTTGCGGTTCGGTGATGAGCGCCCGGGCCAGCGCCAGCCGTTGCTGTTCGCCTCCGGAAAGCTCGCCCGAACGATGATGCCCGCGCTCTTCCAGTCCCACCTCGCGCAACCACCGCGAAGCCTCCTGTTTTGCTGAAGACAGCGCCTGCCCACGCGTTAGCAGCGGCATGGCGACGTTTTCCAGGGCGGTGAATTCCGGCAGCAAATAATGAAACTGCCAGACGTAACCGATCTCGCGGTTGCGAAACTCGGCTGCGGCATCCTCGGAGAGCGAATTCACGCACAAGTTCGCGCAATATACCGCACCCGCCGTTGGACGGTCCAGCGCTCCCAGGATGTGCAATAAAGTGCTCTTTCCCGCACCCGATTGCCCCACAATGGCCAGCATCGTCCCCTTGGCCACCTCGAACGACAGGTTCTCAAAGAGCACCAACTGCGCTTCGCCTGAGCGAAACACCTTACTTAACCCTTCGACCCTCACCAGAGGATCTTGAGCTATTGGATGCAATCCCACCCTCCTAAGTACCAAGTTCACGGGACACCTTCCGCCGCACGAAGCGCGAAAGGCGCCTGCCCCATTAAACCATGCTTCGTCGGACTATGATCCATCAGAGCATGAGGAGAAACGATCCGTTCCCAAGATTCCAATCGCCGGAACGAGGGATGGAAAGAATCTATACCCCGAAAAACGTCCGCAATGTGACCGTAATCACAGAGGGGGAAGCGCGTGAACACACTTCCAGGGAGATCAGGAAATCACTTGCCGCTGCTCTGCCGTTGCCCGCTTTTCAGCGCCAATTGATACTTCTCAAGGTTCTCCCCAAATTCGCTCTTCTCATCGGCAGGCGCCAGCGCGATTGCCTGCAGCTCCGTCTTTACAGCTTCTTCGGGCTGGTCGTTCACGTACAAGGCTTCGGCCAGAGTGTCAAGATGATTGGGATTGGGATGATCTTGTTCCAAGCTGACAGCTTTGCGAGCGCATTCCAGAGCGGCCGCCGGATTGCGAATAGCTGGATCGGCGCTGGTGGCGTATTCCCACGCCGCGCTGTTCAACGAATCAGCATCCCCTTGCTGTGCCAGCTTGCCGTACCAGTAAAGCGCCTGCGCCGTATCCTTCGGCAGGCCTTTGTCTCCAGCTTCGTAGATTGTTCCGAGGTGGTACTGCGCGTTCGCGTCACCTAACTCCGCCGCTTTGCGAAAATCGGCGAGCGCCTCGCGCTGATTGCCTGTTCGCTGGCAGGCAGTGCCAAGGGCGTTCCAGTACTCGGCCGTCTTTGGCTGATAGGCAACCGCATCGCGGAACCACCGCACTGCTTCCTGGTTCCTATTAGCCACGAGAGCCTCATAGCCCCATTCTGCTTCTTCGTAACCGCCTGTTCCCGACAAATTGACCCTCGGTCTTCCTGCCGTGGCTTCCCAAAGTCCAAGAAAAAGAACCGCGGCAAGGCCAGCCGCACTCAGTCCCCGATTATCCGGCCGACTAATGGCAAGTCCGGCGAGAATGCCGAGCACAGCTCCCGTGCCATGGGCAATGTTGGCGATTGGCATGATATTGGTCAGGGTGGTAACGATACACAGGAAGAACCAGCCGATGAATAGCTGCACCGTGCGTCCATCGATGGCATCCCGGAAGCGCTCGTCATGGCGCGAGAGCATCCAAATCAAGCCGAAGAGGCCGTATCCCACGCCGGAAAGTCCGACGCCGCCGCTGGCCAGCGCAAACTCCCACGCCCCGGAGCCCACCGCAAAAAGAACGATCAAGGCCGCCGTTTTGAGATGTCCAAATGTATCTTCAATCAGAGTGCCGAAAATCCAGAGCCAATAAATGTTGAATGCAAGGTGGAAGATTCCACCGTGGGGAAGAATACTAGTGAGCAGCCTCCAGACTTCGCCCCGCCGGATCATGGCAGTCTCGAACAATGGCGAAACATCGATCTTCGCCCACCAGGCAACCGTTACCCCAATAGCCAGTAACGCTATGCCCGCAGTTATCGGGTAGCGCGGGAATTCGCTCAGCCTGGGAGTTGGACGCATGAGCCTACACGCTACAACCAAAATGGGCAGGGAGTCCAGCGTGAGTTTCGCTCGTGAGTTTCGCTCAGTGTAACGCTGGGCCGTGGGAGGATTGGTTGCGGCGAGCGGCTCTTACTCCAGAGATACGACCACCAGCGTTGCATCGTCGGCGAAGTTCGCTCCGCAGAAAAGCGACACCGCTTCCATGATTTTTTGTTGTGTGTGCTCCGCGGAGCCGTCCGAGAGGCGGGCCGCTTGCACGAGCCGGTCCTCGCCGAACTCCTCGCCCGCGAGGTTCTCGGCTTCTGTGACGCCGTCGGTGTAGAGCAGAAGCTGGTTGCCAGCCGATAAGGGCGCGACCGAATCGCGGTAGGTCCAATCGGGCAGAACGCCGAGCACCGCGCCTTCTCCGCGCAGCGCTTCGACCTGCCCAGGCTTTTTCAGCAGCAGCGCGGGACAATGCCCCGCGCTCTCATACGTCAGGGTGCGCCGCTCCGCGTCCAGAACTCCGTAAAACAGTGTAATGAACTTGCCGGGAGCGAGATTGCTGCACAGAAACGCGTTCAGCTTCGAGCACACGACAGAAGGTGGAGCGTCCGCCGTGGCCAAGGCCCGAAACGACGCTTGCAGATTGGCCATCAGCAGCGCCGCTGTGATCCCTTTGCCAGCCACATCCCCTATACATATTCCCAGGCGCTTGCTGTCGAGGCGAACGACATCGAAGTAATCTCCGCCAACGACCCTGGCCGGTTGCCAAGCGCCCGCCAGTTGTACGCCGGGAAGTTGCGGCAGCGTTTTGGGCAGAAGATCGCGCTGAATCTCGCGAGCGCGCTCCAGTTCCTGCTCCTGGTCCTGAAGCCGAACGTTGCCCGTATGCACTTGCTTTTCCAGTTGCTCGTTCTTTTCCTGCAGACGTGCCTGGACCTGACCGACCGCGGCCGTGACAATGCCAGTGCCCATAACCGCCACCATCACCATCGCCCAGGTATCGCGAAACTGAACCCAGTATGGCGAACGATCCACCCCCAACCAGAGCAGCAAAGCAGGGACAGTGAAAGCGCAGAACAACCCAGCAGTAGCCTGAATTGGCAGGAAAACCATCCAGTTCCACGGAAACGGGCGGTCTTTCCAAAAACGCCCGCAGGCAGTCATCACGGGATACAAGATGTTGCCGATCCAAAGGGTTATTCCCATGATCACGGCTAAAGAAGCGCGCACATGCATCGCCAAGAGCACTGCATAAATCAATACGGCCACAAAAACGAGGGTTTGCTCGGCTTTTAGAGCCTGCCGCAGCCTGGACCGCGCAGCCACTTGCCATGATTTTCTGAGGGACGATCTGTCGATGGTGGCCAAAAAAGCGTTCCTTTCGACTGGAGCAACCTTAAACTAGCCTCACGAGAAAGTCAGTCCAAACCGGAAGCCGGACTTGGTCTGGGCCGTGCGTCTTGCAGCGAGACATTCGTGCGGGGCGGAGCAGACTTCTACTCGTACCGCAGCGCCTCCGCCGGCAAAATCCGCGCAGCCGACCACGAAGGATAAATCGTTGCCACAAACGAAATCCCAATGGAGACCAGCGCCACGATCACTCCATCCATCAGCCGCGGCGCAAACGGCACATAGTCAATCGAATAGACTTCGGGCGAGAGCGAAATGAAATGGTAGTGCCCGCCCGCCCACGAAATCGCGTAACCGAGCACAAGGCCAATCGCCGTCCCAATCACCCCAATCAGCACGCCCTGCGCGATGAACACGCGCCGGATCTGTTCTTTTTTCGTCCCCAGCGACATGAGCACGGCGATATCTTTCGTCTTCTCCATGACCATCATGATCAGCGAGATCAAAATATTCAGCGCGGCCACGAACACGATCAGCCCGATGGTGATGAACGTCACCACCCGCTCCAACCGCAGCGCGCGAAACAGGGGCTTGTTCTGCTCCATCCAACTGGTGGACATAAAGCCGTGGCTTCCTGAAAAAAGATCGGCGGCCTCTTCGAGCGAGCGCGCCACCTCGCCCGCCCGGTAAATGTCGTCAATCTTGAATTGGATGACCGAGATCACGTCGCCCAGCCCGAACAATTCCTGCGCGTCCGCCAGCCGTATGAACGCCCAGGAAGAGTCGTAGTCGTAAAAACCGGAGTTGAAAATTCCCGCCACCCGAAATCGTATGTACTTCGGCACCATGCCAAACGGAGTCAGTTCGCCCTGCGGAGAAGTCACCAGTACCACCGACCCCACCGTCGCGCCAATCCCCTCCGCCATGTCCTGCCCAAGAATGATCGGAGGCATAGCCGCGACTCGCTGCTGCACCCCAGCCAGATCGTCGGGAGAAGAAGTGAGTGAAGTGCTTGTGTGGGGACGGGCGCCCTCGCCCGTTAGCGTCCGCGTAGGGACAGCCGCCCCCGGCTGTCCAGCCGAGCGCAGCTCGGCCCCGCCCGTGTCGTCAGCGGGCGCTTCTTCCAGCGCCGCCGCCGATCCCGCCGTCACCGTTTTCAGCAGATCGCTGACCTTCCGCTCATACTGCGGAAGCATCCCCTTCAGTACCGCACCGCGCGCCCGCGGCCCGCGCGAAATCAGCACCTGTTCGTAAATCGCCGGAGCCGCCGCCACCACATGCGGCTGCTTCGACAACTTATCCAGCAGCGGACGCCAATCCCTCATCCCGTCGCTCTCGACTCGCAGCAGACTGATGTGCGCCGTCGAACCCAGCAACCGCGCCTGCAAATCCTGCCGGAACCCATTATTGACGGCCAGCGCGACGATCAGCGAAGCCACTCCCGCCGCCACTCCCAGGATGGAAATCCCCGTGATGATCCCAATAAACGCCTGACGGCGTTTGGCGCGAAGATACCGGGTTGCGATGAAAAGTTCGAAACGCATAGGAACAGCCGTCAGCTATCAGTTGTCAGCTTTCAGTTAAATCGAATTATACCGATAGTCGTGACGAGGATTGGGCTTGGCTCTCGGCACCAGGAAAATAAGGTTCATACTGCACAGCTTGTAGATTTCGTCGTGGCCAGATAAGCCTCAGGATACCTACGTCCCTAACTTGGTACCCCTCCTTTTCGCTAATGTGGATCACACCTCGAGTCCAACGACGCTCGATGCGGTGCTCACACTTTCCGGCAATCACGCCAAGGCACATCTTTGAGACCACGTCGAGATGCTGGTCAAGCCCGGCGGAACGAGAAAGACCAATCTCCCAAGGGCATTCGAAATGAGTATAGGTGGGGCTCCTTCCGAAAAACACACTGTCAAATCTCTCTCCCATGAGCACAACCCCGAATTTCGCGCTGCGTTCGCTAGAGGGGACGAGTAACACACTGATAATCTCGGGATCTTTGGATGGCTCAACACTTAGCGACGCGCAACCAGTGGGTAGAGTGTCAAGGATTTGCTGAAATAGTCCTGTCACTAGATTTCTAGTTGAGTCTGCAACTCTGTTCGGTTGTTTCATACTCTCAGTCTCAGCAGCCTAGCGGGAACCTGCCCACGATACGCAGCGTACTCCTCTCCAAATCTCTTCTCCAACTCCGCATCCCCCGTTTGGACCATCGCAACCGGCGAGATACTACGCGGATTCTAGCAGGTACAGATTGACCCGCCGGAGCCGTCCACTGACCACCTCCCACTGCAACCTGCTATCCTTCTTTTCAATGTCTCCCATCCTAATCAGTATGTTGCTCGGCCTGACCGCGGCGGGCGCCAACGTCTTTGGCGGCACCATCATCGTCCAGCGAAATTGGGAGCGTTCCTACCTCCGCTACTTCGTCGCCCTGGGAGCGGGCTTCATGCTGGCGACGGCGCTCGTCGAAATGGTTCCGGAGAGCATTAAACTGCGTGGCCAGTATGCCGGTTTTCTAATCCTGCTCGGATACCTGCTCATTCATTTCTTCGAGCACACCGTCACCCCGCATTTCCACTTCGGAGAAGAGACCCACGCCGACCAATTCGTCCATGCTCACAAAGGATATTCGGTATTGATGGGCCTGCTGATCCACACTTTTTTTGACGGCATCGCCATCGCCTCGGGATTTCTCGTATCGCCAGCGCTCGGCTGGATCATCTTCCTGGCGGTTTTTCTGCATAAAATTCCCGAAGGTTTCACCATCTCGTCGGTGATGCTCGCCAGCGGCCGAAGCCGCGCCTCGGCCTGGGGAGCGTCCGTCCTGCTGGGCGTAGCAACCGTCGCCGGAGTAATGACCATGGCCGTCTTCCGTCACGAAGTGGGTTTTGGCTTGCCCCTGTCGGCGGGCGTCACCATCTACGTGGCCGCGTCCGATCTGATCCCTGAAGTGAATCAAGAGCCCGGTGTGAAGATGGCCCTCCTGGTCTTCGTCGGAGCCGCATGCATGTTTTTGCTGGACCGCTTCTTTCACGTGCATTGAACGCCGGCGCCGGAGGAAGCCTGAAACTGCGAAACGCCATGTTCAGAACACGATTCAAACGCGAAATTGTCACTGAATTCCTGCCTCCGGCAAGGTCCGGGAAAATACACAGGGCAATAATCCTTTGCGATGGCATGCCTTCGATCCCGCGCAAACAATCGCTGGCTGAATTCCTTTCGCGCAAGGGATACTGGGTGTTTTATCCGCGCTACCGCGGATCCTGGGAGAGCGGAGGCAAATTCCTGGAAATATCGCCGCACAAAGATATTCTCGACGTGATTGACGGCCTAGCGAGAGAGTTTCGCGAACTCGCGTTTGGCCGCCGCTTCCGCGTGCACGTGGATGAACTGTTTGTAATCGGAGGAAGTTTCGGCGGGGCGGCGGCAATCCTCTCGTCGCTCGACCCGCGCGTGAAGAAAGTGGTTGCCAATTGCCCGGTCGTCGATTGGGCGATCCTCAAGAGCGAGCAGAAGAAAGAAACATCGAATCCGAGTTACGCCTCGTATATTCGCGAGGCGTTTGGGAACGGCTACCAGCTATCCAGCCAAAACTGGAAGAAGCTACATGGTGGGAAGTTCTATAACCCCGCCTATCACGCGAGCGAAGTGACTGCGTCCAAGGTCATGATGTTTCATGCCGAGGACGATCCGTATGTTCCCGCTCAATCGGTCAAGAAATTCGCGCGGCGTACGGGAGTGAGACTGAAATTGCTCCGCCGCGGCGGTCACCTGAGCACCGACCTGATCGTTCGCAAGTATTGGCCGCGGATCGGAGAATTCTTTGAAAGTTGAGAGTTGTTCTTCCGATTCGCGCGCCGCGTGATCCGAATCTACTTCGAGGGCGTCGCTTCGACAGGAACTTGTTTCCTGGCCAGCGACCGCACGTAGTTGACCAGGTCCCAGAGTTGCTCGGCCTGAGCGCGGTCGGCTTCGCGAGGCATGTTGGCGGCGCCATTCTTGATGATATAGAAGAGTTCGCCGTCGCTCCGGTCTTTGAGCAGATCGGGATCGGTGAGGTCGGGGACTTTCATCTGCTTGCCCGCGACGGTTTTGCCGTCGCCGAGCGCCCCATGACACTGGGCGCAATCGTAGCCGTAGACCGTCTTGCCTTCGGCGATCGACTCGGGAGTGGCCTTCACCGGGTTCGGCTCACGCGCGGCCTTGACGGGAACGGGGGTGTAGGCTGTCTTGGGAACGGGCTTGGTTTCCTGCGCCGAG